>FTEL01003247.1_pt1 | contig 10226 bp, 14 predicted proteins | sample 1658911 | NCBI WGS metagenome assembly FTEL01 (sample SAMEA3914869, study PRJEB12502) | metagenome | biome: forest; material: soil | place: USA | collected 2012-03-12 | depth 0.1 m
CCCTCGGTCTTACTCGTCGTCTTCGGCGGCGGCGGCGGGACATAACTCACCGGCACGCCGCTGGTTGCCGTGAGTTTGTTGACGTCTTTCCCAAAGGGGATCGTGCTTGTGACTGAGAGGGCTGTGGAGGGCGGGAAGGTGGCTTTCTCGCCCTTGGGCACGGCGGTGATGAGGGTTTTGGTGGTGGTTAGGATGGTGGTGCTTTGCAAGCTGGCGGGGCAGTTGTTTTGGAGTTCCGGGGAGGCGCAGGCGACGCCGGTGTAGAGGACCGCGGTGGAGATGGTTTGGGTGTCGAGCTTGGGGTCCTGGCGTGCGGCCAGGGAGGCGGTGGTGGTGGTGGGGGTTGGCGGGGTTGTGGTCTTTGCGCAGATGTTGGCCAGGGTGGTGTAGAAGACGGGGATGGTCGTGTTGGGCTGCGGGCCCCAGGTGTGGTCTGCGACGGCGAGGGTGGCGCCGGCGGCGGCGCCGAGAGCCATGGTGTATTCTTGGACGATCTTGAGGGCACATTTTTCTTCGGCTGCGAGCTGGGCGCCGGCCGTGATGTTGGTGAGGAACTCGGCGACGGTGGCGAAGACGCCGACTTCCATGCCCATTTTGAGTTCGGTGAGGGGCTCGTACTTTTCGGGGACGAGCTTGGTGCTGATCAGGTGGTCACTGCCCAGCTCGAAGCCGGCGTGCATGCCGATGCGGAGAATGGCTTTGAGGGCGACGTTGCCGCGCATGATGGTGACGGGGAGGAACTCGAACTTGCCACCGTTGCTGTGTTGGGGCAAGGCTGTCAGCGTGGTTCCTTTCTGGGGACTGGAAGGGGAGGCGGAATTGGTAGGCAAGAGTGGGTGCTTACAAGATGATCTCTGAGACCTCAGTGCTGAACAGGGCAAGCTTGAAGCCAATCGGCTTCTCCAGGAGAAGATGGAACCCTGAGCGGAGGGTGAGTTCACCCTCGACGCTGAGGATCAGGTCCATCGTAACAAAGATGCCAATCTCGAGGCCATCGCCCGCGGACACGCCAACGGCGCTCTGCGATTTGTACAAAGGAATGGTCAGGGTCGCGCCCGCCGCAATGGTGGTGTCGATGGCCATGTACAAGTCCAGGTGGTCAATCTGGAACAGCAGGTTGACGGCCGGGAGAGGCGGCACGACGATGTCGATGTCAGTGTCGATGTGGATCAAGCTGAAGTCAAAGACGTCTTCGATCCTGAACTCGTCACCGGTAAAAAGATCGGACACTTCGTCAAGCGCATGGGTCGCCACAGCTTCGATACTGTTCGCTGCCGTCTTGGTGAAGTTCTTGATTTCGTCCTCGAACTGGCCCGACACGTTCCTCAGGGTCCCGCTCAGGTCGAAGTCGCCGTCGATGGTCAACTCGGCCGTGGCGGTAGCCTTGAAGTAGCACTCCGAGCACACGATTTCGATGCTGAGCTCGGCCTCGAGCTGGTCGCCGTTTTTGGCGCTCGTGACGTTCGTCTTGCTGACCTCCTTGGTGCTATGACTCGTCAGTACCTCGCCAGCGTCTCGCGAACATCCATGCTAGAGTAACAGAGGAGCCCGAGGATGGCCACAAAACATGAACCACTCACTAGCTATACAGCGTCGCACCACTCCAACTCTTGTCCAAACTGGTGCTGTTCTTGAACGCCGTGCTCCGGCGCCCGTTGGCCAAGGCCGCAAGCCGGCGCCAGATGGCGTGCATGGTGTCCTGGTCCGACATGCCGGGCAGGTTGCGGGTCCGGACGCCCACGATGGGCGCCGTGCTGGGGGAAGCAAGCGTCGTGAGGGCCAGGCCCATGGCCCAGGCCAGGGCGGCAGCGGCACCGAGCTTCACCATGGTGGGCTAGTCGTGGACAAAGACCGGGCGAGGAACTGTGGGGATTGCAGACCTCGAGGGGGGCCGTGGCATTCTCCCCCCACGAACGGCGTCGTTGGTGTTGTCTTTATGCGGCGAGCCGAGCAAGCAAGCAAGCAAGCAAGCAAGCAAGCTCTGCTCTGCTCTGCTGCCTCGTGGCGTGGCCCGGGGCTCGGGACCGTGGTCCCAACAACGCAAAAGCTCCCAAGTCCTTCAGCGCCAGCCCCACCCTCCTGCAGCCAGCCACCGGCCGCTATCTCTTCCTGCCACCGATGGGATGGCAGGCCGCGAGATCACCACGTCGTCCGTCCCGCGGTGCTGTTTCCCGCACGGCGCCAGACGCGACGCAAATCTCGTGCGGCGCGGACAGACCAGAAACGTTGGGGGCCGTGATATGGGGCAGGCATGAGGCGGTGCATTCTCGGCTCCAGCCCACTTGCTCCAGGCCACCAGCACGCCCAGCCCAGCCCCAGCACGAGGACTGTGACGAAAAGTCGGGACGGGGGCCGGGTTGGGGCGGGGTTGTTTGCGGCGGGATTTCACCCACGCCGCACGGGTGCAGGGCCGTTGGGCGACACCACCACTGCCCCCCCGGTTATCCCAGGATCCAGGGGCCGCGGGGCTGCATGCCTGGGTGTTTGAGAAGAAGTGCAGGGGTCTTGGCGTCTGCCCGTTGGTGCCATTGCGCGCAAGGCTGGGGAGATGGGGGGTGCAGTAGCCTGAGCTCAAGCCTCACCAGCTCGCATGCATGGCCCAGGGGTCGGAGGGCTGTTAGGCTGCCACCAACGACCCGCGAAGGGCGGCCGGCACCAGGGCCAGGGCTGGGTCGCAGTGAATGAGCAGCTGCCCGGTTCCAATCACACCAGGCTGAGGGATGCGGTGTGCCGCGGATCGGCAGCAGCCAGGCCAGGCGGAGCGGGGGAGCGATGTGCTGTTTGCCTTTTTTCTCTGCTTCGGCCGGGTGTGGATTTCGGCGAAGAGCAGCGCGACCACGCGTGCAGACAAGCGGGGGGCCGCGAGCTGGCGGCCCATGTTACCCTGGCCGGGGCTTCTGCGTTGGCTTGCATGTGAATGATACCAAGAATAGAACTCGCGGGGCTGGGCAGCACGATCACAGTGCGGTGTTGGAGAGCCGTTGGTCGTGTTGGCAGCAGGACATGCAGTAAATGTCGATAACCTCAGTTTTATCCATTGGGTTGGTTGGAGAGATGAAGGAGTCTTTAACCAAGATGACGCCGCTGGCCGGCACTCGATTTGCCGGGAATATGCATCACCTCGAGGACGGATGCCAGATCTTTTCCGCCCAACTCTCAAGGGCTGATAACGGACGTATTCAATGCTTGACCCAAGCGGCCGGGTCTCATTCCAAGCTGTATAAAAATTTATATTGCCCGCCTTCCTTCGGTGTTGTTGGCTGCACATTTCATGCCCTGCCCCCCGACATCTGCAACCAACACACCATTTGCTTCTGTTCAGAGACCCAGCCCCCCAGAACCCTGGCTCAGAAGCAGGATCAAATCCCCTGTTTGTTTTCCGCTCCCCAACCACACAATTCGATTCACGCATCTCGGAAAAACCCAATCACCATGTTGGCCGCCCCCACGCTGGCCTTGCTTCGTTGGCTGAAAGCTCGAAGCCGGAAGGAAGGGCTGTTCTGTGCTGACCGTTTTGTGTTATGCCGAAACTCCCCGACCTTGCCTGCACTGTCACCAGGTTTGTCTTGTCACCAAGCTGGTGCTGGCCATGATGGGTGGTGGATAGCATGTCATGGTCAATGCGGGTTTGGCTGGGATTTCCGCCGGCAGGGAAGATGATGGTCATTCCCTGGCCCGTCGCCAACAGGCCGATCTTCACCTGAGATCCTTGTTGCTAACCACAGCCGTGCGAGCCGGCAAGTCTGGTTCGAAGGCTGGGTATTTATTCCCTTCTCTAAGTGGAGACAAACGGACTACCTCGGCAAGAAGACAGCAAGAAGACAGCCAGAGCTGTAAGATTTTCCGTTTTGTGTCTCATTTTTCGTGCTGTCGGCAATTCACACTCGGACGGAACCTTTGGTAGAAGCACAACTTTGTCGAAATGAAGGAAGGATGAGCATAGAAAACAATCGTCATCAAGCGCAAGCACCTACAAAAGGCGATCTGGTCTGGTACAGTATTCATCATGGTCCGGCGGTCTTCTCGTTGCATCACTCTTGGACTACCTCACCCGCCCCCATCACGTTCATTGTTGTGCACACGGACTCCAGTATCCCCATCCCAACCCTTTGCCTTGAGTCCTTGCGCACTTCGTCCCCGGATTTGTGTATGCGAGGAGGTGGGTGGAGGTTTTAGGGAATGAGAGGGGAGGAGATGGATGAGGTTCTGGGGGATGCGGAGGCGCTTGGGAGGAACATGTCGCGGGCAGCGATGTTAGCGAGGCTACAGGGTGAGTCCCTCGGTTGCTGCGCATGACAGCTTGAGTAGGTTGTCATTTCACCACCCTCTAGCTCTACGGGAGCCACGTATGGTATCACCCCGACTTGCTCAACAGCGAGGGCTTTACCAAGGAAACACAGCGGTTCTTGGACAACAACCTCGCAGGGTCCATCGTGGTCCCTCTGACTTCAATTCATCTACTAATACTGCATATGAGACTGATCAAGACACTTGGGGAATGCCTCCGTGATGAACAGCTTGCTGGCTGGGACGACTCATCTAAGTCAGATTGCCTCGGCCCTGCAGAATATCCAAAGGGCTTTGGCTTGCGACTCGGCTCCCCGGGAAGTGTTGTGTAGATGAAGTTGGGGGTTGGGATGTGGATCGCTTCTACGGACTTCGCTCCGTCGAAGCAATGCTGGCGAATTATCCTCGCTAGGGCTCTTTGTATCAAACTCGTTTCCACAGGTACCTAAAGTATGGGGTTTGGTCGCGCCCCTCCGTAGTCGTAGGCTGCCAGCGGCACGGCATTAGATTTGCTCCATCCTCAGAACCTTTCACCCCACCACCCTTACCTATTCTCACCTTGGAATTCGTGCTCCCTTTGTTGTCCTCCTTGCCAACGACGGCCCTGAGTTTCACCAGAGATAGCGAACGCTGTGTGCGAGCCTCACTTGTTACCAGGTAGGTAGCCTTCGGTGGCTAGCGAGGCGGACTGGCACCTGGTCAGGCCGCAAAGGAACTTGTGTCACGCATGAAATCCACTTCGCGGGGGGTTCTGATTCTGCCCAATTCCATGCACGTGTGCGGGGGCGGCACAGCACACCTCTAGCGTCCACCAAAGCGAGAATTAAGGAAGGGCAGTTTCCTGGCGCGGGCTTTTGCAACTCATTATGGAAATCGGGCTGTTCCTCAACCCTCCCCTGCGGTGTTGAGCATACCGACACGACGGGCTCAACAGCGAACGGACAAACGCCCTCCGGCACGAGCCGTAGCAGTCTATGTGAGTATTGCGCCGAAATCGACTTTGAGATCCTCCGCAACCCGATTATCGGGGATCTCCAACTCCTCAACGCCGGCGGCGAGCCAACGAACCAGTATCCATTCAAGAGGGAGCCCCCCGAGGTGGCTAACATCCAACGAAACCTCGGACTGCATAGTCGCATTGAGGCATCAGCCGCCAGCTGTGTCTTTTGCAACGCCATCGTCCAAGTCCACAAACAACAACCACATGTCCTGGGCTTCATGCGCGACGCAGGCGTCCTGGACCCGCTGTGCATCGCCACCATCGGTCCCGCTGGTCGACTGTTGGTCCCGGAGGGGGTGACGTGGCAGGGACTGAAGACAGAGGAGATCGACTACGACTTCCTGCGCCGGCTGTCTCTCGAGTTTCGACCGCTTGAGGCGGGAGAGGTGGTCCAACCAGGGGTCCTGCTGAACAGGGGATCCTAGCGTATGGCAGCGACTGAGTGGTTGTTTCCAGTCGTATGAGAGGGAGGTCATGGCCGGGTGCGGGTGGTCGGCGCCTGAGGAGCAAGAACGACTCAATTCCGGTGGGAGGCGGAGGCCCCCGATGCTCGATACAAAGCTCCCCGCCCTGTGGCTGCATGACTGCTTCACAAATCACGGCGGCGCTTGCGGCGTGACGTTAAATGGTGACGACCTGGGCTCGGCGGGTGGTTTGATGTAAGGAACACGCCGGCCCCCAGGCTCTAACGGTGCGAAAGCACCGCTGACAGAGTGCGCAGGCCGACCCCCCTGTTCCGCCTCATCGACGGCAAAGCGCGCGCCATTGTAGACCTCGTCGACCTGCCTCTCGCGCAGCTGAAATATGTTGCCCTGAGCTACGTCTGGGGTGGCCCACAGCGCACCACTCTCCAGACATCCAACTATGCCGAGCTCCACACTCCTGGCTCCTTAACCGGCAGACTCTCGAAGACCATCGAGGACGCCCTGACCCTAACCTCCGCCCTCGGCATCCGCTACCTCTGGGTCGATGCGCTCTGCATCATCCAAGACAGCGAGGAAGACAAGGGCGCCCAGCTCGGCGGCATGGGCAAAGTCTACGCCAACTCCCTCTTCACCATCATCGCCGCGTCCGGGGCAACCTCCGAAGCCGGCCTCCCCGGCATCTCCGTCCCCCGAACCGCGACCCAACACGAAGTCACCCTCCCCCAAACCCCCCCACTGTCCCTCCTGACAACCCTCAATCCCGGTTCCCGCCCCTTCGAAAACGGCACCAAAAACACCATCTGGGCGTCCCGCGGCTGGACTCTACAAGAACGCGCCCTCACCCGCCGCGCGCTGATCGTCATGAAGGAGCAAATGCTCTGGACCTGCGGCAAGGCCTACTGGTCCGAGGAGGTGTCCTGCGAGTCGCCCGCCGCGCGCGCCAGCTGGTTCACGCTGCACGATTCGGAGCACTTCCTGACGTCGTCGTGGCGGAATTGGTACACGCCGGACGACAAAAGCGGGCAGGTGTGGCATCGGCTGCGGTTGTTGGTGGTGGATTATACCGGGCGGAAGCTGAAGGTGGAGGGGGACGCGTTTGATGCGTTCGCCTCGATTCTGCAGCAGGTGAAGCAGAGGGAGGGGGAGCATTTTCCTTGGGGGATTCCGGCGACGAGGTTTGAGCTGGGGCTGTGCTGGGAGGGGTATAGGGGGTTGAGGAGGAGGACGTGTTTGTCGACGTTGAGGGATTCCAAGGACATCTCCGGGAACTGCGCTAGGACATCTTCGATCGTGACGGCAAGGGGGCTCTTTGGAAGGGCGTGGAAGGCTGGAGGAAGGATCCGAGCGCGTCCCTGCGGCGTGTCCATCGCGAGTCGCGAAACGCGGACCAGGCGGAGGGGAGACTGCCGGAGGACGTAGCATAGGATCACCGGGTCGAACCTGTAACGTGCGGTTAGCCACCACACTCCCAACCATCCACGGACCGAGGCCACTCACCCAAGCTCCACGTATTGATCCTCGACCCTCAAATTAATCACTCCCTCCCACCCAATCCACGACCAGCTCGGAAACGGCACCTTCCTCCTCAACGTCGTCATCCTCTCCGACACGCCAGACGACCAGCTGCTCTTCTTTTGGACAGACGTCGCCCGCTTTGTCGTGTCTGAGCCCATCGACATGACGTCCCCATTGGCTACCAAGGCGCCGCTGGAGGATTCTCAGCCGAAGTTCCATCGGAGGATCCTAGATGGAAAAGGGAATGTTGTAGGGCAGACAGCGGTCTGTAAGCCGGTGTCGGATGACGAGGACAGCGAAAGCGGCGAGTGTGAATTCCTCCTCCTCGCCACTAACGAGCCGCCCGAGAACGAAAAGCATAAGATTGCCATGCAGATCAGGCGGCGTGGGAGGATCGCATACCGCGTCAACATTGCTGATATTAGGGCTGATGCTTGGGATGCTGCCAACGTGGCCTGGTGGCCTTGGGATAGGGATGGGGCATGGAGCGAGATTGATTTATGGCTGGCTAAGAGAAGATGGCTCGCTTGGGGAATGTCCCCCCGTTGTTTAACAGGGGGTTAGCTGCGGAAACAGCACCAATGGTGGCATTGGTTATGAGGCAGAAATCCCGTTTCTTTCGCCCCACTGTCGTGCTCTCGATATCCTGGGACGGTAACTCAACGGAGTCTCGACGATGAGACACAACTGTCCAGGGTTGGACTTGGCAGTTCAACGCAAGGGTGCCTGATGACCCCCAAATATGTGGTGCCATGCCTAGTAGTGCTGCTTTGTCCATCTGCAGTCTTATCATGCAGTGGTGCTGGGGTGATGGCCAGGTAGTTCCCCCCCTTGTCTCCCTCCTTTCCCCGTCATAATTAGAACTTAGCAGGCTTCAAGTCAAAAACCAACTTGACGCGATGGGAGTTTCTACCACGGCCAATATAGCTCCACGGAACATGGCACCCCAATACCCTTCAGTACCGCCTTCAAGAGGCGATCTCGCGACACCCCAACTCTTTCCAGCAACGACCTTCGGCCAAAACGGGGTACCCCCCTGCGGCGCTTAACAACGCCACCCCCCACCTTGCCTGCAACTTCGCCAGTTGTCGAGCATCGTGAACAAGCCTCCGCGTCACGATTGGACATGTGGACCGTGCACCTGTTGGGCGCTGCCCCCCCCTATGATGTTCTGTCGCCTTTTCACTGGCTCACCGAAACTGTCCATACCTCTTCCATCATGAAGCCGCATCCGCGGAGACGCTCCGCGAAAGCACGTAAGACCTAGTGGAACTACCGACAGGCGCCTCGAGGTTGTGACCCCCTCCTTGAAGAGCGCGATAAATATGCGCGCATGGCGGTCTGAGACAGCGGGGAAGGTGATTCTTGCCGTGCATGAACCAACTCAACTCTTGACTCCCACTTGCTTAACTCCTCGATCTCCATTGCCTCCTGGATCTGACCCGACCCACTCCGTGATCCTGCGCAACTCCTTGATCCGTGTCTCGTCTTTCAGAAACGCCGTTGACCCCCTTGCAGATCGAGATCATGCAGGGTGGACTGTTGGCGGGCCTGCTGCGGGTGGCTGAGCAATTGGAGGAGCGTACCGGCCTGTCGGGATGGCCGGCAGCTGCAGTCTACACTGTTCTGGTTCCGCTCCTCACACTGTTGGGTTGGCAGGTGTTGGTCTATTTTCGGTCACCGTTGAGGCAATTTCCCGGTCCTTTTTTGGCAGGTGTGTCCCGTCATTTTATGCATGTTGGGCCAAAGCAGAATAGGAAACTGATCACGGAAACAGGGTGGACGAACCTCTGGCGCCTCTTCATCGTGCGGACTGGAAATTATCACCACCACATCAAGAAGCTCCACGACAAACACGGCCCGGTTGTGCGCATTGGCCCGAACTTGTTGGATCTTGACTACCCGGAGCTGATCAAGACTGTTTACGGGACTGATGAATCATGGCTGAAGGTTCGTCTTGTTCATGAGAAGACAATTGGAACCCCCTTAAGCTAACAAATTGACTTCTCCAGACCGAGTTCTACCACAACAACAGTGTTGTCATCAACGGCAAGATCGTGTACAATGTGTTCAGCATGACCGATCCCGTGGCGCACGCACAGATGAACCGCCCCATCATCAAGTACCTATCAATCAGCAGTGTCCTAGGCCTAGAGCCGCTGATGGACAAGTGCATCACCGAGCTATGTGGTGAGCTTGGGAGTCGTTTTGCCGCCACTGACTCCAAAGAGGGGAAAGTGTGTGACTTGGGCGAGTGGATTGGGTATTGTATGATGCTTTCTATCCGGATTGCAGTTTTGATGTTGCAATGCTGACACGAGGACAGGTGCTTGGGACTTGATCACCACCATCACGTTCAGCCATCCGTATGGGTACCTGGAAAAGGGGTGTGATTTCGACAACAGCATTGGCAACCTCGCCAAAACCATCGATTAGTAAGTCCAGTGTTATGGATCGGGAGACGCCAATTCATTGACAACTCCTTCAGCTTCTCCGCCGTGGGCCAGATGCCCTTCGTCGACTACCTTCTGGACAAGAACCCCATCATCCGTGTCGGCCCACCCAACATCGTCAGCGTGACTATGTCCATCCTCAAATCCATCGCTGCCCGCCAACAAGGCAAAGACGACCGCTTCGACCCTGCTGTGCCCGACCTCCTCCAGCACTTTCTCGAAGCCAAGACAACCCACCCTGACACCGTCGACGACAACACCATCGTCGGGTACATGATGATTCCGCTGGTTGCAGGCGCTGACACCACGGCTATCACGATCAGGGCAATCTTCTACTTCCTCCTCCGCCACCCCGAGACCTACCGCAAACTCGAAGCCGAGATCCTCTCTGCCGACCTCCCCAGGGACAAACCCATCTCCTACGCTGCCGCCCGGGCCCTCCCGTGTAAGTGTCCCCGTCCAGACCTAAACCTACCATGCTAACGGGCAAGCAGACCTGACAGCAGTAATCAACGAATCCCTCCGCCTCCACCCCGCCACGGCCAC
>FTEL01006677.1_pt1 | contig 10222 bp, 6 predicted proteins | sample 1658911 | NCBI WGS metagenome assembly FTEL01 (sample SAMEA3914869, study PRJEB12502) | metagenome | biome: forest; material: soil | place: USA | collected 2012-03-12 | depth 0.1 m
CCCCCCAGGAGCCTTCAGAACAATGCTCTGCTCAACGAGAAAAGTCTCCTGGAATGGGGTATACGCATTCTGCCCGAGCGGCGCACAGCTGTAGACATAGTCGCCCGGCTTCAGCCGGGTGCAGTCGCTGCCGACTTCGAGGACGACGCCGGCGAAATCGCTGCCGAGGATCGCGGGGTAGGAGGTGAGGAGCAGGCCGGTGTGGTGTTGCATTGGGTCGCTGGGCGGGGAGGGGTTAGTTGGGGGGATTAAAGGGGGCGTTGGAGGGACCAGGGGGGATGATCAGGGGGGGGTGGAAGGCTTGGATGAGGGATGGGACGTACACGGGGTTGATGCCGACGGCGAGGGATTTCACCAGCGCCTGGGTTGGGCCCGGGGTGGTGCGGGGGATGGTGTTGACGATGGTGAAGGGTTCATTCGGGGCGGAGATGGTGATGCCGGTTTGGGTGGCCATGGTGGGCAATTTGGTCGTTTGTTGATACTTGGGAGGGGTATGGGAAGGATGAGTAAGACTCGAGTTGGTTGAGAGAGAGGAGCAGGTGAGGAGTCGTTGTGACAAGAGCTATCAAGCGGAGGAGGGGTAGCTTTTAAGAGGCGCTTAATAGGTAACATCAGAAACAAAGAACACATGCCCAAAGCAGCCGCAGCCCTCCCTGAACCCCAATCCTTCCCTCCCAAGGCGTCAACAGCCTGACGTCGTCCTGCATGTTGCCACCGACAGGTAGCCTTCAGTGACGCCAGCGGCTGCTCCAGGGCTGGGACGTTGCGGTTCGGCGCATCGATGGGCCGCTGCTGACGTCGTGGGCGCGGCTGTGTGTGCCTGAGCGGAGTGTGGCTTGCCTAAACCCGAAGCCTCGAGTAGCATCCCGCATGCCAACGGGCGCTGCTGAAGGGAATAGTTCCTGCACCCCTCTGCATCGAGTTCCGGCCCCTGTTGAGGGAAGCCGAGAACCAGGCGAGGCAGGGGAGGCATGCTGATGTGGAAGTGACCAATTATCTTCAGACTCTAGAGCTGATAAGGTCACCCCAAAAGATGTCTGTTGAGGTACTGCGTTTGGATCCTGACAAGAACAGCCACCTGCCTGGTATCACTGTTTGGCCAGAGGTCAATACCATGCAAAACCCCTCTTCTGAGTCCAGGCCCTTTTCGACCCTTGCTTCCCGCATCCCTCCTACATGCTGCCCTATGATGTTTCCTCATGCAGTAACCTTGCTTGCCACATAGCCAATGACACTGAAAGGCACAACCCCAGCCCTCCTCCCAGAGCTTGTTTTATCAAGCACGGGATACATGTATGCGGGGACTGTCCATGCCCCCCATGACACAACCCAGATCGCGCCCAGAAAACGTTCCTTTGCCGTCGGAGCGCGCAGGCTTGTTTCTCCGTACACAGAACCATAGGCAGACTGAGCCACATCCTCGATGATAATCCCCAGGGGTTGGATGAGGAAGAAGCGTAGAGCACCAGATTCGGATGCCAGCATACCTGGTCATGTCAGTACTCCATTCCCTTCGAGGCCACTCTTATATCAGAAGCCACTCACCCGAAGACATATCAACACCAACATGCAACAGCGCCGAAAGCAGAAACACCACCCACGGCCTCACATACCGTCCCACCCTCCCCCCCTTCGGCAACCTCAACACATCATGCATCAAAAACCCAGCCGTGGTCTTCAACCGATGTGTATTCGTCTGGTGCCAAAACACACTCCAAAAGCCCCTCAGACTGCAGATCGCCCTAAACGGCCCGTTAAACGGCGGCCAGTCCGCCGGCTCAGACACCCCCGCAGCAACACAGGCAAAAGCCACGATGCTGTAGACCCCACGCTGGACCGAGATAAGACCTGCGCCCAACCCGAGGGCGGCAAAGAACCGCATAATGACCTCCTCTACCGTCACCTCCCGGATCCTGGAGAAGAACGCGACTTTGTCGAGCGAGTAAAAGGTTTCCGTGATGTTGGGATCGGCCGAGCAGTCCATGGCGTCGAGGACGAGGTAGCACACGACGATGGTCAGGGCTGTGTGGGTGAGGAAGCGACTTCGTGACTGCCGCAGCTTGTCGTCGAGTTTGGGGAGGTTCCGCGGCTGGTATGGCGTGTTGAGGAAACGCCAGGAGAAGACGACTGAGAAGCCGAACCGGAGGCGCGAGTAAGTGTTGTCGACGGGGTGAGGTTTGCTGCGGTTCCGCAACTTTGGGTCCGTGGTTGGGCCCTGCAGGGTAAAGTCCCAAGGCTCGAGCACGCAAACGTCGAGGTAGTGGAAGAGGTAGGTGAGTGTATATCCCCCGACTGAAGTGGCCCACGCGCTGCGCTCGATGTAATGGGGGCACCAGACGATGCAGTGCCAGGTTAGGGCGCACAAGATGGCCAGGATGGAGATGCGCGGAAGGGACTGGGCGGGCGTGAAGCCGATGGCGGTGCCTGAAAGGACGACCACGGCCGCCAGGTCGAGCAGGGGGTGATACTCCATGTTAAGGTCAGGGGTAAGGATGAGAAGGGGGCGACAACAAGTCAGAGGAAACCAGAGCGCCCGGCGAGATCAAAATGGTGAGGAATAACGAGGTTTTAAAACCGGGACGCGCCATATTGTATGGCTTGAAGTGATTTAATCTGTTTGGTGAACGAAGGCGGTGACCGCTGCACTCAGCCGCCATCAGCAAGCCACTTCTTGGCCCCCAAATGTGAGACAGACGCGGTACCACGAGCAAGCGATCCTGTGCTGCGGCGCGGACGGCTGATAGGCAGCAAGGGGATGCGGCTGAAAAATTATCCACTCGGTTGGTTCGTAGATCAGTTGGTGGGGGCAGGTTTTCTGTTTGTTGCCGTGGCGGTTTGTTTCTTCAATCACGATATCTCGGTGTGGTGGTTGGCCAGCGGTTTGGCTACCTCGTGATACAACTTAAACGAATTAACGACTGAGTTACTCGCACACGAATTTAAGACCGTTAACTTGGGAGGATCAGTTAGGCTCCATGGGGATAGAATTGTCCAAAATTTTGTTTTAAGCATGTATGAGAAGAGGACTATATACAATCAACCACGGTATATACACTTCCGTCCCTCGCCTTTTTAACTTCACCACCTCTTCGTTCCCTTAAAGGCACTGCGAGTACCAGTCATTGACATAGGTGCACGTATACGGGCTAACACACGCCTTGCACCCAGTCCAGCCGATACCAGCGCACTGGCCCCAACGAGCCGAGGTGCAGCCACCGCCGGAAGCGGTCGAGGTGGCGGCGGCCGAGCTGGTGGTGGTGGTCGAGCGGGTGACGGTGGTGCTGGTGGTGGCAGCGGCGCTGGTGGTCGAGGTCGTGGAGCTGCTGCCCGAGATGCCGAACCAGGCCATGTCGTTCTCGCCGCTGATGGGGATGTTGTGGGTGATACCCGCGCCGTAGATGCCGACCAGGTTGGGGCCGTAGACGTACTCGGTCCAGCCGGACGAGGGCGTGTTGGAGAGCGTCTGCTGCGGCGAGCCGTAGGTGTAGCCGAAGACGCCGGCCCACTGCTTGAGCGTCTCGTTGAAGTTCTAAGGGAGGTGGTTAGCACAGGGGTGTGATATGGGTTTCCTTCGGAGCTTCTTACGGGAGGGTAGATGGTGGTATCGGCGGAGCCGTGGTAGATCTGCATCTTGGGGCGAGCGCCGGTGTAGCCGGGGTACATGTTGAGGGCGGTCTGGGCCCAGACGGCCTGGGTGGCGATGGACTGGCCGTTGGCGCAGGTCGAGTTCCAGCCGGCGACGGTGCCCGTGTAGAAACAGCCCGCCGGGACGCCCGCATAGGCACTGCCGGCCTTGAACAGCTCCGGGTAGGTGGCGGCCATGACGTTGGTCATCATGGCACCCGAGCTCGTGCCGACCAGGAAGACGCGCGAGGGGTCAGCATTGTACTGCGAGATGGTGTAGGTGACCATGTTGGCGATGCTGTTGCTGTTGCCGCCGCCATTGTGGGTCAAGCTGGAGGGCGACGAGACATCCCAGCAGCCGCCGCTGTTGGGAGACTCGGGGTAGATGACGATGAAGCCGTACTTCTCGGCGAGGGTGGCGTAGGGGGTGCCCGTGTAGAAGGCGCTGGCGGTGCCGCTGCAGTAGTGGATGGCGGTGACGATGGCGGGGTTCGTCTTGAGGTTGTTGGGCACATAGATGTACATGCGGACCCCGGAGGGGTTGGAGCCGAAGTTGGACACCTGGGTGAGGGTAGCCCGCTTGGCGAGCTCAGCGGCGGCCGAGAAAGGGGCTAGGGCCAGGAGGCCCGAGACGAGTGGCGAGAACTTCATGGTGGAGGCTATTGGTGGCTGTTGCTACTGCTCCAGTTCTCGGCCCACGAGACTTTGAGGGCAGAACCTGGCTCTTATACCTCACCACGCCATCCTGCCGCGCCAATCCGGGTTACCTGCCCCAGTCGATCGGTCAACCGGGTGCTTGCGTGTGCTCGTGGGCCGCGTAGCGCCTCGTGCAGGCCCAGCATGACATCGTCGCGGGGACACCGGCCGTGGGCGGCTTGCGGACGGTACTCCTCCGACGTGCCATGCGCACAACCAGGGGCGCTGCTGCTTCGGGCAACGATCCCGCCGAGGCGCGGGCTCCCGAAGCCCAGTCGAGGAGGAGGCAGCCCCATGTCACATTCGGCAGCTATTTACCCGGCAACTGAAAAGGCAACCCTGCATCGATCCATCCATGGCTCGGGAGTTCCACGTGGACTGGCCAGACACAACGATGGACTGGTTCGCCGCGGGCCACTACTACACAAGTATTAGTCCGTATCCAAAAGTAGGTGCTACACTGCCTGGGAAGAGTCAATACCCCGGATATGGGGTGCCAGACTCCAAGCAACCAGAGGTCCGTTTCTGGTTCAGAGGATATTTTTGGTACACCCCATGAACCTCATTCAAGGCATTCGCCAGAGAAAGAGCGAGGACAAGGGAATCAGGGAATAGTCCTTGACCTCAGTACCTGGGAGGATTCGTGTACCGGCGACAGCAAGGCGGGATGGTACTCGCCACCTCAGCACCGAGGAAATCATATTTTTCGAGAATCTCTGCAATATTCAACATCTCAATGTCATCTATCTGCCAGCCAACAAGAACAAAACCAATGAGAACCCTGAAACAAAAACAGAATGGGACAAGCCCCTCAACTCCGTGCCCGTCAAGGTGGATGTACAAACACCCCCCAGCCAGCCTCAACACTTTCAGCAACTCAATTTGCCTCAACCGCCTCAGCCGTCGACCCCATCTTGCCCTCCTCAACCCTCGGGCCAGGCTTGTTCGCTGAGATGGCCACATACCGCCAATACTCCTGATGCGCATACCCCCAGCACCAGCGACGGTGTTGATGAAAAACCGCTTCAGCCCCAACAGCCTGATGAAGAAATACGGCACCACGGCCAGGACATGGAACAGCCTCAACATCGGTCGGATATTTGCCGACCAGTCCTCCACCTTCACATCCGTGAACCCCGCGTCCTCCAGCAACTTCTGCAACACCCCCGGGTGCGAGCGCGCGTTGGTCGTCATGCCCGTGTACTTGTTGACCAAGTCCATATCGTTTACGACGTTAGCCGGCGCGGTCTCAGCCGCAGTCGCAACATGGTCGTACTCGAACATCACAATCCTGCCCCCCGGCCGAAGCACGCGGTAGAACCCCGCCAGCGCCTTCTCCGGATCGGTCGCATGCACGAACGTCTCCATGGTATACAACCCATCATACGACGCGTCAGCGATGGTCTCCAGGTGGTGGTAGTCCATCCGCTGGGCGGAGGCCTCGCCGGGCGGGGGGATGCGCGCGCGCGCGATGTTGCGCCGCGCCTTGTCGACGTGGTGGTGGATGAAGTCGAAGGCCGTCACGCGCAGGCCCTGCCGCGCCATGTACAGCGCGACGTGACCCACGCCGCAGCCGGCGTCGATCACCCGGGACCCGGGTGCCAGGTCGAGTTTGCTGAAGAGTTTGTCTTCCATGGTGCGGAGGGCTTTGCTGACGGGGAACGGCCAGATGGTGCCGGGGGCGTAGTAGCCGAAATGGCGTGTGCCGCCGAGGACGAGGCGGTACCCAATGCGGGATTCGAGGGACTCGTAGTAGGAGGTGAGAAGCGGGTTTGGGGTGATGACTGGCTCGGCCGTGTCTGGGTGGTTGGCCGCCATGGTGGTTCAGGGGGGTGGCTACGTGCTGGGTGATGGGGGGGGGGAGGATGGTCGTCAGGGGGTCCGAGAGTTCTTCTTGTCGTCGTTGATGATCAGTTGTGAGACTCGAGATGAGAAAAGGCTGTCGTTCTGAGGCTGCAACAACCATTGATATGAGAAAGACGCGACATAGCCGTGCCGCTCGCATGCCTCGCGAGGTTGGTTTCCCGCGGCGCGACAGGGGCTCGCATTGGCTGGCGTGGCGCCCTGTTGGCCCTGAGAGGCCAAGCCTGGCCGCCCTCATTCCTGGTCATCACAGTGCAAGTCTTTGTTCGGCGGTTAGTTAGATGATGTTGGCCTTTTCTCAAGCCCGCGGGCCCCTGTAACTCATCACGAGGTTGCTCTCGCTCTGTCAGAATTCATGTCTCGGCGCCAGGAAGATGTGCGCGGCGGGAACAGTTGGGCCATGATGGAATAGCCGCATTACCCTTGTTCACAACCTTGGAGATCCCGTCTCATCGATTCCAGCGCCAAGGCGTTGGTTCTTCCCTTTCCTTGACTCCTGTGCTCTTCTCTTCCTTCTCCTCGTCCTAGGGCACGCATGGAATTCAAGTTTTCAACAGCATCTGAAAACTCCTTGTCCCAACTCTACGGCGCCAGTGGCTGCTCCCCCCCCTAACAAGGCTCTACTGGCAGTGCAGATTGCATGGGATGGAGCTGAGAAGAATGTCCGGCGGCTTGCGGGGGACGAACCTGATAGAACACAGTTCATTCCGTTACACTTTGGTTCGCCAGGAGTACATGCCATACCAACTCTGTAACCGTCAACAATCTTCAGGAATCACGACGTGATTGGCGCGGTAACGGCCAACGCCATGCAGCGCGGCAAGTGGAAAAGACGGGACAAACACACGTCCTCCCTCGGTCCAGAAGCACATCCTCAACTGCCGGGCCTGCGCGGATCAACATGTCCCATCAAAATCGCACCCCTGGCTCCTTTTTCGTCTCCTGAGCCTCACCGACCCGGGCGAGCGGAAAATGCGACTCGCACCCTCAGCAAGCCAAGACGTCGTAACGGCAGCAAGCGACCCTCCCCCTGAAAGTCCAGGCCCCATGCCCGCAGCGCCTTTTTGCCTGAATACCACCTTCTAGCGCTCCAACAACACCACAAACCCAAAGGGTTCCCTGGTTCCGAGAACCGGGTCGGGCACGAGATGCAGCACGCTCACCGGGGAGACGCGAGAACGGAATACTACGATGCGCATACATTATCTGTAACTAGGTACACGAGTCCTACCTATCATGACTCCAACGCAACCTCCCAACTGCCACTCGACTTTTTCCCTTGGCCCGTCCGCCTACGACCCCTTCTCAACCGCCTCCTCCTTCCTCCCATCCTCCCTCGGCGGCGCCCTCGTAACTGCCGCCTTCTTCTCCTCATCGGCACTCACAACCCCCTTCTCCTCATCCAATGTCGCCCCGCTCGACGCCCCGCTCGACGCCGCCCCCTCCGCCTCGTCCTGCTTGGACAACCGCATAGCATCCAACCCCGTCTTGTGCTCCGTATGATCCTTGCTCAGCGTGCGCGAGCCAATAAACGGCGACACGGCCAGCCCCAGCGCCGAAAACGCCACGTACATGATGTACATGGTGCGCAGGCTGTCAAAGTACGCGTTGCGGGCGATCTGCCGCTCCGGGTCGGGGAGTTCGGCGACGAGGCCGACGCTCGAGGCCGCGTTGCTGCCTGACAGGAGCTGGGCGATGTCGGGCCCGAGTTGCGTGAGCAGGTCGGGGTATTGCTTCTGCATGCCGTTTTGGAAGACGACGCCGCCGATGACGATGGAGACGGAGGAGAAGAGCTGGCGGACGAAGGCGAATGTGCCCGTGGCGGAGGCCATGTCGCGGCCGTTGACGGTGGTTTGGAGGGCGATGAGGGGGGATTGGAAGAGCGGCCCGACGCCGATGCCGGCGACGAACTGGTAGAGCACGATCTTGGCCCAGTTGGCGCGCGGCTCGAGGTCGATGAAGAGCCCGAAGCCGAGGGTCATGACTGACATGCCGAAGATGATGGGCGGGAGGTATTTGCCGGTTTTCTTGATGACGATGCCGGTTGCTGCTGATACGAGGGAGAGGGACATGACCCAGGGGAGGACGTAGACGCCTGACATAAGGGGCGAGGCGCCGAGGACCGCCTGGAAGTAGAGCGGGAGGTAGTAGCTGCCGGAGATGAAGACGAAGCCGTGGAGCGCGCCGACAGCGAGGGAGGCGGCGCTGGCGCGGTTCCGGAACAGGTGCATCGGGACGAGCGGGAACTCGGCGAACTTCCACTCGACCAGAACAAAAAGCGCGCCCATGACGACGCCAAAGACCAGCAAGCAGATGACGGTAGGCGAGTCCCAGGGGTGGGTGACGCCGCCGAGCTCGAGGCCGAGCATGATCATGAGGGTGGCGCCGACGACGGTCAGCGAGCCGAGCCAGTCGACGGCGGCGAGACCCTGGCGCATGGGCGTGCGCGGGTTGTGCAGCTTGAGCACGAAGGCGAGGACGGCCATGCCGACGCCCGAGATGGGCAGGTTGATGTAGAAGCACCAGCGCCAAGTGACGTTGCTGGTGAAGACGCCGCCGAGGATGGGGCCGACGGCGGACGCGACGGCCCAGACCATGCCCATTGCTCCAAAGTAGACGCCTAGGTCAAGTCAGTATTGGTAGATCCGACGGCATGGTGTTGAAAAAGGGGCAGTGAAAGGGGCTGAAAAGGGGTATCTGCAACCAGACAACCCCCTTCCCCTCCTCCCAAATTAAACAAACCGAAGAAAAGAAAACAGCACTCACCCCTCTTCCTCATCGAAAACAAATCACTAATACAAACATTCACCAAAATCACAATCCCGCCGCCCCCCACGCCCTGAATCGCCCTTGCAACGATCAACATCCCCATACTCCGACTAACCGCACTCAGCAACGACCCAATCCAAAACACCCCCACGGCGATCAACATAATCGGCTTCCTTCCCCAGATATCCGAAATCTTACCCCACATCGGCGCCGCCGCCGCGGTCGCCAGCATGTACGCCGACCCGATCCACGTGTAGCCCGCCGTGCTGTGGAACTCGAGCGCGATGGTCGGGACGGCTACCGTCACGATGGTGACGTCCAGCGCGGCGAGGAACAGCGCGGACGCCAGCGCGAGGATGATGGCGGTGGTTTGCAGCTTGGTGCGGCCGGCTTCGGGGGCTTGGGGGTCCTCCCCCTCCTTGTTGGGGGCGGCGGGTGCCGCGGCGGGGGTGAGGGCATCATTTGTGGGTGGTGAGAGGGAGGGTGAGGGTGGTGAGGTTGATGTCTGCGGCTGTTGGTCGAGGGTTGCGGAGCAGGAGCTTGGCGCCGAGTCGGACCGGTCGCCGGCCTCCTTGTCCGGGCCGGGTGGCGTTGCGCCGGTCATGGTTCCGGGGCAGGAAGGGTTCTGATTGACTGATGTGGTGCCGAGACGGGAGGAAGGCCGACGGCTGAGTGAGACAGGTTTGGGTGATTGACGTGGAGGTGAGACAAGCGGATGGATGATCGAAGCCGATCGTCAAGTATTCGAGAATTCCCGGACAGGGAGTGAATGAATGCCAAGTGGAAAAACCGGAGACCGAAGAGTTCGGGACCTGAATCAGTCTCTTGTTGTGACACGCAAACCCCCCGTGTTGGATCAGAGTTGGCGATGAGGAAATCTGACGCCTCGGAAAAATTCCAGAAAAAAAAATGGCAAACTTTAACCCATGACGAACCACGGCCCCGTTTCACAGCAGCGCCATGGATCAGATAATTAAATGCTTTTCCTTCGCCCTAGCGGCGGTAAACCCGCCCCGAAAAGGGGGTGTGGATCCACGGCCGGGTCCGATCCCCCGGGTTGATGGTGGGGTCCAACACCACCGGAGGCGAGCGGGGCCCTTGCCTCGATCTTCCAGAGATATTCCCATCGTGATATCCCTGTCTGCCTGTCGTTAAATTATCTTTCAGGCTCAAGAAGAACTCCTGATAAGCTTCCCTCTCCATATCTCCTCTCTCCCCTTCTCTTCACCCCCTCGACGACGACAACCCCCTCTCCCCCAACCCCTGACTC
>FTEL01011060.1_pt1 | contig 10215 bp, 16 predicted proteins | sample 1658911 | NCBI WGS metagenome assembly FTEL01 (sample SAMEA3914869, study PRJEB12502) | metagenome | biome: forest; material: soil | place: USA | collected 2012-03-12 | depth 0.1 m
AAAGAAAAAGAAAAAGAAAAAGAAAAAGAAAAGGAAAGAGAAAGAGAAAAGAAGAAGAAGAAAGAAAAAAAGAAGAAAGAAGAAGAAAGAGAGGTGGAAGGAGACCTTCTTCAGAGATAGCTCTTCAAGTCTCCTCACGTCAAGGTGGCACCAGCTTTTCGGAGGGCCTGACGAGTTCGACGACGCCGAAGATCCGATCACCGCCTTCAGGGCTATGTACCCGGCGATGGATCTGGGCTGCGAACTTCACCATGTCTTCGCGGGTTTGAGGTCGGCTGGTAGCGTAGTACTGGTCAATGTGGTCGATGATCCGGGGGTTGAGTTTGGTGTAAAATGTCATGTCGCGGGTCTTTTCGTCCTAAACTGATTTCTAGGGAGAAAGGTCCTCAGGGTCTATCGGGGTTCTATCGCCACCAATACCTATATAGCGATGACCAGCTTCAATCTTGCAGGCAAGGGTCCCTGCTGCATGTTCCAAACAACTCACGATGCTGTCTCTCATAAAGGTTTGCTAGCTGCTGGTTTGTTTTTGTTCGTTGTCCCCAACCCCTAGAGCTCTTGTCTCACTGCATCATCACCCACTCTGAATGCCAATGCCCGTGACATTGGATTCATAGCTCCCTCCAGTCACACTTCCAAAGACCTGTCCTTGCCGCCCAAGACATGGCTCAGACGTACCAGACACTGGCCCAGAGGCCGGCGGAGGCAGAATAAATCCTGAGCACTACATGGGATAGTCGCATGGTCTTTGACATTGCCTCAGTAGGGACATTGGACGCGGTGTACAGCCAGACGAGCTGAGTTTGTCATCCGTCGGCCCCGGAATGGCAAAGACAAACTGACCAAACCAGCCAAATCGTCGCAGTCACCCATCAAAGACAGTGGCCACCGCAGATTGGGTGTCACACCGAATAGAAGCGCGCGTCCCGGGCTACCAAGGAACAGCGCCCAGTTCAGCACACCCCATGGCGCTCAGTTCCTCCAGTTTTCTGACTTTGGTTACTCCCAGCTCCCTCCAAGATCGACGAGATCGACGAGATGCTCCGGTGCCAGAATTGCTGAGTTATGAGTCAGCATACACGCGCGTCTGAAGGACAAGCCACGTCGGCACATACCACAATGTCACGAGGAAGCAGCGGACACGATCACAAGATGGGGCGGAAGGAGGAAAGGTCCACCCTCCGGACGCCCAAGGCAACCCAACTGATACGAGCAAGGCTTACAGTAGGAAATGCGGGAACCGCCCCGAAACCGTGCCCGCTGCCGCAGGGAGCGGCGCGCGCGGAAACCACCATAACGGCCATGTTATGCGCACCCCATCGAGGTAGCAAGGCCCCACGCTTAGATAGGGTTGCCACTGCTGGGCAACACGGCCACTCTCTCCGTCCGTGACACTCGGGAGGGGTACACATGATGGCACCAAGCATGCCAACGGGCCGTTGCCAACGAGATGTCGGACACAAACGCCGAGCTAACAAAACCGGCGGCTTCTCTTGCCCGTCACACCCTGGACGGCCACGAGCGGCCTGACAGCCGGCCAGCCCAACCAACGGACACAAGCCGACTCCCACTGACTGAGAATCTGCCTGGTGTATCCGTGAAGGTGGATCAGCGGCGAGGCTTGGAGAGAAATGAAGCAAGGCGGCGGAGACCGGATACCCTGTCCACAATAGCTATTGTTACCAGGAGACGTGGATGCCGACGTGTTATCTCGGCCTAGTCCTCCGCCCCTGTGTACGCAAGGGCTGCGACGAGAAAGAGGTCCAGACCGACCAAGGCCAGCCAAGCTCAGCCAGGAGGGCTGCTTCTAATCTTAGAGCAACAGCCTGGTTGAGCGACCACGTCTCGCGGCTCCCATCCTTCCCCTGTTCGTCCTAATACAAAGCGGTACTTCCGTCGGCAGATTCTGCCAGCAAGCGAGTTGGGATGTGTTTGTCCAGGGCCAAGTGGGCATACCGCACGTGAGGCTTGACCAGGATAGAGCTGCCTTGAGGGTGATATACGCGGCCCGCAAGGCAACAGTCCTTCTCCCACATTAGTCATGGGCTGATATAACCGTCGGCGGCCGCTCTGCTAGGAAGGATTCTTTAGCGCGAAACTTTCCCATTCATGACGCGGGGCAAAAGGCCAGGAAGGGATGTCATCCCTTGAGATGGCCACCTGTTGGAGCATGATCTCGAGGAATCCGCTCCCCAAGGGGGCTCAATGTCCGGACCAGCGGCCTGTCCACGTCCCTTGTGGTTGCCTTACTTGGATGAGCTTGATCGGTTTGTACCAGCTGTCGTCTCCTGGCAGCCCCCGCGGCTGCCTTGCATAGTCCCAGCAGGGGCTTACTTGGCCGGAGAGAGGGGCGGAGGACAACTTAGTCAAGTCATTGTGAACAGGGTATTCGGTTTGTCAGAAGGCTTAGAACGACTGAGGCTCCTCTGTCAGAGGAAAGCGGCCCGGTGGCTGAGCGTGGGAGCGGGCGGTTGGCATCCGTGACACTGGGAGGCGAAAGGTGGCATGTGGTCCAAGTTGCACCAGCGTCCGTTTCTCCGAAGCCGGCTCGACCCTGAGGGACATTCCACGGGGTCAGTCGGCGCCATTGATCCACCCAGGCCTGTGGACCCCCGGGCATCTCCTGTCAGCCTTGTGGAAGAGAAAAGAAGAGGAGGGAGGCGAGTGGACAACAGTCGTCGGACGGCTGGCGAGAGGGGGTGCCACACCAGTACGGCTCAGCACAAGGCGCCTGAGGACGAACAGTCGGGGGGAAACGGGTCAGAAACCGGGCAGCTGTCGATCAGGGCCTGTCGTCTTTGGAACCCACGTCCCAAGCTCCGGTTGGAGAGTTGCCAGGGTTCCAGGACCGCTCCGGGGATGACTGAGACTTCGACGAATGCGGCAATGAATTGGTACCACCAGCCACGGCTTCGTAATCAAGGACCGAACTGTCGGAAGGCCGGTCTCTGTCGGAGAGGGGTTTGACGTCATGCGCGACAGCCAGAAAGGAGATGAGGGAGGGCGTAGGCTGTCCGTGTGGAGGCCGCCCTTCCTTTCTATGCCCTGAAGGAGAGTCCTGCTGTGCCGCCGGCGGCGCACAGCCTGGCTCGAGCCTGGTCTTCGCTCAAGGCATCTCGTGCCAAAGAGTGGTGGGGCTCTGGCGGCTATCCTTCGAGGTCTCGATCCTCCGGCGCCGCAGCCTTGTCAGAAAGGCAGAATTCGGGGCGGCTGTTCCAGCCGCGACTGAGGCTGAGCACTCGAACAGGGGGGGCCACAAGTCGAACTGAGCCTCCTCAGGGCGGGTCCCTGCTCTTTCTGTTGAGCACCCCTGCAACTCTTGTCGAGGACCCCTGCGCTTCTTTGTCGAGCCCCTTCTTAAGACCAGACCGTACGGTAACTATTCTGTATTCTGTACAGTATCCGCTCGTCCAGGCGGAGAATGATGCATGGCATTGCCGCTGCGTGACTAGCGGCGGATGACCTCGTCGAGATGAAGGAAACAAAGAAAAGCGCCCAGCATGGATTGGCGAGTGCCGTCTACACCGAGAACTTACACACCGGGCGGCCGGCGATGCGATTCCTGGGGCTGGACAGAAAAATAGCACGGAATATTATTCTTCAGCGGACAACGAAGTGGATGGGGCGACGCGGAAGCCAGGACAGACCCCCGGACTCGTTCGAGGACAGGCGAGCAGCGCACGGAGCAGGCCTCCCGACCTGACCCTGGAAACCCGGACTGGCGAGTTTGGCGGCCTGTGAGTGGGCGGGAGCGGCGTCTAAATCTGGCCGTGCCCACCTCTAAGCGCGATCAGCACCGGGCCTGGGCTCGCATCGCTCCTTGTTCCACCATCCCAGGACCACCGAATGCTGTCTGTGCCCTGCCAGTCCGTGGCAGGCATTGTGCATTCCGATCGGAAGCGGCTCCTCTTCAACCTGCAATGTTCAACACTCCTCATTTTTTTGCTTGACTGTGCCGCGCTCCCGCCTTCAACGTCTCGCGGCCTCCCAAGTGACCTCCCCGCGCGACAGAGACACTTGTGGCGCCGCACCACGGGACACACCGATGATGGAGTGGTGGAGCAACCTGGACACCGCCGAGATGTCCATCTCATCCCAACACCCCGGCTCACCGATTAGCGTCGCTGGCAGCAGGCACCAAGATACCGGCCGGTGTGGAAGACCGCAACTGTTTCGTTTCCACCCGAGCAGTCGTGAGGCGGGGGGGTGGGTCACCGGGGGAGGTGGCCGCCGCCCGCGCGGCCGCTCGGCCGGGTCTAGGACTGAGGCAAGGCCCTCATATGACGATCTCTGTCAGTCCTCACGCCTGAGGAAACGGGTCCCACTCTGTCGTCACCCATGTCGATACAGGGCAATACGCCTGACGTGGACGAGGTGTCGGTCGCCCTCCCACCACCACCACGCCCCGCACACCACCCCGCGGAGCTGGTACGTACACTGCAGTACACGCCCTTCGAATGAGAAGTCTCATTGCCATCCGTACCTGAGTTCCCTGTTCTTTCCCAAGCCTCTCCCGGCCGCTTGAGCAGGACCCTTGTCGAGCCATGGGTGTGGTACTGGCTACCTCTCTGGCATATGCAGAATTGTCTGCATACTATCCACACACCATGCCCACCCCACTCAGCCTTACCATTAGAGATACATCTTGGATCATGTTTCTCTCTTCTTGCCTCTCTTCTATTTAAGACGGCGGGTCCCCCTCCACTCTCCTTTAGTCTCACTTCTTATCAAACCACCAAGCAAGCACAACCACCAGTCGTCCTGGGACACCACAGACGGCCACTCGAGAAGCAACAGTAACAACACCACCACCACCAGCCAGTCTCTGATACGCCTCATCATTCATGAACGGTCGCGGCCGCAGAGTCATCTGGGAAGACGAGCTTCAGGGAGCGGACATCCGACGCACCCGAGGCCACAGCCGCCGCCGAAGCCTGAGTGCCGAGCGAGTCCACAGCATCCTCGACGACGTGGACAGCATGCAGGGTCGCGAGCGTGTCATCGGGCGCGAGGCCTACGACCAGCTACAGCGTGAGAACCAGTACCTCAGGATACAGCTCCGTGATGCGGGGAACGCCCAGGCCCTCGCTACCCAGCTTGAGCGTGAGAACACCAAGCTCCGGAACCGTGTTGTCGAACTCGAGCATGAAAACCGGGACCGCCGGTCCTCCGACATTGCCTCAGACAACGAGGCCGCCCGCAAAGAGTCCAAACTCAACCGCCTGCGCAAGAAGTACGCCAAGCTTGAAGCGGAGGTGTCAAACCTCATCGCAGATGTTGCGTCTTGGAAAAATAGCTACGAAAGTGCAGAGCGCCGTGCAAACGATTCTGTGAGGCGGGCGGGAATCATCCGCAACAACATGGCTCTCGTCGAGGCCGACAGAGACCGTCTCGCACAGGAGAACGACAACTTGAGGCGAGATCTCGACCTGGAGCGTCTCCGGCGCCGCCACTACTAGACCACCACAATACCGGCCACGGTCAGCGTCGCTCACACATCCTCCTCGGACTTTCTCCTCCACGGATTCGCCTTTCCTCTGTCGGCTTGTCTGGCTTCGTATCGTCTCTGAGCATCCGCGGGCTCATCAGAGCTCAAGGAGCCTCCTTTCCCTCGCAGATTGGATGAACAGTAAGGACCCCATTACGGCAGTCCGCCTGGCAGTCGATGACATTGCTAACACGCACCAAAGCCAAAACATCCTCGGCCACAAATTGCCGTCTGATCCGGTGCATTTAATGCTCTCTTCTCCTCGAGGGGTTGATGACGAGCAGTAGTGCTTATCGGACCTTGGCTCCTCAACAAAAACACGAAAACACAAAAACAACCACTTTTCTTTACGGGTGTACGGATCACGGAGCACGGATACGGATACGAGGCGCGGCGGCATGATTTGATACCACAACAAAACGGTTCACTGAGTCGGTTGGGGAATACCGAAAACGCTTGGGCACACGCCAGACTTCGGGATCGTCTGTACTTTAGCGGGTTTGGGTTTGGGGTTCTGGGACTTCTGCGATACCACTGGGATTTGGGATACGGCTGTTTATTTCTTCCTTCTCCTCTTTTCTTCTTCTTCTTCTTTCTTTTTTTCTTTTTAGACTTCGTCTGTGTCTCTTGGTTGATAGTTTTTCTTTCTTTTTCTCTTCTTTCTTCCTCATCTTGGGTTGGATTGGTATTGATACTTGGGGACTCGGACAAGATTTGGAAATTTACGTTTACGACAGACATATCTGAATGGCAGCTTTTGCACCCACCCCCAACACACAAAAACAGACCAGGCCCCTTCAAAGTGATTACGAGTTCATCCACATCGGGTCCGACCTCGCTCCTTGTGTAAGATGACCCGCTCCATGAAATGCTGAAGTTGCTCAATCAAGAGTCTATTTTTCGCCCCGTGAGCCCTCAAAGGCTCGGTCAACCCTGTCAACCCAAACCTGGACCATGTGTGACTTACATACACAGCAACGGGACAAAAAAGCCCAGCTCGGTCAGCCCGGACAAAGAGCCCACGTCGAGTCCATCCCAGAGTACTGGGTACAAACAAAAACGCCAAAGGAAGAAAAAAATGCAATCTTCCCGCTATCCTCACTCCTCATCCCACCAAGCCTCCCTGGTGGCCTCATTCATAGTACCAACTCCAGGCATACCGTCGTTGAGAGGATGTTTCAAAAACCCATCACCATCCTGGTCAAAGGCCAGCCAGACCCAAGTTGGGGTGCGATTCCGCCCGCCCATTCGTCAGACCCCCTTGCGCCATCTGCACCAGAGCGCGCCGTGGCTTTTGTCAAAGACCCCTGCCATATTCTTTCTCCTGCTGTACACTACCGTAACGTACAGAGTACACGGTAAACCTGTAACGAACTGCAGTCGTGCACCCATGCGCCACCCATCGTCCTGCATAGGGCTGGCTGTCTGATGGCCGCCGAATGGGCTGTGGCTTACCTAAGTCATGTCCCGCAGGGCGTGGGGAGATGCTGCGGGTGGGATTGATGGTTCAGGCGGCAGCACGGCTTGCCCCGGGGATAAGTTAGTCATCTCTCTTGAGGAATGGTGCAGGCGTCGTCATTGCCTTTGTTGCAGGTGGTGTCAAAGCCAAAGGATTCATCAGGCATAGAGGGTGGCATTGCTTTGGTTTGGTCATGTTATTGAGGCTGGTATAGCTCTTGGCTTTGATGATGTTTGGCATTGAGGTGTCGCGGCTATTTCCTGCCTGGCATCGCCTTGTCCAGAGTTCAGACGGGGCAGACTTCATACTCCCTTATAGAGGAGGTGTAAGTGCATATCACGGGCGGGAATAGAATTTGCCACTCTGCCTTGTTGGTTCGGGACGAGGTGTGGGTTCGTTAGCGTGTGGCCCTCACCGAGGTGGGAGGTGGGTGACGAGTACTTTCCAAGCTTTCATACGTCCTTCAAACTCTCGGACTCTCCGTCGGACTACGATGTCTCTGGCCAGGCTCGCCAGGCAAGCGGTCTGCGCCGTGGCCACGGTGGCCGAGCTTGATCAGGCAGGGTCCGGCTTGGGGGTATACTGTGTACTCTTGATCGGTTTGGACTACCCTTTCCACCTTGGCCCGAGGTTGCTTGCGTAAAGGAGCAGAATCTATGCAGCTGCAGGGACCTTGTGCCAGGCCAGCTTGGGACATTTCTGTTGCCTCGTGGTTGCCTTGTGCTGTGGTTCGCCTGGCCGGGTTTCTGGGCCCTGGCTGTCAGGTCGGCTTGTCTTGGTATGCACACTGTGCTGCACCCGTGCCGCAGCATACCGAAGGACTGTGTGGGCGTCCTGGTCGGATGGGATGGCCGACCACTGGCGGGCCGCTTGGTGATGGGTCGGAGCATGGCGGGTTGGTCTGGGTTTGCTCCGGCGCGGGGGCGGCATCCACGATCGAGACGGCGTGGGCCTCACAGGCAGACTGGTCTGGAAGTGGCTCGCGAACCATTCGCTGCGCATTCTCTGGACGGCTTGACGGAACTGGCTCCGTTGGCCACCTCGCAAGTCGCGCCACTACCCGAACTGGCGTGGCCGATGATCTTCCCATTGCCCCTCCCCCGCAGTCGCAATTTTTCTTCTGGTGTTCCATATCTTTCTCATACTATGGATTCGGACGGGGCGTTTCCGTCTTCAACCGAGCAACCGGCCAGTCCGCGGTCAGCGCCCTGTTTCATCCCCATCCTTATCATGGGCTGCCATTGTCCAATAAGGCTATGCGGCAAAACTGAGAATGCTCGTCAATCCGAGTCTGCGCGGATGCGGACGAGCCAGCGGACGAGCCAGTCGTCGAGCTGTGCCCAGATGAGCAGAAGCGGCTTGCGCACAGCAGAGAGCTTGCTTGCAGCTGCCCCGCAATCCTAGCGCCAATGCCTGACTGGAGGTAGACACCCCGCACCACGGCAAGCTTGACTCACAACCGGCGACGACAAGTAGACTGGGCCTGACTGTGTAGTGTGCAGGTGTCAATCTGGATTCTGGAGGCGATGGCTGGCCGGACCTAAAGACGGGGTGCGGGGTGGATCCCCCACCTTCCAGCGGTTCGTGGTGTGGAGTGCGGCGTACCCTCGCCGAGAACTGGGAGTCGAATTTGAAAACGGAAGTCGCGATGGCTCGATGGTTCAAACCTCCTGCCTGGCGCGGGACGGTCATGTGCTGCAGCCTGTTGGGGATATCCCGGCGCTTGCCTAAAGATTCCGCTCCGTTTCTCCCACAACCACACACATCAACAGCACGTCGCATCAATTCCATCCCCAGGTCGACCGGCATTTGGCCCAGCATCCATCTCCACCTCACAGTAGCACAGGGACACCCCTCTTCTGCTGGACCATTTGTTTGCGTGGGTAACCCTGTGCTCTGTAGGGCTGGATCTGCAAAGGTTCGTCATCCAGTTGAACAACGTTCACTCTCATCGGTCGGCACGGCATCACCAACATGACTTGCAGCAAGCCATTGATTCCCGCTCCGCATTCCAGGGGCAGCCGACTGCGATGGGCACCCAGCATACACTCCAGATGTACAAGGCAACCAGATGCCACCCATCTTGACAGAGGCGTTCGAAGGATCAGGAAACGACTAGAAACATGGATGTCACAGGGCGATTCGATAGGGCGCGGCGGCTTGCAGTAAGGCTGCATGTGGGAGAGAGCTCACCGGGAAGGAATGGGACGGAACGCCACTCACAATGAGCGGACGACGAGTTCGGCCCCACCAGAGCTTCAGACCAGTCGCACGGAGAAAGGGAGGGGGAGGGGTGACTCACCGGGCCGCGCCCACCAGCAACACCCAGCGCTAAAACGGTTAACGGCCAAGCGGGCCTGCTGTGGCATTCCGGTAACTCTTTTTGGTTGCTCAAATCACCTGGCAGCAACGTGGGCGTGGGTGCGTGGGTTTGTGTCAACACGCTGCCTGTTGGCCTGATGGTGTGCGTTGGTGTGAGACGAGTTCTGCAAACCTTCGAGGATCCCGTCCAGCCGAGGACCGCAAACCTGCAATTTACGGCACAAGTTTAAATTTTCGGTCTGGCAAGGGGCAGATGTGGTGGACGGAGCCGGGGTGGGCCCCTGTCGAAAGCTCGATCCGCCTTGCGATGGTGCTGCTGGGGGGGGACGGCACTGCCGCATTGCATGCGTTCTCTGCTTGGCTGCGCAGAGCCTGATCGCAGTGGTCGGTGTGCTGTGTGGCCCGGGGAGCCTTGGGGCAGGGATAACTGCTCGCCGGCCGCGGTCCACACCACCTTCACCCCCCCATGACACCCGAGACTTGCAGAGAGCGGCCGCGATTACAGGCAACCGCCGCATGTCTCCTTCAAGACCTGGCTTGGATCAGGCATACGGTACTTTTGTAAGTGGTGTTTCTTATATCTGCATCGCCCCCCGTACGGACTCGATTCTCGATCTTGTCTATGCCCTTGTTCATTCCGAAGCGAAATTCGTCTTCCTGCCCAAGGGTTAATTATACGGTCTCTCTTTTATAGGGCGAGGCCCGGACTAAGCCAATCTGATTGAGGCCCAACATTCCTTGGCCAGCCTTCCCGCCGTTCCGCCCCTGCTCTGCCACCTCCCAGTCCCGGCTGCAGCCAAATTTACACCCCCCAGTCTCTCCGTCCGCACAAGTTTTTCTCTCTCCCTCTTCTTATATACCGGCTCGGACCATTGGGCATCGCTGCAGCCCGCTCCATCCCACGGCCAAATCAGAACACACCACATCTTTTGCTTTACCCTACCTC
>FTEL01005112.1_pt1 | contig 10197 bp, 14 predicted proteins | sample 1658911 | NCBI WGS metagenome assembly FTEL01 (sample SAMEA3914869, study PRJEB12502) | metagenome | biome: forest; material: soil | place: USA | collected 2012-03-12 | depth 0.1 m
GTTGAAGAAGCAACCGTGTTGCGGGCAGGGGGGGGGGCGTGTGGGCGACAGCACACCTCGTCACTTGCGAGGGGGCTTAAAGCGGCGGCAAATCAGGAGGGCGGCCGCGGTGGGGCGGGCGGCCAAGCGAGGAGCAACCACTCGACAGGGGGTGCGTCCCGGGCGGCAGTTTGGGGTGTTGGAGGAGGTGTGCTTGGTGTGTGTGACTGGGGATGCAGCTCGACGCCCGTGGACGGAGTCATTGCCCGTGCTTCTTCACTCGTTCCTCCGCTGTTCCTCGTTGGGGCAAGGCGATCCTCCGAGACGAACAGACCGGCGGGCCCGTGACCGGGGACGGAGAGGGGAGATGAGACAATAAAAAAGGCATGCACTCACGGTTGCTGTCCAGGTGAGCGCTTAGCAGGGCCCGATCTGGCGAGCCGCCGAGGCAGTCCGGGTGCGGAAATTTGGCCTGTCGAGTGGGATCGGGCGTGTTAGCGGCGCTCCAGGGACCGAAGAAGGGCTCCAACTGAGCCAGGGCACTGCGGCCGGGCAAACACAGGGCAAGGCAAACCAACCTTGAGAGGGGTGAGAGGGGTGATGTCTCGCCGCGTGCTGGGAGCACAACGCAACGGCCCAGTCCGATTCGCAGAATCAGGGACTGCGGGAGCGGGAGGCGAGGGAGGGCGAGATGGCGGCCCAGCACTGTGGATGGATGGTGTCCGGGGCTGGCCACGAGCCACTCGGGGCGCGGATCGTGATGGCGTCGGTATCTCAACCGCAGCACCCACCGCGCCGTCTGATTGGATGTGCCGGCCGGGGCCTGCGAAGTGATGGGCGCTAAGGTCATATTATTAGCACCCTGCTGTCTCATTGGCCACCTGTTGCCGCTTACCAGGTACCACAGCGACAGCTGATCGCGACGACAGGCCGACGACAGGTGTCTCGACCTCGACTCTCCGTGCTGGGCGTGCTGAAAAGGCCGTGACACCAGTGTCGAGAATAAGAATAGAAACCGCACGCTGAGGAGCGGGGTTTGCAGGACGGGAACCGGGTTCAGCAGAGCTGATGTTGACGACGAGGGCTTGTCAATGCAGAGATCCCAACGGGATGTGTATCTGCAGGTGTCGAGAGTGGTGATGGGGGGTGTGCGGCGCAAACAAGATGGGCGCGAAGGCTCCGGCGGGGAGTGGCCGTGAAAGATGAGGTAAGTGTGAAGTCCGTCCACGGGCCCTGCCTGTGAATCGAGAAGAGAGTGCTCGGAAGAGAGTCGAGCTGAGCATAGAACAGATTGCTTCGGGTCGAGCGTGGAGAGGCGACCCTTCAAGTCTTGATATCCCCCCGATGTCGTGGGAGCCAGCACATATTCATATGCATATTCCTCCACCGTTGGGCGGGTAACCTTCTGCATGGCTTCCATCATCTGCCACGGCCACTGGCCACGATCGTCTCGAGCCGCCGCTGCACATGCTCCCGCAGCCAGCGCGTCATCCAGCTGCATCTGTGGCCCCAAGGATCCAGCGGCTCCATCGCCCCCCTCCTCCGAGAGCCCAGTGGCTGTCCGCTCGCGAATCCCAGACTCCCAGCCGCGCTTATTCCTCGGGCCGCAGATGCCAGACCTCTCCCACGGAACCGCGAACCAACACTGAGCGCGGCTGTTGACGCGCTTGCCAGAACCAGCCCAGCTCCGAAGCTTTCCGTTGGCTGGCATTGCCACTCCGTCGACTTCGACACCCCTCCTGCAGCTCGCCGCTTCCGAACCATTGGCTCCCCAGCAGTCTCGCTCCCGGCGGCCCTAGCCCCGCGAATATAACTTGAACAGAGCGCGCGGCAGTTCCCCCAGCAACACTCGTTCTCTCCACCGTCATGTTCGGGTCGAAGATGGAGACCTGGTTTGCGACACGGGTTTCGACTATCGTCCGGCGCCTCGCCATGAGGCGCCCGCTTCGTCGGCCATGAGTATGGCCTCCCGCCCGGTCTCCGCACGCGGCCCGCACCCTTCAGGACTTCGCGAAGGCCTGCTCTGTGCGATGGATCGTGGCTGGCAATAGACCGATCCTCTGCAGGGCTGTCGTGTGAGGCCAGGTCCTGCTGAATGGTTGTGGGATCAGGAGCGTACCGAGTCGATGGGCGGACGGTAGGCTCATCCTCCTCTGCACAAACCCTGCAAGTCCCAGGATCACCGGCCTGCCAGCTTGCGGAGTAGCCGCCGTCGAAAGCAGGACGGCATCAACCTACCGCCACAAGCAACGTGGGTAGCCGCGTGGTAGGTATCCCACCTCTCCCACCCCTGCTCCCCCCTCCACCCCAGCGCATCCTTCTCGCCATCCATGAGTGGATGGACTTCCATACAGGATACCCCAAGGGCCATCATGCAGCCGGCGCTTTGCTTCGTTTCGCGCCTTCCTTTGCCGCCACACACCATGTCGAGGCAGATTACCATCGTCCTGTGCGGCTCAGGTGCGGCCTGCGGTCTGGCAACGAGGCATGGTGGGAGGCCGAAAAACCAGACGACAGATGCCCATGGGCATTCACTCGTCACAGTTGAGCGGCAACTGGGCGCTCTGAGCAGCCCTTGACCCGGACTGCAATCTCGGTTTCGAGATGCGCCTGCGGCCATCGTGTCCCGCTGCCAGTGTTCAGGGAACCTCATGGCCGAGAATGAGAGAGCGAACCCCGACCTGCGGCTGCCTTGGACACACCGATAGTCCTGGCCAACTGACTGCTGTCAGTAGACGCCAATCCGACCTTCTCTTGATCCTTCGTCCGGCAAACGTTGACCAGGGGCTGCCAGTCGTGGCGCAGCGTGCCTGGGCTTCGTATTCCTGAGGGCGGTGATGGGATACTCGCCTGCGCCCATCCCGAGTCCTTGGCCAGCCCGGGTGAGTGAACTGTACACTCCGGATGCACTGTGACGAGCATGGAGAAGTATGCAGCAACCAACCGGCGTTGCAGCATGCGCGGTACGGTGACAGGATCCGGAGGCGCACATGAGGGTTGTGCCTCGAGAAACCCGGATCGTGGCCGATTGGTGACGGGGTTGAAGGAGCCGCGGGATCTACTAGTTGTAAACGGGCCCCTTCACCTTTGGGACCAGCCATCGCGGTAATGCCCCGATCACCGCCATCGCCACGTTCCCTGTGCCGTCACTTTGCTAGCACAATGCCAGGAGGGAGTCCGCCATCCCGACGCATGGCCACGTCTCCGGACCGTCGAAGCACGCCGCGATCCTCTGGCCCCCAGCCCTGTCTGTGTATGAAGTAGCGTGGCAGATTCAGCCGAGATATTGATGACGCCGTTTCACCATGTCCCATGCCGATCGTCGTTGCCTAGGCATGGATAGAAGACGTCAGCCTGGGACGGCGCGTCCTCGAAGGAGGCGAGTCGTGTGCTGGACGGGCTGTGCTGGGGTGGTGTGTTGGAGGCGAGCTCATGTCGGCCGTGGCTGCGGTCGGCGATGCAGTTGGTTTACCACAAGGCAATGCTCAGTGTCTCCTGGACGGAATTCATCGGTCAGCATCGCCCGATTGTTTGTGCTTGGTGCAGGGACGGTAGCGGACCTCTTCGCTGCTTGATCTGCTGGTCTTGTTGCACGCGAGGGGACGAATACGAGGCGGCGGCTAGACTGCATCCTCCGAGGCAGCTGTGCATCATGTCCTGGCCATGCGTGGCCGTCTCCCGCTGGCACTTGAGTAGGTAAGTCGAGTTCTGGATGCTGTTGGGCTGGCAGAAGGATGAGGGGGTGTGGAGGGCGAGAGGGAGCGATGGAAGGCGACGCAGAGGGGTCACGAGGATCCGAGAGAAAACTCTGATCGAGTTGGCCGTGTGTCGCGGGCACTTGAGGCAGGAGCTGGGCGGCAGCGGGGTGTCCGGCGGGGTGTTGAGGAAGGAGAGGTTGGCAGTCGCGACTCCCCTCTGTTACTTGGGTCGAGGGTTTCCTTTGCTCGAATTCTGGTCGTCCAGTCTTCCCGTCTTCCAGTCTTCACATCCATTCTTTCTCTGGCAGCTCAGGGGCGGGTTGGCAACCTACCAGTCGGTCTGTTCTTTGCACCACCACTTGACTCGGTGCCTGCCAACTCGTCCTCGGGCACTCACCCCCCTTTTTTGTCGAATGTTTGTTTTGACTTTAATATCTGACCCAACTGCACCCCGCACGCATGCACCGTTCGTTGTTTCTGTGGCCTTGTGGTTGGGATTGCACTTCATACTAGTCTGTCTTATATCGAGCGCTCTGATCACTTCCCTCTGTGCCGATGATTGCCTCTGAATCCATCGTCAACACAGAAGCTTCACGGAGACTTCTCCGAGACGTCAGGGCGATGCTCCATGCTCCGACCATGCCCCGGCATGCAACGCGAACTCGCGGCATTGGTCGAGCCCCTTCGCTTGTCACCAACACGCCCCGCCGAGCTCTCCCACTCCCAGACTTCCCCTCAGACAGGCACCCTGTGATATTGGACCTTGGGCTGATTAGAGAGCATAAACAAGGACCTGCCGTGACTTGCCCCTCCCCGCGATCCATGCCCCGTTCCTTGAATCAGCACAATCAACAATTCTGAACCAATCCCGCCGCCATGCACCCTCGCACGAGGTTTCCGCACCAGTCAGATGCCACCGGCGTCAGCCAACAGGCGAGCCATGCCTGCTCTGTCCACACATGGCTCCCCCATCGGAAGTCTGGCGTGTCTGGTGCTACCAACACTATCTAAGCGGACGCCATCCCCACGTTTCAGGGGCAAGATCCCGTCATTGCAGCCAACCACGCAGACAACAAATCGGCCCGGCCAGCGGCAGTGACGGAGTCAGTCGCACCACGCTCGGCTTCGACGAGATCAGAGACCTCGAGGTTTCAGTTGTATCGCCTCAGGGGTTGCGCCTTGATTCAAGCAAGGGCTCTTCGCTTGGCAGGGTCACTCATCTGATATTGGCGATCGCCAACAAGTCCCGAGAAGCAAGGGGTTGGCCGGTGGAGGACAGATAGGTGCACAGAGTCTTGCCACTGCTACCGGTATATCCCGTGATATTTCAGCTATCGATGCCACCCTTGTCCCCCATGGCCAGTTGAAGCTACCCTCGGGGTAGCTCGCGAGCTACAAACATTGCCCCCTGTTTGGAAGGTTGCTCATGCTAGGTGCCGGGTACAGAGTGAGACCCCAACGGCCTCGGAGGAAATACGACCATATCACGAGAAATCTACGGACTGTCTCCACGAGATGTGGTCATGGATGATGATCAAGTGACGTCCTAGGGGCCACGTCTGGCCTCATCCACCTTCTCCGCGTCACACGGGAGCGAGCGGGCAGAACGGACTGCCGCAGGCGGGTGTCTCCGTCGACACGAGGCATGATGCTCAGGCCCGGACATCTCCTGGGGGCCATGGTCGCGGCTAGGCCACCACGGTTGCCACGTTCGAGCTCGCATGAACGTCGCAACACCAATCTCGCGAACTGCCCACGGAGGCGGGCAATCATCTCGGGGATTACCACCGCGAAAAGCTCACCAGAACCAGCCAGGTTCATCTCGTCATGGCATCTCCCATGCCGCTCCCCTGCCCTTCACCACCACCAACGTCAACAACCTAGACACATCCCTGCCCAGACTCGGTAGTTACTCCATCTCCGGAGGATTTACAACGTGCCCCGTGACACCAGCACCGTGCAATATCACCCTCGATAGTCGGATCCTTGTGCCCATCCCAGACGAGCAAGCAAGCAGACGCGCAACGCAAGCCTCGTCCCCCGATTCGGATGTTCCCAATCCAGCCCCGTCCTCCGCGCCGCGGCTGAACCCGCTGTCGAGGCTGGACGACATACGAGGAGGCTCATCTCTCCCCGCTGCGGCCGGCTTCCAGCCTCCCGAGACATTATCAGCTGATGACAAGCAACCCCCCTCCAGCTTCCCAAACTGGAAACCCGGGGTTTGACGGGTGAGCATGGACTGGACAGAGACGGGGATGGGGATGATGAAGCTTCGTGGGCTGGAACGGCCCGGAAGTGAAAGGGGAGATACTGTGCCGACGCGAGCAACCTATCCCACCCACCCTCCCCATCACCACGCCAGCACCTCCGCCGGTATCTCCCTATCCATCCATCACCATCGCTATCCCACGCAGATAACCATCGAGATCTCCAACCAAGCCCACTCACCCCAGCCAGCCGTGACCGATCGATCAACAACAAAAGTAACCCAGGGGCCGTCTCGCGTGCGTTTGGATATCAACAACCCAGCCACAGTCCCGAGTAACTCCCAGATTGTGACACTTTGCCCCCCTGGAGTCCTGGACCCCCCCGTTCGTCGAATGAGAGTGCAGAAGCGCGCCCAGAGCAAAGCAACACCACAGAAGCAAGCTCCACGAGGGGACAGGGGTTTGGGGGAGTGGAGGGGACGGGATGGGGGGAGGTGGTTTCCTGAATGGAGAGTATTGGCCGATGAGGCTCACTCCATCTGCCAAGTAGGAAGTGATGATGAATGAAGGAGTCAGTGCCCCTGTTGTTTCGCTGATCCCGCACGGGCAACGGGGAAAGCAGATCAGATCGACAACAACCTGCATTTGGGGGCGGTTAACTAACCGCACGTCGTCGTAAACAACCAGGGGCTTGCCGGTCAAAGCAGGTCCGGTTTGGGTGTCCGCCGTGGATGGACGTTGCCAGGGCCAGAGAGCGGTTAAGCCCGGTCTCATCATGTGCACAAATCAGAGGTGACGACGATGCCGTTTCGAGGCGAGACCTGTGAGCGGGTGTGTGGGTGGGTGGTTGTGCTGGTCAGCGGCCAGTCCCGGCCTGTCGTTGAAGAGGGGCCACGCCGGGTTGAAACAGCAGGCCCCGTTCTTTGAGTGAGCATCCCATTCCGCGAAATCCGGGGTACGCTGCACAGTTGTGATGATGTCCACCACGCAAGCCTAAGCTACACTCGCATGGGGTTAGTCGGTTTCGTGCCGTCGAGGGGACGGGAACAGCCTCGCGCCCGAGTTTTCTTGCTTGCTGCAGCAGCAGCACGCAACAAGCGTGCTCTGCTCTGCAGGGACCGAGGCTGTGACACGGGCGTGACGCCGAAGCTCATTGGCGAGGGAGCGGCGGCGGTCCGGAGTGGAGGATGGATGGGAGGGGGGGAGGTTGTTCCCCGATGCCCGCGCTTCGTGATGTGCTAGTCTGTGTGCGGGTGGTGCAGCCCACGCACACACCCACGTCCATGCCACGCCCTGGCGCCGGCCGGTCCCGCTCTTGCACGGGGCCATCTGCGCGCCGGGCGGCGTTCTCGGTAGATCTCTTATTATTCTTGGCTTTGGAGTTGGGTAGGATCAAGAGTCCTTTTCCAGGGCGCCCCCAACAACCAGCAACTGCGCCGTGCGCTCTGGGCGGTTGCGGGATGTTACAACAAGCACTGTAATAGCTACCTCCTCGGAGGGCGGGAGCGAGATTAGACCGATGATGATCGGGTCAGCTGTCATTACCTACCTGTCAGTCAGCAGCAGCAGCAGCATGGCGGGCGGCATTGATGGCAATCTTGGGCCGCCCTTGGAATAACGACGTCGTCGCGGCAGCACATATTGCGCCGAGCGCGCGCCTGGGGAGATGAAGGTCGCGATGCCTTGGGTGGATGGGTGCGACATTGCAATCGACCGGGGTTCGCGATGCGCGGTTGAAACAGGAACTTTTGGCTTTTTGGGAGCGCCGGGTTTGGTTTGGCGAACGAGGAGGGGTGGGTGAGGAGGAGGGGGGACTGGCCAAGAGCAGAGGGTTAGGGATGGACGCGGGCGGCTGGCGATTCGCCGATAAAACGGCCAGTCAGCTGCACGGAAAAGCGGTTTGGGAATCGCCCGAATCCATTTTCGAGCCACTCAGAGCTCCTGATTTTCGGACGTGTCTCATCCAACGATTTTTGGGCTGCTGCCTGCGCCGCCTGCGCCGCCACCTGCTGCCTTTCCCGCCATGCAGAGGAACCCCCCTTCCATCCTTCTCCATCCGAACCCCTCCCTTGTCCACAGGCAGCGGGGAAAGCGGCACAGGGTCGCCCCCCCTCCCCCTCCACCCAGCCCCAAAAGAAGGGTCGGCAGACGGATTTTTGACAACTCACCCTGCGTTTTGGGTGGCGCGATGTGTCGTCACCTGATCGGGATCGGGGATTCATGCGCTGCGCAGAGCGAGGGAGGGATGAGGGAGGCATTTCACACCCTCGTCTGCAGCAGCTGCTGTTGCGTCCCTGTTTGTGATAGATGCCCCCCTCTGCCCTTTTGCCCCTCTGCGAGGTCCCGCTTATTGTCAAGTTATTAATAAGAGCGTCGATAAGTTGAGCACGTTCCCTCCCGAGTTTCGTTTCTCGGGTGGCCCACAATCAACTTGTCGCGGGGTCGCGGGGCTCGCTGGGTCGCGTCGCTGCTTGCTCGGTCAGCTCTTTTGGCAGCCTGCCCTCCTCTACCTCCCCCATCCACCAAGCTGGCTGTGGTGTCACTCTGTCGGAACAGCCCCTTTCGGGATGTGGAGGGAGGCAGGTGTGTGGGAGGGAAAAACATGCAAGTCGGGGGCATCGGATGTTGGTTGTTCTAAGGTTGTCTCGAAATGCAAGAGGCTCTTTTCTGGAAAGCCCAACGAAGCACGATTGAGCGAAGGGTGACTGGCTGGGGCGCGCGGGATTTGGGGGTTGGGGGACTGGGGGAAGAGCGGTCCCACACCGACTTTTTGGGGCGGGAGGCTGGAGCCTGTGCTCCTTGGATGCAAGAGACCCACATCCCAGCCCGGCCCAAGCCTGACCGTGCTGATGCGTTTCCCTCCCCTCCCTGACCGCCCCCAGCATTGCCCCTCCCCCTGGTCCGGCATTCGGGTCCTGGGCGCTGATTGTGGGCGGGTTCCCAAGTGCCCACAAGCAAACCGACCATGCCATCCGGCTGTTTGCCGCAGCCAGCACGGGGCGCGAATCACATCACGTCGAGGCTGGCCCGGCGCTGGCCGCCATGATGCCCTTTTGTTCCTTTTGTGCCTTTCGGGGCCAGGTGCAAGGCTGGACCCCTTCCTTTTCTGGACCCCGCCCAGCAACTTCGACCGAAACCGGCCGAGTGCTCCGTTCTATGCCGGAGCAAACCGTCAGTGCGGAGACAGACGGGTTGCCGCAGCAGACCAGCCCGGATCTTGATGCTGGTGCTGCCCCCCCCATGGACTTTTGTAGGGCTGGCAGTCTCGGACTTCAGCGACCTGCCAGCGCATCTTCCCTGTTTCCCCAGGCGAGATGGATGCCTCGACGGGCAGCGTGGGTGACGTTGCTTGGGCTAAATTTAGGCCCCGATCGAACAGCAACGAGGGCACAACCGCCGGAGATGCTGGGAGCTGCCAGCCAGCAGCGCCGACAGCAAGCAACAACATGTGGGAGAAAGTGACGAACTCTGCCGATCGTCGGTGAAACCGATGCCCTGCCTGTCCCAGACACAACGGAGCCGGTGAGAGCCTCTGGGCCGGCCGTCTGGGGAGGAGCCTTGCTGGAGGCCCTTCTCGAGGTGCGTGTTTCACGGTGTAAGCCATCCTCCGGGGAGTCGTGTCTTGCGCAGTCGAACCTGAGTCTGCCAGCCCCCCCGACCCCAACGTTTTGCGCTGCCTCTGACGGCGTCATGCTGGGCTCGCTGGCCGGAGCTCGAGTTCGATATTGGGGAAGGACCGCGGCATCAAGTTCCAAGTTTCCTGAGCGTTTTCCCTTCCTCAGCCCGACTGTCTCGCTTGGCGGCCCGACCGCCACCGCCCGGGTCACGTCACTAGCAAACAGAAGCAAAATGAAACGGGAATGCTGGGCAGACCGACCGGTGATCGTGCATCGTGGTTGCCAACTTTTCCTCGCCGTCGTCGGCCGTTCGTTTGTCGAGTCTATTCTCTGCTCGTACGTCTGACAGGCTTGGGCTTGGGCTTGGGCTGGGCTGGGCTGGGCTGCTGGATGGCTGGCTGGCTGGCACGTTCTTTGTCCGACCCTCGTCGACAGCTCTCGGACGCCGTCAGACCGACGCGCATATCCGTTACCCGCACACACGCCGAGAGACCTCAGACCAGCGAGGCGAGGAGGGCTGAGAGCAGACGATGGAGGGCGTGAGAGGGAGGAATGCCAGGTTCGACGCGTTGCACCTGCCCAAAGTTGACCGCCACGTTAGCCGATTTTTTCTCGAGCATCCCCGCGTCCAGCGCGTGGCGGCGGTGTTTTTTGCTGCAGCGACACCCCCCCTCCCTGCTTGACCCCTCCCTCAAC
>FTEL01008489.1_pt1 | contig 10192 bp, 10 predicted proteins | sample 1658911 | NCBI WGS metagenome assembly FTEL01 (sample SAMEA3914869, study PRJEB12502) | metagenome | biome: forest; material: soil | place: USA | collected 2012-03-12 | depth 0.1 m
AAGTGTCCCAGTTTGTCAGTTGGCCGGAGAACCCGTAGTTGGCCGCTTGGTACATGTCGGTCACGAACATGCGGTTGAAAGGTGGCCTCGAGCAGCTTCTTGACGGGCATGTACGTCACGTTTCACTAGCTGCGCAGTCCGTCCACGAGAGACGGCGAGCAAAAGAACATGATTCTTAGGGACTTCTTTTCCTCGATTCGTCGTCTGGTAACACGAGTGAATAGATCAACAACGTCTGACCTGCGGTGAACGGTGATCAGGGCCCGATCCTGCTTGTGACTCCAGGTGGCGGATATCTTGTCTTTTGATTGATCGCATCGGTGTCGAGGAGTGTGACAAGCGCCACCTTCGAGGTATTTTTCGAGACGGCGAGGAGGGCGGGAGGCGCTGCATTTCAGCCACAAGAAACGCACGCGACAACCCGGGCGTGAGCGTACCTAGGTCCACGCCTTAGGTAGGTACCATAACCAAGCTAGATGAAAGGGTACGTCTCGATACACAGGCACGTAGGAAGTAAGAAAGAGCTAAACAAAAACGCATCATACCATCTGAATCCGACGCGACGTCTTGTTGCCGTAGTGCTTCTTCTCGGCCTCGAAAAATTCCAACTGTTCTCGTATCTTCCTCTTTAAGAAGGCCTGGCGCTCTTCCGAAGCCTCCATGAATGCTTTGATGCGCGGGACAACTTCTTTCTCGTGTTGCTGATCGCGCTGTTTCTCAGTAGCACCACGAAGCCTGGGCACCAGTTTCCTAAAAACTAGTTCCCAGTACACTCGATAAGCAAGCTCGGGATAATTGAGTCCCATAGCGATGGCGCCATGACACCTTCACACCAAGTATCAGCAGCAACAACAAGGAATTTGAGAGGTTCGAGTAGGAAGAAAAGCAGCACCTACCACTTCTCCAGCGGTGCCCATTCAGTTGACAAGCGCGGTGGCAAGCCCAATGCCTCTTCGAGCCCCTGGATGGCAGCACGTAAGTAGCCGACCTGCCTGTTGTAATCCTCTTGAAGAACCAGGACAAAGTCCAGCTGGGAAGCCATGAGCCAGATCGGGGGTACCATGAACTGAACGGGAACGAGTCGGCTCCATTCCCAGTCCACAATACCGACAAGGTTGTAATCCTTGTCAAAGAGAAGATTGCTCATCACATTATCCATATCGCCGTGCACTAATGCAAGTCAGCAGATTCTGCACACACGGGGGAGTGCTTTGCTCTGTTTTAAGAAGTGCAAAAAACACAAGTGGTTTGACATACTCAGGACAAACGGCCCTCCGTTGGCCGACCGGTCCAGCCACTCACCCTGGACGAAACGTTTGAAATTGTGAGCGGCATACAGAATTGATGCAGGCTCATCCTCATCCATGCCCTGGTCTGACTCTTTCTCCAGCTTGTTGTGTGCTAACCGCAACAAGCCGTCAACGAATTCACTTGCTGTGGACAAGGTCTTCCTGGGCGGAAAGATGTTATCGGGCTGTAAGCCGTCAAGTTCTTGTAGGGCCATGTCTATCGAGAGCGGTCGGTTGTAGACGCCGATCTCTTGAGGGTTGCAAGTCAAGGCTGACACGTCACGCGAACGCAAGCCCAAGGCTCCAATCCGGGGAAACTCGAGTTGACGTAACTGGACGTAAACGTTGGCTAATTGTCGATGGAGGTGTCTTGCGGAAGGGGTTTGAGGTTTGGCGAGGATTAGGGAACCCCAGGTTTCGCTGCCAGACTCGAACCCAAGGTCCTTGAGGTTGCGGCCGTCGACGTAGTCCATGATGATATAGGGTAACCCGTTCGGCGCTGTGTCTGAGAATGCATAGGCGTGTACTCTGGGCACGGGAATGGTGGTTTTGGCCGACACGTACCTATTTCATGCTCAGCTCAAGATCTCCCAGAGACATGTCGCCCGAACAGACGGTGGGGGGTGGAGGGGGGAGGGGGGATGCCTTACCGCATGGTGGCCACTTCGATCTCAGTCTTTTCGTCCAGCAGGGGTTTGGGGACGGTGATGGGAATGGGACTCCGGACAACCCAGCGTTGCCAAGGCGACTTGAACTCGACGAAGAAGCAGACGTTAAAAGCCCCATGCTGACGCGGCCGGAAGATGCTGCACGGGTCGCCGCCCCGGAAAGACGAGGCGAGGCGACAAATGTCGCTGTCGTTGAGAGCTGCGACCCATCGGCCCCGCGCCGCCTCGATTTCGTCCACCTTCATTTGGCTCCTCATACTGAATCAAGCTTTGAAAAGAATCTTGGATCAAAAGATTCAATGCTGTGAGTGCGCGCGCTGTGCCCTATAAATCTGTGTGGCAGGACCGCAGTGTTCCAAAGAGCGGGGGTTGACGAAGGGTCGGCGAATTGCAGTGTGGAGAGTGGACTTGGATTTATTAACGGGCCGCGTTTAGACGGGTGTTGGCTGTTGGCATGCCGCGCCCAAAAAAGAAGCACAATGCGGGCTGTGTCAGTTGGTGTTGGCTGCCCGGGCGGAAGAAATGAGGGCACAATATTCCCTGTTGTCTCATTGGTAGAAAGGCGTGACACAACCCGCAGCCAACGGACACACCCGAGTTAGCTATACCCAAAAAGAATAGGTGTCTGTGATGTTTCAGGTACACGTACCGACTTTCCAAACTGCACGACCGCGGCAAGGACGGACAAGCAAGTCAAAGATAGCAACGGACTGAGACAGCATGGCCCGGGTCAACCACCCACCCGTCTCGTTTTGGGCTAAGAATGCCGGCTCACTATGCTGAAGCTTGTTGGTTCGCCATCGCCGCACCAGTGCATGTTTTCGATGCGGCCGCAGAAGGGTTCTCCCCCCGAGTCGAAACAGGCCACACTGCCGTATCCCAGGGACCGAGACAGGAGGCATGGAGAGAAAAAGCTTTATTTAGAGAGCGTGGAAGGGCCAAATGGTGGGCCTAGGGTGGCTGGTCATGAACCCATCCCTTTGAGATGCGGAGTTGTTGACCCGGATTCTATTCTGGCCCTAGCTTGTCCCAACATCAGGCCGTTCGACCAAGTGGTTAACTCCACGGCCAACATTCTGTCGCAGCGCGCCCCAACTGTGTCAGGGTGAGGCCGATGTGGAAACCATTCAAGGCTAAGTCCTCACGCAATATCAGAGACTACCGAGAAAACGAGCCCTTGCATCCGACCGGCGCAGGCCGCCGTCGGCCATGTCGGTTCCAAAATGATTGTGCCATGAGCAGTCTCCGAAACACGGGCAGGCGAGCCTTTATTGGCCTCCAGGTTTGATGGCCTGTGGCCCAGCTTTGCTACGTGTGTCGAGGTGTCCGGGCCGGTGATGTACCCAATTCTGGTCGGCAGCTTGCTTCATGTCAAAAATGAAAGTAGACGCGGTCCTCCTTGGGCTTTTTCGTCATTTGTATAAGAAACAAGCTCTCCGCCGTTGTCAGTGATCCTAGATTCTTGTCTCGCTAGCCGCAACAGCGTCCCTTATTCGCCCGCACACGTAGTGCCGCTCTTGCTCGACAAAAGCTATCATACCTTTTCAAGCTGCCTATCCACATCCGCGTCCCTCGCGCTGGTTGCCCATTGTTACCCACCGGTGACTGCCGCTAGCAAATCACCTCAACTCGACAGATCTCAGGTACGCTTCCAGTCACTCGCGACCTATGTCGCTCAATGTTAGTCATTGACGAAATCTAACTGGTAGGACGTCACCAAAACTAGCAGCTTTAGGAGCAATCATTTGACGATCATGAGCTCTTCGCGAGGTCAGGGCCGCGCGAGGGCACAGGATCCAGAGTTGGCTCGGATCCAGGAGATGAAAGATATCCGAACAACGCAACGTCGAAGCCTCAATCGCGTCGTTCAGCAGAAACAGCAGCAATTGGCCCCGTTGGCCCGGCTGCGCGAGAAAATTAGACGGACCCAGGAAGTGATGGATGCAATCGAGGAGCAGATTCGGGTACACAAGGAATCGCTCATGCTCTTGTCCGACAGCGCAACCGCAGCGAAACAGCACCGGAGAGGCCCGGCCGTCGATCGCAGGGAGGAAGAGGCGAGAGAGAGAGAGCGGAGCAGGAGACATGATCACTTCATGGAAGAGATCGCGAGACTGAGATCAGATTTGGCGAAGCATGAGTTCAAGGAACAGAAAGCCGAAAGGGAGGCTAACCGCATCGAAAGGGAGATAGGAGAGCTCGAGAACTATATACGAGTGATCGAGCGTCGGATTGAGGAGTTGAACGCGCAAATCGAGGAGCTGGAGGCACGACGGGCCAGCGGCGGACACGACCCCAACGATCCGAGGAACCAAGGCCCCGAAGGCCCAGGAGGGGACGGAGGAGCCGGAGCTGGAGGCTTTGATGGGTGGGGTTACACTTCCTTCTATGGAGGAAGCGGACATTATGTGTCCGGAGGAAACCATGGGTATGATGACGATGGTTATCCATACGCGGGAGGGGGCGGCGGTGGCGGTTACGACTATCAGAGAGCCGGCCAGGTTTGCGCAACACCAAAGGGTAAAGGAATCTCGGGCACTACCGAGAAACAGGAGCAAGGCAAAACTGCAACCGCCACTGCCTCCTCCAAGACGGCCGCATCCACCATGTCTACATCTAAGATGACGCCAACCAAGACAGTCGAGTCCAAGACAGCCGTTTCCAAGACGCCGACATCCAAGACGCCGACGCCCAAGACACCCGCGTTCAAGACGCCAACATCCAACACGGCACCCCCAAAGAAAACGGCACCCAAGCTCGCGACACCTAACACGGCGGCCGCCAAGACAGGCCAGCAGACCACCACAGGGAATGCTGGCAGCAGCTCGAAGCCAAAGCCGGGCGTTACCACCGCGTTGCCGACTCGCCCCAACAAGGTCCAGCCGGTAAACTCGAAACCTGCTGTGCAGGCGACGGGAGCATCTTACCGCAGCTAGACGTTTCCACGACGTTGCCACGACACGTCTTTGGTTGATAGGGTTAGGTAGGTAGGTTGCACCCGCGACTGGTTAGCGTGAGGTCTTGGAGAGCAAAGTTGGGGCTTGAACTTCGCTATGTTTGTCAGCCAGGCTAGCTCCTGGTCTGGAGTTTGGGAGTTTCGGGAGTTCTTGGCTTGAGTCCTTCCTTGTGGGTTTTGTGCTGTTTTGGGACTTTGGGTTTGATATTTCAGCGTTCCGGGGAAGCTTCCAGTCGTTACCACTAGCTCATCTTTGGCTGACTAGCACCATCGCCGAGTTGAACCAGGGCAGGTACCTGTATGGAAGTCTTTACTTCGGCACTGTACTGTTGTGTGGTACTTTTTGCTGGCACGTAATCCTTTCCTGTCTTGCAAGGTCTGTTGCGGTTGGTTTTTTGAAACAGAGGATTTATTGACGGTCTGCTACCGGAGGGGAGAGGGGATAACGCTATTAGCGCATGTCGGAGGGTGAGAAAGTAGGGGCTTGATATACAAAAGATGATAGCGGAGCGGGGGGTTTGTGAGCGTCTTTCTTTGTTGGTAAATAGGGTCACTGGGAAGATTATAAGTTGACTAGGTAGGTATTCTACACCAAAACAAGACGCTCATGTCTGGTCGAAGGATCCCCGTCATCAAACAACGACGCATCCATAATCTGGCCCATGCCCACACGGCCAAAGATGCCCAGCTCGGGGTTGACCAACTTGGCAAAGAGCACCATGAACCCGCGCTTGAACCCCGACTTAGGCCGGTCGTTGGAAAACGACGCCACCTTGAAGCAGGTGATCCTGTCCACATTGCCATCCAGCTCGTCCCTCCCTTCCCAATCGAACGCGGCCCAACCAATCCGGAACCCGGCATCAGACGCCACGCCCCAAAACCGCGTCTGGTAGGGCATGGTCACGGCGTTAGGGCCCATCGTCCAGTGCGGCTTGCCTCTCGCAGGGGCAAGGAACCGCAGCCCCGTGGAGACGCGCACCGCGCCAAGCAGCTCGAGCATGCCCCAGCCATCAAACAAACTGTCAGTCGAGGGCGGCAGCTCGCCATTTAGGACCTTGCCGAACCGGATCTCGGGTTGCACCACGTCGTCGGACCCCTCGTGGCTCCACGTCGGGAACTGCACGGCCGCGTCGTGCGCCGCCCACGACCACGACGGCGCGCGCGCGCGCGCAGAGAAGCTGCTAGGCGTCAGCCGCGCCGCGCGCCGCAGCCAGAGCAGGTTCGTGTGGATGTTGCGCTCCCACAGACCGCAGTAGTAGTTGTCGTTGTCTAGGATGGGCTGCAGCTTGCGGGCGATGCCGGAGATGGCCACCAGCTTGTCGCGAGGCTCCGTCAGGCTGCGCGTCGAGTACTGCGCGACGAGGTCATACCAGCCCTTTCTAGCGTTGGTGAGGAGGGATGGGGGGAGTGGGTTCGGAGTGGGTTCGCCGCCGTAAAATGCGTGCAAAGCATTCTTGAGCCCCTGGGGCCCGGACTGAAAGCTAGGGCGGTGCGGGTGGTCGTTGATGGATAGGAGAGAGCTCCCTGTTTCGAGGTAGATGGCCCCGTTTGTGCAGAAATGGATCGTCTTGCGGGCAAGGGCCCTCTCCTGCAACACCCAGCCCCTGCTAGTCAGCGCGCTGTTGGTGTCGAGATGTCCGTTGAGGTTGATGCTTTCCGTGACGAAGAAAGCATCAGAGTCCAGGGATCTGGCCTGGCCATCTCCACCGTTCCCTGTTCTCTCCGCTGTATGGTCTGTCCACGCCTGGAAGCCCGCGTACGCGGCGGTTTCGGCGTCATACCGGCCGCCTTCACGCCGTCCTCCAACTGGGATTGCCTTAGGTCTCGCCAGAGACTGTTCGAGGAAGCCGTGGTTAGCATGCTGTGCCGCGTGTGCGGCAATGACGAAAGCAGAGTTCATGTAGATGTGGCCCATGTATCGTGCTTCCGTAGCCCAGTCTGCCTTGTTGTCCTGGATGATGCACAAGGAGTCAATCCAGAGGTATCGCATCGACAGACGCCGGACGACGGTCACGGCATCGCGTAAAGTTCTCGGCAGCGCCCCCACAGGGATTCCTCTCTGGTGGCCACCGAGTGTCTGATTCGTCGTCTTCAAGTTGTTGGAGGCGCCCCACCGATAACTGAGAGAAACGTATTCTACGTGTTGTGATGGCAGGCTTGCCTTGTCTACCAGGCGGATATCTGCATCCAGGTTCCCCGCGCCAGTACCCACATCGATCAGTCTTCTCGGATAGTCTAGCTCTGGGGTGGCAGACGATGCTGGCGGCAGGGCCCCTGGTGGGAGCCGTGCCCAGTCAGACAGGATGGCAAATTTCTCGGTTTCGTCCGGAGCAAGTCGTTGCTGAAGTCCCTGTTTGGCGGCTGCGGAATCTGCGGTCCAGTCAAAGGTCAGTGGGCGTTTTCTGATCCTTTCCGTGTGTTGGATTTGGACATTGAGGACTCACCTGGGAGTGCAAACACCCAAAGTCTCCCGGGGGGTAGGAAGTTCATGTTTGTCATCTCGACCTTGATCAATCGAATCTCATCACCCGGATTCCACTCCGACTTCTTCCCACTACCATCGCAAGCTCGGAGGACAATCTTTTGGTCAGTCCGCCGAGGGTTGTTGAGCTTCATCGCTGTCTCAAAGTCGCTGGTGGGGTAACTGCCGCGAAGTGCCCCGTTCATGAGTGCACACATCGGGCATTCCGTGGCCGAGGCCGCTAGGCGCCAGTAGTCATCCGAGTGCGTGTATCCGTCTGGGGCCTTGAGCAGTGCGATTTCGATCTCCTCGCATCGCTGGCATAGAGAGATTCCGGGGATGGGAAGGCTGGGCAATCTGCTGTGCCAGGACTGCAGGGCCTGCTCACCAGCCTCAAACCTTTCTTCTGGGTCGTCGAGCGCATCCTTCCCACCGCCCAGGAGGATGCCGAACGGCATCGTTGCGGCTTCTTCACTCGTAACGACGCGTATAATGCCGGCCTCTAAGAGAGCAAGGCGACCTGCATCCATGGCTGCAATGGAGTCAACACGATGTTGACGAATAAGTGTGATTGTTGAGAGGTCAGCCCGAAGGCCATAGAATTTGGGGGTTTTCTGCTGGCCAACATATGCACTAACCGAAGTGGCTTGAGCTAGGCATTTATGCATGAATGTGGCTTTGGCTGTAAGTCTGCCTCGCGAAATGCCTCCCATTCTCACAGCCACCACGGCCGGCATTGGCCATGGAGGGCGAGATGCTTTTGTCAACCCCTTCCCGGCAAGAGCGATAGCTTCTGGTCTTTGTTGTTGTTTCGAGTGCGGTTTCTTGTCCTCACATGCCACGAATTCGCCCATTTCCTCTTTCTCTCCTCTCCAGGTTTCTGAAATACAACCGAGGTACATTCCTACGTAGGCATACGCCTCTAGAGGCATCCAGTGATGACAACCTACGGGGACACTGGGGTTCAGGCACAATCAGGGGGTTCCTATCCACAATGCATGGGTCTAGTCTGTTCTTCTCAAGCAATGGCCATGATGACAACCTCCGGGGGTATTGAGGTACAGGCACAATCGGGGGGTCCCCGTCTGCAATAATGGATGGGTTTATTCTGTTCTTTTCAAGCAGTAGCCGATGATAATAACCTACGGGGATACTGAGGCCCAGGCATGGCAAATGACCGCTTGACTTGTGATTCACTTTCATTTTAAGTAACTTGCTGATTTAGCAAACTTGGATCATTTCTCAGCTCGGGCTGTTTCCCAAATCTATCGGAGGGTGATTCCAACATCCCCTTTTGACACCACGCACGCCCCGGCTTGTTGGCTCGGTTTGTGACAGCGCGACACCAGGGCTTCCCTCAGTTCCATCGATCACATCCGGGCCGCGCGCGGTGTGGATACCAACAAATCCTCGCGGGACCCGATATCCACGCTATCGAAATCCAAACCGCAAAACCTGCAAAAACCCCACCCTCAGCTGAGAGCTATCCGTAATTGGGAATGCTAACTCGATAAAACTGGACTCGGCAGGGATGGTGAGTACGTGGCCAAGACAAGGAGCCGCGGGAGCGAATCTCCCATAATACATACATACCTACCTACCTACGTAGGTACCTAGTAAACTCCTTTTGTCCCTATTCACTCCTTGACCTTTGGACACTGCCGTAGGACCGCCGCTCGTTTCAGTCCTGGGCCAAAACTTCAAAATGCGTTCCATTTTTGCGACCCTGCGGGTTCTGCCGCTTTCGTTGCTGTTGGTCACGGCAGTCTCCGCAGCGCCCGGCCGAAAGTGTGGACGAGCCAGTTCGGCATCATCCATCACGGGCACCGTCGTCTCAACCTCCGAAGATCTGGTTACAGTGACCTCGTTCCCGTCCTCAACGGTGTCTGTCGCGTCAACTTCTGAAGACTTGACGACAGACTCGTCTTTTCCGACATCGACCCTATCCACGGCCACGTTGACTCAGACACCGGACCTGACCACCATCACCAGCTGTCCCCCGACGCCCACATACAACGGATCGCCCGCCGCATGCTTCGCCCCAGGAAGTTTATTCGCGGGTTGCAAGTCTATGACCAGCGCCATTGGAGGCCGTATACTCGATGCCTACGTCGGCGCTTGCAGTGCCAGCCTCAAGTCGTACGCCACACTTCTCTCACCCGCAGCCACAACGTGCTGGCCGGCATATGTGGCGAACAGCGTGACGGCGTCGAGCGTGTACGAATGTCTGGTAGCGCCAACTGCTAGCCTCATCTGCAGCTACGACTCCAACTGTGCGACGAGCACCTACACCGTGGGCGAGGAACCGACGCCGGTCCCAACCATCGGGGTCAACCTGATTTCCGACCCCAGCTTCGAGTCTGGCACGCTGGGCAGCTGGGCCGTGACCCAATCGGTTGGCGCCGCATTGCAAGTCTCGGTGAGCTCGGCCATGCCGAATACAGGCGACTACAGCCTGTCGATGCACGTCGACAACACCGACGGCTACGCCGACTTCATCACGATCAGTGGCATCTCCGTGGTACCGGGCGCGACATACCAGTTCTCGTATTCCTCGCTGCAGACGAACCCGGCTGCCCTCACCTTGATCGCTGCTTATGCGTTCCCTCAGCTGGCGACCAACCTTGACTACAACACGCCGTCTACGCCACCCGCGAATCAGTGGGAAACGGGCACGCTGACCTTTACGGCGGCTACGTCCTGGGTAAACCTGGCTTTTTGGGTTGCCGGCAATCGCGTCGGCACCTCGGGAAGTGCGGAGGGGATCAACGATATCTACGTCGATGACGTCTCGTTCGTTAGGCTTAGCTGAGGCGTG
>FTEL01008088.1_pt1 | contig 10187 bp, 6 predicted proteins | sample 1658911 | NCBI WGS metagenome assembly FTEL01 (sample SAMEA3914869, study PRJEB12502) | metagenome | biome: forest; material: soil | place: USA | collected 2012-03-12 | depth 0.1 m
CCACTGACCCGCCCACAGATGGTCGTCTCCCCCTCCAACCGCCGCTCCAACCACTGGATGGGCACCTCCAAGCTCGGCACCGACGACGGCCGTCTGAACGGCGGCACCGCCGTCGTCGACCTCAACACCAAGGTCTACGGCACGGACAACCTGTTCGTGGTCGACGCGTCCATCTTCCCCGGTGTGCCGACGACCAACCCCTCCGCGTACATCGTCACCGCCGCCGAGCACGCGTCGCAGAAGATCCTGGCGCTTGCCGCGCCGGTGCTCAACGCCAAGTGGGCGCAGTGCGGTGGCAGGAACTGGAATGGGAGTTATCTGTGTGCTGCGGGGAGCACGTGCCAGTACCAGAATGATTGGTACTCGCAGTGTCTGTAAGGGAGCATAGGGAGACGGTGTTGTGGGGAGGTATGGGGAGGTAGGGAGGAGGGGATGATGGGGGGAGTTACTATTTTCCCACGCATCACGATGATGGGAGGAAGGGAAGGAAGGAAGGTCGGGACCATGCCATTCGATTCATGTCCATACTTATTTTCTGGCCGTATATACTCGATTCACAACCCTCTGTGCATTGCCAACCCGTGACACACCAAGCAACTCTCAACTCTCGAAGTGTTCAATTACATTACTCGGTCGGGACTGCCTGCTACTCTACAAACGCTCCATTGACTCCCCAACTAAGAACATGAGAGCCCAAAGGCAGCTGTCTCCCCTGTCCAACTCCGCTGAGGGCTGGCAAGATGCCCTCGGCTGTGCAGTCCCAAACCCAAAACTCCTCCCGCTACATCAAACCAAACAAAACACAACAAATCAAGCCAATCTCGATGTGGTGCTGGGTCAGGAAATAAGAAAGGGCTGACCTCCACCCCACCGTGTCTGGCCAAGACGGCCTCTGTCCAACAATCAATAGTCGGCCTTGACAATCAAGGGATCAAAGAGGCAGCTGTGCTCAAACACTACCTCGTCCAGCCAGCGGACGGGCTCAACTCGGCCCTTGGCCGTCCGGTGGACGTTCTCAAAGCGCACCAGCTCGGTAAAGTTGAGCCGGTCCTCAAGCAACTTCTTGATCCAGACCAAGTCGTTGTCGTAGGCCTCCTGCTCCTTCTCCAGCTCCGCGTTCCCGTCGGTGCGCAGCTTGCTCTTGACCAGGTAGCTGATGTACAAGCGAAAGTGCTGCCGCTTGTGGTCGCGAGAGTTCTTATACACCGGGCTGTTGGTCGCGTCGATGAAGTCGTAGCCTGACTCAGACGAGAACCGGTCCGAGACCGTGGTCAACAGCATGTCGAGCAGAGAAAAGCCAATCTTCCTGCGGCGATAGTCGGGGTGGACAAAGACGTTCATCCTGGCTGTGGCTCTGCTGGTGCCGTTGGCAGCACCCTTCTGCGGACCGCCACCGGTGCCTGCCAGACCAGGCTGCCAGACCGAGAGAAATCCAAACCCCAAGATTTCACCAAAACTGTCGGGACCGTGGGACGGCATCTGACGAAAGGCAGAGAAGGCGAGATTGCCCTTGGTCAGGCCCAACTCCCGGGCGGAGCCACTCACGGCGACGACAAAAGGCATCCCAAGCTGCTGGGCGGTTGTCAGGATGTTGTTGAAGTCCTCCACCGTGAGAGGTTCGGTGTCGAGCGCCTGAAGGCCGCGCTCCATCTCCAAGTTGTAAATACGGCAGATGCCCTCCATGTCGTGCTTCGCCGCAGGGCGTAGGTAGCAGGGGATCCGGGGCACAAAGTGCTGATACTCGGGCCGCTCAATCACCGGCTCATGAACCTCGACGATCATCCTCTCATCAAGCGCCGCGGGGCCCTCGAAATTGGCAGAGCTGTGGTGCATCTCAGGCCACTCCTGGAAGTTCGAGACAGCTCCGTAGGGACCGCGACCACGCGGGTTCAGGCGGCCCTTGTGTCCGGGACCATGGCCACGAGGACCCATGTTGCGGCGCATGAGAAGAGCTGACGTCCAGTTCTGACGCCTCCATTCCAGCTGCTGGTCGATTCTCGAGTGATCAGTCATGGACTCGGGCTGGCAGATGGGCTGCAAAAGACGGCCCGTGAGCGTGTCAATGTCACATCGCCAGTGATCGGGAACACCTTGGTCGAACGAGGTCTGCGGGGTGTCCGTAATCTGTTTCATCCAGGCGGTGATGAAAGCGGCGAGGTAGTTGCGGGAGCAAAGGGTCTCGTTGTTGTCTCTGCCCCAAGGGTCCGCCCAGTTGTAGGTAGTCCAGGAGTCACCAGCCTGGTGGATGTTGGGGTGCAGGCCGATGGTGTTTCGAATATCGACGCTCGACTGGTCAGCAGTGCTTCGACCTCCCATGCCGGTGATGCTGACGTTGATTCCGGAGCCAAGCGACGGAAGGCTGTATGTCGACCCAGCGTAGTTCCTGTCGGGACGTGGCATGCGATGAGCCGTCAGGTCGGGCGAGAGTTGGTCGATTTGCAAAAGTCCTGCAGGAGGACCTTGCTGGCGTCCCGCTCCATCGTTCGGTGGCTTGTTCGCACCTTCACCGCGTCCGCGGGGGTGATTGTCAGGCTCTTTGGTCCACTGGTTGGCATTCGTGGGCACGGGAGTCTTGCTGATGCCGGGTCGGGATGTCGGCTTGGCTGTGTTGGGCTGCACCCATGAAGTTGGGTTGGCAATCGGCCCACGAGACCGGGAATCCGCTGGATTTGCAGCCCAGTGATGGGGGGCAACCTCCCGGCGCCCAGCAGACGGGTCCTCCTCGAGCTTCCCGTCTTTCTGCCGGGCCACCTGATTTCCCTCCCAAGGGGCGTCGACATGCTTGTTCTGCCACTGGCCTGTCGCGGGTCCCGCTGGCTGGCGCGAAGGTTGAGGGTACCGCGAGGGGTCGGCTATGCCGGCCGCGATCCTCTGAGCATCCCAATACGTATTGGAGAGAGGCGCAGGCTGACGTTTGGTCCGGGTCCACTGGGTCGAGGTCGAGGTCGAGGGCATTTCGGCCTGGCCCCGGACATCGTTTCCAGGCGGGTTGCTCGACATTGGGTTTGCGCCCGGATCAGCCGGCCGCGGGTGAGGCACCGGGTCAGCTTGGGGATTGGGACGAGAATATGTTCTGGGGGCCTGAAGACCAACGGCGGAGAGGAACATCTCTTCAAGCATTGGGGAATCGAGAAGGCGGGCCTCTCGAGAAGGGAGAGCCGGGCCTTTGGCAGACGTGCTGGCAGTGTTGGCCATTTTGCAGCTGAGTGAAAAGTTGTGACAGTCTTGAAATGGTATCTTTCGGTCGGCGGGCTGTAAATGTTTCACTTAGCATGAGTGTAAATGCGCCCGAGGAAGTGATGCCATCAAGCAGCTGCAGGAAGGCCAGGCATCGAACATACCGGGTTGAGGCAAAGAGGTCTGGAAATGACAACCGGGAACGAATGAGGTTAGACACCCGGTAAACTCTTTTCGTTCCTCTTGCAGAGTAGCTGAGGACGCCAGACGCGAACCGCCGGCGGACGTCACAAGGAAGAATAGTTCCCAGACCGGTCACGCTGAATCGTGTCAAAGCGGTATGAGAGTAAAGGAAGAAAAGCTCCCAACTCGTAGGGAGTGTTTCTGGCAAAAAGAATCCAGCAAATGCGCTGGCGAGATGGGTGAGGTGAGGGAGTTGGTCGACTGGTCGGTCGATCGTGGGTGGGAGTGAGTGGAAGAGGAGGGTGGAAAGCAACAGCAAGCAAGGAATCGAGTCTTATAACGCGAAACTTGAAGGGACCAACTGGGCATGCGTCGGGCGACCAAGAAAAAGTTTGCAAAGTTGCTGGGGGGATACGGCAAGAGCAGGAAGGAGCGAGGAACGGGCGGCTTTGGCACCACCCGACCGAGTGCTGCGCGTCTTGGTCAAGGCAGGAACTCAACCATGGCCAGGAAAAAGGCATTCAATGCCATCAACGGGCTTCTATGCGAATTCTTGATTTCAACAAGAACTAATATGCGAGGCTTGGGTCTGCAGACCCCTTGCATCCATTCCCCCGCCCGCGCCCCAATGGAGGAGGGATCTTGCGGCCCCGGGCTGATGGATGATTGACAGGTAGGGTTTGACGGGTATTGATGCTAGCCCAGTGATTGTCAATCTGGGGTATGCATGCTGGAACACCCACCGGGAATCAAGACATCCCATATCCCGTGTCTCGTATGTCCAGGGGAAGTCTCAGTTCTCACCATGGATGGCACCACAGGTGGTAATGACCCAGGAGGGAGATGCAAGCCAAAGATCAGATAATGATCCATAATGGACAGCATTATGAGGAAAAATAACTGGCAGGATAGATTGGATCTTTGGCAATACCGAGTTGAACGACGTTGGTGTTGAGGGGTGTCACGTGTTGATGGGTTGACGCAACAACGGGTTGCTGCATTCTGCTTGTGATGCGATTGGCTGGTGTCGATCCAGGCACCAATTCACATCAACTTTGCCAGAGACAAATCACCACCAAGATACCGAGTAACACCTGCTCTCTCGGCGATTTTACAGTTTCAAGACATAGCAAAGACTCACTCCAGGCGGCCCCAATCAACAACCATCTGGCCAGGACAAACCCCTGAGCCCAACCCGCCCCCTTTCAACCCATCATGCTGTCCATCCTACGAAAGGCGAGACTCAAGGACAAGGAGCTCCGCATCTTGATGCTGTAGGCGGCACACAATTTCTTTCTGGTTCTTATTTTGGATTTGTTTTGACCACGGGAAATGCAGCGGTCTTGACAATGCGGGCAAGACCACGATAGTCAAGAAAATCATGGGCGAGGACGTCAACACCGTCAGCCCCACCCTGGGTTTCAACATCAAGACCATCGACTACGACGGGTAGGCTCACCACCGCCCAGCTTCCAAGCCTGTCTCTAACTTTTCCCCAGGTACAAGCTCAACATCTGTAAGCCCTGTCCCCATGCCCTACCCATGGTTCCATGATTGACCAAGCTCAGGGGACGTCGGTGGCCAAAAGACGCTCCGCTCATATTGGCGCAACTACTTCGAAAAGACCGACGCCCTCATCTGGGTCGTCGACGCCACCGACCGGCTGCGCGTGGACGACTGCCGGGAGGAGCTGCACGGCCTGCTCCAGGAGGAGGTGGGTTGACCACGCTGTCGATGCTTGGCGGGGTGGTTCCAGCAGCTAACGAACCCTGACTCGAGCAGCGACTTTCAGGGGCTAGCCTCCTGGTGTTTGCAAACAAGACCGACGTCATCGGGTGCATGACGGGGGACGAATTATCCAAGGTTGGTTCTTTTTTGCCCACCCACCCCCTATTTCTGGCCAAGGCTGACCAGGCCCCGCTGGGCTTGCCAGGCTCTGCGGCTGGACGAGATCCGCACGCATCGGTGGAACATTCTGCGGTGCAGCGCCATGACGGGGACGAATCTGAAGGAAGGCTTGGCCTGGGTCGTGGAAGACGCCAAGGCCCGTCTCTTCTTGTACTGAGGGACCTGTTTTCTTCGTGTTGAAACAAAATAAACATGCAGCCGTCGGGCAAACCCGCCAATTTTTAATTTCGGCGGCGCAGGTTCGGATTCGGATACGAGGGAGATTTGCTGGCGGCGGGTGGGTGAGATGGGGGTGGGTTGTGATAGATGGTGTGATGGAGATGGGGAACAGGCGCCCTTGAAAGATGAGATTCGAGGGACGGGATTCAAGAAGGACTTGTCGACGAAGCCCGTCCTTCCACGTCGTCGCTTACGCACGAAACGAAACATGGAGCTTCCCCAGACCCGAACCCCCCAGATCAGCAGCAAACACGGCAAGTCTATTCCGTACCGCAGAGTCTGAGATGCTGAAACAAAGGGCATTTTCTCTTCCATGTCGCATCGACAGCACAATGCCGGTGTCAGGTGTCACTTGGTCATAGCGCCGGGAGAGCTGCACAGGGACGCCCGCCCACTGCTGCCAGGGGCCCCCATGAGACAGGGCTGAGTGCGACCAATCAGGGGCGCGGACGGCAGCGAGGGGCAACCAGCAAGCGCCATCCCAAGTCCCGCCCGTCGCCCCGAGTGAACCACTGAGTGAGCCCTGTGTGGCTGCCGGGGCATTATTTATGTACGCATCGAATTGGCTATCAGCGCCCCTGCCCACCACTGAGCAGCCACTGCCCGCTGCATGCTGCCCCTCTGGGACTCGCTTCGGCCTGTTTTGTGTGTTTGGCAGGCCAGGGTCTGTCTGGTTTTGAATCTTTGACATTCTGCCCGACCACGATCCTGGGATCTCCTCCCCTCTGCTCCCCTCGCCTCGACCCTCCAACCCTCCGACCGCCCGACTGCCCGACGACGACAGCGTCCCTCCCCGCGCGTGTGTCTGTCTGTCACTCTGCCTGCTGTGGGCCCCCGGATTAGCACTGCATCCTGCCGTTGCATGTGTGTCATGCCGACGACGTCGCCTAGGGAACAGGAACAGGGACACCAGGCAATCGCGGAAAACAGCCATGTCTGACGAGGTTTCCGACTTTTTGCGCTCCGTCGAGCTGCTCACGGAGCGCCGCGAGGAGGACACCCCCGAGTCCTCGCGCGAGCTTGAGGAAAAGATTATGCAGGAGAAGAGAGAGCGCCAGGCCCGACGCGCAGGTACGTTTTTGTTCTCGGTTCTTGGTCTTTGATGCTCGATGCTCGATGCTCGACCTGCTTCGCCCCTCTCCGGATGGCAACATCAACACACACAACACACACCACCACACCACACACGACACGCACCAAATACCACATACCTACACCACACACACACCACAACACTCAGCCCAGCCGCCGTGCTACTTGCGTACCTACCCACACCAAACTGCGAGTGCTAACCCCTCCCCCCCGCAGAGCGCGCAAGATCCATCTCGCCGCAAAAGTCGTCCCCCGCAAACACCCCGCCCCCGGCCGCCCACCGCATCGGCATCCTTCCCTCGGAAGCCGACGGCACAAGTCTGGAATCTCCCGGCCTGGAGAGCACGGGGAGCCCTCGCCAGCGCCCCGCACCTCTCTCCTCCGACACAATGGACGGCGCATCCGACTTCTCGAGCTCCCCCACAAAAGAGAACGACTCGCCGTTCGACTCGGATACCAAGAGAAGCCCGGCCGCCATGGCCTCACCGTCTATCGGGATGCCCTCCACAAGATCACCCCTCTCGTGGCAGAGGCGGCCCACCTCGCAGGCTGCCGAGCGCCCGAAGAGCCGGCCCTTGTCCATGGTCGCCGCCGAGAACGCTGCCCGCAATGCTCCGAGCCCCGCCGAGTCCTCCCCGGCCGCCGAGCAAGCCATGTCGCGCGACCAGATCGCCCAGTCCCTCGCGGGTAAGGACCCGTCGTGGTTCCGCCAGACCGCCGACCCCGGCCGCGGCTCCGGCGCTTTCCGAAAGAACCAGGTGGAGGACCAAGACACGGTGGACATGCCCTCGCGGCGCACCCAGCTTCCTGGCATGTCGGGAGCACAGCTCGCGGAACCTACCAAGGAAACTGCGGCTCGCCCCGTAACACCCACGTCACAGTCCAACAAACTCGGATCTCCGCTGCCTCTGACCGGCGCACAGCGCTTGGACCCTCCGGCCAGCGATCAAAACGAAGACGCAGACGCGTCCTCGTTGAACCGGAAGTCTATCACTTCTCCCACCGGCCGCACCTCGCCCACTCGGCCAGTCTCTCCCACCAAGGGCATGGGCGGCTTTGTGCAGAGCGCCATGATGAAGCGCTCCGATAGCGTCAAGCGGTGGAGTGTTAATTCTCCCGCGGGCCTGCATCGAGCGGACTCTGTGAGACCCGGCTCGCCCACTGTGGACACCTCCCAGCGTCCCACCACCCCCAAGTCCGGCGTGCGCCCCAAGAGCATGCTCAGGGAGGCATCACAGCCCCCGGCCTTCAGCGAGGAGAAGGCACCCGAAATCGAGGAGCAAGTCGTGTCCATTCCGGCTGTCACGCCAACAGAGACCAAGACAAAGAACGACGAGGAGAAGACAACTCCCCCAACCAGCCCCTCCAAGACCATGGACCCCAGACGATGGAGCCCGACAAAGAATTCCAGTTGGCTCGAGGCCGCCCTCAACAAACCAGAATCGCCCAAGGCGAAGCCCGTACCACAGGCGCCTGCTCAACCGGCGTGGATGGTCGAGTTGAACAAGGCAAAGACCCAGAAGGCGAGCGTCGACCTCGCTCGCGGGGTGAACTTGCCCCCGAAGAAGCCCGAAGTTAAGACTGGCGGGCTCCTGAGGTCGACCCCGATGGGCGCAAACATTAGGCCTAGTGCCCTGGGCGGGTTTCCATCAGTGCCGACCGTCCCCGCGGCCGACAGGCCTGTTGTCTCTTCGCTGCGCGGAACGCTGAGGAAAGCCTCGCCGACGGCCGAAAACCAGAGCGAGGGTCAGAGCGCCTTCGCACCCCCGACCAAGCCCAAGCCGGAGGCGCCTGCGAAGAAGGACCTGGATTTCCGCGGAAATCTGAAACCCCGCGCGCCTTCTGCCGAACCCACGACGCCGGGGCCTAGTGACGAGTTGAAGAACGTCTTTGGAACTCTGCGGAGGACCAAGACGCAGAATTTCGTTGCTCCGGATGAGCTCAAGAACAACATCCTCCGGGGCAAGGCGAGCTTGAACTTCACTGGCGGACCGAAGAAGACGGAACGCGTGGACGAGTTCAAGGAGGCCATCCTCAAGAAAAAGGAGGACTTCCAGCAGGCCCAAATGGACGGCCGGGGCATCACAAGGAGGCCGAGCACCATCAACGACCAGCCAGTCCCGGAGGGCATCGCAAAGAAGTTGGAGATGCAGCGCACGGGAACCATCTCGAAGCAGACTCCGACTACCCCCAGCTTTCCCCTTCAAAGCCCGGCGCTGACTGGATCGAACCGGTCCAGCCACGTCTCAGTCAAGTCAAGGAATGATCTTCCCACGTTTCCCTCGGAAACTGAGCGGAGGCCCTCCGTCGTTGCCAAGGAGGCGGCCCCTACGAAGCCCGTTGCTCCGGTCTCGCTTCCAAAGCCGGCCGATGCTCCCGTCCGGGCTGGCAAGGTTGGCGGCTTAGCGGATCGCTTCAACCCCGCCCTGGCCGGCCTTCTTGCGAGAGGCCCTCCGTCGGCATCTGGCCCGTCGAGGGGTGCTGGGGCCTCGAGCGGTTCCGGGGCATCTAACGCCGAACCCGAGGTCGCGGCCCCTGGCCCGCAACTGACTCACATGACAAAGAACCGAGCCCGTGGTCCTAGGAGGAAGGCTCCAACTTCTGCCCCGGCGCCAGTTGAGGAGCCTAAGGCGCAGGTTGCCGCAGCTTCGGTGCCGGAGAAGAAGCCTGCGTTCTCACCTGTTGAGCCCAAGAAGATGGCTCTTCCGAGTCCTAAGCCCGAGATTTCCTCGTTCCGCAAGCCGGAGCAAGCAGCCGCCCAGCCTGAGATCGCCTCGTTCCGCAAGTCGGAGCAAGCAGCTGCCCAGCCCGAGAAGCCTCTCATCTCCCCCAAGCCGGAGAAATTCACCGCACCGGCTCCCCACAGCATCTCGCGCATCGAGTCTCGGAGGTCCCTGATCCAGGACAAGCCCAAGCCCGCGAGCGAGGTCATTTCCCTGGTTGACTCGGCCAAGCGGGTTCCCAAGGAGGAGCCCAAGTCGGTCGGCCAGCCCATCACGCTGGTTGGGTCGACTCCGGTCAAGACCCGGCCGCGCTCCCCGACCAAAGTCCACGAGCAGGTGGCAGCCCTCGCGGCACTGAGCCTCCAGTCGCCGAAACCCGCGGAGCCGGCCGAGGCTGCTTCCCAGCCCTCGTCCCCCAGGAAGCTCGACATGAAGAGGATGTCCAAGTTCCTGGATGAGCAGAGCCAGCCCAGCCCGAAGCCTGAGCCGACCAAGTCGAGGCCCTCGTCTCCAGTTAGGGAACGTTCCTGGTCTGTCAAGTCGAGACCGTCCTCGCCTACCCGGGAGCGCTCGTACTCCGTCAAATCGAGGCCCTCTTCCCCGTCTAGGGACCGCCCTGCGCCTCTCAAGTCCAGGCCCTCATCTCCCGTCAAAGACCGTTTTGCGGGCATCGAGATCCCGCCGCCCGAGCCGCTGGCGGGAAACGACCCCGCTGAACTGAAGCCCTCGCTTCCGATCCGGAGGGGCGTGGCGCCGCTTGGTGGTATGGGCTTCGGTTTTGCCCAGCCCGCCCCGGCTCCGTCGCCATCTCTCCAGCGTTCTGTTGAGGCCGAGTCCCGCCCGCCTCCGCTGCCCGCCAAAACCACCCGGCCCCTTCCCGCACCC
>FTEL01005186.1_pt1 | contig 10185 bp, 15 predicted proteins | sample 1658911 | NCBI WGS metagenome assembly FTEL01 (sample SAMEA3914869, study PRJEB12502) | metagenome | biome: forest; material: soil | place: USA | collected 2012-03-12 | depth 0.1 m
GGGGATGGGCATGGGCATGGTTGCAGTTGTGGTGGTGGGCGACTTGCTCGACTCGGCGGCGCGGCGGAGGGATTTCTGGCGGGCCATGTTGGCGTCGAGGTGGAAGGGGTGGGGGATGTGCAGGCGCGAGTCGGGGTCTTCGTGGAGGGGAAAGTAACCGCTGTTGGTGGGGGTTAGTTTGTGGTTATGGTCGGACAGGAAAAAGGGGGTAGGCGAAAGTAAAGGGGTCGGGGTATCGTACCCAGGCAAATCGCCCCTCGCAGACAGGGGAGCAGGAGGGGTCGAAGCAGACGCGCACAGCGGATCAGCCCTGCGATCAGCAGGCAGTGGGATAGCAATGGGCTTGCTCTTGCTGCTGGGCGTGATGGAGAGGAAGTTTCCTGATGTGACGCGGGGGATATCTTCGGCGTCCCGGCGGTCCCGGGGGCGAGGAAGGTCGTCTATTAAACCTAAAGTTGGGGGTCGGGGGGAAGCATCCTGTCAGTGGAACCCTATGACGCACTGTTTGAGACCGCCCGGGGAGGGGCCTGTCAGGGCGTGGTGGGGCTGCGGCACCCCCTATGACACAGGGGCGGGATAGGGGGAGCAACAGTCCCGAATAATTTGCAGGTTTCACCAACGGGACCAGATCGCCGGCGAGCAGCGGGGAACCCTGGGGTGAAGAAACGAGGGGGGAAGATGGAAGCGTGAAGATCAAAACGACAAGGAACAAGCAATATTCACATACCCTTCCCCCCACCATTCCTCTCCCCCTTCGACACCACCCCCTTAGTTGCCCCAACCAGCGGCGGGGCTCCAAACGGCGCCCCCTCATTCCCCGGCGTGCGCGGCGGCGAGAGCACAAACTGTTCCTCAGACGATACATCCGAGCGGTGGGAGCGGTCCGACGCGACCGACGAGTTGGACGGGGTCCGCCGGTGGTTGTGCACGAGCAGCGGGCGCCGCGACACCGGCAGCGCGAGCCTGAACGGCCGGCCGCGGCTCTCCATGCCGGAGGCGGAGGCGGCGTGGTGATAATATGCGAGAGTGGGAGGAGGAGGATGGGGGACGACGGGACCAGGCAAGCCTGGCATCAGGGTCGCATTGGGGGTGTCGTGTAAGTCGGTATGTAGTGCTTGCTGGTGAGCGGGGCGGGGCGGGTTTGTTCTGTGGTTCTTATCGATCAGCCAAAACTGTCTGTGTCGTTGGAGTGGGACATGGTGAGGAGAAAGGAGAGCAGCGACATGCAGCTTTCAAGGGGAAAGGAGGTGCGGGAACAAGAAGCATGAAGAAGAAAAATGCAGGGTCCGTCTGCCCTGCCGCGACTGACTCCAAGCACGGAACCTCGGGAGGAGCGAGCCAGAAGCAAGCCAAAATTTCATGATAACGTTCATCACACCCCCGGCCGATAGCCACCTGTTGGTTCAGCAGCGAGATGGACAGACGGACAGATAACGTCCTCTGGACAGAAACCCGAGGCCCTCCTGCGCCAGGGCTGACAGGCACATGTAGGTAAGCTCTCCCCGGTTTGCGGTTTGGGGTGAGATGGGGTTTATGCGCACTCGCGCAGTGTGTCACTGGTGGGTAAGATTCCCATGCATGTTATGCACCTCTCCCCCCAACAAGCACGTATATATATGTCCACGTACCAGCTTTGCACCTATGGGATGCTACACCTCTCGCAAATCCCAAGCTTGGCTTCCCAGGCAGAGTGCGAGATGGAAAACAGCGAGAACCAACGTCCAAGGTAAATCCAGCCAAGAAGGATAAGTCGCAGTTATCAAGGGATCGCGTGCCTCCGGGATCTGGGCCAGTCGTTCCTCGTCGTTCCTCGCTTCGCTTGCGGTATCTGATATCTGATTGCAGCAGCAGCAGGATTTGTGCTCGGCTTGCTTGGGACGACGACGCAAAAATTCCTGACCAAGCAGCAGCAGTGGCGGTCGTTTAATAATGCATGTCTCTCAGTCTGGCTGGCTGACGACAACAGCGAGGGCAGGCCAGGCAGGTGTCAGCAGCAGCAGCAGCAGCAACGCGACGCCGCCGGCGGAACCACGGGACTCGGGAACGGCACGGCCGGAGGTCTCATGGGGTCTTTCGGGGTCGGTGGACGGGAGGGCTGGTCTGCGTGCGGTGAGATGGTATGCTGAGAGACGGAAGGACGAGTAGCCTCTTGCGTGATCGAACAGGAAAAGTCAAGATAAAAGTCGCGAGTTGCAACTGGGAAGGGGTGCCCATCAGGACCTGGGCCCCGGGTTGGGCACCCCTCTGCATTTCATATTCCACCGTCCCACATAAGTGAGGACTTGAACCCTGATGGCCGGCCGCGCGCTGCCTTGGCTTTGGGGATGGGATGGATGGATGGCCGGCTTCGGTGCCTGTAACCCTGAGCCGGGATGTTTGGCCACACCCCGCACCCCCGTCAGCCAACCCCGCGAGCCCTGAGCCCCCCTGCTGCCCTGCTTCCCTGCTGCCCTGGTGGCTGCCGGGCTGGGTCGCTGTGCCCGTCGCCAAAGTTCTGGTACCGTACCGCCCTGAGCTCGCGGCGGTCTACCACACCGGATCTGTACGGCACCCGAAGCAGTCTGCGCTGGGGTGATGGTTGGCGGGTGAGCGCATGGCTGGCCGGGAAGCGGCAGTGTCGATGCCACATGATGGGCCTCGTCCAGGAAGTGGGTGCGAGAGGTGGGAGAAGAAGTGGGAGGCGGCGTGCCGAGCGCCCGAGCTGGGTCCACAAGGGGATGGAGATATGGAGATGCTGCGCTTCCATCTTGGATGACCTACCTAGGTACTTGGTGGGCAGAGCATCCACGCGAGACTAAGGTAGGTGGATGTACGGAGTACGGACGGAGTACCTGGCCTACCACTTGCGGTGTCTCCATGCTGTCAGTCAGTGTTCCCGGCCTGCCCTTCGGGTCTCCATTGCGCAACGCAACCTGATGGGGCTCGATGGGCTGCATGCATGCATGCCAATAATGATAGTAATAATCAATGCGAGTCGGGGGTGAGTTCCCATGGCTGCGGCCAGGCACGACCTCGCGACAAACAGACGGGAATGTGCACAAGTGGGCTCGCAGCCAATGCCGCCTCATCTCGAGATTGCGCGCCTGCGGGGGGACCGTCGCTCGACGGTAGCACAGGGTGGGCTTGCTCGCCCGCATGCTGCCAATCGTCTGGCGGAGGGAGGTTGCTGAGGTTGGACAAACGGGCTGTCAAACAGCCCGGGCCTGGGCCTGAGAGTGGGAGCCGGCATCTCGGGTGCTTGCTGCCCAGGTGCTGCGGGTTCCCAGTTTGTGGCGGTGCGTTGATGAGTTGGTGGGGGGGGTGGTAGGTGGTGGGTGGTGGGCGGTGGGCGATGGGTGTGGTGGATGGTCAAGCGAGGGGGTCAGGGGGATGTGGGCCTGTGCTGTGCTGCTGTCAAGTGGTCCCCGCCGCCGTCGCAACTTCAAGGTTGGCTGCCCGAATGGTGGATGATGAGGTGGTGTTGAGCCAGGGGTGAGAGGGGGGGCAGCCAGGATGGGGGTGGCTGCTTGGCTGTTGTGGTGGCTGCTGGGTCTCAGCGGGGTCTCAGCGGGTCTCAATGGGCCGCCAGTGGTCTCAGACACCTCATCCGTTCATCAGCAAACAGAGCAAGGCATGGAATTGCTTGCTGTTTCAAGCCCGAACGAGAGCCCGCAGAGAGGCGTCCACTTGCCCGACCTTTTCTCGCCAGCCGGTCGGTACGCGATAGTCAGCGTCTGCTGATCATGCCGATCCTGTCTCTCGCCGCTCTCGGCCACGCGCGTTGAAGGTTGGGGGGTGGGCCTGGGGTTGCTTTGTCGTCAGCAAAAGGGAAGAATCGCCGTCGATTGCTGCTGTGCCTATCCGCCCCTCCTCTTTCTCGCGCAGACTGTCGATATTCCGAGTTCTGGATTCCGGAGGTGGTCTCAGGCCCGTGTTTGGAGACATTGGCCCTCTGAACAATCAGTCGTTTCTGTTGCTGCCCAAGGTCATCCCAGGGTCAGCACTTGCTAGGGCAATGACATCATCGAAGCAGGAACCAACACAGCAGGTGCTGTCCTTGACTCGACTTCTTGGAACATGGAAGCAACAAACAGCACTTTTGACTGCCACATCCCTGCCGCCAATGGGAGCCATCAGACACTTGGGGATATCGAGGACTGGTGCTGCCAACATCTTCGCATTGAGTCGTGTCCCATCCAGAGCATGGCTGGGGGAAAAAACAAGACGATTCTGGGGTATCAAAATGCAGACATACTCGTGCCGGGTGGGCTGTACGCCACCCTCTCATTGTCCATCATCACCACCATTTCCATCCTCCTCCCATCGACCGCCACATTACCATTAGCATTACTCCACACCATCCACATATCCCCTTCCCTCCCTCCTCCACCACTCCGCAAATCTCAGATCTTGGCGCGGCTGGTGAAGCGACTGCGGCGATCCTTGTGCCCCCACCAGTAGATGAAGTGGGCGACCGCCCCAATCACCCACAGCGCAGCGCCGGCCAGGACGATCCACACGGCAATCTTCATCCGCTGGATATCGCCATCCCCCTCGGGGTTCTCCATGTTGATGTACGTCTAGGTAGCCACCGTTAGCCCAATCCCCCCTTAAACCCCAACCCAAAAACCAAAACAAGACTCCACCTACCCGTCCAAAAATCCCAAACAGCGCCAGCCAAAGCACGCACAGCACCAGGCTCCACGCCCAGACAAAGGCGAACCGGACGACGAAGGGGACGAGCAGCAGCAGCGCGGTGAGGGCGCCCAGCCCGCCGACGGCGACGGCGTAGGCCGCCTTGCCGTCGACAGCCTCGGCCGCGTCGCGCGCGTGCTTGATGTCGATGCCGTAGAGCACGCACACAGCCGCGCCCACGACGAACTGGCAGGCGTGGAGGGCTGTGAAGAGCACGTAGCTCAGGGCGGCGCAGCCGATGGCCATGGTGGGCGGTTGTTGGGGTGGTGGTTGGTGTTGTTGTTGTTGTTGGTTGGGGATGGTGAGGTGAGTCGCGGGGGGCAAAGAGTTGTGATGCTCGAGAGGTTGATGGTCGGGTGGGAACTTGATGTTGGGCTGGGATGGGGGGGTTCTTAAGAGGGAAAAACTCAACCCACACGTTGGCCCAGGCGGTGGGCTACTCTCAGCTGGCCAGGCCACCTAGCGAGGGAGATAGATCGTGAGCTAAGTCTACGCGGTGGTTAGTGCGAGATCCAAGACGCTGCCGAATGGCGGTGACTGGTCGATCGCGGTGGGGGCGTTGAAGCCAAGCGCGCGAGGCGAGAAATGAGCATCGTGAGATCTACGGGGGCAAATCTGGGCGGGCATGGGAGGGCAGTGGTGAACTGCGGATTTATACAACATTGACTACGGCGACGTGTTGCCTCCACAAAGCCACGCTGGCACCGCTGTTGGGATGACGGACTGTCCCGGTTTGAAACGGGCCTGGGCGAAGTCAATGGGCCGCCGTCTGATGTTGGTGTCTGAAGAATTAAGGTTGATGCGACTGCCGGCCCACAAGGGTTCAGCGGGGGTTCAATTGGGTTTGGGTGGCCGCCTCTGGTTGGCCAGCGAGGTGCAGGCCCCACCAACCATGCCCCACCTCACTGCTTGGTTTCCAGGCCAAATTCCTCGTTTGCTGTTGGTGGGAGCGAGCAGCCAACCAGCCAATGCCAACACCCATTGACCATCAACCACAACAACAATCCATCTGCTTGTTGTCAACATTGAACTTTTCAGTCAAATATTGCGATCACTCGCTGTGTCTGTTTGGAATTTGCAATTGAATTGTTTGCTCATGCCATCGCTGCTCTGCGCTCGTTGCGCGCCTCGAATGGTGCTCCCACAATTTGTCTCTGCCAACTCTGTGCGCATCGGATGCTTTCTCGGCCCGAGCCTCACTTGCCCTCCCCCCTCTCTCTGAGTTCTCTCCCCAGCCTGCCCAACCCGACACCACGCCGCTCCGTGCCCTGTGGGGGGTGACGGGCTACTTGTTGAGCTCCCAATAGTTATGGAACAAGCGGCGGCGGGCCAGACGACGCGACAACCATCTCGGGCACGCCGACAGTACTGGCCCCCCAACCTCTGCAAAGGCCAGAGCCTTGTCCCCCAATACTCGGGCGCCACCGTATTCCCCCTTGGGGACGCGTGCCGCACCTGCGCACGAAGCCTGATTAGGTAGCCTGGTATTTGCGACTCATCAACCCCTGCAATGACTGGCCCTCGCTGATGACCTTGAGCTCAAGCCCAGGACCTTCGCGTCCCCTCGCCGACCTGACTGGACACGGCGTGTGGTCATGCCGTGCCGGACGTGCTGCGTCCTTTTCTACTCATCTCCCGGCATGCCGCCATACTAAAGGTCCTGTGTTGGCCCCTTCAAAGGTTCCCGATTCCTTCCCCCGAGAACCTGGTTGTTCTGCTGCCGGGATGACGGGAGGTGCTGCCCCGCGGTGAGCCTCGTGGACAGTCCGTTTGCCGCCTTGTCTTCACCTCGCATCGCCACACACCTCGGTGGGCAATGCCCTGTTTTCCAGACTGGACCGCGCACCCGCCTCAATTTCCTCCCGGAGAGCCAATCGATCACGTTGGCCCTGGATCCGCTGGAACTCCCGGCACCAAACCAGCCTCGATGCCCGCTGGGTGTTTGTTGCCCTTGACACGTGCCTTCCACCGGCCGAAGGGCACGAGGAGCCTCCTGATATGGGCAAAGTAGCGCCTTCCGCCGAGATATGTACCCTCCTGAAGCGTGCCCGCAGGCGGACGCGCGCCTCACCAGGGCCTGGGACATCCGGCCAGCCTAACCAGGTAACCCGCCTCAGAGCCGGATTCTCTACCCTCTCTTTGTAAGCACCAAGAGGGAGCCCAACACCTATCACCTACCCAGCCAAACGAGTTGACACTAATTTCACGATACCCAGCTCGCTTCCTCGAATGTTTTGCTGCTCCTCATCGCCTGACCGCCCTCGGGAAAATTGCACATCCGACAGACATCGACTGGGCGGCGGGCCCCTTTGCCGCCTCTGTTTGCCCCTAGGATAACCACACACCCCGCCGTCGTCGCCCGCGTAACCTATCCAATTTCGACCTGGAAGCTTGCTCAGTCATAGTCCTCGATACCTTCCCGCGAAGCACCCCTCAGTCCCGGGGCTCATGACAACCGGCTGTCGACTGCTCATCCCTCACCGACAGGGTGATACCATGTCCACTCCGAGTCGAGCAAGTCGTTCCTGGCCACTCGTAAAATGAGGGCCACGCACACCGAGACGATGCCTTGCGCAGGGCGCCTTCCGCAGCGGTCGGGGATAGCCCCATCGGCGACAATCGGGTCCCACTCCCGCCTCGGCCGTGGCTGCGCCCTGGTCACTCAGTCCCGCTCCAACGTCTGTGGCCCGTCATATCAGGGATTCAGACACTGCGATGCTCCTTGAGTCGCCTTATACCAACATTATTGGCTCTCGGCTCTTCCCTGGGTTGTTGGTGAAGGCATCGCCTCCCTCACCTGCTCGGTCAGGAAGCCCTGAAACGCCGGTTGGCTGGGGCGAGTCCGAACGGTGTCACTCAGGCATGGCGGCCTCTCGCTCGACGAAGCATAAGACGGCCACACTCTCGCTGGGGGTGAGGGAGCTGGAGAGAAGGCACATCACACAAGTCACTCGATAAATACCCGATCGCCATCTTCCCAGACTCAACCCCAAGCACCATCCCAAGCACCATAGCCACGCACATTCGCAAAGATGCCTGCCCAAACTCCCGTGGGTGTCCTTCCTCCATCCACGACCTTGATGACTCCAAGACGCTGACCAGCTTGTCCATGAAGGTTCCCGCTCCCGCTCAGCAGCGCCTCAAGATCTGGACCTGCTGCCGCTGCGGCTTTTGGTGGCGCCGGGGAACGACGCGCCAGTGCCTTCAACTGCACTGCCAGCATCGGTACAATCGCGAGTGTTGTACACGCGATACCTTGTACATCACCCCCGACCAAGGCACTACCGCAACCTCGCAAAGTACCTGAGCGTTGCGGTCCCGGCCAGAGAAAATGACTCCTTCCCGATCTGGCCGGGGCACCCACCCGGCTGAAGCGCCCTCCACTCGGCCGGGAAAACATCAACATCGCCAGAGGAACCACATGCCATGCCAGCGCGAACTCACAAACCTGGCTGAATGGCAACCAAACCCCGGGTCTTGAACACCCACCCGGGCTGGAACACGCACATCACCGACCTGGTCACGCCAACAACTCACCACCGAGTCGGTCAGAGGCGAAAACGTGAATTCTGGAAGCGGCCGGCCGCGAACACAACACCGAGCTGGGATCGACAGGCATCACGCACCCGGCGGCGGCGGCAAGCCCACCTCGCTCGTGCAACCCATCTCCCTACCGCTTGACGGGAGACGCAACGCGCGAGTAACCACGTTCACTTGCGATGGTCTGCGGCGCAGTGTGGGCGCGGCGGCAGGCCACGGACGCGGAGGAAACCCCCTCGATGGGGGAAGAGATGAAGCGGGCGAGGCCAATGGGGAGGCCAAAGGGAGGAGAAATTGAAGAGGTGCGAGGTGCGCTGTGCGACATGGAAGAGCGGGCGAGGATCCTGAATCAACCTGACTGGGCGGGATCTGGCGGGTCGGGACTCGGTCAGCCGGTCTGTTATGGGGCGGTCGAGGACCATCACAACCACACCGACCGGTCTGCTGCAGCCGGGCAACATGGATCCTCGCCCCGCTGTCACTCGTTTGGAAGCATTTTCTTTTGTTGTTGTTGTTTTAGTTTTGGGCGGCGGAGGCGGCTCGGGCATGGAGCTCGCGCGGGGCTTGGTGGGACCCCAACTTTCGTTGGGCGACCGCCTTGCGCTTTGGATGGTGTTTTGCGCGAGGAGGGGGAGGGGGGAGGTTTTTTCTCCTTTGGGGATTTTCTCTTTTGGGATTTTCCCCTTTGGGTTTTTTTTACTCTCGCCCGCTCCCTTCTCTGTTTCCTTTTTGGCTTTTTATCTCGAGATGCTGGAAATGGTGGGAGGTCTAACATGCGGCACCCGGACTTGTACCTTCTTGGTGTCTCACTTCAATATATTATCTCCGATTCTACGCGACGCCTGTTTGTGTTGTACTCATCCTGCCCCCAGTCCATGGCCACGCGGATCCTCAACCTGGCGATGCACTTCTTGGTGTCTCACTCTGGTCAATGCATGTACCTTACATCCGACACTCCCGAGCCCCTGATGCGTGTTTGTGTTTACTCTCCTGCTTGCAGTTCATAACCATGTCACAGCACGACTTTCCGTCAACACGCACGGGCAGCATTCACGCCGCGTTGCCATCTCGTCTGACTCTTGGGCCGGTGTGGTCATGGAAGTTGCTGCGATGTTCTTGGGGTGGGCGGCTGGGAGGGGGCTTGGCCTCTGCCATTACGGTTTGTTGGGTACTTTGACTTGCCGTTTGGAGATTACTTGCGATTGATTGGTTTAGTTGGTTTAGTTTGAGTGTCTGACCGGTGTGGAGGCTGGGATCATGGTGTTTTTCCCGCCCTCACCGAGAGATGAGCGACGTGGCATGAGTGAGTTGCTCCCTTGGTTGCTTCTTTCTCACAAGTGTGGAATGGCGCAACTGCTCAGCAAATTTGTCACCCCCTCAACACCAGAAAACCACCTATACATGCGTGTGAGACGGAACATCGCAGGTGGCCGTGGTGGCGAAGTCGGGCTTGACCGCCAACGTCTAATTTCCCAACGGCCCAATCGAAAGGCCAGAAGGGGGGGTCCCGGGGCGGGAGAAAGCAGGCAAGAAGGCAGGCTGGGTGGTCTGGCTGATCAGAAGGGCGAGGCCGAAGTGGCGGTGCAAAAAAATCGACACAAGACACGAGTGTGCTCGGCGTTCTCCCCCCGGGTCCCGCCCCGCGTCAAGGAACTCGGGCAGAGTCCGTCTGGGGTGGCGTGGTGATGATGGTGTTGGATTTGGCAGGTTGGGCGTGGCTGCCTGGCGAGGATGAGGCTCAACTACGGATCCGTACCTAGGTACCCCTCCCTGCTCCCCGTCCTGTCTGTCCCGGGATTTGTTGGGGAGGGGGGGGCCGGGTAGGCAAGGACCTTTTCTGTTGGGATGGAGACCACGAGACACGGGAGATCGAAAGTGAGGTTGCACAAAGTTGGCTTCTGGAAGCATGAGGCCGGGCTTCTTTGCTGCGCCCCTCTCTCAATGCCATTCTCGATATGCAGGGGGGGAAGA
>FTEL01007183.1_pt1 | contig 10180 bp, 9 predicted proteins | sample 1658911 | NCBI WGS metagenome assembly FTEL01 (sample SAMEA3914869, study PRJEB12502) | metagenome | biome: forest; material: soil | place: USA | collected 2012-03-12 | depth 0.1 m
CCCCCAACGAGCGCATCGTCCCCACCTCGCCCCCGGCGAAGCGCGTCAAGACCGACAACAGCACCACCACCACCACCACCACTACCACCATGGGCGGCTGCAACTGCGGCGTGGCGAAGCAGCAGGAGGCTCTGGCGCCGCCCCCGCTGCTCATCAAGAAGCTCTCCGACAAGGCCCGCCTCCCGACCCGCGGCAGCGCGTACGCGGCGGGCTACGACCTGTACGCCGCGCGCGAGGCCACCATCCCGGCGCGGGGCAAGGGGATGGTCGATACCGATCTCAGCTTGGCTGTTCCGGCTGATACTTGTGAGTCTTCCCCCGCCATTCCTCTTCCTATTTCTTTACCCATACCCCCTCAAAAGACCGGAATACTGACGATCCCGCTCAACACCACAGACGGCCGCATCGCCCCCCGCTCCGGCCTCGCCTCCAAGAACTTCATCGACACCGGCGCGGGCGTCATCGACGCCGACTACCGCGGCCCGGTCAAGATCCTGCTGTTCAACCACAGCGATGTCGACTTCGAGGTGAAGGAGGGCGACCGCGTCGCGCAGCTGGTCATTGAGCGGATCTACACCCCTGCAGTCGTCGAGGTTGAGGAGCTGGAGGCGAGCGTCAGGGGTGCTGGCGGGTTCGGGAGCACAGGGACGAACTGAATACCCCCTTTTTTGTTGTGATAAATTTTTGGGATGGCGCGGAATCGGACAGGACGGACTGGTTTTCGGGCTAGATGGTACTGGGGTAAACCGGGGCGCTTACTCTCGCATTCGTCGGAGTCATAAACGCAGGGACAGGGCAATGCAAATGAAATACTGGTATTGTCCAAACAAAAACCCCCATGGTCTGTCTATCTATCGCCATCTATATCATGATGCCCGCCTACATGCAAATGCATCCGAACCGAACCCCCAACCCCATCTACAACCTCACAACCTCGTCGCCCGAAACTCCACCTTGGGATACCTCAGACTATCAAGATGCCTGACCAGCCTCAACTCAGCGGCCTTGCTCTTCAGCAAATGCACCTTCTTCCTCTCCGCCTCAGCCTCCGCGGCAGCATCCGCTCCCACGCCATCCACCTCCGCCGCTGCCGCCACGCCAGCCCTCGTCTTCTGCATCGACCTCTCTATGTTCTCCGCAGTCTTGCTCAGCACCTCATGCATACTAGCAAGCACCTTCTCCGCGGCCTTAGCCAGCGGCAGATCCAGCGCCTCAACGCTATCATCACTCAACCACGCCTCCCGCTCCGACAACGACGGCACCACCCCATTCTGCTGCTGCTGCGGCTGCCCCCGCGCGTGGTGGTTGTTGTGCACCGCCTCGCGCATGCGCACGACCATGAGCGCGGCGAACATGTCGCCCGTGCCGCTGAAGTAGCAGTCGATGGCGGGGAAGACGATCTTGAAGGCGCGGGCGCGGCGGTCGGAGGTCATGGAGGAGCCGACGACGGAGAGCGACGAGACCGGGTGGTCCGGGTGCGGCAGCGAGACGGACGTGATGACGATGTGTGGGACGGCGAACCGCTCGTGCATGACTTGGATCGCGCGGCCGATCGAGGCCATGTCGGTTATTGGGACTTCGGAGAGGAGTCTGGAGGGGAGGGGGTTAGTATGTACGGGAGGGGATAGGATGGGTTAGGGAGTGGGAGATAGCGTACTCGGCCTCGAACTGGTTGGGCAAAATCAGGTCTGCGTGGTGGACCAGACTCCTGTACACGGGCACGACGTCGGGCGCCACGTAAAGGTTGCCGTTATCGCCCATTACGGGGTCCAGCACCCAGAAGAAGCTCCCCGGCTTCGACTTTGCCTTTTCCTTGAGCTCCTTCGCTATTTGTCCGACCGCCTCGAGGGCGGGCGCCCCCGGGACGTACCCGGACAGCATCATGTCGAAGTCGTCGAGGTAGGACTGCTTCAGCCCTTGGTAGAGGTCTGTAATCTCTTGCGCCGAGACCCGCGATCCGGTCCATTGTCGGTATCCGGTGTGATTACCTATTCCCGGGCGAGGTCAGGACCAATATTGGGCACGGCGCTGGTGCTGGCGCATATCGAGGAGAGAGAGAGAGGAGGTGGTCTCGTGACTGCGAGAAGGACGTACTGAACTGGACGGTATTGAGCGCTGCCACGTCGCATCCAAGCGACTGTAGGCTGAAGACGGCGATCTTGTTCCCCACATAGCTTCGGGAAGGGGGTTTGTCAGCGAGCGCGCGACATGCGAAAGGGGGGGCACGTGGGCTGGCTGGCCAGACTCACCCAGAGACGACCTTGAACACTCAATTAGCACCGCGAAACAGGAGATAAGGTCATCCGATGCTCCCTACATGGCTGGCGACCGCCAATACGCGGGTTTCGGGGACCGGGGAGCCGTCACTCATGGTTCGGCGTGTCGGCAGCGGTGTGACTCTCTCAGAGGGACGGAGGGTGACGCAGCGGGCGCAAGTCGCAGTAGCAGTCGCACGTGTGGAGGGGCAAAAGCCGATTATAGCCTTGGACAACACCAGGGACTCGATCTAGGGGGTATCTGGCGGGGAAGAAAACGAAAGGAGAGGTCGTCAAGGTCGAGGAGAAACAGGGAGAGTCGCTTTCTCTTTGGCGGTTTGCATATTACGGAAGCAGAAGCAAGGGGAACACAACGAGTATGACTGAGAGACCCTTTTGTCTGAGTCGAAGCCGGGATCCGGAGGTCGCCTGGGCCGATCACAAGGGCGCAGGAAGAAAAAAAAGGTGGGGCAATGGGGGTCGCCGCTCGACTACCCCGCCATCCCACACCATCCCCAGGCAAGGACCCGCTGTCACCGCAGGGGACTCAGGGGACTCAAGGGACGCCCAGCTCTCCCCCAGATTATGACTTCAGGCCAGGGACACCCAAGCACCTGGCACTGCTGGGACGGACGGTATCATGGGTTTCGGACCGGCAATGGGCCGCAAGCAGATTTCATTACCAGAAGCAAGCCCAAATGGCCATACGGCCTTCATGCTACCCCGGACGCCTATCAACACTCGGCCAATGCGCCTATTTCGCCAAATACTCTCCCAGTTTGTTGGAGGTATCCATTCCCTGAGCCAATCCATACTTGCTGCAAGTTCCGTAGTCGTGACCGGAGCCCTACAACCGCGACCGTGGCCGCGTCTACTCCTCATCGCCGATCTGCACATGTTGGTTAGCTTCCACTCTCGCAGCTGCCCCAAAACTGAACGAGTACGGCATACCTTTGGCGCGAGGTAGAAGCGCAGGTAACTGCTCCCCGCCAGGGTGTATTCGACCAGCAGGGGAACCTCGTTGGAGAGGCAGATCTTGACCTGGCTCGCCAGGGCCGAGGCCTTGCAGAAGTTGACCAGGTACTTGAGGGAGAAGGTGAGCGAGACGGGCTCGCTGAGCTCGATCTCGATCGACTCGTTGGGCTTCTCCACGTTGGAATGTTGCCGCAGCGTGACGGAGCCGTTGCCGATGTCGCCCTGGCACGAGAACTTGATGCCGTCCTTGCTCGCCTCGATGTTCACTGTGAAGAAAATAATCAGTCAGAAAATGTGTGCACGGCGGGATGGGTTCGGTGGGTTGTGTGAGGCATACCCGACTCGGACATGGTGATCAGGTCTGATGTGATGCGCTTGAACTCGGACGAGGGCATGCTGATGGTCGCGGCGTACTCGGTGTCCGGGATGCCGAGGTGCTCTTGGTCAATGTCCATGAGCTTGAGGTCGTACTCGGAGATGCGGTCGGACTCGGCGCTCTCGAAGACGAGGTTGAGAACATCGGGCGCATCCTCGGCCTTGAGGGTGAGGATGTCCTCGTTCTGGGCGGCGCGCAGCACCTTGGTGAGCGAAGTGAGGTTGACGCCGAGGGCAATGTTGCGGTCGCATCGGAAAGGAGAGAAACCCTCAGCCTTGAGCATCATAGACACAAGCGCGACGTGGCTGTTGTCCATTGCCTGAAGGGCGATGCCGCTGTCATTGCAGTCGAAGTTGCAGTCTTGCACGAGGTCCTTGATGGCGTCGACGACCTGATGCGAGTGTCAGTCCGAGCCGTTCCCGCAAGCAATGGCTCTTGCGTCACAGGCGCTGTGTTGCTCCATACCTTCTTCAGGACGCTCGCCTGCTCCAACCGTGCTTCAAGCATTGCTGCGACTGTTAGTCTCGGTCGTCTTTTCTGCGATGCAGCGAGGGCGGTGGGCAGCAATGCAGCGGGGTCGGGAGGGAGGGGCTATCCTACCGATGAATGTGTGATGGGGTGGTCTGGTGGTTTGGGGTTGGGATGTTTGCGGGAGTGTTTTCGCGGTGGAAGGTGGTTTGAAGTTGGGTGTTTGCAGTGGTGTGGTGTGGTTTGGCTGTGGGTTGGGTTGGGATGAAGTTTGGAGGGGAGGGAAAGTTGGAGCTGACGCGCGACACGCGTGTGGCAGGCAGAAAGACGCGCCTGGGCTTAAGTGGAACGCGCTAAAGTGCAAACTGCCCGCGAACCTCACCCCTGTCAGGAGGGGACTGGGGCACTTGATTGCTTGACAACCCCCCGCGCCAGCCAGTGCCAAGACGTGGAACTGCCCAGACCGCCACAGCTGACATCCGCCTCCTGGCCGCGGCTTTGATCCCTTAAACCTTCAGGGGATGGAAGCAGGAGAACAGGCAAAAGCAAAAGGTGTTTTTCTGAGCTTTGCTGTTTAAATTCCCTCTTGGTGTTTCTGGCTGAAGAAACATCGGTTGGACCTCATTTGTCCGTTTTAGGGGGGCAAGCTCGCAGTCCCACAAGGTTGCAACCCCCAAAGCCCAAACAAAACCCCTGAGTGAGCTGCATCTTGACGACTAGCTCAAGCCGGGGTGGTGGACAACAAGTAGTTGCGCGTCAAGCGACGCCTGGATCGTCGTATTGAAAACAATGCCTCCACGGTCTAATAATTTACATACATACAAGCCAACGCTGAAGCAAAGCGGCACAATTGCCCAATTCCCACAAGTTCGCCAGTTCCAGCCGAAGAACGCCCAGCTCCTATGGTCCAGTGAAAAGAAAAGCCCCCAAACTGATGTTGCTGGCTGATGCAGTTCAATCCAGTCGTAAAGCAACACAACGCCGTCTAAACAAGCCGCCATTAGTTAAAGTAATGGAAGAAGATGATGCAAGATGACAAAGGGAAAGGTCGAGCGAGGCCAGTGTTGGCCCGCTTTGGTTGTCGTCAGAATCATAACGAGATGCGCGACGGCGCCGGCATGGTTGCGCGCTTCGGCCGGAGGTTGATGACCGTCTCGAGTTCTCGAAGCATGCCGCGGCTGGCCTCCGATTTCTCTCTGGCGATCTCCCTCTTCTCCCGGTCTTCTTTCATCTTGACGATCCGCTCCTCCCGAGTGAGGAGGCTGCGGGTCCGGGAGGGCAGCGACACCGCTTCGAAGACTTCGGCCTCGTCTGAGTCGCCCTTGGGGCTGCCATAGGCTGAATTCCGGGGCGATTCGCCGGTGAGGGCCCTGAGGGCCTCGAGCGCGCCTCCCTCCTCGACCGTGGTGAGCCCGCTCAACGAGGTAGCCGGGGAGAGCAAGATGCTGAGCGACGACAGCCGCTTCTCGTTCCGGTCAATGCCTGACGCCAGGGCGGCCTTGCCCTCTTCCCAGGCTTGGGTGAGCAGTTTCAGGTCCTGGCCAATCGACTCGTATTGTGCCATCAGGGTGTGCCCCAATTCTGATACGTCCTCAGCCTCGTTGAGCGTCCTGTCAGACTCCTCGCGGAGGAGGGCAAGCTTGGCCTGGAGACCTCGAATGCCCATGGAGAGCGAGTTGAGCTTCATGAACTGAGACCGCCGCCTCTCCCGGTTGGGGGACAATGGCATCTTCGACTCCGGGAGCTCAGGGAAGGCTAGTCCAGTTAGCGTGCGTGAACAGGAGATATGTGTGGGTAGCAAGGCTGCCTTACTCTCTCCTTCGCTGAGTATTTGGCGGAGTCGGTCAAAGCTCTGAGCGGTCGCTTCGTTCAAGGTCTTGAGCCCCTCCACCGCCGTCGACCACCGGAGGAAGTCGGTGTTGTCGCCGGCAGCCTGAAAGGCAAGGAGAGAACACAGCAAGAGCTTGCGGATGATGTAGAACCGGGCGGCCCCAATCTTGAGCGACCGCACAGACTCGAGATCGTCAAACTCCTTGTCAGAGAACCCGCGCATGGCATCCGAGATATCGAAGTCGCTGATGTCGTAAATGTCGTGGTACTTTTCAAGATCGACCTGCTCGGCGAGCCCCTTGATGGCTGTGGACACCGGCATGAAGTTCTCAATCATGTTGGACAGTTGCCCTTTCAGCACCTTGCGCAGCCTGCTGCAGCGGCGGTTCTGGGATCTGTCCTCGATGCGGCTGATGGGAGGGAGAGGCATGCTTCTGTCTTGTGTGAGCTTCTCTCCCGCAAGGGGGACCTGATGTACGGGGGGTACTGACATCCGATAACCACGGGAGACGAGCTCGACTTCTTGGATAAGCGACAGCGCCGCGCTGGAGGCGCTATCAAAGTCCTGCGACCGGGCGACAAAGGTGGTCACCTCGGCCAACGCCTGATCCCTCAGATACCGTAGCCACTGCTGCCGGAGATAGGCCTGCGACACCACGGCGACGGCGACGAGGACCAGCGCCGAGAAGGAAACCCGCTTCTTAGTCAAATGCGCATATCCCCCCGAGTAGACCCATCGGACCACCCATGCGACAACAAGGGCGGCGGCGGCCGTCGCTAACACCCCCGTCGAGGTCGGCGCCGCGGCGTTCGGGGTTGTCGCCTCCGTTTCTCTCGGCCGACCATGGTAGTTTTGTTGTGCGGCGATAGAATGACCACTCAGGAGCTGCGACGCGACGATCGTGTAGCGGAACTTCTCGATGAACTTGAGGTTATCGGCGCGGTCTATCCTCGACACGACGGCTTTCTGTTGCGCAGGGAATATCAAAGGGTCAGCGATAGCCCTGTCTTCCTGCCAGCACCCGACGGCGCGGGAGCATACTGACCGAGTACGAGTTGCGCAACGACCGCAGCCGGTTCATGTGCGGGAGGTCCAGGGGTAGCGGCTCGGGGCGGAACCGCTTCCTGACCGTCGGGCGCCCTACCGGCGCGAAAGATGGACTGGGCGGCAGCGATTCATCGTGACTGTCCGAGACGGCCGGCGTGGCCCAGGCCTCGAGCTGTTGTTGTTCTTCGCCTTCGTCTGCCAGCAGGAAAGCCGTCAGTGTCCAAGAAGCCATTTCGGGCGGGGGATCGTTGCGCGTGGCGGATGATGACGACGAAGGAAGCGAGGGGCGCGCACCCTTGAGATAGTCGGCGAGGGGCGTGTGGTCTTGGATAACGGTCTCCATGGGCGGCGATGCTGCTGGACGGTCACGCGGCTGTGGCACTCAGTCCCCCATCTGCCCGCCGGTGTGCGCGCCAGAGACCGCCGGTCCGCGACCGACCCCAATACCGTTACGAGGGAGACACGAGACACACGAGACCGTAGGAGACGGGCGGGTTTGGCGCAGGCGAGGTGTCGGGAAGGGGGGAAGGGGGCGACGACGGGGGGAGAGGGTCGGTGGGACTTGGGACGATGCGCTGTGCTGTGCTTCGTGGTGTGTGCTCGTTGTGTGCTGAGTGTGCCGGGTGTGGATGGTGTACGGAGGAGTGTTGGCTGGAGCAGGCGGGCCAAGGTGGCGGGTGACCTTGGATCGAGGCCGCGGTGCATGAGTTTCTTCTGTTTCGGGGTCGGGGGAGCGGCCGAGATGCGGTCGAGATCCACGCGGCCGAAGGAGGAAATGGGACCGAGCCGGGCGCCCTCCCTGCCAAATTAGTGCCCTCAACTGCTTCTGGCTTCTGGCTTCTATGTACGAATCCACCGTAAATGACACCTCCCGCTCGTGGCAGGCCGTGGGAGCTCATCAAATGTTTCTCCAAGCGCAGGCCTTCGTCATTAAACAAGAGGCCAATTGACTTGTTACCGTATGTTACGGCGATCCGGGCCGTCGGGAGTCGGGGTCTTATTGCTCTCCAGCGCCCCTCGACTGCGCCCTGCTCCGACGTCATGCTATGCTCATCCTCTATTTATGCCTCCCGAGGTCGACAAACATCCTGTTTCCTTGACTGGGGTGGAAACGAAACAAAGAACGCAAGGACCGTCAAACAAAGAAAGGACGTTGGCCCGAACGGATGTTCGTTCCACAGGATCTTGACAGGTGTCCCTCGACGCTTCAGATGATGCGCAATCCCCCAGCTAATTGGCACGGCCAGCAACCAGATTTGGAGATTGGGGGTGCAGGGATGGCAATTTCGGAAGGCCGGGCTGGCGTGGCGGTGGTATGCGTAAGGATACTCTGTACGGACAGGCCCTCCGACCGTAAGTTACAGCGTCCCCTGCGCCTGGGCCCACAGGAGCTCCAGTGTGGCTTGCCGGGCGGCTGGCGATCTGCAGCGTGGTGCAGATGCACGCGGCCCAGCTCCGTCAGCCCTGCGCACAGCAGCAGTGACGACCACCGCAACGCGCGACCCCGTTCCTGCATGCGGAGCCCAGAGCTGTAACGACGACCCATCCATCAATCGCCGCGCCGCGCCTTGCCGACCAGCCACGACGACTGCTAGTAACGGCCTCGCGACAGAGCCATCCCCTCGACGGACACCAGCCACCTAATCCAGACTGCACCACCGCCGCCGACCGACGCATCATCCCTTTCGTGGCCCCGCGCCGCACCACAGACAGCCCATCATGCCTTCCGAACAAGAGCTCCAAATATCCCCCATCGTGCAAGAGTCGTTGATGCAAAACTCTCGAGTCAGTCCCCCAATAACCCCCCTCCCCTCCCAAACAACAGAAACACACCTGCTACCGCAACCACCTTCGCGGCCGGCCCACCCCCAGCCCAAACCACGACCTCCCCCCAAAGAAACCAACCCCACTAACACCCCCCCTCTTCCACCACAACAGACCCTCTCCAACCTCCAATCCCTCACAGCCTCCCTCTTCGGCGTTTCGGCCGGCATCCTCGGCCTCGAGTCGTACAGCGGCTTCCTCTTCTACATCGTCTTCTCGCTGCTCACCGCCGTGCTCTTCTACGTCCTTCGCGTCGCGCCCACGTCGCTCGCGTCGGGCAAGGCGCCGCTCGACACGAGCAGGTACTTCCGGGGCCCCTACGAGTTCTGGGCGGGCGGGCTGATGAACGGGCTGGCTGGGTTTATCTTGACGTGGACGCTTTTTTATGGGTTGGTGAGAGCGTGATTTTGGTTTCCACGAAGAGGACAGAAGGGGGGACGGCGTCATGGCGTTGGTTGGCTTGGGCTGGGGTGGTTGAGTTGACACTCTGAGAAAGGGGCAGGCCAGTGAGAAGAGCAGACGGGAACGGGAACGGGTGTCGCTCAATCCCGAGTCTGAGCAAGATTCGAGGAAGGCGCGGTCTCCCGAGGCCAATGTACCATCTGTTACTGCGGCCAAATATGTGTATGCAAAAGACATCCTCTCTACTACCCCTCTTAACAACTGGTTCAGAGACCGAGGCAGCAGTCCGCAGTCCTGCCAGATCTACAGATGGGGTCACACAATTCGAGCGGGCAGACCCAAGGGTAAAGTGCAATGCGATCCATGAATGCCATCTAGCAAAACTGTCCAAGACTCGACACGCAGCAGACGAGAACTCGTCGAAACAAAACGCTGAGCAAAAAAACACAAAGAGCAAGCAAGCAAGCAAGCAAAGCAAATCAACAGAACGAAAGGGAAAAAAAAGAAAACCACCACCGCTCAACCCTCACTCATTCCACAATCTCAACCACCTTCCCCACAAACCCCTCCAGCCCGCTCCTATCCTTGCTGCCCCCCTCAAGCACCAAAATCCGCGACCCCAACTCAACCCACTCCCTCGTCGATAACAACTCCAGCTGCACCTCCACGCCCCCATCCACCACCTCGTCGTCCACCACCCTTCCATTCCCCTCCCCGTCTCCATCCCATTCCCCCGGCCCGACGCAGGGGTATCTCAACCAGGCGGCTAGCTCTCGGCTGGCAGCTGCGGGCGTGTCGGTGCCTGGGTTGGGGATCGGGGGTGGCACTCCCCCTGCGCCCCCTGCGGTGAGGTCGCCGGGGCTGCAGCAGCAGGTTGGGGGAGGGATGGCGCAGGTGAATGAACTCCAAGCGCGGTTCGCGCGGATGAATCCTGGCGGTGCTGGGAATGCCGGGAGTGGGGGAGGGGGAAGTGACATGGCAGCGGCGCTGGCGGCAAAGAAG
>FTEL01009894.1_pt1 | contig 10178 bp, 9 predicted proteins | sample 1658911 | NCBI WGS metagenome assembly FTEL01 (sample SAMEA3914869, study PRJEB12502) | metagenome | biome: forest; material: soil | place: USA | collected 2012-03-12 | depth 0.1 m
CCCCCCCCCCCCCCCCCCCCCCCCCCCCCCCCCGGGTTTGGCCCCCCCCCCCCCCCCCCCAAAAAAAAAACTGTGGGGGGGCTGTCATGTCTGGCTGCCTGTCACCATGTCTCACCGTTGCCTAGCGGTTTGGTGGCTTCGGTGGCTGCAGGTGGCGGGCGTGACGGGGACGGCAGGGACGATCCATTAGGATGGCGGGCTGGGCTTTTTCTGGGTGGGTGGTGGGCGCCAATATCACATGTGAAGATGTTCTGGATGGAGGTCAGGTAAAATATTTTTGGGGCTGGGACGGCATGGATATTTCTGCAGATGGGATGGACGGACGGATGTGCTGGACTGTACATGAATATGCATGGCGATCAAATCATAAAACAACAAGTGCTGATCAGCCATGGCTGGTTGGCACACGCAATGCTTCCAGACCAGTCCACGAACTGACTGACAGGCATCTTGATCGCCGCAAGTATCACATCCAGGAGAGGCTCAAGCAAGGCAGAGGGAGAAGACGACCGGCGTTAGAAGCGAAAAAGAAGCAACGCTCCAGCAACGCTACAGTTAAACATACAACCGACCAATCCATCCATCCATCTTTCCTTCCTCCCATCCCAGCGCTGATCAAAAAAACCAAACCACCAAAAAAAAAGTTCCAAGTCGCGAAAAGAAACGGGTTTTGTTGTCCCAGAGCCCGCCCAAGCCGACGTTTGACCCTGTCGCTCCGCCGCGTGGGGGCTTGTACAATTACAACGAACGTAGAGAACGAGAAGCAAGAAAAGAAGCCGGAACTGTGTCCAGCTCCCATGAACAAGAAAAGAAGCACAAAACAGCCAAACGGCTCAAAAAATGGACCGGCGTCCTCTCCTCCTTCCCCGGCAAGCCACTGCCGACCTCCCCGAGCTCCCCTCACGTCTTTTTGCCTCCATCCCCGTCATGAAACGCCACGCTTTCAGATAGAGTGAGAGAGTGAGAGACAAGAAGAAGATTTGGCTGCAAAGGAAACACCAAAAGAGATGATGAGGGTGGGAGAAAATGGTGATGATGGTACATTCGGACAAGGCATGCGAGGGGCAAAATTGCCCCCGCTGCCGGGGAACCAGAAAATACAACCCTTCAACCCTTTCTGCCTTGTTTCTTTGCCCTTGTTTTGACCCTTCCCCTCCCTCCCTTTCCGTCCCTGAGAGGGCAGCAAAAAAAATAGTAAAAAAACCAAAAGATCTCCCTGGTCATGCCGGCGTTCATCCTCAAAATGGAGTGATCCCCTTGTATGCTTTGTAGACCCTCTGCCCCTTCCCTCCCTTGCCTGCGCTGTGCCTGCCTGCCTGCCTTGTTTCCTTCCCCTTAGTTTGAAAAAATGTTTGTTGTTGGTCCAATGCCAGAAGCCCAAGTCATGATGGTCATCTCGGGCATCAATAGCGGCGACGGCACGTTCCAGTGCGTGGACCGTCGGCATTGTGAAGAGTGTGCGAAGAAGCGAATGGCGGGGAAACAACAAAAAACCCATCCCCGTGGTGGTGCAATCCCTTTTCTCTCTCTCTCTTACTCCATCCTCTTGCGCTTCTTCTTGCCGCTGTCGCTGCCCTCGTCCGAGGACAGCTCGCTGGCGCTCCCGGGCATCTCGGCGGCGACCTGGAAGAGGACCTTGCCGAGGCTGCTGAAGTCGTCGCCGACGACGCCCATCAGCGCCGGGTGCGGGTAGCCGCCGGGCATGGCAGCGGCGGCGGCCATGGCCTCCGGGTCGTCGATGAGGTTCATGACGATGGCGCCGGCGCCGTGGGTGCGCGCGTGCTGGGCGAGGTTATCGGAGCGCGAGAACTTCTTGCCGCAGTCGCCGCACTCGAAGGGCTTGTCTCGAGTGTGCAGCGAGCGGTAATGGCGCTTGAGGTGCTCTTGGCGGCGGAAGCGGCGGTTGCAGATGTCGCAGATGAAGGTCTTGGACGGGTCCTCGGTGAGGGACTGCTTGCGGCCGCGGCGGCTGGTCGGGGGCGGGAGCGACGACGAGCCGGCGTTCTCGGAGCCCGAGTTGGACTCGGACCCGTTCTTGGCCTCGGTCGCGTTGCTGCTGGCAGTGTCCTGGTTCGCGGGGTGCGGCGACTGGCTCTGGGTGCTGCCCGACTGCGAGTCGGCGGCGGTGCTCATGATGGGCGTGCACGAGTCCTCCGAGTTCCGTTGGCGCTTGCTGCGGTGCTCGTCGCTGCTGTCCTGGCACGACCCGGCCGGGCTGAGGCTGCTGCAGCTGTCGGCGCAGAAGGAGTCGGCGGAGTCGAGCTCCTCGGCGTCCTCACCGTAGAGGTAGCTGGAGGCGCTGAGGGAGAGGGCGTCGGAGCTCGCACGCGAGCGGCTGATCTGGGTGGCGGCAGTGCAGTCACCGAGGTTGACGAGGCCGTTGACAAAGTCGTCCTCGGAGTCAAACTCGGAGAGGGCGTCAAAGGCGGGCAGGCCGTGGCAAAGCTGGGAGTGGAAGTCGAAGGACGAGTCGGGCGAGAAGGCAGGGGTGGCGCCCCGGAGCACAAACTTCTGGTCCTCGTCCTCGCCGGCGCAGAGAGTGGGCAGGGCAGAGAACTCGGGGGCGAGGGTGGAATTGACGGTGCCGACGGTCAGGTTGCGGGGGTCGCAGAAGTCGTCGGAGGAGATGGAGCGGGCGTAGGGCGAGGGCGAGGGCGAAAGCGAGGGGCACGACGAGGCGGGAGAAAGAAGATCGCAGGCGGCCGTGGTGTTGAGCGGAGCTACCAGGGGAGCTTGCTGGGCCTGCTGCGAGGGGAGGTACACTATTCCCAGAAGGGCGCGTCAGTGGAAGGGGTCCCGCAATTGCGCTAACAACCATTGACAGCACCATTTGACACGCTCAGACCAACTTCCTCTCCCACTGCAGCCAACCACCGAAGCACACAACACAATGCCACCGTCGCCAACAGAAAACGAACAATGGCCCCAATTGTGCGCCCACCCCACTAACATTCGACAAAATAGGCAAATGAGCAAAAAAATAAACTCACCAGGCGTCAGCGGCGGCGACGCGCACGCCGACCAGTCCAGCGCAGGGAAGCGCTCGAGCTCGCCGTCGAAACCACGCGCATCCTTGCCGTCAAGCCCCGAGAACATGGGGTTGAGCGGGGTCTGGAGCATGTCGCAGCTGCCGGGGCTGCTGATGGCGCTGCCGCCCGAGGACGACAGCGGCGGGGTGGCGGGCGAGTACAGGCCATCCTCGCACAGCTCCGTGTCCAGCACGATGGAGGGCTTGTGCGCGATGGGCATCGGCATGGGCGACGCCACCATGGTTGAGGGGAGGATCGGCACGCAGCCGGCGTACGCCCCCTTGGGGAGGAGAGGAGGTTGTTGCTGCTGGTGCTGCGAGGCCGACGACCCGGGCCGCGAGTACACCGCCGGCGTCGACGACGGCAGCGGCGCAACGATCGGGAGCATGTTCATGGGCGCAAGCCCCGGGTGCTGCTGCGGGATGAACCGCCCGTGTTGCCGGCTCTCGGGGTTCGGGTCGGGGCTGTAGAAGAAGAAGGCCGGGGCGGCGGTCTGTGGTGTCATCATGGCCTCCATTGTGTGTGTGTGGTGTGGTGTGTGCTGCTTGCGCCATGATCGTCAGCCTGCTGCCCCCAACGGCTCCGGTGCTCTGGGTTGTGGTGAGGACCAACCGGTTTAGAAAGACTCGCGAGTCTCTATCGTTCTCTCTCTCCTGGGGTTTAAGTATTAAGTATCGGGCGTATATTTATACAGGCTGTCGCAAGCGTCGTGCGGGTTGCGCGTGTTGTTGGCAGTGGCCAAATGATGGTGTTGTCGTTCGGTTCCGCTGGTAAGGAATGGATGGCAGTTGTGATGCTCTTGGGCAGAGATCAAACAACGAAGCCAGTTATAAGTCTCGAGGGTGGATGTTGTTGTACATGGACTCGTTCGCTCTCTCTGAACACACTCAAGCAGGGCTGCCCACTTCCTGTTGTCTGATGTCTGGTCCGTCTCTTTCCTATCGTAGCATGGAAGTCGAGGAGGACGGGTGGAGGAGGTGGTAGTGGTGGTGGTGGTGGGTGTGGTGGTCGAGGAGGGTTGGGTTGAGAGACTTGGCTGAGAGCGAGTGGATGTAAATGAAGGACAGGAAACCAGATTCCAAAAGGGCTCGAGACCAAAGAAGAAAACAAGAACCGACAGGTGAATTAAGAAGGAGGGGATCACGCGTCCGGGTCGACAGATCTGCCCATGTGGAGAGGAGGGGGGAGTGGTCGAGAGAAGGGAAGCCCTGGCGGATATGTACAAGACGGTCACTCGAACCCACCCAAGATCAACAGCGGAGGAGGTCGCAGTGACCGATGGTGGCCCGACAAGCTGCCCGGCCGGGAGCCCACCCTGGACGTGCCTGGGTCCCTGGGTCCCTGGGAGCGCGCCGTCTCGCTTGGATGGGCCAGGGCCCAGGACGACCAGGGAGGGTGGCCAGGGAGGGGGGGTTCGAAGGGGACAGGACAGGACAGACGCCCACACCCACTCCCACACAGTCCCACACCCTCACCACCCACACCCACCTCGCACACACCCACCAGAGGGTGCCCCACCAGGACTGGCCCGCTGCTGGCCCAGTGGTGGCCCATGCTGAGGCCCTTGCTGGGCCCCGGTGACCCCTGTCTGCATGTCTGGGGCAAGGTGGAGCGGCGACATGAGATGGGTTGGATGGGGTTGGATTCGTAGGTGGAGGCCCTGGGAGGGGATGGCGCAGCACCAGCACAGCGATTAGCAGGAATTCTAAATCAGGAATGGTCCGGCCATGCCCTCGGAAGTACCACAGAACTGAGGGTACATCGACCCACCGGGAGCCCGCTAGTGGCGGGCGGTGCCTGCACATCCAGCCAAGAGAGGGTTTTGGGTCCTGGGTCTATCCACGCCAGTGGGTGAGCGACGAGCAGTCCATCATGGTGCCCCCCCACTGCCATCATCGCCGTCTGCTCATTGCCCACATTGCCCACTTTCCCACCTGCTGCTCCAGCTGCGTGCTGCCCCCCCCCCCCGTACTCGTATGTCCGGCGAGCACGCGCTGTAGATACGGAATCTACCCACCCATATCCTGAGGTGGGTGGGTGGGTGGTGGTGGTCTTCTTGGTGGGGTGCTCGCTCGCTCTGACCTCTGATTCTCTCTCGTCGTGGTCCGCGGGCGACTGATAGCGCTGAGCGGGCGGCGAGAAAAAGAGGCGTCTCTCAGCCTATCCCACCCCACCAACGACAGCAGCCAGACAGACGGACAACCCGCCAGCCCGCCAGCCCAACGACATCTTCGGGCGATTGAGCGCGCGCTCTGGCTCTTTCGCGGGTGATAGTGGTGCAGAGGATCCAATCCAAACCGACGCAGCATCCTGGGGGGTTGCACGCACACAAACCAAACCGACCTTTTCTCGGCCCTCAGTGGGCGCAGTGCATGGGAAACTGGCCAACGGGAAGAGGGCGAGCAGACGCACCAGCCGGCCGTGATGGCCTCCATCTCGCTGATAGGCTGTCTGTCCGCCGCCCGTAGCCCACCCCCAAAAGGCCTCCCGCCCTCCACCAAGGAAAAAGGACGAAGACAGAGAGGTCCTCTGACCGAGGCGCGGCGTCGAACCGCACCGTCGGCCACACCCATTCGCTGCAGCATGTCAGATCACACCCGCTGGATCCTGCCCGCTGGCCAGTAGCAACCGCAGGCGCAGTCGCTGCAAGGCACGAACGCTCCGAGAGGCCACTCGCATCACGAGCTTTTTGGCCCTCGAGGGACAGAGACGCGCGCTCTTCGTTGGGTAGATGGTGACGGCGAGCGCCGGCACATCCACACACCCACAACAACAACGTCCACACACAGACGACAAAAGCGAAAAAAAAAGTGGCATAGCGGTAACTAGGCGGATTCAACACGGCGGTTGGTTCGGGCGATAAACCAGACCGTTGCTGTCGATCGGCGGTAGCGAGCCACGGGACAGAATGCGTTGCCGCGGCTCCATTATTACGTCCCAAGTTCCTTGCCCATTGCCAAGTTCAGAGAAGAGAGACAAGACTGCAAAAGTGAGGCGGAGACAGCAGAGAGGGAGCGACGGTCGACCCAGGCATTCACGCTGTCATCGTCATGCGCCCGCCGCCGTGCCAACGGTCGGTCGAGTCGAGAATAGCATTGATGTTGGTGCCCGGGTAATCCCCCCGACTCGAGTCCCCTCCCCGCATGCTTTGTGTTTCCAGGAAATCAGCCTTCTTTATTTATCGATGCGTCCTAGATTGGATGCCGTCAGATTTCCAGGAATGGCTTCTGCTGCCGTGGGGTGCTAAATCTGTCACCAGCCGAAATGGGGAGATGCGGGATGACGACGATCGCATCGAGTTTTTGGCGGTCGACATGATGCGATCGAAAGGCACCGGCGTCGAGGGGTCATGGTACGGTGGTGCAGGCCGCTCAGTGGCCCGCGCTGTTGAGGGTCGGCGGTTCCATCGACTCGACGACCCCTCCATCCTTCCCCCACTCCTCCATCCATGATCCATCCGTTGATCCATCCATCCGGCCTGCTGCTGCCATGCTTGATGTCATGCCGGCTACCACGCTGCCCGTCGTCGGCCCAGTCAGCCCAACGAATGCCGCTCCCCGATACAACAGGGTCCTGTCGCAGAGAAACAACCTGAACCCGCCGAGCGGCGGCGGCTGTTTGCAAGAGAGTGAAAAAAAACTGCCCTGCGTCCGCCTTGCAGCAGCAGCACGTCCGTCGATCACGAGCCCCAAACTCGACGAGCCACTCCCGTCGCAGCATCGGGGCCACCATGGCCTCAGCGAAAAAACCAGCCAGTGCTGCTGCATGCGCTTCAACACCCTCAACGTCCACTCAGGGTCCACGATCGGGGCGTCAAAGCCCCCCCTCCGGCGGGCGCCCCTCCATGCCGCCACGGGCGCTGCAACCACTTACACGCGCGCCGGGGCAAGAGGCTTGTCGCACGGCGGGCAGTCCTCTTGCATCATTCGCGGCGCCGTGTGTGACAACCACGAGCGGACGGGGGGCGATGCGCCTTGGCCCCGCGCGTGTTCCAAGACCTGTTCTTCCAATCCGGAGCCGTTTCTCGATTTTCCCCTCCCCCTCAGCCCGCCGCCCACATGGTTGGTGGCGGGGCAGAGGCCGCCGTGCGTGCGTGAGGCATCCCTCCGCAGCCTGTGAAAGGCGCCGACCTACCGTGTGTTCCGAATGTGCTCGAGTTTTTCTCGAACATCGGCGGGATGGGAGAGGTTGACGATGGCGGTGGGCTGCCTCCGAGGGCAGGACCCCGAGACCCGTCTGTTTGCGTCGTCAGCAAACGTCTCGAAGCCCGAGGTCGGGCTTCCATCATGTTTGTCGCTGATCCTGATTTTCGTGAAGCCCACTTCCAGCCAGCCAGCCCAGCCCGCAGCACAGATCACTCGCATCCCACCAAAACCAAAACCCTGCAGTTTGGGCTTCAGGCCGGGTTGCTCATGTGCCCTGCGGGTGTTGGAGACCGAAACAGTCCCAGCGCCCGTCCTCCCACACGCAAACACACACAGTGTCCTGTCCTTGCCGGCCCGGCAACTTGGTGTGTGTGCTCGGCCTGGTCGAGCTCAGGCCCCAAAACCAGAGTTTGCCATCATCGTCAGAGTCAGAGAGCCACCACCGCAGACTAAAACTCCCCCAGCTGCCTCGCCCCGGCTATTAGCAAACAATGCCTCAAAGTGGCCACCGCCAGCCTCGGACCATGTCCACGTCCATCCATGCCCATGTCCGTCCCTTGGTGCTTCACAGTAATGGAATCACTTTTTTTTCTCTCTGCGGGCTGATGATCATCGCCAGCTCGCCGGGTATTCCAATCGAGCCCTTTTCCTCCTTTCGGCACCTCTCGATCCGCGGCAAACCACACGACACGACAGCGAGCGAGCGAGCTGGTTGGTTGGTTGGCTGCGTTGGCTGCTGTTGGGAGTTTACTCCGGTGAACTAGTTAGCCCCGTCCGTACACCACACACACACAACGTTGCTCTCGTGGATGTGGATGTGGGTGTGGATGTGCGTTCCCCAGTGGTTGGACCGCCTAGGCTGCTCATGGACCGAAAGGAACGCGTGTCGGCTCAACCTCCCCTCTTTTCGCTCATGCTGCCGGATCTGAAAGAAGACAAGGCGCGCCCCGCTCGCGGGACTACAAGGACTGCGACGCAAGCTTTGGTGTGTGTGTGTTGGAGCAGCCCGCCAGCCAGCTTCCCCAGATTCGAAGCCGAGGGCCGCAAACCCATTATTTCCCTCTTGAAGCTAAACACCTTCTGCAAGTGCTGGGGCCTGGACACGACGCTGTCACGGCGCGCGGCCGCGGACGGTCTTGGAAGGACGAATGTACCGGTACCTGCGCCGGTACCTTGCGAACCACCCCCGCTTCTTTTTGTCCCATCCTCTGTCTGTCTTGGTGGGTGGTAGGCAGGCTTGGGCTAGGTGTGGCTAGCGGAATCCGGCCGGTGGGTGTTGGATCTGTCTAGTCTGGCGTCCCTTGCGATTCAATGGGGTTGTTCCTTGCCTGGTGCACCGTGCAGCAGCCCAGCGAGCAATGGAGGAGAGACTCGGGCCACCTTCCACCGCGCGCACTGGCGTTCCTGCTGGAAATGGTTTGCCTCTCGCGCGCTCGTTCTTGTCTCGTCTCGTCTTCCCTATCCACACGAATCGGACGAAGGGTGGATGCCCGCACGAAACCAAAGTGAGGTTGGCTCGGCCATCGCTCCTGATGCGGCTCGAAGGTCCCTGGGACTGGGGCTAGCTTGGGTGGTGGTGGGCTGGCTGGCCACCAGCGGGCTGGGGCAGAATGAAGAAGGCCGTTGGAAGGATCTGCGAAATGGCCCCGGCGCCGCGCCGTTGCACAAGTGAGGTCGCTGGGCCTCTTCCCAGCCGGCCAGCGGCTGGGCACAGACACACACTCACGCTCGAAGAAGGTTGTTCGAGATGCTCCCCAGAAGGAATTGTTGCGCCCAACCAATCTTCCACCCAGTTACCTTGACAAAGTTTTTGGTTCTCTGCCCGCCTGCCCCCCTTGCTCGCAAACCGCTCTCAGAACAAGTTGTAGGAATCCTGCCGCCAACCAGCCAGCCGCATCATGCAGGTACACCAGGGCAAGCTGCGTGTGCCTGCGCGTTCCTCCATCCTGCCCGCGTGCAATCGAGTCTGGCACACGCAGGACAGAAGACTTGGCGAGCACAGAGCACAGGCAGCACACAGCGCGCCCACAGCCCAGCTGCTTGAACGAACACACGGACCCAGCGGGCAACACGCCAGGGGTCCTCTCAAGGGCCCTTTTCCTGTCTCGGGTTAGCGGGGCCGGCTCCAGAGCCTGGGACTTGTCAAGCGTTGGTGGGTCCCCCCGGTCTCGAACACGACGGCATCCTCATCCGGGACGAGGTAGTGGAGGCTTTTTTTCCTCCTCTGTGGTGTTGCTGCTCCTGCTGGTGCTGCTGCTGCTTCGATGAAACCCCGGCAAGGGACCGGATCTGGTGGACCTTCCTCTCGGTGGGACTTGGCAATATTTCGCCACCGTGGGCCTGGGTCGGGCGTCGTCGTGTTGCGTCGTGTCGGTCGTTCAAGGTTTACGAATTGGCGTGCATGCAGGGCAGGCCGGCCTCGTGCGAATGATGCCCCAGCTCGGTGATGGTGACATTTAGTCGGGTGGTCCGTCCTCTTCCCTGTCTGCGTGTTCTGTCTGATGGGTGCTGGGTGGTGGTGGCTGATCTGTTTGGGGCGACCGGGGAGCAGTTTAGCCAGAAGAAGCCCTGCTCTGCTGCTGCGTGCGCCCAGGCATGCGTCCGCCCAGCACGTGCCTCGTCACCGAGCCCACCGGCAGAGGAAAGTCGTGGGCGAAAAAAAGAAAAGAACGTGGTGGTTCGAGCTGGTTGAAGATGAAACCGCGTGCCAATGAGGCTAATCTCCAGTGCACGTGGAGTGAGGCATGGGCATGCCACCGCCGCGCCCTCTCGTAACGCTCTGCCGCACGTGGATTTCGAGATGGCCATTCTCTGCCTTTGGGTTCGGGCCCTTCGGTGTGTCAATCAGGTGAAATTGTGGCGGTCTCCCGACAAGACAGACGCCCCGCCGCGGCCCTGGCCCGCTGGCTCGCCCATTTCGCTGTCTGGGTGGGTGGTCTGGCTGGGGTGTTGATGAAGGCGGGAGGGTCTGTCTGGGGGCCCTGGCGGCGGCCTGGGGGCGGCG
>FTEL01010838.1_pt1 | contig 10176 bp, 13 predicted proteins | sample 1658911 | NCBI WGS metagenome assembly FTEL01 (sample SAMEA3914869, study PRJEB12502) | metagenome | biome: forest; material: soil | place: USA | collected 2012-03-12 | depth 0.1 m
CCTCCCCCCCGTCCCCGTCCTCCTCCACATCAACCGCGAATCCCGCGCCGTCGCCCTCCGCCACTACGAGCTCGCCTTCGCGTGGAAGATCCCGCACCGCCTGGCCGGCCCGGAAACCGGCGTGCTACCGGGCAGCGACGCGGCGCGGGTGTGGTTCAATTTCGGCATGGACGCGCTCTTCCTCGCCGGCGGCCTCGAGCCCTACGACCAGTACGGCTTCCACTCGCCGCTGGTGTACTTCCTCCGGCGGGAGGACACGCGGCGGGTGCGGCACGTCGCGTGCGCGTTTGGGGAATTGGGGTTGGGCTTGTACGAGGCGGACCAGGTGTTTGGGTCGGTTTTCCATGTCGTGGATATGTTCCCCGCGGTGAAGAGGTTGGTGGTAACGACGAATGAGGAGGATGTCGAGACGAGGAAGATGGTGTTGCCCGCGCGGGAGAATGTGGTGCAGAAGTTGTGGTCGGCGTTTATTAATGATACGACGTGCGTGACGGAGGCGTTGGTGAGGAGGGAGATTTTGATGGTGGGGGAGGAGGACTTGGCGGAGTTTGTGGGGGAGGGGAGTTAGGGGTGGGAGGAGGTGGTGTAGTGGTGTCTGTCTCGAGCAGGGGAAAGTTGAGGGCAACGTTTATTCTTCTCTCAGACTCTCTCTTCTTGATGGAAAACGGTGGGGACGATAGGGGAACACAAAAATTGAACAAGAAACACAACCCAAACACCTCGCCCCTTAACTCATCAATATGTTACACAACCCCTCCTCTCCAGGGCATTATCATCCTCGGGAGCTCTCCTCGTCGGTTGCCATGTGACGACAAGAAACGAGGGAAGGAAACAGGGAAATATTCAAGTGAAAATGTTCGAACCAGAACAACGAGCAAGAAAAGATGGCTTAATAACAATCCCTCATGGCCCATCCGCCACTCCTTTTCATATCCTACTCCCCTACCTGTGCTCCTCCCCAAGACAAGACAAGACAGAGAAATAATAACACCCAGCCCCCAACCCCACCCCATACACCTTCAACACCCCACTGTACACTCTCTCACTCTCGGGCGAGAGAGGCCATGCACCCAACCCCAGCCCCATTACATCACCAACACCACCTCCAACCCCCAACACCCCTCGTCAAAACAACCGACCCAAGAAACCACCCCCTTCCTTCCATCCCCCTCCCCACTACACAGTACAACCGCCCTCCATCATACGACCCACTCCGTTCCCTCCCTAAAGTGGACTGATCCCCCATCCGTCAAGGTAACCCTCCAAGCCGCAAGTTGTGGCCGGCGGCGCGCTCGTTGATCAACACAGCAGGGTGGGTGACAAGAAGAAATAGAAGTCGGGAAACGGTCGGGGATAAAGAACCAGCACTCGAGTGAAGGAAGGAAGGAAGGAAGGAAGGAAGGAAGGAAGGAAGAGAGCGCCGATCGATTCATCGGCCCGTCGGAGTCACTACACCTCCCCGCCCTCCGTCACTCAGATGTACCATCCCCTTATTACCGCCGCTCTCCCCTGCCTGCCCCGATGTGGCAAGGCGAAGCGTGCGTGCGGGCGGGCGGGCGGCTAAGGTAGGGCAGGGCACGGTAGGGCAGGGTAGGGTAGGATAGTGCCGCTTAGAAAGGCGGCTCGGGCGGGTTGGGCGTGGGCGGGCTCGGCTCCGGCTTCGGGTTCGGTTTTGCCTGCCGTATGGTGGGGTGGTGGTGGGCCATGGCTTTTTCGTTGTGGTGCGGTTTGGGTTGGTGTCGTGTTGTTGGTGTTGACGGTGTGGAGGGGAGAAAAAAGACTGTTGTTTGTCTGTCTGGTAAAGTTGGGTGTTGATATTAGCAACGGCGAGTGTCTTCGCCCATCCGCCCACCTAGCCTGATAGCTTCCTTGTGGGCACAGACAGACAGAGAACCAGACAAGCAACAACATGGTGTGACATACTTTGCGGTGTGCGGTTGACTCGATTTCCCTCAAGGCGGGCAGGATCGGAGGGGCAAGATAAAGAGATGGCAAAGTGATAGGAGCGTATCGTCGGTTGCAAACGGACTTCTCAGCTCGAGCCTGTCGAGTAGAACACCTGCCGAGATATCTATCACAAGCAAAACCCTTATCTCAAGCAACAGTGTGCGCGCGCGTGTTCGAGAAAGAGAAGACTAGAGCTGGTCTAGCCCCAGAACCACCTGGCCGTCGACAGCTCTTTAAACAAACCAGCTCTTCGGCCCGCACTCGGTCTTCCTCCTCCTCCGTCTCCTCCACTCCCTCTCCTGCTTCTGCTGCTGCTTTCCCTCCCCCACCCCACTTATACAGCCGGCCGTGTGGCCCATTCAGGGGAGGGCCTGAGCAAACGCCGTTGCATCCCGGAACGGGCAGGGGGACAGGGGGGAGGGGTGCTGCTGCTGCCCAGCTGCTGCCCAGAGTGAGACAAGAGGCAGCCCTGTGGGCAGAGCTTGTCCAGAAGCTGCACGTGGCATGTCACTTTCTCGGGCGGTTTGATCGCCCGGGGTGGGGTGTGTGTGTGGTGTGTGGTGTATGTATGGTGTGTGCCTGGTACGTTGGGGAGCTAGTGGTGGGGTGGCGAGCTACATCCTTGGTAGCACACTACGACTACGACTCCCCTCCTCCCAGCACGGGGTGTGAAGATTTTGCCTTCAGATTGCAACAGGACCTCTACAACTCAGGGCGGACAACAGCTCGGGAGCGAGCGAGCGGGCACGCCGTAGAGGCACCAGGAGCCGGGGAGCGCACGGATAAAGCGCACAATCTGGTGGCTCCGGAGCGTCCTCGTCCTTGGACAGGACTGGCTGCCTCGGTGGCCCAAGACAGGGATGGGCAAACCATGTCTGTCTTGCCTGCTCAGGTGACAAGCTCAAGGGGAAGGGGGAGGGGGACATGTGGGTACGACAGGGCCGCAAGGGGTTTCCCAGATATTGCCGTGTCGTGGCACATAAGAGAGCGCTTAAGACGGGTCCGGTCCCTTTAAGCCTCAGCCAGCCATTGCGGGAGCGTTCCTGTATGTCATTTGGGCTGCAGGTTCGCTGCACGTTCCCCACGGGTGCAGCAGGGTGCAGCAGGTTCCATGTATGCCGAGACTTGGGGACGATATACCCGCTGGGTCTGTGCTGACAGCTAGCGGCCGCTGCGGCAGTAGGCTGTGACCTTCCGTGGCCGCGATTTTGGGCCGGACGGGACGGGTGGTGGGGGGGAGGCGACGGGGAGGGAGGGAAGCATGGCGAGGTGGTGGTCCCATTGAGGGCGATGTGCAGAATGTGGTATGTCCCTCGCAGTAGTGAGGACCGGGGAGCCATGGCCGGACAGCGTGGAGGGCTACCTGGGCACGGCACTCTCGGCCGTTCGCTCCCGTCGATGCCCGCGGTAACCCGCAGACGCACCATCCGTGCTGATCCTGAAGAGGACGGCGGCCGAGCCACAGTTGAAACAAGTTCGGACGAGCCACAGGGAGGGAGCATCGCGCAGCGTGCTATCAAGATCCAGCACTAGCAGCACGCAGGCGTGTCCGGGTCGGGATGGCGTCGTCTGCGCCGGCCAGGTTTGTCGGGGACCTTGGGGGTCTGTTCGCCCTCCCTGCTGTGTGTCATCCACCGTTTGCCCGGCTGCGGTTGCGGTTGCGGCGGCCAGTGACGAGAGGCGAGAGACGGGCGACGAGCACCGTTCTGGGGCCAAGCTTCTGGAGCGAGAGCCAAGGTTCCAGGGAGCCGAATATCTGTGTCGATGGAGCACGAGCGGGTACGCACCCTCGTGCTCTCGTCCAGGGTGCAAAGGTGCAAAGGTCCCAGTGCTGTGTGCTCCGAGAGCTTCGGTACCATCGCTGATGGAGCCCGCTGCCCCTGACCCCCACAGGAACCCTCGCCGAGTGAGATTGTTTCAAGTCGGTCTGTGGGAGCCACGTGTGACCACCTCGTCTTTTTTCTGGGGTGGGCGGGGAGGGGGGGTGGGAAAGCAGGGAAAGCAGTTCGGAATGTCAGAAGTGAGATTTTGGGTGGATTTGGGAGTGGGTTTGTGACAGTGTGAGCGAGAGCTGGGAGCTGAGAGCATGGCAGAGGTGCTCCTGCCGCAAGATTTCCCAGAGGCGGCAGATTTTCCGCACACTCGCAGCTTCCGTTTGTCGGGCAGGCGCAGGCAGCGAGCGAGGGCCCGTATTCGTTCCTGCCTTCCTTCCCTGGCTGCTTGCAGCGAGTGAGTGAGGGACTGGCTGCTGCCTTGGGCGACTTGCCGTGGAGCAAACAAGAATGAAACCTGGAACTTGCGTTGCCTTGCTGCTCTCTTCTCTCCTCCCTTCTTGCTTCCCTCTCTCCCTGCCGAAGGGACGACGATCGCCTCTCCTCGCTGACCCCCATTCTCCTTATCAGCCGATGCCGTCATAGCAGAAAGCCACTGGTCGGTTTTGGGCTTCGTCTTCTGCGTCGCCCGCTTCGCCCGCGGCTGCGTTGCTGCCCTTCGGTTGCTCGGTTTCCCACCCTTGCTGCGCCCAAGACGCGCCGTGGCTCCAAGGTCTCAGCATCGTCACATTTTCCTCTCCCCACCCCCCTGCTCACGGCCCTGCCCACGGACGAAACGAGCAGCACAGGGATCCCGCTGGGCGCCCCGCATTGCGCCCCTGTCACCACGTCCGAGCGCCGCTCTTCTAGAAGCCTTCGCCGCCAGGATCCGGGGTCGTCGGAAAGCACCTCGCCGGCTCTCCAGCCGATCCAATCCCATCTTCCCCTCGTGTTCAGCCTTCGAGAAGAGAAGGGAAGCAGGAAGCACGGCCGCGCCCGGTTCCCAGTTGCAGGCGCTCAAGTGTCATCCCATCCAGGTCCGCGGCAGAATGTCTGGGACCAAGAGAAAGAGTGGCCCTCCCAGCCCTGGCCGACGTAAGCCAAGTGCCTTTCCCTGACTTGCTGCTGAGCTCCCCCGCCCTCGTGCGCTCACCAAGAGGGATTGTGACGTGATGGTTCGTTTCCCGGCTGACGCCCGCCTTCGTCCCTCCAGTCCCTGCAGGCCACGCGGACGCCTCCACTGCCCAGCAGGAAGACTCCGCAAGTGCTGAACAGGAACAAGCCGCCCCGGCTGTAGCTTCTAATCCCGTCGAGCAAGACGACGGGCCAACATTTGATCATAGCTTATCTTACAACACCCTCCCAAAAACCGAGGCCGAGTGGGCACGCGTCCATACGGCTTGGCGCGCTTGGGAGGAGCGAGAGGGGATCCAACCCTTCGTCGTCAGGGTTCCAACGTGGATACATGACGACGGGACTGTGAGCCACGGCCACGTGGTAGGCCCGGTTGAAGAGGAGAATGTCGCTCTAGCAATGCCTGCGTCGGCCACCGCCCCCTCCTCGACGCACGACGAGCGTACCGAGAAGGATCCCTGGCAGACATCTGGATGAGACGAGAACATGTGCCAAGTCTAGGAACCTGGAAGAGTCGTTGACTTGGGTTCACACGATAAGTTATCTCGGTTGTTCTGCTCTTGTTTCTCCAGTTCTGCCTAGTTTTAGGATGTGATTGACACTCCTTGGAACTACCAAATGTGAGCCCTCCGTAACCCAGCGATGGCGGGGGCATATAGGGGTTGTGGAACGATGCTTGTGTGGATTGTTTAACTTGCTGGCAGGCTGTCTCAATACTTGGGTCTCTCAAAGCATCACTGGTACCTAGTTATCATGTGTCTGCTACTGTTCTTTAAAAGAACGTCACTCTTGTGGTGCTACATAAGGATACCCTTGCGATAACGAGGGGAAACCGGACCTTGGCAGGAACCAGACACCGGTCAGAGGACCGCTTCATCCCATCCGCCAGTCGAAACTAGCAGACCGGAAGATGACACCAAGGCGCTCTCAAGCACCCCGAGTTCGTCAGGAGCCACCGTACCGATCCGGGTGTTGGTGGCCTCAACTTGGAGGAAGCCATCCTGGATAATCGCCTTCACCAGAGCCCACAACCCACGTCGTGGCGTCCTCAGCTGTCACGGCGGAGAATCCCAAGGCTGCCCGTGTATGCCTCGCGCCTCAAGCTGCCCGCGCCACGCTCCACGCGCCCAATATCACTGCCACATGTCAGGATGAAATCTGTACTTACCAGGTAGCTTCCCTGCCTTGGACGTGGGGCATCCCAGGCCCCTTGTGCGAGACAACACCATGGCAATATCAGCACTCCCCGCCTTCAATCTCTTCGAAACTTTAAGCCTCCTTCAACGGCCGCTGCCCATCGGCATCGTCCCCTGGCGTGCCACCGCCCAGCTGCTTGCATGTGGCGGTTCCCGGGTCCCTCAGAGTGTCCCAAGACCAAAAGTCAACCCTGCCCTGGACGACAGCCAGCCCTGTCGTCTCAGTCGTTGCGAGGCCTTCTTCGCCGTTTCAAGGTGGCATAGGGACCTGTTGGGGGAAGATGGTCGTGCCAGACGATGGGCGTCCCGGGGTCATCGTCGCGCGGATGACGACCCTGTCAACGGCTGTCACCTGCCCTTTGGGGATGGCTTCGAACCGTGGCCATCGAGAGAGGAGACCGGCGGTGGAGCTAGTGGTTGTTTGCTGGCGTAACGGCGGCACCTCAAGGCGGCCGACAATGGGGTGGAGGGATGGAAGAGCGAGCAGACAACGCTGGTGGTGCCCAAGGCTCCTTGTCTATCCTTGATATCAACGGGGGTGTCGTCGGTGTCTAGGCAGATGACAATGGCAGAAAGCAGGTGACTGCAGCAGCCATGGCCTTCGGACTGTCATCAAGGATCCAGGATGAGACATCGTAGATGAGCGGTATGAAGCATCGGGAGAGTGTTTGAGGGCCAGCAGAGCGGCTCAATTCGAGTAAGAGGGGCGGTCCTGGATGCTGGCTGGGATGCAGTTGGGATGATGTGACGCAGGAGAAAGGGGTGAAATCTCTCGCTTGCATGAGCGGGGACGGCGATGGCCAAGATGGGCCGGACGGCTTCACATAAGGTGATGGTTGAGGGAGTGGTCGAGGTTGAAGCCGAGGTTTGTGGGTTATGTTTGGCCTGAGCCGACGCAGGTCTATGCGGTGGTCGGTCAAATCAGGTTTTTGAAACCTTCTCTGACGGCCTAGCCCTGTAGGACGCATCAGCACGTGAATGTATCACCACGTCTAGTCCTGGGCGGGCTCGGCAAGCCATGTTTGTAGATTAAATACCCCCAGAGTGGCGCGTTATGAATCCATCGCAACAGGCAAGGCAGGCGGAACAGCTGTGGCCCGACAAGGCAGCAGCTTGGGCCGTGCATCAGGTGTTGAGGAGATGAAACGGGGGGAGATGGCGGGGTGTTGGGATCGTCTGTGAGCTCGCTCAAGCCCCATCAAGCTTGCCGGAATTTTGGATGAGAACATATTTTCCATAACTGGCAACCCGATTCCGGCGTCGCGGGATCGAGAAATCTCAACGGCGTGGGCAACTGAGCCGGAGAGTGGCTTGATGCGGTCCCAGATTTTGGTGAGGGAAGATGAATCCGAGGTCGAAGAACCTTCAATTTTTGCTTGTCGAAACAACACTCCGCACTGGCGCTTGAACCACACAGGGGCTGGTTTTGAAGCAGCGTGGGGTTCTACGGGCTAGGCCGCATTGGACGGTGGGATGGGTCGCCAGTTCTCCTCGCTGTTGGAGTTTTGACACCTTTTGACTGCATTCCTGCCCGTGTCAACAATTTCTGAGAGGCTACAACCTCCTCGGCCCTGACCATCAGCACTCAGGGGTCAGAGACTTCACCAGCCCGTAAACACAACTAGTTGCGTGATATACGAGTAGCTTGGGCGGCCCGTGAGAGGACCACCGTTTCACTTTCCACCAGATCGGGCATCAGCCTCGGCACGCAGATGCAGCAGCAGCCGTCTGTTCCGCGCGGTCGTCAGTGGTCGTCAGGCGGTATATCCGGACGGGCGGCGGATGCACTGCCTGCAGCCGGCGCCGAGTAATTGGTGGTCCCGGCTGAGTGGGATGGACGTGTAACCACCGAGTCAATCGCCTTGCGCGCGCCGTGCCTTGCACATCATGTATGTGGGAAATCCGAGTGTGTCTGCATCGATGGTGGGTGTCTGGGCAGATGGTGTGCAGCAACAGCGCTGTGGCTGCCCTGTGGCCAGAGCGCCTGTCTCTTCGCCTGGCTGTGCCTCACTGCCTCATGCCAGAGGATTTTTGCTTGCCTGCTTGGGCGGCAACAGGGCCGCCTATTGGCCGCTGTTCTGCTGGCTTTTGCCAACCCCGCGTGGCCACAGCCACTCAAGTTCTCGCTCCCACGCCCACCCCTCCACAAACTGCCTCCACTCCACCCCCCGAGCTCCCGAGCCCCACGCGTCAAACAGCCCACGAAAGAGCTCAGCCGCCCAACCCCGCCATGTGCCAGTCCAGTCCAGTCAGTGCCAGGCCGTTGCAGACACATGCCGAACACCATCTCGATCAGAGCGGGTCGAGCCCACCGAATGATGATGCCCTTTTTAGCGCACAATTAGGTCCGAACACCGTTGGAACGGCCGCTGGAAGTTCGGCTGCTGAGATGGCGCGTTTTGGCATGCTGCGCAACCATGCTCGATGCTCTGACGTCGGTTTGCGAGGGGGAACTCCCATTGGGAACTTTGGGGATGTGCCGTTGTCAGATGCCCTGCCCTGCCCTGCCTGCGTCCCGCTCGGTTCGTCGTAGCCGAGGAGGGCCGAACAAATGGATGCTGCGGGCAAAGTCGAGGGTCTATAAGAAGCGGAGATGGGTGTCGGTTCTGACATCATTGTCCCTCCCCTCCACTCCCATTCTCTCTATTCCCTCTCCCCCACCACCCACGCTGAACTACCAGCTCAACACCACACTTCACCCATCTCCTCCTACTTAATTGAGGAGGAAGCCGACGGCCGTTGCTGTTCTTTGAGACACAGGAACACCACCCCCGAGTCCGTCCCCCCCCCCCCGCCAGTCGCAATGGCTCCCATTACCCCCTTCTGGGTGCAGCCGTCGCACCCGGACGTCCAGGAGGTCATCGTCAACGAGGCCGCCTTCACCACCAAGAGCATCTCGCGCGTTGCTCTGCCCCCCTTTGGCCTCTTCGCCAAGTTCGACTTCCCCCCGTGCACCGAGGCCCCCGCGCCGACGTACGCGACCGTCCAGATGGGCCGTGACAGGCACCTGGACCTCAACAGCGACCTGCTGTACATCAACCACTCGTGCGAGCCGTCGCTCATCTTCGACACGGGCAACATGAACGTCATTGCCGGTCCGAAAGGGCTGCAGGTCGGTGACGAGCTGACGGTAGGCCCAGTCCCCTCGCTCCCTCTCAGCTCCCCCAACCTGCTAACAAGCAACGCCAAACCAGTTCTTCTACCCCTCCACCGAATGGTCCATGGCCCAGCCCTTCGACTGCCTCTGCGGCAAGCCGACCTGCCGTGGCCGCATCGCCGGCGCCCGCGACATGGCGCCCGCCCAGCTCGACGGCCTCTGGCTGAACCGCCACATCCGCGAGCTCCTCGAGGAGAAGAACGCCCCCAAGAAGGCCCTCAACGGCACCGCCAACGGCAACGGCAACCACGCCGCCGCTACCAACGACCAGACGGTCCTCGCCCTGCGCAACGCCCTCTCCCACGCCGAGAAGGTGGTCGACGCCGCCCGCCTCGCGCTCGTTTCGTACTATGACGCTACTTCGGCTGACGGCGGCCGCCGTCGTGGACCTACCTCTCGCGAGCTGAGCGGCGAGATGGGCGGCGATACGCCCGTGCACGCCTAAGGGGCGAGGGCCTCGTTGGCTGGAGCTGGTAAGGGGGTTTTCAACAATGAACCACGGCTCTGGCTCGCGCGCTCGTCACTGGATACTAGGTAGTTTAGTTTGGCTTGAGTTGATTTGATTTTGGTGATTGTTTTACACAGATTGGAATAGTTGGTTGTTGCAACAACAACAAGAGAAGAATCGAGGAGAGTGCGTTTACACCTGAAGCCGTGCTGTCCCCGTCCGTGACCCCCTGCCCCTGACCGTGTGACACGAAACAAAACCCAGACTCCTGAACCTGACCCAGCTCAATTGTGTCGATACCGTCAAAACGCCGTTTCCCATCTCCATATCGTATCTCATCGCCCTTCCTCCCAAGCAGACAACCCGAAAAGCAGTCGTCATGTGTTGTACATTCGTCCCCCTCTCCCTCCCTCCCATCCATCCATCTCACCTGCCCCCCCTCCGCAACCTCGTCCTCGCAAACGCAGGACACGGCGCATCCCC
>FTEL01006519.1_pt1 | contig 10175 bp, 9 predicted proteins | sample 1658911 | NCBI WGS metagenome assembly FTEL01 (sample SAMEA3914869, study PRJEB12502) | metagenome | biome: forest; material: soil | place: USA | collected 2012-03-12 | depth 0.1 m
CCTCCCCACCTTCCTCCCCTTCATCCTGCACAACCACCGCTCGGCCGCCCATCCGCGCGTGCTGTCCTTCCTCACCGCGCTGCGCACCGCCTCGCCTACCACCAAGATTGGCTTGGCAGGTTTCTGCTGGGGCGGGTTGCACGCTGTGCTCCTGACGCACGATGTCCCTGCCAACAAGATCACTGTTGACGGGGAGGATGCACCCCGGTGGATAGCCGACTGCGCCTTTACGGCCCATCCCTCCATGCTAGATTTCCCAGCAGATATCGAAAAGGTGGTGCAGCCCGTGAGCGTGGCCAACGGAGAGGACGATGAGTGGCTCGGTGGCGGGCGGATGGCGAAGCTTGTGGGGATTTTTGAGGGGAAGAGCAAGGAGGAGGGGAAGGAGGGGCGGTATGAGGCGGTCGTTTATGAGGGGGCCAAGCATGGGTTTGCGATCAGGGGGGATCGGAAGGATCCGTTGCAGCGGGAGAGGGGGGAACAGAGTGAGGAGCAGGCTGTTAGATGGTTTCAGAAATGGTTGAGTGCGTGAGGGGGGGTTGGGGAGGGGGCCTGGGTGCTTTGTTGGTTTGAGGGGGGCGGCGTTTGGTCTCCGAGTTGGAGTTGTTTCTATCTGGTCCTGGCTTTTGTCTGAGGAACGGGTTGAGTGCGATAGTATTAGCCACCAGCATTCATGTTGTATTATCCGTCTTCACTCCTCATATGCCGCTGCAGGGACCAGGTTTAATGGTACCACTTTCTGCAGCCGAGACCTAACATGCGACATCTCGCACTCGCAGCGACTCGGTCAGGGCAAGGTGAGGGGTTGCACCCAGGCCGAGAGGACCCCGCATCGAGCCAGAAAACACATCGGCTGGTAATTGTATGACCGAATTGGAGAAGCCAACATGCCTCTCGCATGTCCAGCCGTGCTCACTGCATGAGGGGTGCTACCAGCGGTAGTTGGGCTTGTGTCGAGCGGAGAAGATATTTCAGGAGACGACCCCTGAGAAATCCAATCCCACCCCCATCCCACCACCATTGGTCTCAACACACCCTCAAAATGTCAACCACGATCCCCGACACGTACCCCGATGCCGACTACGAGGCCGCCCACCAGGCCACGTACGAGCGAGTCCCGCGCCACCCCATCAAGCCGGTCCTCCCTCCCGGCGTCCGCGAGGAAGACTTTGCCAAGGCGATCCAGGAGTTCATCGAGATCCTCGGGCAGGACGCCGTCTTTGTCGGCGATGCCCTCTCCGACTACATCGACCCCTACGATGTCCACGAGGCGGACGAGTCAAAGCGCAAGGTTCCCAGCGCCGCGGTGTGGTCCGTCACTCCCCTCCCCCATCCACCATCCCACCCCACTCTGACTTCCCCCTCCAGCCCCAACTCAACGACCCAAATCCAATCCGTCCTCCGCGTCGCCAACACCTACGCCATCCCCCTCTGGACCTTCTCGCGCGGCAAAAACCTCGGCTACGGCGGCCCGGCGCCGCGCGTGAGCGGGTCGGTCGCGCTGGACCTGCACCGCATGAACCGCATCATCGAGGTCAACGACGAGTTCCACTATGCCGTGGTCGAGCCCGGCGTCACGTTTATTGATCTGTACAAGTACTGTGTTGAGCATGGGAAGAAAGTGTGGCCGAGTACACCGTCGCTGGGGTGGGGAAGTGTTGTGGGGAATGTATGTCTGCTTATTGCTCCCCGTTGCCCTCCGTTACACCCGACCCAATGCCTCCTCCAACCGCCCTCCGCACCCAACTAACCACCGCAGACCGTCGACCGCGGCATGGGCTTCGGCCTCCTCTACGCGCACCACCAGCACATCTCAGGCCTCGAAATCCTCCTCCCGACCGGCGACGTCGTCCGCACGGGCCAGTTCGGCATCACAGCCTCCCCCTCCGCCTTCCTCTCTAAATTCACCTACGGCCCCTCCGTCGAGGGGCTCTTCCTGCAATCCAACCTCGGCATCGTCACTCAGCTGTCTCTCTGGCTGACACCCCAGCCGCAGGCGTACATGGCTTGTACCTTTTCTGTCCAAGAGTATGACGACCTGGCGGGGATGGTGGACGCGTTTGGTTTGATGAAAAGGGACGGGACGATCCAGAGTTGTGTGTGGTTTACGAGTTTGATTGAGACGTTGTGTATTACTGGCAGGAGGGGGGAGTACTGGGGTGGGCCGGGGCCGGTGCCGGATTGGAGGCTGGAGGAGCTGCGGAAGGAGACGGGGTTTGGGCACTGGTATGCTAGGTGGGGGTTGTATGGACCGAAGAGGCTGGTGCAGGCGCAGTTTGAGGAGATTGAAGCTGTGTTGAAGGGGAAGATGCCGCAGGGGGAGATCACGGGGGTGATGTATGCTGATGAGAAGGGGGTGGATGCCGCGGGGGTGCCGAGTCCGCATGGGGATATGTTTTTGGGTGTGCCGTCGTTGTGGAGTCTGCCGTTGATCAACTGGCCGATTGAGAAGGGAAGGGAGGGGAAAGCGGCGCATGGGGATTATGCGCCAGTGATTCCGTCCAAGGGGGAGGCGGTGCTGGAGTGGATGAAGGTTACCAAGCCGATTTGCGAGGAGAATGGTGTGGAGCTGATGGCGGACTTTTTCATGCATGAGAGGCATGTCGTGGTGATGAATATGTTTACGTGGGACCAGACGGATCCGGAGCAAAAGGCGAGGATGAACAAACTGTACTATGGGATGTACAGGGAGGCGAAGAAGAGGGGGTACGGCATGTATCGTGGGCATGTCAACCACATGGGTGAGTGGAGTGGACGGCGGTTCAGGGGTTGACTCTGGCTAACATGTTTCAGACCTCATTGCCAACATGAACGACTTCAACAACCACGCCTACAACCGGTTTGTTGAGAAGATCAAGGTCGGTATTCCCCGGGTGCGTTTGGAACTCCGCTAACTTTCCTCACAGGACGCCGTGGACCCCAACGGGATTCTTGCACCAGGCAAGCAGGGGATTTGGCCCAACAAATTCCGCCATCTTCGGGAAACACACGAACCCCGGGTTTGAGCGTGTTCGTAGGGGGTGTTAGTTGGGTGGAGGAGGCGGTTCGGAGCTCGGCGTCCTTAGCGACGAGAAATGTCTCGGACCAAGCCCATGTCTCATATGTTGAATGTCTTGCCCATGATTATGCAATCCAACTCAAGAAATAAGCACATCCAAAATGATCTCACTCCCTCCTCGCCCCTCACAAATCCTTCCGCCTCTCCCCATACACATACTCCATTCCCTGCGTGACATCACTCCACAACAATCTCCACGCATCGACCGCCCAAAACGACCCATTCACCCACGGCGCCTTGTCACCCACCAGCGGCATCCTCTTCCTCGCCGACACCATGTACGTCGAGTTCAACCCCACCGCCGGCAGCTCCGGCATCTTTGCCCTCTCTTCCTTCTCAACCTGCGGCGTGGCAGCCGTCGCCCCAGCCCGCTCCATGTGCTTGATCACCTTGAGCATCTGGCGGGTGCGCACATCCGCCCCGGGCGTCCAGGTCGCGGCGGTATAGCCCGTGATGACGCCCGCGTTGGGCACGCCCTCGAGCATGGAGCCGTTCCAGATGTAGCGGCTGCTCAGCGAGTCGGAAATGGACACGCCGTCGACGGTGACGGAGACGCCGTGCAGCAGGGCGACGTACAGCCCCGTGGCGGTGATGATCATGTCCGCGTCGATGGTCTCACCGGAGGTGAGCGTGATGCCCGTTTCCGTGACGGTGTCGATGGTGTCGGTCACGACCTGCGCGTTGGGCTGGTGCAGCGCTTTGAAGAAGTCGCCGCCGGGGCAGAAGCACAGGCGCTGCTCGAAGGGGTTGTACCACGGGTTGAAGTGCTTCTCGACGTTGAAGCCCTTGGGGAGTTGCTTCTTCATCTCGCCGACGATCATGCCGCGCCCGGCCTTGGGGAAGCTCAGGAGGAACATGACGAAGAGGGTTTCGATGACCATCCGCTGCCACCAGTGGACTGTCGCGGCCCATGATTGGGGCATCAACCTCGACAAGAATCCGACAACGCCTTGCCGCCGCGGCAGGGAGAAGACGTAGGAGGGCGTGCGCTGCAGCATGGTCACCTTCTCGGCCGTCTCAGCGAGGGCAGGGAGGAGAGTGATAGCCGTGGCGCCCGAGCCGATGATGACGACCTTCTTGCCGGCATAGCTGACGCTCTCGTTCCAGAACTGCGGGTGCACGACCTGCCCCGCGAAGCGCTCGATGCCCGGGATCACGGCTTGCAGCGGCTGCTCATAGCTGTAATACCCGCTGGCGTGGATGACCCACCAGGCCTTGATAACCTTGCGCTCGACGGGGCCACCATCCTCGCCCATGACGTCGACCTGCAGCGTCCAGCGCTGCTCCTCGCTGCTCCAGGCGGAGGACATGACGCGGTGGCCGAAGCGGATCTTCTTGTCGATGCCCTCGGTGGCGGCGCACTCCTGGAGATAGGCCTTGATCTCGGGGCCGGCGGCCATGTTGGAGTCGTGCGGCCAGGGGCGCCAGGGAAAGCCGAACAGGCCCATGGAGCTGTCGGTACGGATGCCAGGGTACTTCCAAAATGCCCAGGTGCCGCCGAGTTCGCGGCGCGACTCCAGCACGGCGAAGCGGTGGTGCGGCAGCTCGGTTTGCAGCCGGTAGGCGGCGTTGATGCCGCTCAACCCGGCGCCCACCACCACGAGGTCGAGGATTTCGGGGTCGGACATGGTGAGATGGGAAGACGTTGGGGTGGCAGATGGTAAACAAGGAGGATGGGGAGGGAACAGGAATGAGGCTGGGGATGAAACGGGGTTTGTGGGGTGAGCGGTGGGGTACGGGGGAGGAGAATGTAGAGGGGGAAGGGAGCCAGAGGGTGTGAGGGGGTAGTGCGGGCGGGGAAGGGTTGGAGTCGGGATGAACCCGAGATGGGGTTTAGACTTGGACTTTGGAGTGGTGGAAGGTTGAGAAATCTCGAACCACCTCGGCACGCTAGCAAGGGTAAATTGCGCGTGAAAATTCCAAGGCGCCATGCCAATTCGGGTAAACGTCGAACGCCCCAAGACCGTTTTGGCCCCTCTCTAGGGTATTTGTTCGATTTTCGCTCCCAGGACCCCCTTTCTCCCCTGATGGCACTCGAGGAGTGATGCAAAAAGGCGGATCACGGGTGATTGAGATTCAAGTTTAGGAGATGCTTTGGTGGTAATCATGTGTTTGAAACAACCAAGACACGGATCAGAGCATCACGGAGACTAACGATCACTGGGCGATACGTCTTGTTCACCTCGATGCATGATTTATTGGTGCCCGAGCATACTTCTGACTGAAGTAGCTGATGCCTGGTCTCCTACCAATACAATTTATGGCCAGAAAATGCCGAACACATAACCCCAAAAGCCCTGCCTGTCCTCTAAGATGAAAGCCTCGCAGGCGTAATCCCTCCCCACCCCATTAACCACTGCCATATCAAGCACGACTGTTCGTCGTCGACGGTGCTGACCCCGCCGTGGCCCTGCCGCTCCAGCCATCATCGACAGTCGGCACCCCCGTGGTAACACGCTTCTCGTCGCTTCCACCCACGCCAACCATACCGACCCCGTTCCAGGGGTCGCCGCCGGATCCTTGCAGCAGCCAGTTGTCAGCTGGAGTCTTGCCGATAAAGGCAGAGGTAACACACAAAGGGTGCTTCCGCTGGGGGCGGTGGATGGCCATCCAGACAGGGCCGGCTTCCTGTCCGTGCGAGGTCGAGCCTGGGTCCATGGCTAGGTATGGGAGTGTCAGTTGACGTTTGTCTACTGGGCACACATGTAGAAGGTACAGGTACCTATCAACCACGGGACGTGTTCACATTGAATGGTAATGGGTTGGGCGGACCGTTTCAGTCGTCAGCTTTCGGGACTGGCTGGTCTTGTGCTGCGGACATGGCGAGGTCAGATATCATTCTGCCGGGAGGGATTGGGGAGGTCGTCTCACACGAATCAAGAGGTTTTGTCGACGAAAGACAGCTATGGGGGCATTCCGTGCGTTGCAAGGTGGGGTGCCAGATTCTGGGGGAAATCAGGAAAGCCTCGGAGGGCACCACCGGTTTGTCTTATACCCAGGCGAGACCTCAGCGGGAACGATACCCAAAACTGGCCCTCTGCTGCATATGGTGCGCACTCCGCGTCATCGTGTTGCCCGCCTATTCATCCTACCACATTAAAATTAGCCCCTTTTCTTGTTTTATTCCACTGGCCGGCGCATTCTGCCCCGAAATGTCAGCCGGGTTGTTCACCTCGGGGCTCTGGCAGCCGAAACTGGCCCCGGAGCGGCAGGTCGACGGCAGAAACAGCCTTGTGTCGGATAGAATCCCGTAGGCTGACTTGGATGAGATTCCTTGCCGAGATCTAACTGGTTCTCCCATCCCCGAGCCTTGCGTGATGGAACGTGTCAGGAGATCATCCCCTACGTTGGGCCGCGCCAGTGGCTCGTCAGGCGCCAAACGAGCCTGAAGCGGCAGGCTGAGCTTCCCGTTCATTGGGCGTGACAACTGGCCCCCCGCAGGCACTGCAGACCGCCTCTGCGGCGGCCGGACACTCGCAGCCAATGGCGCCGACGCGGGGAACCGCGAGCCGTGGGGCAGTTGCACGCCCGGTGTGGGGGAGCCACTCGGATCGGCTCCGCGGCAACGGGGCCGGTGCGACAGTAGGTCGGACTTGAACCTGTTCATCATTTGGATCAAGTGGCATGGAATGTTATTCTTAAGCCACCCCCATCACCCCCCCGACACACGAGCATTGCCCCTGAATCCGGTACGTTTGAAACCAAGAAGTTGTACCCTCTGAACCACAGCGAAGACCAAAGGGCGTCACTCTCATGGGAGGGCGAAGGATGTTTCTGGACTTCATGAGTTCACGTCAAAGTTGATTCAAGTGGGATCTGACCCTATGCAATGAATACGGTGGTCTGTATCCCAGTAGCTTCTTATTATCTCTGCTACTATATGCCACATCACGGCGCTTGTTGCAGTTTGATACTGATCCCGAGGTTCGGAAGAAGCTTCTAGTCTTAAATGAGGACGAAAACGCGGCTTCGTTACTTGGCTACGCCCCTCTCGGTATACGGACGAGTTGCCAGAATCAGATCGGCGAGGAAGTGCCCCTTGGCAAGCTTCCCGTCGGGAAGCACACCGTCCAGCTCGTTGTAGATGTCGCCAAATGCCTCAGGGCGCGAGGCAACCAAAGTAAAAGTGGCAAAGTGCTCCTTGATAGCCGCCGTGTCCATCTCAAACTCCCCGGAACTCTCGTCCTCCTCTCACGTCTCAACATCATCCGGCCCCACGCAGCTCTCGACCCGGTCCGCCATCACGAAGTCGGTAATGGTGACACCCTCCGGGACTGCGGCGGGCACCGCGCACCCGCCGTCCCGGGCGTTGATGTAGATTCTCTGCGCGCCGGGCTCCCACGACTCGGCGCTCAGCGGCGCGACGTTCACCCTGCCGCACATCCGTGCGTAGCAGCGGTACGCCTGGAGTTGCCCCTTTGGACCCCCGAAGCTCAGCGTCTACATCATCAGGTCCCTGAGCTGTTCATTGAGGCGGTTCCAGACACGCTGCACCGCGTCATCGCGAAACCGGACTCCGCCCCATGCGAGGACCGCCAGCGTGCCCCCCCGGTCGCAGCTGCTTGGCAAAGGATACCATGCCCGGCTCCTGCGGGTCGGTGGCGTGGAGAACGTTGGTCGCGATCACCAGGCCGAGCCGGTCTAGGGGGGTGCGATCGAGGTTGGCAAAGTCGAGGGCGGAGAAATGGACCTCTGGATCCTTGGGCTGAAGGTACACGAAATGGCCGCGTTCACGCTTAATTCTGGACGTGGAGAGGTCCGTGACGCCTGTCGTGGTAAAGCGCGACCGCAGGGTCTCGGCCAGGCGGAAGTTGTCGGCGCCGAGGACATGGAGGGCGCCGAAGCCGGCCGTGCCCTTCTTGGCCTTGACCTTGGCCTCGTGGTAGGCAAAGATACGGTCGACGATGGAGGCTGGTACCGTCGGCCGGTGGTCTGAATTGGACAGCACCGGTTTGTCTTCGGGCAGGGCAAGAATCAGCATCACGGCAGCATCATGATAGCATCATGTCACACAGCATCATGGTAGTATCATTGCGACCCGTCGGTATGGTATAAATCAAGTAGAAACAGCAACACCTTCCAACCCCCCGTTGCCAGTACTGTTCATGACCGTTATGGAGGCGGTAGACAGTCCATAACGGAACACAACCACAGCCGGCAGGGAGTAGAGTAGCAAACCGGGTATACTGTGCCATCATTTGTACCTGAACACCAGTTTTACTTCATTCTCGTGTGGCATGTGCAGCGTCCTTCCAAGCCACCGAGCTGCTGGCAGGCATTCCAGCAATCGAAAAAAGAAAAGTGGTAAACCAACGCAACCACAAACCCCAGCCCAAGTTCACCTCCTGCACCCCACACAAAACCCAACCTTCCCTAAACAGAACCGTCCCAAACCCAACAAACCCAAACACAAACCAAACCAACCCAACGCCTCACTCCTCCCCCACCACACCGTGCTTCCTCGGCCGCCCCCGCCGCCGATACTCCCCCTTCCGGTGCTCACAAAACCCCTCGAAACCCGCCACCTCCGCACCACACTGACAAACAAACACACCTCCACCCCCATCCCCCCCACAACGCGGCGGTTTGTAGTGCTTCAGGAACCCGTCCCACCTCACAAACCCCTTGCCACAGGTGCAGCGGTAGAGAGCCGCGCCGCTGCCCTCGTTTGAACCGCTACCTCCCGCGGTCAGATGCGGGCACACGCGGGCGTGCCGGGCCAGACCGGGCTTGTCGGCGTAGTGCTTGCCGCACTGCGGTGCTGGGCAGGGGTGGCGGGGTTTGGTGGCGCTGCAGGGGTTGGTGGTGTTGTGGGGAGGATGGAGATGGGCTCTGTGCAGGGCAGTTAGCTTTTGTGGTGGGGTTTGTAAGGGGGCGATGAAGCGGGAAGTTGGGGAGTGGAGGAGGAAGATGGGGTGCGAGAGCGGGGGTTAAGCACCTTAGCCGACCGGGCGAGAAGAGCTTTCGGCATGTCGGGCAGCGTTGGTGGGGAGAGGGCGCGAGAGGTACTTTGGCGGACTCGGTTCCCTGGGCGTGATCGGTCGGGCCATCTTGCTGGGCTGGGGATGCGGTCAGGCCCGGGACGGCTGGCGGGAAAATGTAGTCTGGAGCGGTGCTTATAGAAGTCGTTGTTCCGGGCGTCGTGGATCCTGGCCCGGGCGTGGACGAGGGAAGAGCGTCGTGGAAAGCTGCCGAAGGGAAGTCAAACTCCCCAAGAAATGGTTCAAGTGAAGAAAAGTCCGGCTCGGCCCCAGGGTGGTCAAAGAAGAGTGGGGACAGAGAGGAAACCTCGGCGAGGTCGTCGAGTGAATCTTGATTGAATCCGGGAAGAAAGCCCCAGAGATCGCCAGCTCCAAGCCAGCACGGTGAAGTTGCATCGCAATCTTCATAAACGTTGGGAAACAGGTTCCGTTTTGTACAAGTTTCGAATGAGGAGGTCGATGGGTCCGTGTTTGCAGGGACGTGTTACGGTGTGCCTGCCTCCCTAGGGGGGAGATTTGGAGAAAGGTGTTGCCGTGCAAAGAGAAGACAAACTTGGGATGGCGGTTGCAAAGATTCGGGTCATACCCAGAGGAGTGGTCGGGAGAAGGAAACGAAACATCTGTCAGAAGACAGTGTCCAGAGCCTGGTGGTCACGACCAGCCCCTGGTAGTTCGGTTGTTATGGCGCGTTCTTGTAATGGGTTGGTGAGTGAGGTGTGAGAGAGCGAAGCGAGAGTGTCGTAAGGAGGACGGAAGCTGGAATCATATATGGGCACACCGCCCATTGTTGGGGAAAAACGGGGCAGATATTCCCCGCCAATGACCACACCCGTTCTTAGAATCCCGCTTGTGATAGGTAGACATTCAGTCCCGAGCTGGCAGGAGCCTCGCGGGGGGCGGATTTCGACACCCAATGAAAATCCGCAGCACTTCACTCGACACTTGCCACCTATGCGTCGGGCCGCAACCCAGGCCGGCTGGCTTCCGTGCTGCCGCCCACGTCAGGAAGGCCACGTTGAGATCCCGGGCCTGCTTGTCCATGGCAAGCAGCGGTACAAGCTGAGCCACCTGCCACTGTCGTCAACATACAACCAATCAAGCTTTGAGTCCCCCCCCCCCCCCCCCCCCCCCCCCCC
>FTEL01008443.1_pt1 | contig 10174 bp, 7 predicted proteins | sample 1658911 | NCBI WGS metagenome assembly FTEL01 (sample SAMEA3914869, study PRJEB12502) | metagenome | biome: forest; material: soil | place: USA | collected 2012-03-12 | depth 0.1 m
GGTAAAGGAAGTACTCAGCCAGAGGCCAAAAGACCAGCTGGGCACAGTTCCCGGGGCGCCGGTGAGAATCGAGTACTTGCGGAGAATCTCGCGAGGGGAAGGGCCGTGAATGATGTACCACCGGAGTCTCTGGCCCTCCACGCTTGTCTGGACACGGCAACACCGCTCGCTCCCAATCTCCAGCTCGACACGCTCAGGAGTGTCAATGAAGATGCCGTAGCCCCGGGAGCTTATCCAGAATGGCACGTTCTTGTATGCCTGGTCTGACGAGGTCCCGCCATCTGCGTTCCACAGGTCGACTTTTTGGCCGACCTTGTTGAACGCGCCAAAACGCTCACCGAGACCATGGACCGACTCACCGACCCCGAGTGTGGTCTGGGTGAAGACGTAATGCTTGAAGTTGCGCGTGTCCGCCAGCTGCATCGGCGTGGTCGGCGCCGGCGTGTAGGCCAAACCAACAGACCGTTCGAGGAGAGTGGTCAGGGGCTTGCTGCTGCCGGTCGGATGGAACGAAATGCCGAACTCATGCGGCTTGCCGCTGACAGTCGCTGAGAGGCTGCCAGCAGTGAGAGTCGTGCCGTTCTCGCTCTTTGTGACCTTGGCTGCCACATCGGGCCGCCCAGCCGGGAAGAGGTCAAAATCAGGACCGCGACGAGCGGCCCCTTGCCAATGGGTGGTCTCGACCGAGATGACGCCATCGAAAACGGGTTCAATGTCCTAAACACGGAGTGTTAGAATCCCCAGGCGAAATTTGTTTGTCGACACTCATGGGGGCAACATACAACGCTGAGAGTGCCGAGATTCAGCGTGTCTCCCCGTGTCATGACCTTGCGGGTCGGACACAAGAGGCTGATCCCTTTGCCAGATGGCGTGGGTGTGGTGCGGTACACCTCTTCGGCGTACTCAATCCGCACGCCTTCGGCCACGAGCCATTGTCCTGGAGGCGATGTGAATATCAGTCACGGCTCTGCCCTTGCATGTGAGGGATGGCGCGATCGAGAAGAGAGTTCGAACGTACCGTCACGAAACCTCATTGTCAACACAAACACTTCTCGTGATCCGTATTGCGCTTGGAGAGCCGAGTGTCAACTCGAGTCGAACTACTACCGCGTAACAACAACAAGATGTCGTTGTTGTTGCATCCGGAGCGACGCTGGCATGACGGGGGGTTTTGGAATGGCGGTTTCCAGGGTTCAGGGGTCGACTCCAAGTCACCTTTGTTCGGTACGATCCCGCTAACCTCGAGCCCGGATATTCACAGCTTGTGGACCGGGTTGATCGGTGGGGTCGCTTGCCCGTGATCCGGTGTGGTGGGAGATCAGGAAGAACCGACTTACACATCTGATTATTACCATGTTTGGCACGGAGCTGCTGCCTCCGCCCCCCGTTTTTGTCGCAAGACGTGGAGCTCGGGCAGTCGGTCCAAAGCAGGCCGAGAGGTGATTGGCGGAACTCAACGTGGATGATGCGGGTGTTGGGGTGGGGTGACGAAGTGGCCTGGCTGCGGAGTTTCTCCAACTTTTGAGTCCAGTTGCGGAGACCAGGCCAAAACTCCCTGGATAAACAACATTCAGTTTGTTGATATCCGTCATGAACAAACTTGCTCGCAGAGCCCAAGGACATTTATGAAACATCCCTGCGATTCGGACCGATCTGGATAATTCCCAAAAAGGCTCGAAGTCCGACTTGCCGCTGCACGAACTCCACGAACTCCACGAACCCTCATTCACGAAGTCGTCGATCCCCTGCCCAATGCGGAAGCCTGAACTCTCCTCCATCTTCCGCTCCATCCCCGCCGGCGGCGTTGGATCCCAACGCCTCGGATGGGACGTAGTGATGCACATCACAGGAGTTTATTGTTACCCTGGGATCGCACCCTGTATTGTTCACTCGCATCCATAAAGATGCAACACTGGTGCTGTCTTCATGATGACGACCCCTCCACCAGCGTTCCAGACTCAACGACACCCTTCTTAGCGGACCGAAGTCGAGAATCATGAGACTTCTACCATCTGCGGTGCTCCTCGCGGCAACGGTCTCGGCTGCCGACACGGGACGCCCCAGTCTCAAAAATGCCGTCTACAAGAACCCCAGGGCGTCTGTCAATGCTCGCGTGGCCGACCTCCTCTCACGCATGACCATCGAAGAGAAGGCATCCCAGCTTGTCCAGGGCGACATCCGTAACTGGATGAATGAGACCACCGGTGCCCTCAATCAAACGGGTCTAGAATGGAGCACCAGGTACAGGGGCAGCGCATTTTACGTTGGGGTCCCCGTACCTAACGACTGGATCTCGAGGCACATCAAAACCGCCCAAGACTATATCCAGGAGGAGACATATCTCGGCATCCCGGCATTTGTTCAGACCGAGGGCCTTCACGGGTTTCTTGCCCGTAAGTTTTCAATGCAACAGACAGCCCACTGCCTATTAGTTAATCCGCAGTCCGCTGACCATCACTTTGTTCAGATAATGCCACGATCTTCAACTCGCCCATCGCCCATGCTTGCTCGTGGAACCCAACCTTGGTGGAGCAGATGGGCGGGGTCATTGCCAAAGAGGCCCGCGCCTTGGGTGTGAACCAGCTCTTCGCCCCGGTCACTGATCTGGCGCGCGAACTTCGGCACGGCCGCGTCGAAGAGATGTACGGCGAGGACGGTTTCGTCGCCGGAGAGTTTGCCCATGCATATGTCAAGGGTGCTCAGTCAGCGGGCGCCAGTGCCATGGTCAAGCACTTCGCTGCCTTTGGCGTTACAGAGCAGGGTTTGAACACCGGGCCCGTCCACGGCGGCGAACGAGAGCTGCGGACCACCTACCTCCCTGGATACAAGCGCGCCATCGTCGACGGGAACGTCTTTTCCATCATGACTGCCTACCACAGCTATGATGGCATTCCCGCAGTGGCCGATGCTCATTTGCTCACCGACATCCTCAGGGACGAGTGGGACTATCAATATTTCACCATGACAGATGCCGGAGCATCAGATCGTCTGTGCAAAGACTTCAAGATGTGCGCTTCTGACCCCATCGACAAAGAGGCAATTGTCCAGCTCGTTCTCCTCGCCGGAGGCGACACCGAGATGGGAGGCGGCTCTTACTCGTTTGAGCAGATCCCTGCTCTGGTGTCGAGCGGAAAGCTCAAGGCAAAAGCCGTCGACACGGCCGTCTCCCGCGTTCTTAAGGCCAAGTTCGAGCTCGGCTTGTTCGAGACACCCTTCCCGGGCCTGACTTCCAAAGAGGCGAACAAGGTGATCCATGCCGCGGATCACGTTGCGCTGGCCCAGAAGCTGGATGAGGAATCCATCGTGCTCCTCGAGAACCACAACAATGTCCTTCCCCTGCGCAAGGATGCCTCCATCGCCGTCATTGGCCCCATGGCGCATGGCTTCATGAACTACGGAGACTATGTCATTGCCAACTCCTCCACTCGCGGCATCACTCCCCTCGACGGCATCAAAGCAGTCGGGACAGGCAAGATCTCCTATGCCAAGGGCTGCGAGCGCTGGTCCAGTTCCCAGGATGGATTCGCCGAGGCGATCACGGCAGCAGAGTCCGCCGACGTTGCAGTTGTCGTGGTGGGCACCTGGTCTCGGGATCAAAACCAGCTGTGGGAGGGTCTCAATGCCACAACTGGTGAGCACGTGGATGTGAACAGTCTCAATCTGGTTGGCGCTCAAGAGCCTCTAGTCCGCGCCATTGTTGCGACGGGTAAGCCGACGGTTGTCGTCTTCTCGTCCGGCAAACCTATCACGGCGCCGTGGATTTCAAGCAATGCTGCTGCGCTTGTCCAGCAGTTCTATCCTTCTGAGCAGGGAGGTGCCGCCTTGGCAGCCGTTCTCTTCGGCGACGTGAACCCCAGCGGAAAGCTCACGGTCAGCTTCCCCCACAGCGTTGGCGATTTGCCCGTCTACTACGATCACTTAAACTCCGGTCGCGACGCTTTCCCTGATGCCGGTGTTGCTTATGAAAACGGCACTCTCGTGTTTGGTCATCAGTATGTCTTGGGCGACCCGAGGCCGCTATACGAGTTCGGCTACGGCCTGAGCTACTCTACGTTTGAATACAGCAACGTCGCTGTCGACAAGAAGACCGTGCAGCAGCAAGACACCGTCACTATCAGTGTCACCGTGAAGAACGGGTCCAACCGTGACGGCCAGGAGGTTGTCCAGCTGTACGTGAAGGACTTGATCGCGAGTGTCGTCGTGCCCAACATTCAGTTGAAGGGCTTTGAAAAGGTCTCTCTTGGGGCTGGAGAGAGCAAACGCGTCAGTATCAAGGTCAAGGTGCAGGACTTGGGTGTGTGGAACGTAAGGATGAAGTACGTCGTTGAGCCGGGTGACTTTTTGTTCCTTGTGGGTGCCTCAAGCACCGACTTCAAGGGGAACGTCACGGTAACTCTTAAGTAAAGTAAGGAGTTGTTGTGGAGACCGGTTGAGGAATGCACAAATACGTTTTACACCACACCTCCTCATCTTTATACACAAACCGTGTTACCTCGTTGCGTGGTGGCAAATGTTCCAGTACTGCCGAGGGAAACAAGAAACCCCCTTCGCAGGCCAGGTTCCGTTAAGAAAGCTAATTATGGACGAGTCAAGGAATAGTTGGTGGATTCGAAATGCAGGTTACAAAGTCATCAAAAGAAGACGCCCTTCCATGGCATTGATTGCGTTGAGCGAGTATTCTACTCCCACAGGAGCTCATACGTGTCTATCACATTCCTACCTATCTCATCTCCGCGTCGTATCTTTTTTCGGGGAGGAACCTCGAGTCAACGTGCCGAAATTGGTTATCTAGCAGAGGGTGGCTGGGTGGCTATAGACTTGCTGCCTCGGGTACCTAGCTAGGTAGGTGATCACTTGTAGCGAGGGGGAACGTATATCTAGCTATCTAGCCCTTTAGACGACCTACGAACTGTGCTAACTAACTGTACAGTACATTTGCCACCGATCTCTACCCCCCTCCCGCAATATTTCCTGATCTTGTCCGATATCGCGAAAAACAGCGAGATAAAGGGGGTCAACAGAGCAGCGGGCTCAACGTGCTAGCACTAACAGGCGGTTTTCTTGATAATGTCCGCTGCTCGTTCCGCCACAGCATACAAAGTTGCCGTCAGATGCCCAGAAACCTGATTTGGAAGAATAGAAGCGTCCACAACCCTCACATTCGTCGTGCCATAGATTCTAAGCTCCGGGTCGACGACACCGCCCAGCTCCCGGGACATCATCGCAGCTGTGCCGGTGGGATGTGAGTTGGCGGTAACTGAAGACACGGATTAGTCACCAAATAAACAACGCCCGTCATCCAGTGTATTAGGGTGAGGTTCATACCTGCGTCGCGCAGGAGTGCATGCCATTCTGCGTCAGTCGCGTTGTTAGGCAATCCAGTTGGCCCCGTCACCCCAGCCCGTGACTTCATGGGTTCCGAATACCAAAACTTCTCAACAAACCTCCCCGCCGCCGTCAAAGTGGTAAGATCAAAGTCCGCGAGGAAAATCCGGGGGTTAATCAGCGGCTCGTTGATGTTGTCGACCGACTTGAGATGTACACTTCCCCGGGAAAGGGGAAACAAAGTCCAGTAATTCGAAGCGAGGATGCCACCTCCAGCTATCGCAATGAGAATCTCGGCAGCGGTGGCATTGTGCTTGAAAATAAGGTCGTGTTGCGTCTGAAGCAGCTTCTCAACGGCGCGAACGTCCAGACTCCCTGGTCCCGATGCGTCCGCGGCCGCCCTTGCGTACTTCGGGATCTTGGCCCTTGTTTCTGCCTCGACCGCGGCGGTTCTGGCTCCAAAGATGTCCGCAGCGGTGACATAAGCATGATACGCGCTCCACGCAGTGGGCAGGTCGCCGGAGAAAAGGAGGAAATGGCTTGGTTGCTCGACAAGATTCTCTCCCACCCCTGGAAGATTGATTTGGTTTTCAATGCCGAGGGACTTGAGGATACTGTCGCGAGATTAGACGAGTACGAGCTTATCAAAGGTGATTCAATGGCAGCCAAAACCGGATTCACGTACCGAGGATTTCCGATCCCGGAGGCCTCCAGCACGAGAGGGGTCCTCAGCGCCCCGGCCGAAACAATCACCTCCTTCTTAACGTTTATGACGTTTGACTTTCCGTCATCGGTAAGCACCTCGACTCCTTTTGCCACTAGGGCCCCTTTCTTGCTCTTCCCGCTGGCCCATGTGATCCTTTTGACTGTTCCCTTCAGGATGCGGAGGTTTGGCCGGCGCTCGGCAGGATGATAGTACGCCCGCGCGGCGTCCCACCTGATATTCAGCTTGGTGTCGAGGGTTTGCGGGCCCATGCCAAAGCCTCGCACACTTCCGCTGTTGAGGTCTGGGTTGTGGGCGACGGACAAGGATTTCCATGTTTCGATAACAACCGGTGCATACGAACCGTTTTCGAGGGCGGGAATGTATCCCACATGAAGCGGCCCCTTGAATCCGTGGTACTGAGGCTCGTAGGTCGCCCCGGCGGCGAGTTGTGAAGCAGTTGGAACAGTGTACTCCTCCGACTTTTTGAAATAAGGAAGGAGGGCATTCCAGTTCCAGCCTGGGTTGCCATGCTGCTCCCAGGCGTCGAACTCCGCAACATTGCCACGGATGTATGTCATACCTACAAGTTGTTGGGTTTGTCAGTGAGTGGTCAGGTTGGCAGCAGGTTTTACGCTCGGGATGCCTGCTCACCGTTGATCGTGCTGGTTCCGCCCCAGGCTTTGCCCGCGTGAAGTCCCAGAGCACGGTTGCCTGCATCCGGCTGTTCCACAGTCGAGTAGGCCCAGTCAATTGGGGTTCCGAATGCGCTTCCAAATGCATCCGTTGCTGTGACGGCGACATTATCCCTTTGGTCTGTTCCAGGTTCGATGACAGCAACCGTCACCTTAGGGTCCTCTGACAGGCGGGCCGCTATCACTAGCCCTGCGGTCCCAGCTCCGACTACAACAAAGTCATATTCGAGAGCTGCTGCTGTGACACCGGGAGCCAAAGCTAGAAGCGTGGTAAGGAGCGCCTTTGTCATTGTCGCTGAGTGCAGGTGGATTGGTAACTTTGAGTCGACCGGCGTGAGAGAAGGGTTGTCAAGAGGGCTTGTCGACGAACATGTCCATTTTATTGAGAAGCGTTGCCGGGGTTGCCGAACACTGGCGAACACCCTGGCTTTCGGTTCATCTACTGTGTAGGCTACCAAACCTGCAGTAGGATGAATCCTACGAGCCACACTCCCGGGTGATCCGCAGGCGAGACGGAAACTGGTTGCGGCGTGCCGCCGTTCCGGGTAATGCCGGTAAACACTCGAACCCCTGAGAAACCATCAGCTCCGAGGTGCCACCACCGCTGCGCATCTAGCTAAGCCCAAGAACCAGTAGCAAGGGTTCAAGAACGAGACGGTAAGGGCCGGGGCATGATCGGGGCCGGGGCCAGTGCGACAAGGAAGATATGGCCGAGACTTTTATCAATGAGGGGCCCGCGTAGTGAAAGGTACATGCGGCTCCCTAAATATTTAGAGTGCAGATGCCGAGAAGAGGGAGTACCTGTGCTCTGTGTTGTAAGCACTACCCGCAGGCCTAATCCTAGATGGATGTTTGTTGCAACATCGTGAAGGATTACATCTCGGTGCCTCTTGGTGACCGCGCTCTTTTATTGACGAGGTGAAGACCTACTTCATCTATTGAACTCCGGGGAAAACGCGAGAGGAGGGCTTGATTAAATCACAGCACCGACTACACAGTATGGTAGGAACGTGGCCACGTTTAGCGTTAGCTTCTTCCGGCTATGTAACTCTCAGCGTCATTAGCGTCCTGTGCCAAGCATGGGATGGGTTCTTTCGTGTGTTGGCAACATACTGGAACCTCAGTCAAACGGATTATGCAATCTTACCTTCGGTTCTTGGCATATGACTCGGACTTCTGCTCTTTTCAAGCTTGACCCAATCTAGGACCAGTATCCAACAGAAATTGTGAACTGGTGCCCCAGTCCTCACCATAAGTATCCTCTGGGAGACCATGCCTGGGTTGTATCGCAAATTCTCGAGCGGAGAATAGCAACATAACGCCGCCCGATACAATATGGCTAGGGACGTAGTCCGGCAAGGCCGGCACCTATGACGGGGACTCTTGCCCAAAGTGTTTCCCGCTGGACAGATTAGCAAACGAACAGGATATATGCGGTAAGATCAAATGATGAATCACAGACTTAAAGGAAGTGTAAGATGGGCTGATGACGAGTACCGCTAACGGCAGTCTGAGTAAAGGTTTTAGCGCTCCAAGACATATCCGCTGGATTGCAGCCATAGCCACGAGAACTGTCACGACGTGGAAGACTACTTTAGTAATTACTGCCCGTAAGAAGCGGGCCCGCTTCGAGGAGGCTAGCTTAGTTGTCCATTTGAGCGTACCTACTCTATAGGTCTCCCAAAACGCAAGGTAATGTCCTTCCCCATGGGGTTCAAGACAGACATGTAAAAGTGGCCGCTGATAGAAGGTAACTATCAAAAGAGTCCGCGACTACTGTTGCATTCGCTGAGTCTTAAATGGTGGAGACTTTATAGGCCACTAATTGCCTTGGATATCTTTTGTGAGATGTGCAAGATTAGGACTGTAAACTTTGCTGTTCTCTTTACGAAGAGGAAGAGGAAAACCAAGCGAGCCAAGATATACAAACACTACATAGTACGACCTTCACTTTTTTGCCACCAGTTCATGTGCCAAGACGCACCCTAAAATGGATGATAGAGCGGGGGATCGTGTATCGTGATTTAGTGCTCTGCTCGCCGTGTCTGGCGTGCCACTCGGCGAAAGCGGTGCTATCAACTTCTCTATCATGCAGGCAGCGGGATCATGCCTGAAGATGCGCTCCAGAAGGGTAATTCAGAAGATAACTGTCAAGGCATAAATGCCTACCAAGGCTAGAGGGGGCCTAGTGGCGGCGAGAGGTTATGAGTGGCCGGTTCCTGGGTTTACCATCCACCGGGCTGGTTACATGTCATCGCCGAGGAACAAAAGGCGATCCCATCATCCCATGTGTTGAAACAGGTCTTGCTTTATCAATGCAATATCATTTGGAGGAGTATCTCAGTCTAGGTACTATGAGGGGGCGCGATCTAATTTTGCCCTCATCTCCTCCTACCCATCGAAGCTCAACACTGGGTTCACTCTGTTTGTTTTGTCAGCGAACATATTACTGTCGGAGTACGGTACAAGCGATGTCCTCACCGAAGTAGAAGCTGCCGTCGTTGTTTCCAACACGCTCAGCGAGGTTGATGTCTCGATATTCAAGGTTTCCGTCCAAGTTCCTGAGGCCGGCACGGAGAATGGGGACTCCGTCGCCCTCGAGGGCGAAGGTGATATCCTCGGCGCTGTGGGAGAAGTTCTCTCCTCCCCATTGAAAGGAGCCTTTTTGGTGGTGAGTTATGGTTTCATTGAGAAACGACAACATTGCCAACATACCGTTGTCGTTGCCAATGAACTGGTTGAGATCGATCTCGGCGTCTACTTGGTCGCCCCCAGAGTTGCTGAGGCGAGCCCTGAGGATATGGCCGTCGTCAACACGAATGTCCTGGGCTGAAGCGTGGAAAGCCATGATGTTTGTTGGGTTAGGGAGGAATGCAGATTTTAATGCAAAGGGAGATCGTTGAGAGAGGGTTGTTGACTGAGGGTTGCCCAAATTTGGGCGGGGGCCACGAACTATTAATGCACTCACAACCGCGTCCGAATTAGTCCAGCCAAGAAAACGAGCCAGTCTACATAATGATGTGATGCCGTGCCAAGGGCCACATGCCCGAGCGGAATTGGGCATGAACATCCCAAGATCCCCACTCGTCTCAGCGGCAGCCCGCACGTTACACGCAGAGGCAGCTTGGCGGGGAGGAGAGGAGGTGGAGCAATCGTTGAAATACCTCAGTCCTAGACGGAGGGGCAGGGCGGGGAACGGCAAGGCAGGCCCTTCGTGCACGTTTGAGGGGGGTGGTATACGTGGCCACGGGCAGTGAGTATGGTGCAATATCAAGGGCGCTTAGGTCTTGGTGGGGGATGGGACAATCTCAGTTCGAGAGAGCAAACCTGTGTGCCCATTACTGAGGCGATAGTCCGATCACACAGAACCAGCAATAACGGCAAAACTAAGCACTCGGGCTCTGGGCGGCTGACGGTTTCTCAAGACAGTCGATGGAGGCGGCGGCAACAC
>FTEL01003628.1_pt1 | contig 10171 bp, 17 predicted proteins | sample 1658911 | NCBI WGS metagenome assembly FTEL01 (sample SAMEA3914869, study PRJEB12502) | metagenome | biome: forest; material: soil | place: USA | collected 2012-03-12 | depth 0.1 m
CCTCCCCCTCCTCCCCCCCATCAAAAGTCCTCAACTTAGCATGAAACCCAAACTTTTCAAAATTCTCCCTCAACCCCTCCACGGCCCCCTCGCCCACCTCATCACTCTCAATCCTCCTCAAATGCGCCTCCACCTCCTCCAACTGCCCCCGTACCTCCTCCAACTCATCCACCGCCTCCGCGCCGAGCCGCTCGCGGAGCGCCGCGCGCCGCGCGGCGTGGTGGGATTGCGATTCGCGCAGGAACTGGCGGTGCTCGGCCGAGCCGTGGAGGACGACTTCGATTTGGACGGGGGGGTCGTCGTGCGTGTGGGAGTTGGGGTAGCGCTGGCGGAGGGCAGGGAGGTCGGAGGGGAGGTTTGTCACGAGGACTTTGGTGCCGGTGGGGAGGAGGAATTCGGTTGGGGGGCGGGACATTTTGGCGGTGGGGGTTGGTTAGCTGATGGGGGGTGGTTTTGTTGTGATGGGGGTGTTGTGTTCGGGGTAAGCCCGTCCCCGAAGGTTTCAAAGGTGTTGTTCAGCTGGCGATGGTGGGCGTGGGTAAGGTGCGGTCGAGATCACAGGTTCGGGGGGTGGGTGGTGAGCTGGGGAGATGGGGTTTTTGAGATGGCGGTGGCCAGCTGATGGGTGATTGTGAGGTTGGACCAAGGTGCGGCTGGGACGCGCGCGAGGGCGGGCATCTGGTTGGCTGGCCCGTGTTGTTGCGAATGATCGTCGGCACCGGGCACGCCACGACGGCATCAGTCAGCGCACCGCATTAGCTCGATCGCCCCTTGGAACGCCACAGCCTCGGCGCCTTGGCGGGGGCCTGGAACGCGTCCCCTGCTGGTCTTGGGCTGGGCAATTCGAGTTTTTGGGGGGAAGCTTGAAGAGCATGTGGGCAGATAAGTTTGTTGTTTCGAGGTTGAGAGACTGATTTTACATGAATGTTGACTGATACAAAGCCGCGAGGAGAGTCTGAGTGTAGTGGCGGAGTCTGCAACAAAGAACGACGAAAACGTGCAGGCGAAGAGGTTGTTGGCGAGATGATGGCTCAGTTCATTTCGCGACAGGCGTTTAACATGGCTGTTGTGATTTTCGATTCGCGATCTATTTTTTGCCCCCGAGTGTCCGCCACCTCCTCCCGCTCACGACGGACTCAAACATTTCATTCGTTCTTGACATCGACCAGCATCTAACCAATGTTGAGAGTCAGCACACCGCCAGTTCGATCGCAGTCCCTCGACAAAGGCGCGTAAAGGTTCGACATCCTGGGGTAACGGCAACGACACATGACAATGAACAACTATTGTACTAATTAGTCTATTACTGCCGAGTCATACTTGAAAAGCAATAGCGGGATACAACAAAAACCCAAATCAACCACCCACCCCCGCCCAACAACCCGCCATCACACCCCAGGCCCCTTCCAGTTCTCCCTCCGCACACTATCCAACACAGGCGCCGTCGGCCCCCTCTTCGTCTTATTCCGCCACGCGGCAAAGCAGCATCCGCCAACAGCGACAACAAACACCACGACGATGATCGGCACCCCAATAGAAACGAACTTGGCCAGCCCATCCAGCTTCGGCCCATCGCCCGAGACCTCGCCCCTCGTCCACTCGGGCTCCCCCGTCTGGCCGGGCACCCACGTGCTGTAGGACTGGCCCGAGTTGAGCGCGGGCAGCGAAGGCGTCAAGGTGCTCGTGTCGGTGGCGCGCCAGCTGATGTGCCAGCCCTCGTGCATCAGGACTCCCGATGGGATGGGCGCCGTGGTGGTGTGCGGTTGTGGCTGGTTGTTTCCGGGGGAAGTAGACTCGGCCCCGGCGGTGGCGATGCTGAGGATGCCTTCGTTCGCGCCGAAGCTGCGGATGCATGGGGCCGTGAGGGCGGGGAGGGCGTACCAGGACGGGGCGGGGGAATACCCGCTGTTTGGGCGCAGCGTCAGTTGTTCTCTGGCCCCTCGACAGACAGTCTTGATTGGGGCAAGGCTCAAACATACCGATCACAGCAGAACGCTGTCGAGTACGCCGGGGAATTGTCGGCCAACTTCATCGTCTCTTCCATGCCCCAGTATGTCCAGCCGCTCGGACAGACGGCCGGACTGAAGCTGAAGGCCTGGGCTGGGATGTTGGCAGCCCATCCCGAGGGCTGGCACGACGTGAAGCGCGCATCCGCCACGTTGGACGCGAGGACCGTCACCGTGAGCAACGTGCCGTTGGCAGAGGTCGCCACGGTCGTGGACGCCCAGATCGAGTCACATCCGGGCGGCGGGACGAAGGGTGTTGTCAAGGCCAGTGGGGAGGGATCCGTTGGGGATATGCCTGGCGCCGGAGCGGTGGTTTTGGTTGCGGACGGGGTTTGGGATGCTGTATCACCACCAAGGGATGTAGGATTGTTGTCGGCCATTGCGGAGGATTCAGCGACGGGGGTGGTGGATGGGTGCCACAGAGAAACTCTGCGCAACTTGCTTGGATGTTGGATGGAGAAGGACGGGATGAGGAGACAGGCCAGCTGCGGTTTGTGCCCAACTCTTGGAACTTTTGGACTGCCCCCGATGGCGGGGGTTGTTGGTCCGCTGCGCCGCTAGGTAAATTCAGCTCGCCTCACATGTCGAATCGCCTGTTCCCGGGACAATGCAAGCTAGCCGCCCAATGGTGAGGTCGAATACGAGCTCTTTGACCACCAACAGAATTGAGAACCAGCTTGTCGTGGGCTTGGCGATGAAGGCAGCAGCCTAGGCCACGAAACATGAAACCGTGGCACGGTAACAGGATGGGTATTTGGCTTAACTATGTGACTTGTGACCTAGTTCATTGGTGGTGGCCTTGTTCGCTGTTATTAGCCTCATCACCTTCCCCCTTCTCCCACACCTACTCAAGAGTCCTAACGGAGACGATGCGAAACGAACCACCAAAACCCCCCCGAACTCACTGCATTCAACCCCAGATGACTCCTTGGTGTTCCGTGGGGTTAGATTTATTCGCTGGGCGTGCGTTGCGGCCTGAAGCCTTATGTAGGTACCGACCAGGAATTTCGATCACAGTCGGGTCTCACACTCACCAACTTGCCTTATAGGAATTTTCCTTCACGACCAAGTTGCCTGTTTGGAGCGGACATTGCGTGAGCAGGGGCTGCTCCAGTTCCTGTCTGCTAGCACCGGCACCGAGAACTTCACTTGCCTCTCGACAGAGCACCCCGATATCGTCAAGGACTATGGCCCCATCCTTCAGGTTGTGGACGGCGTGGTCCAGCCATGGTACTGCACAAGAGTGAGTTCCCCTAAATAGCTCCTGCTTGCGGCCCGCATACTGATAAAATAAAGATATCTCCGCAAGGACGGAAGCAACCTTCCCGAGCTGGCCGACACCCATCTCAAGGCAGCTCTGGCCTGCGTCACGTACTTGTCGTCACCATCCATTGACATCCTGTTTCCCGAACCGGGGGGCGGCGGGTATCTCCCGTCGGATGCTCAGCGGCGACTTCGTTCTCCTCACCTATGCCGTAAACAGAGTATATTAACCACATCAACGCATGCCTGGATCACAAGGATCCTCAAGACTCTACCGAGGCCATGTCCACTGCCATGCGTCAGCTCTTTGACATTCTGCGAAACGAGTTCTTCTAGTATCCCGTCGGAGACTTTCCTGTACAAGTTTTATATCGCCGAAGCCATCGCAGATTACAAGCAGCGGGAGCTGTTCGCGGAGGGACCATTCAACCCAGAACCTCCAGAGGAGTTGATGCGCCAGTTCTCCCGTCTCGGAGGTGACCCAACCGTCAAACTCTCGCTCGCGTGTGCCGCAGCCTTCATGGATGTCGCATAAATGGGCATAGTTTCCGTGGAAGGTAAGAAAAACACCAGTCTTAGCCATTGACTCATACTGACCGTAGCAGTGAGCAACGACGCGTCCCCGAACGACCCGTTGAACCTGTTTCCAGCCTTTGGCGAGTTTCGGCGACATCCCGAGGTCACCTTTTGTGATGGTCCGGACCACAGCCCGGACTGTCACTGCCAGAAGTTGGAGGACCTGTACGGGCCACGGTGGTACTACTGTCGCAAGCTCCCCTGCCGCGGCTACCTCACCGGCTTTGCCACCAAGGCAGCCAGAGAGGACCACATCGAATCCCACTCACAGGACTTCAAGTGTCCAGTGGAGGATTGCTACGCCGCCAGCGGGGGCCTCGACTCAACCTCCATCCGCAGCCGGCACATGGTAGCCTACCACGGGGACTTCAACGGCGCCGACAACGGCATGGACCATCTACGCACCCTCCACGACGCCATCCGCGCCGGCAACCTCCCCACCCTCCAAACCCTCCTCGCCTCCGGCAGCGTCACCATCCCCAAACGCCACGAATACCTCCACACCCTCTCCCTCGCGGCCCGCCATTCCACCTCCTCTATCCTCACCTTCCTCCTCGACCCCGACCTATTCGCAGTCTACACCCCCCCTCTCCCACTCCCTCTCCTCCGCCATCGACGGCCGCCACCCGAACCTCCCCAACATCCGCCACCTCCTCCTGAATCTTTCCGCCGACCCCCTCCGCTCCGTACCTTGGGGTTGTGGAACCCCGCTCGCGCTCGCCATCTCCCGCTGAGACGCATCCCTCCTCCGCCTCCTCGTCGACGAATGCGGGGTTACCATCCCGCCGGACCACCCCGCCATGGGGGGGGGGGGGAGCTTGTTCAACACGCCACACCTCTGCAGCAAGAGCGTGGAGGAGGTCCACCGGCGCTTCCGCGACTTGCGGGAGTACCTTCCCACGCCGGCCGCGGGGGAGGGTGCGTAAGCCGCTGGGCCGTTTAAGGCGGTCATGGGCGGGGCCGCGCCGGAGGCGTTGCGGGTGAGTTTGGAGGATGGGGGGGATCCGAATCGAATGGATGTGGCAGGGTGGAGCGAGAGTCCGGTGTATATGATGGTCAAGGCGGCAGAAGGGGTCACGGGGTTGGGGATGGTGAGGATGTTGTTGGAGTACCTAGAGGGCGGATGCGAACACGATGCCGTATCCGTTTTCGGCGCTGTCCGTGGCGGTTGAGAAGCATGGGGGGAGAGTGGGGTGCTGGAGCTGGTGAGGATGCTGTTGATGCATGGGGCCGATCCGAATTTGGGGAGGAGTCCGTTGTGGATTGCGATGAAGAATGGGAGGGCGAGGGTGGTGAAGGTGTTGCTGCAGCATGGGGCGGATGTGGAGGCGGCAACGGAGGGGAGGGATCTAGAACAGGTGAAGGGGGTGAAGATGATTGAGGCGGACTTTGGGGTGCCGTGGGAGGAGATTGTCGAGAGGATCTAGAAAGGGGAGGACTTGGAGAAAGTTGAGGGAGCGAGGTAGGCTGGAGTGTGGAGGCGAGCCGAGGGGAGAAAGTTCAGGTTGGTAGAGGGAATGCTAGGTGAATGAAGGCCCTTGACAAGTTGAAGAAAATGATATATCAAATATCCAGTTCCGCTTTCTGGAGCGCCACGGCGGCGAAATCACATCTCTTTGAGCAAACCGGTCACTGAGAGCCATCTGCGGACCCCACGACACGATCAAGCACAATAGCATTAGAGCATTTTGGCTATCATGCATGCTATGTCCTCCGCCTTTCAGGAACAACTTGAGTTCCTACACCCATTCGCTCACTTACATGGCATGGCCCTTGGTACGGACCTGGATCTTTGTTGTCATCCTGAGATTCCTCTCCTGTGCGCGCCCCAAAACCACAAGACACCTGACAGAATGATCCCCTCCTCCTCATGTTTTGATTCAAGCTCAGCTCGGCCGTAATTCCTCCGAGTGACCACCAAGGGCCCAGCCCAGCCACCTGTGGCCTCAAAGGGATCTCCAGCCTGCGTGGGGGAGGTTGAGGAAAAGCAAAGCCACACCGCCTCGTGCCTGGCCAGAAAACCGATCATCCAACCCAACTGCCGTTGTCAGGGATTCAATGGTGGGATTCATGAGAGCCCTCGTTGTCAACAGTGATCGGCGGGCAGTGGGGAAGGGGAAAACGGTTGCCCCATTTGGTTTCAACCCCCTGACCCGTGGTGCAACACTCAGGGGCCAGGGTTTTCCTTAGCCGCTCGGCAGCATTTCGTCTACCTGCTCCTCCATCTCCCACTTCCCGTCGACTCGGAACAATACATTTGTTCAAAAGTACGGATACGAACTCACTTTTGTGCCAACTTTCTTCGACAACTTGCAGCCCCCCACCCCCAAACCGTTGATCCCTTCACCCCAAGTGCCACTATTTCTCCGTCCGACGCGCCAGAGCCGCGCTCCCGGCGGGGAGACGCGGGGGAGTCGAAGAAAAGGAGGGGCAGGTTGCGTCCTGCAGGACTGCATGCGGGACCCCTGAACTGCTCCCCTGAGGCTCTGAGCTGCTGCCATTTGCTGTGCCCCCTCCGGCAGCCAAACGCCCGCATCCGTAGCTCTGGGAGCGGAGCCGCATTGGGATTGGGTTCCTGGTGATCTGCCGGGGAGGGCCCATGGTAGCGAAGAATTTAGCTTGCTCCTTGGGAAGAGCCGCCCCATTCTGGCAGCTACCACGGACTTGGGAAGTGGGCGCGTGGGAGAGAGGGCGGATGGGGCGTTGGGGGGATGTCCAGTGCGCGCGCGGGGGGGGGAGGGAGGGGGTTGGCACAAGTCAGACCATGACATGCTGCTTGGTCAGTTAAATCTCCCCGAGGACCTTTCGTTTTTCTTGTCCCCTTTTGCATCCTCCATCCCTCCGCATACGGAAAACAGCGCGGCGTAGCATCAGCAATACCCACCCTTGTTCCTTGTCGACCAAAGCGGAAGAAACACAACAATGGCGTTCCCCGTGCCTCCAGCCGGCGTCAAGGGCGCCCTCAACTCCGGTGACGCCCTCCCCATCATTGTCGAGGAGGTCACACCCGCGTGGTTCACCAAGATCCTCGGCCGCCCCGTCCAGACGGCCGAGCTCGTCGAGCCCATCCACGGCACAGCCAGCAAGCTCCTCTACAAGCTCACATACGAGGACGCCGGCGATGCAGCGACCCTCCCCACCCACGTCTGCGTCAAGGGCGGCTTCAACCCGGCGCTCGTCAAGCTCCACCCCTCCCTGAACGCCGTCTACCGGCGCGAGGCCGAGTTCTTTTACCACATCGCGCCGACCGTGTCGATGCGGCTCCCGCCCGTGTGGTACGCCGGCAGCGACACAGTCACGGGCCAGGGCATCGTGGTGCTGGACGACCTCAAGGCGAAGCAGCACGAGTTCGGCAACCCGGTGGAGGCGTGGCCGGTCGAGCGGGTGCGGACGGGCGTTGAGGAGCTCGCGATACTCCACGCAAAGACGTGGGGCGCGAAGCCCGAGGACTACCCCTGGCTCAAGGAGGGCCTCTCGCTGCGGGAGGTGATCCTGTCGCTGATGATCCCGACCGAATGGGAGAAGCGCTTCTTCGACGAGGCGGCCAAGCCGCCCGTCCCCGACCACATGACGGATCGCGACCGCATGGTGCGGGCCTTCAAGACGCTGTGGGCGACGACCAACCCGGCGCACCTGTGCGTGGCGCACGGCGACGCCCACATCGGCAACACCTTCATCACGCCCGCGGGCGAGCCGGGCTTCCTCGACTGGCAGGGCCTGCACTTCAACTCGTTCCTGCACGACGTCACCTACTTCGTCGTCGGCACGCTGACGGTCGAGGACCGCCGCGCCAACGAGGTCGAGCTGTTCGAGCACTACCTGGCCAAGCTGCACGAGGCCGGCGGGCCCAAGCTGGAGAAGGAGGCCGTCTGGAACGACTACCGCAAGCATCACCTGCACGGCTTCGCGTGGGCCCTGACGCCGCCCATGATGCAGCCAAAGGACAGGGTCGACACCATGTCGGCGCGGCACTGCGCGGCGATTGTGGACCACGGGAGTCTGGAGCTGCTGGAGAGCCTGCCGGGATATGTAACCGAGGTGTAGGATAGACAAGAAGAAGCATGGGCTGCCAGGCAGGTCCTCGTCAATGCAACGGTGCAAGGGAGTTGAGTTCGCGAGCACAACGTCGTGGCCACCTTCGGCTGTTCCTCAGCGGCTCAGTCACACCACCTTCTTCCCACGAAAGCAAAACGCGTAACAAAAAAAAAATGTGACACGCTCGCGGATGCCGGCACTCGCCCGCCCGCCCTCTTCCTCTCCCCCTTCATCCCCTTGTGCTGTGACGGGAGGGGGAATCAAAACCCAGTCCCATCCCCTTCTCCCCCTCAGGCACTTACACACCTTGGCACTCACCCATGATCAGCCCATCCCCACCCCAGACCGCTAGTCACCCCCCTAGCGAACGTTAGCCCGGTTCGGACCGCCCTTCGCGCCCAATTAACTCGACGCAAGCCCCGGCCCTGAGCCGCCAGGGGAGCGGTTCCTTGGTGTGTGTGTGGCTGCTTTCGAGGGGGGGGACACAACCCACCCACCCCTAACCCACCAACCCACGACGCACCCCTGTGTGTGGGCTTCTGCCGTTGTTTTTTTTTTTCTTTTTTGCAAGCGAGGGGAAATTCCCATGTGTCAAGGGCCAGGGGTGTGGAGGAGGGGTCCCCACTCCGGGAGGAACATGGTGGTTCCCCGGACGAACGGGCTTGCTCCCGCCCCTGAGGGGGGGCATGAAAATGGTGTGAGAGGGACAATGGGGATCGGCGTTGTCGAGTGGAGGATGGGTTTTGGGGGGGCCTGGAGAATCAGTTGGGCCCGTCGCGGGAGGGTTTGTGATAGGGGCAAGTGGAAACAAACCCGTTGAAGGATGCAGGCTGGTGGTCTGGAATACCACGCTACGCACATGTCCCGACATTGCGGACATGCTCGTTTATACGGAGGATGGCACCACGGCATATACAGCAGGGATGGCCAGCAGGATTTGCATCCTCACTTCCGCCCTGGGCGTCGCAGGGGCGGCGTCTCGTCTCCTCTCCCCGTCTCCCCATGGCACACAATCATCTTACGGCGGATTTTTTGCTCCTTTCCCTCTTCCCGCCAAGATCATCACAAAAGCCACCTGCAGGCATGGTGCCAAGCCCGCTCACGCTTCCAGCTTGTCGGGACTCGAGAACAATAAGAATCCCCTGACCCGGGAAACTGGGACACACACACCCAACACTCGGCCGGCTGGAGCCGACTGCTTATTTGCCGCCACCTTTTGTTGTTGTTTGCTTTGCCCCTTGTTCCTCGGTCAAGGCTCCTGAAAACCTGAGGAGCGTCTGGGAGAAACCCACCTGAACAACGAAGAGTGACTCGGAACCCACCTCGGGGAACCCATCTCGGAGAACCCACATCGAAGACATCTCGGAGAACCCACCTCGACCTCGACGACAATGGCTTCGGCAACGGCGTCGACGATGGACCCGGCGGCCGAGGTTGGCGTCATGCCGGCGCCGCCGGGCGTGATCCCCGACTTCCACCACACCACGTCGGTCCAGATCAGCTTCATCACCGTGTTTGCCGTCACCTTTGCGCTTGCGTCAATAGCGTTGTTGTTGCGGGTTTATACTCGGGCTTTTGTTGTGAAGTCGTTAGGGCTTGATGAACGTATGTTGATGGTGTTGTTGCGGAGGAGAATCGTGTGTCAAGATTCGGGGGCTGGTGGCTAACTTTCTGTCCAACAGCGCTGTTGATCGCAGCATGGGCCGGCACGTTGGCCTTTTTTATTGTATCACTTCAAGGTATGCTTGGTCTGTACCTCCAGGTTCCATGATGACCGTCCCTAACCCGCCTCCCCCAGCCATGCCCGCCGGGTTCGGGCGAAACCTCTACGAAGTAACAGCAGTCCAACTAAACGGCTACCTCGAGCGCCTCCTGGTCCTCGCCCTGACCTACATCTGGCCGCCGACGCTCACCAAGCTATCCATCCTGGTGCTCTACTGGCGCATCAGCCCCAACAACCTCTTCCGCGTGTGCATCATCGGCATCGCCGTCGTGCTGATCGGCTATACGGTCACCTTCACCGTGCTCTTCTCGGGGCCCTGCAACCCGCTGCTGGGCACGCCGGAGAGCGCCACTTGCCTCAACAACATCGCCGTCTCCCAGGCCGTGCTCAACATTGTTACGGACGGTGTCATCATCCTGCTGCCCATCCCGACCATCCATGCGCTGCACATGCCGCTGAAGCAGAGGGTGACGGTGGGGATTATTTTGGCGCTTGGGTCTGCGTGAGTACCCCCTTACCCCTATTCTCACCTCCGAACCACCCCCGCCCTTGGCACAACCCCCCCTTC
>FTEL01004083.1_pt1 | contig 10171 bp, 5 predicted proteins | sample 1658911 | NCBI WGS metagenome assembly FTEL01 (sample SAMEA3914869, study PRJEB12502) | metagenome | biome: forest; material: soil | place: USA | collected 2012-03-12 | depth 0.1 m
CCCCATCATCCCCTCGACGCCCCTCGGCCCCCTGTTGTGGCCCGGCGGCGTGTGGGGCTGTGTCGGAGTCAGGTTCCCTGATGCACACGAATTCCCGACCCGTGTTGGCTGTTCGATGGGTGGGGGGATGGGATCGTGTGGGATCGTGGTTGGCATCGTGAATAGCAGCAGCGCACACACTCTCTCTCACGCGCGCCCGGCAACACGACATATCTTGGAGCTTAATTGCTTGGGCTCCGAGCACATACCAAGGCACGGCCACTGACCCCCCAATCCATACGAGATCAGCCCGGCCAGCCAGTGCGCGTGTCCACGTCGCCACCTCTCCACGAGTTGCACAACCAACTTGTTCTCCGGCCGCGGATTGGGCTGTCCGACGGCCGAGCTCGCGAGTGAGCAGCCAGCCGGCGGCCGGCGCGACACGATCCACGGCGACCGGAGGGCGGTCCCACCACCAAATCTGGATCTGGAAGGCTGGAACGAACTGGCCAAGCTTCGGGATTCTTCTCGGTGCTCGCTCACCCCACGGCGGGAGGAGGAAGAGGAGGTGGCTCATCCACTCTTTCGCTGCGCCAGCCATCCCACGTCTGAGAAGCTGTCGCCGTGCGGCCCGCGCCAGGCAGCCCACGGACGGAGCCCGCCCTGTTCGGATATTGCGCGTATCGAGGTCGCCGGTATGCACATACCTGCCGCGGGCGGATAGGTCCGGCAGTGGATGAGGATGGATTCCTCGCGGCGGGCGGCCGGAACGACGAAGCACTGACCGACTGACCGAGGGAGAGCGAGCGTCCATGCCCTTCGCGGACACTGTGTTGGATCAGCGCTGCACTGGTAACCAGCCCGCTGGCATGCTCATCAGCATTCCGAGACACGCGGGGCTCGAGTTAGATGAGCATTCGCGGAGTCCTCCGTGTTTCTGTCTCTCCCACTGCCGGGCTGGTCATCTCGAGTCGAGGGCTTGTTGACTCCCAGATTTGCAAGCAAGTTGCAAGTGGCAACGACGGGGTCCGCAAAACTCCATCTCTAACAGCATATCCATATCCATCCTGCGAAGTGAGGGTTCGGCCATTCGATCATTCGCTGCATCTAAAAAAAGAACAACACCACCAGGGTTTTTAGCGGCAGTGGACTGGCTGGGGGAGGGACCCAACGGCGGTGTGATGCCGGATGCAGTCAGTGGCCAACGGCGACAGCAACAAGGAAAAGCTGGAAGGGCTGCGTTCGCGTGTCATGCGCAACCCTTCGGCGCCCTTGTGTGGAGAGCTTGACTCGTTCGGCTGCCGCCATTCATCCAGTCCTGCTGCGGCCTGCGACCTCGAATATCCATAGCCGCATGCTTTGAAGTGGGCGGGTGGCCTCGTATTCGACCTCGCCGGGTGGTGCCGGTGGTGGAGGAAGTGGAGGGGGGGGACCCTTTTTTAGGGCCTTGCATCGCCGCACCGCACCGCAGGGCGTGCGTTGCTTTGCTTTGAGTGCGTGCGTGTGTGCGTGCCTTCAGACCAGACGGCGGCCGAGCAGATGGATCCATCCAGTCAGCAGACGCCGCTGGGGCGGGTTGCAACAACGACCACACAATCCGATCCTCACGGATCAGCAGTGGGCGGCAAGGTCGAGGGACCGAGGGAGACGAGGTGAGAAAAAAGCATGGGAGAGTGAATCTCGCTCGGGGCTTGGTTCAATTCGGAGATTTTAGTTTTTTTTGGCTCTCTCGGTCTTGTCCGACGAGTTGGCTGGCCGGACATGAGATGGGCCAGGGAATGGAAGATGGAGAGAATGCGACGCAGTGCCAACAGAAAACAGGGCCCTCTGCTGCCCAAATATTATGCTTCATGCACCCGCTGGCACATACAAAGCAATATGAATGCAGAGTCCTTGTTCAAAACAGACGATGGACACAGTAATTGCAAGCAGTGCTCGTCACCAAAATCGAATTTAAAATGCTGAGTGAGCTGGCGAGCTGGCAACCTGGCACAGCTGGCTCGACAAAATGGCTAGAACCTGGTCCTCGTCTGGCGGCGGCATGTTTTCCGAGCCGGCAAGCCCCCTTTCCCCCTGTCTGCACCCCCTTTCTTCCCCTTTCACCCCCCCTCCCACCCCTGCATGCAACCCCACATCACCCATCCCATTCCAGCCAAGGCCCCCTTTCATCCAATCGCCCAGATTTTTTCCGCGGCACATCGCGCACATCGCGACCCACTGCCGCCATCGCGCCCCCCGGGCCTTGGCATTGCGTCCTCGTAACTGCCCAGGTCGTCGTTATGGGACGCCGTAGCTGCCGGACTTGAGAGACGAGGGTACCTGCCTCTAACTTCGCTGGCGCAGTGGTGCAGTGGGTGGCTCCCCCCTTCGTGCAGCCACCAGTGGTCCATTTGCAGGCAGCGCGGCGCTGGAAGAAGCAGCAGCCAGCAGGAGCCATCCAGCAACAGCCCATCATCGCTCGCCTGCCTGTGCCTGACCAGTCCCATCCAGTCCAGCCCAGCCAGCCCAGTCCACCCACTGCTTGCCTGCCCAGTCTTGTCCAACCCTGATCGGACGTTTTCTCGATCTTGCTTTCTCTTCGCTGCCCATCCCCATCACCCTCCCCATCTCATCCCCATCCCCCATCCCATTGCCGTCGCCGTCTCACTCGCTTTGGCGGTTTCCCTTCCGGTCGTTGCTTTTTCCTCTCTTCTCCTTCCTCCGCTGCCTGTCGCTCTTCTCTCGCTCTCTCGTGGGAGCCGAGCCTGGGACTTGCCGCCTTCACTTTGCTTGTGGTTGTGGACTGCGGACTGCGGACTGACTGCTGCGCTGTGCTGTGTTTTTTTTTTCGTGCCTGCTTGAGAAAGGGGGCACTGGGTTGACCGACCGAGGGCTGAAGGTGCACCACGCACACCCCCCCGTTGCCGCCCCGACCAGACCACACACCAGACCACAGCCAGGCCACTCAGACCAGCCCACACATCCCACCACTCACTCCCGACACTCTCGTTGTTCGTCATTGTCGAAAACCACACACTCGCTCGAGCATCGCTAGCCCCAGCCTGTCCCGGCCGACCCCCCCGGGCTGCTGTCGTTGCGTTGTTGTTGTTGTCGTTGTTGACATCACCACACACCACCACCCTTCCCCATTCCAAGGGCTGCCGACAACATCCCGCTCTGCCCGGCTGAACACGCCGCCCACACTCCCCCTCTTGGGGACGCCGCATCTCGCCCGCCGCCACCATGGCCAACCGCATGTCAATGTACTCGATGGCCTCGGAGCCCAGAGGTCCCGGCCAGGCCTCGTCGTCGCAGGTCTCGACCACGACGTTGCTCAACTCGATCCACAACATCTACCTCTCGTCCCAGCCCTACCGTCTCGATGCCGGCACCAGCCTCGTTGTCAACACGTGGCTCACGGCCTCGCAGCCGGGGCCCACGGGCTTTGTCGGTGGCACGATTGACGCGGATTTGATTACGCGGGCGTGGGAACACGCCCGGAGGAGAGCTGAGGATGGGTGCATTATCTTTGGGTAAGTTTTTGGCATCCCGTCCAGAAGCGTGAAGGGGGTGGGGGAGGAGGAAACGCGGGTTTCCAATCCGTGTCTTTTCCTCTTGTTCTTGCTAACCGGTTTCTCACCAGCTCTCTCCACACGTCGACGCCCTCACTTCTCCGACCTGCCCTCTCGTCCCTCCCCTCTGCCGTCCCGAGCTCCATCACACAGTCGCTCCAAGCCATCGAGCCTTTCCTCCGCTCTGTGACCCCGTACAACCCCTCGACCCCGAGGCAGGTCGCTCTCGGCGTCACCCTCACCCTCGACCTCACCGGAAAGGTTGTTGGCGGCTCAGTCGCCCTCTCACAGGGCGGCATCGACACCGAGAAGGGCCTGCTACGCATCCCCACCGAGGCCGGCAACCGTGCCTTCGACGCCTTCTACTACCTCCTCACCTCGGCCTCCACCCCCGCCGAGCGTGAGTTCCTTGGTCTCAAGGGCGCCTCCAGCTACAACCTCCTGGCCCGCTCCGGCTCGTACGACCCCCCCTCGTACCTGCCCACTGCCGACGACGGCGCTGCCGCCGATGACTTCCGGACTGCCCTCAAGGACATTGGCATCAGGGGCTCCGCGCACCGCAATTTCATTTCCACCCTCGCTGGCCTGCTGAAGCTGGGCAACACAATCGACTATAATGTGGACGAGGAGGTGCTGGATGAGATCAGCGAGGATGTCGGCGGGCTCCTCGGTCTGGAGCCCGAGATCCTGGCCAAGCAGTGCGCCACTGAGGACCGCGCCACCCTTCTTGCTGGCCTCTACGAGGCCTTGGTTGATTGGGTCATCCGGAAGGCCAATGAGGCCATCGCCGCCCAGATGGGCCGCATTAGGGATGGGGAAGAGTCGGTTGATGGCAGCCAAGGCGGCCGGACGCCCTTCGGAGACACGGGCGACACCGTCTGCCTTCATTTCCTCGAGATTCCCGACCCCAACCTCGGAAAGGCCGTGGCCATGCGCAACATCTTCGACGACACCCAGGGCATCAACTCGGAAATGAAGCAGGACGGCGTCGAGGTTGCCGCCGCCGGCAGCTCTGTCCTGCGCGAGATGCAGAACGCGGTCGCCGAGTCCGGGCCCGAGCTCGGCATCATGGTTGGGTCCCTCGGTAGGGAGAGGCAACATGTGCTCGAGAAGCGGGAGGAGGTCCTGGAGAGGATCGCCCTGTCTGCCGAGGACGACGGCTTTCTCAAGGAGCTGCTAATCCCCATCCCCGCCGAGGGCATCAGTCTCGGCCGCCAGGGTCGCCTTGACCTGCCCGCCATGCTGAGCACCAGCCGCGCCTGGTACCACCTCTGCATCCACCCGACCGACGAGTCGCCCGCCAGCCTCGCAGCCCTCCCGTCGGTTAACTCGGCCTGGTCTGCCGGCACCGTGTCTAGGCAGCTGCGCGCCTGGCGCCTCCCCGAGTGGTCCAACCGCCGCAACCAGCACCTCGACTACACGGCCGACTTTGACTTTGAGGAGTTTGTACAGCGCTACCGCGTGCTGGGCTGCATGGACGGGCGTGACGGGATCGAGAGCTGGATCCTGGAGCGTGGCTGGACCAACGGCGAGGTCGTGGTCGGGCGCGAGCGCGTGTGGATGAGGGAGTCGGCGTGGTGGGAGGCTGAGGGGGTTATCGACCTGAAGCCCGGCGACGTCGAGAGGCTCGGGAGCCTGCCCGGCATGATGCCCCCGAGCGCCTTTGGTGGCACGGGCTATTCTGCCACCGGCAGCGGCTTCTTCCCACCCCAGCCGTTCCAAGACGCCTCCTCCAACGGGAGCCATGAGCAGCTGGTCCACAACCGAAATCTCAGCCAGGCCACGCTGGGCGTCATCAACCCCGCCGTCGCCGCCTCGATCGCCCCCACCGCCATGACCGGCATGCGCAACGTTACCACCGGCGACTACGGCCTCGGCCACAAGGGCGACACGCACAAGACGGACGTCTTCTACAGCGCCGACGGCCAGTTTGGCGGCAACGGCCTGGACCCCGATCTCGCGGCGGGGAAGAAGATTGAGGAGCAACCCATCACGGCAGGCAGAAGGGCGTGGATCATCCTGGTCTGGGCCCTCACGTTCTGGATCCCCTCGCCGCTACTGCGGTACGTCGGCCGCATGAAGCGGCCCGACGTCCGCATGGCCTGGCGCGAAAAGTTTGTTCTTTGTGCGTTCATCGTCCTGCTCAACGCCATCATCGTCTTCTGGATCATCTTCTTTGGCAAACTCCTCTGTCCCAATTACGACAAGGCGTGGTTGCGCACGGAGGTCCAGAACCACCAGGGCGACGACGACTTTTGGGTCAGCGTCCACGGCAAGGTTTACGACATCACAAAGTTCTGGAAGCTGCAGCACGGCGACAACGCCTACCAGTCCACCCGCGAGGCCATGCAGCCCCTGGGCGGCCTCGACATGGACAACTACTTCGTTTTGCCGCTCACGCTGGCCTGTCCCGGGCTCGTCACGGACGAGTCGTTCCGGCTCACCGTCAACAATTCCGAGAGCCGAGAACAGTCCCTGGCCATCCACGACTCGGGCATGTACGCCAGGGAGCCGACCGGTCCTATGGGCAAGGTTGACTGGTACTCCAAGAGGTTCCTGCCGCGCATGAAGGAATACATCACGGGCGACCTCGTCTGGGATCCGGCGCAGATCAAGCGGGAGGGAGACGAGAACCAGCGCATGTGGTTCCTCTGGGAGAACCGAGTGTACGACCTGACGGACTACTTTGCCACCCAAAAGGAGAGGAACAACGACGCCCGCTGGGCCTTCCTCAACCAAAAGGTCGTCGACATCATGAAGAACGAGCCTGGCGGCGATCTCACAGACAAGTTTGCGAAGCTGAAGGAGGACGCCAATTCCACCGAGCTGGTCAGTATCTCAAACACGTTCAACTGCCTCAACAACCGGTTCTACCTTGGCATTACGGATTTCCGCCAGTCAGCGCAGTGCCAGGTGAACAAGTGGATCCTGGTCGTCTTTACCGTCATCCTCTGCTCGGTGATCCTCATCAAGTTCGTCTCGGCCCTTCAGTTCGGCTCCAAGAGGCGCCCATCGCCCCAGGACAAGTTCGTCATCTGCCAGGTGCCAGCCTACACTGAGGGTGAAGACTCGTTGCGCAAGGCCCTCGATTCGCTCACGGCCCTGCAGTACGACAACAAGCGCAAGCTGATCTGCGTCATTTGCGACGGCATCATCGTCGGTGCTGGCAATGACCGCCCCACGCCCAAGATCGTGCTCGATATCCTTGGCGTCGACCCCAAGGTGGACCCGCCGGCCCTCGCGTTCAAGTCTGTGGGTACCGGCAGCGAGCAGCTCAACTACGGCAAGGTTTATTCTGGTCTTTACGAGTATGAGGGCAACGTGGTCCCGTACCTGGTGATCGTCAAGGTGGGCAAGGAGTCTGAGCGCGAGAAGACCAAGCCCGGCAACCGCGGCAAGCGTGACTCGCAGATCCTGCTCATGAGCTTCCTCAACCGCGTCCACCACCGCGCCCCCATGAACCCCCTCGAGCTGGAGATGTTCCACCAGATCAACAACATCATTGGTGTGGACCCCGAGCTGTACGAGTACCTCCTGATGGTCGATGCCGATACCAACGTCCGCGAGGACTCGCTCAACCGGCTGGTGGCGGCCTGCGCGAACGACGCCAAGATTGCTGGTATCTGCGGCGAGACCAGCCTGCAGAATGAGGAGCGCTCGTGGTGGACTATGATCCAGGTCTACGAGTACTACATTTCGCATCATCTCGCCAAGGCTTTCGAGTCGCTCTTTGGCAGCGTTACGTGTTTGCCTGGTTGGTGAGTAGAATCCGTTTCCCCAAAGACTGAGAGGAGGCAGGAGACTGACTGTTTTAGTTTCTCCATGTACCGCCTGCGCACTGTCGACCGCGGCAAGCCCTTGATCATCTCGGACGACGTCATCCGCGACTACAGCGTCTGCAACGTGGACACGCTCCACAAGAAGAACCTACTGTCGCTCGGCGAAGATCGTTACCTGACGACCCTCATGACGCGCTACTTCCCCCAGATGAAGTACAAGTTCATCCCGGATGCCTACTGCCAAACCGCGGCTCCTGAGAAGTGGAGCGTCCTGCTGTCGCAGCGTCGTCGCTGGATCAACTCGACCATCCACAACCTTGTCGAACTGATGTTCATCCCCGAGATGTGCGGCTTCTGCTGCTTCTCGATGCGCTTCATGGTGTTCATCGACCTCTTCGGCACCATCATCCTCCCGGCTACCTGCGTCTACCTCGGCTGGCTGCTGTACACGGTCATAACACGAACTGGGCCGTTCCCGCTGATCTCGATCGTCATGTTGGCGGCCGTGTATGGTCTCCAGGCGCTCATCTTCATCCTCAAGCGGCAGTGGCAGCACGTGGGCTGGATGCTCATCTACATCATCGCGTTCCCGGTCTACTCGTTCATCCTGCCCATCTACTCGTTCTGGAACCAGGACAACTTCTCGTGGGGTAACACGCGCATCGTTATTGGCGAGTCTGGCAAGAAGCAGGTCGTCGCCGTCGACGAGGAGGGCTTCGACCCGCGCTCGGTCCCGCTCCAGCGCTGGGACGACTACGCCCTCATGAACAACCTCCCCGGCCGCCGCGGCGGGCCCTCAGAGAAGCACGGCGCCGAAGCCCAGATGGGGATGTACGACGAGAACTACGAGATGGACGACATGAAGTCGGTCTACTCGTCGGTGCGCCAGCCGTCGGTCCTGACGGGCTTCCCCGGCCGTGGTGGCATGGGTGCCTACATGCCGCCTACCCCGGGTACCCCTGGCACGCCGTTTACCGCTGCCGGCGGCGCCACCCGCACCAGCACCTTTGTGGGCAACACCACGCCGTACTCGGATAACCCGCTTATTGCGCAGCAGCAGCGGCAGAGCATGATGTCGCTCGGCGCGATGGGTGCCGACCAGCGCCGCTCGCACAGCCCGTACGCGGACTTCCCCGGCAACCGCGGCAGCGCGGTCAACCTGAGGGGCATGAGCGGGACGCCGCCTACGCTGGGCGTGCCCGGCGTCGGTGGCAACCGTCTCTCCGTGGCCTCGACGGCTCTGCTTCAGTCCGGTGGTGCGAGCCAGTCGCGCCTGGGCTTGCATCCTGACTTGAGCACGGGGTCGTTTGGCGCCGGTCTGGGCATGGGCGGAGGCATGCCGGACGACGGAGCGATCATTGAGGCGATCCAGGCGGTGCTGAGGGACGTGGATCTGGACACTGTGACCAAGAAGCAGGTTCGCGCGCTGGTGGAGCAGAGGTTGCAGACGGAGCTGGCGGGCGAGAGGAGGACGTTTATGGATCGGCAGATTGATAATGAGTTGGCGAATATGTAATGTTTTTGTTTTCTTTTTTGGGTTGGGGCTGGGTTGGGTTTGTTTTTGGATGAGGGGTGATCAGCGGGGATAGAAAGAGGTTTCCTTTTTGTATCCGTTTTTTTGGTTGAGTTTTTTTGCGTGTGTTTGGGGGTTGGAAATGGCGGAGAAAGCATCACTCACATCACATCACATCACATCATGGGGGGCTGGCTGTCTGCTGGCTGGCTGAGGAATTGGGGAAGAAAAAGGTTTTTGGTTTAGTGGTTGGTGGTGGGCAGCCGGTCCTCTCTCACTCTCAGTCTCTCTACAGGTTTTTCGTTTTGTTTGCGGTTTTGGTTTTGAGTTGTTTAGCTGCGGTACCTAATACGAATAACTACCTAACTACCTACTTGCATGTCTTGCCTGTGTCTCGCTCGTTATCATTGTCCGTATGTTGTTGGGCGACCCTCGATTGCTCCCTCTCTCACCTCTCTTCACTCAGGTTGGCTTGACTCGAGTTGGCTTGCGAGACTCGGCCTGAGTTGGCTTGTTTAGTTTCACCTGCGAGACTTGTTTGGCTTGACTTGACTGGCTTGTCAGACTTGACTTGGCTTGCTTAACTTGGCTGGCTTGACTTGGCTTGGCTTGCTTGACTTCAGTTGGCTTGTTTGGATTGGCACGTTCGGCTTGACTGGCTTGGCTTGTTTGGCTTGCAAGACTTGACTTGACTTGCAAGACTTGCTTGACTTGCTTGACTGGGCTTGCGAGGCTCAAGATCGGGCTGACTGATTTAACCCGATTGACCTCTTCAGCTTGACTCCCATGCCAAATAATTCATCTCAATCCGGCAATCACGCCCCTCGACTCAAAACCTTCACCAAACCCAGCAACAAAAACAGGAGCAACATCACCATCACCACCAACAACAACAGAAAAAAAGGCGAGAAAAAAAAAGAGAAGCTATCTCCTGGTCTCAAAAGACAAACTGCCCAGTAACAGGATTGAACTGTTGACCTTCGCATGACATGATATAGCAGGACTCCGCAATATTAGTACGACGCTCTAACCAGCTGAGCTAACCGGGCCGTTGTGGGGTTTTGTCTTGGGATGGTGTTCCCCATCGCGAGAGCGAGTCAACAAGCGGTTTGTCACAGTCTCGAATCATCATCATCATCATATCAACTATATACCTTCCTAACGCCATGGCCGTGCTGTGCTGTGCTCCTTTCACAGTCTTCTGTCTGTCTGTCCATCTCTCTGTCCGTCTGTGTTTGTACGGTACCTCCACCCCCCCAAACTCCCAACCCATCCCCGCCGGCCTTTTCATCCATCACTCTCCCACCCCAACCCCCTTCAACCTCAAATAAACATCCGTCCCCCACCCC
>FTEL01010662.1_pt1 | contig 10155 bp, 6 predicted proteins | sample 1658911 | NCBI WGS metagenome assembly FTEL01 (sample SAMEA3914869, study PRJEB12502) | metagenome | biome: forest; material: soil | place: USA | collected 2012-03-12 | depth 0.1 m
CCCCCCCCCCCACCAACACCAACACCAACCGCTCTCAACCCCCCTCCACAACCCCCCTCTCAACAAACCGACTCCTCACCGCCACCCCCCTCGCCAGCTCCCCCACACTTGCGCTCTGCATAATCTCAAAGATCGACATCTCCGCGCCCGCCCGCAGCCCCACCATGTTCCTCAGTTCCACCGCCACCAGCGAGTCCACCCCGAACTCCCCCAGCGACTTGGACGGCACCACGTCGCCGTCCGCGAGCAAGAAGATGTCCGTCAGTTTCCGCGCCAGCGCGTCAACCACGTGCCCCGCCGCCTCGTCCAGGGTGGTCGAGGCGGCCAGGCGGATCGCGAGGTCGTCGCCCCCGTGGGCGGCCGCCGTTTTGAGGGCGTCGCCGTTTTCGTCACCGTCCGAGTCGGTTGGTTGGTAGGCGAGGCAGGCAAAGCGGAGGTCGCGGTCCACTGCGGCCGAGCCGTCGCTGTGGTTGGCCGGTGGGCCGGTGTTGAGGCCGAGGACGAGCGAGCCCGCGTAGGGCGTGGAGATGGCGGAGCCGATGGCTGTGAGGACGTCGTCCTCGCTGAGGGCCATGAAGCCCTGTCGCTGGAGCGCCTCGATGGTCTTGGCGCCGTCGTCCTCGGCGAGGTAGCCGACTGATTTGACCGCCGCGAGGTCGATGGACACGCCCGGAAGGCCCTGTTGGACGCGGTAGCTCGCGAGCGCGTCCTGGTAGGCACCGCCGGCGGAGTAGTTGGACTGGCTGGCGAATCCGATGACGCCAACGAGTGAGGACAGCATGATGTAGAAGTCGAGGCTGTCTTGCGTGGCAAAGTGCGAGTGCAAATTCCAGCTGCCCGCCACCTTGGGCGCAAGCCCGCCGGTGTAGTCGTCAAGCGACATGTGCTCGAGTACGGAGTCCTGTAGTCATCGTCAGTGCCGGCTCGTTTGAAGATCTTGGCTGTAGTAGCATCTTACCTTCAAATCCATCCCACCGTGAATGATCCCCTTGATGGGCGGCCTCCGCTCGCGAGCGTGGTCATCAAGTGCTTTCCTCAACTCGGCAGGCTTCGAAATGTCACAGCTCATCGCCGTAACCTCCACATGGAGCCCCGACGAGGTCAGATCCTCCTGTAGACTCTCCACCCTGCCTGCAGTCTTTGCGCTTCTAGAGACGACAACGAGGTGTCTCGCGCCATGGTCTGCCAGCCAGTGGCAGACTGACCTCCCAATGCCGCCAAACCCGCCGACGACGAGGTAAGAGGCATCTGGGCGAAGCCTGACAGACGCCTCACGTGGGACAACCTGGAATCGGGGTTAGAAATAATCTGCATCATGAGCCGGAATGAAAATTGAGCAAGCAAACTTACCGAAACCATGGTCTCAGGCGTAACAGCCAACACAACCTTACCCACATGGTCCTCGTCCTGCACGACCCGGAAAGCTTTCTCCATCTCAGACAGCGGATACACCGTCACAGGCTTGACGGCCTCGACCTCCTTCCCAGCCACTAGCTTGACGACCTGCTTCAGAATCCTATTCGCCTGCACCGGTTTGTGCTCAGCAAAAGCAGCCACGTCGATGCTGGAAAACGAGACCGCCCTCGTGAAGGCCTCCATGGCGAGGCTGTTGTTCATCTCCGAGTCCCGCTTCCCAAGCTCCACGAAGCGGCCAAAGGGAGCGAGGCAGTTGAAGCTCTCCTGTAAGAGATGCCCTGTCAACGAGTTGAGAACCACATCGACCCCCTTCCCGCTGGTCATCTCCATGAGCCCCGCGGCAAAAGAGGCGTCCTCGCCGGACAAGATGTGATCTGCTTGTATCCCGTGATGCTCGATGGCAAACTGCCGTTTCGCTTCAGAGCCCACGGTGACGAACACCTCGGCTCCAACCCGCTGAGCGAGAGCCACCGCGGCCTGGCCCACTCCATCAGTCGCCGAGTGGATCAGGATTGTCTCTCCCGGCTGCAGTCTGGCGGTGTCATACAACGACAGATATGCCGTGACATGCTCCGTCGGAAGCGACGCGGCGACCTCGAAGCTCATGTCGTTCGGGATGTGGACCACGCTGCTCCAGCGCGCCCTGACCCTGCTCGCGTACTGCCCAGGCAGGAGGACAGCAACACGGTCGCCAGGCCTGTACCCCATTGCGGCAGCACCGGCGCTGACCCTCTTGACCACACCAGCGCAGTCGTATCCCATGACCTGGGACTTGAGCTGGCCCATTGCGACCAGAGCGTCGCGAGAGTCAACACCGAAAGCCCGTGGCTCGATCTCGACAAAGTCGTCAGGCAGCGGCAGCATGGCATCCAGATCGTCGTCAAACACCACCGTGTCCAACTGGCCAGTGGTGCCGATCGTGAGTCGAAGTGGTCGGTCAGGCTGGAGGAAAGGCTCAGCCCTTGTTGCTGGCCCTGCCCCAGGTTGGGAGAACGCAGCCTGGTTCCGCTCGACGTCCTTGACATATCTCGGGATGTGAATCACCCCGTCCCTCTCCGCAAACTCGAAGTCACGAGCGGATTCAGTAGAAGATTGATCAAAGAGGGACCCAAAGACGTCTGTGATAGCCCTGATCGACTCAGGAGACCATGGCAGCTGGGAGGGATCGAGGTCGAGGGTGCCCAGCGGCTTCCCGGAATACTCCTGCCTGAGAGTGCGCAAGAACCCAGCAGCAAGACTCGCAAGCGGGTTCGCGCAAGCACCAGTGCCGCCTCGAGTCAGCCAGAGAACACCCTTGGAGCCGGTGCAGACCATCTTGAGGCCAGCGAAACGAGCGGGATCGGGATTTGCCAGGACAGGGCTCTGTGGATCGTCGACGAACACGCAGACGGTATTCGGGTCGGTTGGCGCTTGCTCGAGGGTATGGACTGTGGGAACAGTCCATGTGAGGAGGCCGATGGAGAGCTTGAGTTGGTCAACCCAGGAGTCCGGAACTGACGGAGAAGCCGTTACCAAGGCCACCTCGCAGTCGAACTTGGGTCGATCCCCGACGGCCGTTGATGAGATGACGCTGAACGTGTACAGATCGTCGTTGTCGCAGTCGTGAACCTCGGTTTCGACTCCCCGGAAGCCAGTTTGACGAAGCACGCGATCCCACATTGGAATCGACAGCGTGGGGCTCAGCTTCCGTTCTTCATCTTCGCCTATTTCAGTCGTTAGCATCCTCTCCCCGATCTTGGGATCGGAAATCGAGATGAACTTACTCAACCACCAGCCCTGCAAAAAGCCAAAGATGAACTGTGTGTCGACTTGACCGTTGGTTGTCTCCACGATGAAGAGCTTGCCCCCAGGTTTGAGCAACTTTCTCGCATTCGTCATCGTCTTCTGCATAGCCACCGTTGCGTGGAGCACCTGGCACGCAATGACAACGTCGTAGGTCCCTTCCTCGAACCCTTGGCTAGCTGGGTCCTGCTCGATGTCCAGTTTCTTGAAGCGCATGATGTTGTTCCAGTCCTGGAACTTGTCCTTGGCTGCTTCAAAGAACCCCGAAGAAACGTCGGTGAAGTCATAAGAAGCAATGTTCCTCGACCCGATCCTCTCCAATGTATCCAGAATCTGGGTCGTGGCGCCACCTGTTCCACCGCCAATCTCGATCATCTTCGCTCGAGGATATTTGTGTGTGTAGAGAGCTACCAGCTCGCCCAGTTTCGCGTTGGCTCTCCTCCCCTGCACGCCGTCGAGATAGTACCTGTTCAACAGGTTGTCCTCAAGCATGACCTCGAGCGCCGTGATCTCGCCGCGCAGGATGGAAGCAATGTGCGAGCCGAGCTTGCAGACCATCTCGCCGTTTGTGCTGCTTCTCCTGACCTTGTCCAGGGCTCTGGCTCGCTCTTTTGGCGTTGCGGTAATCCAGTCATTGCTGCCAGGCGCCAGCTCGTTTGACTTGGCCAGCTCCGCCTGAAGCCTCATCCAAAGATAGAATTTCCGGTGATGGGGCTCCATGTGTTTGATGTCGGCAGTGGTGAGCTCATTGAGCACGTGCTGGATGTAGAAGACACATGCCCGGCGGAGATCGGCCAAAAGCTCGGCCTCCTTCCCTGATATCCCACTGCCCAGCTGCTTCTTGACGTAGGAATCTTTCATGAAGGCAATATCAGGAACCCATTTGGCAATCGAGAACTTGTCCTGTTCCCAGGCAGGTGCGGCGTTCAACGGTGCGCTGCCAATGGATTGGTACACCAGGTCTTCAATGCTGATGACCGGGGACTGGAAGGTGTCGTTGGTATCCGTCAAGCCGTCAGCAACAGTGATGGAAGTCGACATGGTCTGGGAGTCGGAGTGGGCCAAGTCCGTGTAAGCCTTGAAAGGATGGCCGGCAACGGCACTGATGCTCTGTGCAACCCAGAGTTTCCGAATCGAGCGCGGAACTTTGGGGGTGCCGAGTATGCTTCCGGCCCCAGGAACCGCGGTGTATGCGGCTTGGAAAACCGAGTCGAGGGTTGTGGGATGCACGACGTGCGGGTGCTGGTGATTCTTGGGCATGGTCGACTCCGAGTCCGCGACGATAAAGGAGGTGACAGACTGCCGGGTCCGGGCACGAATAGAGTGGACGTTCTGAAAGATTGGCCCATGAGAGATCCCCCCAGACCGCAATGTGGCGTAGAGGTCGCGGGGGCTGATGTAGGAGCGATAGGCAGCCTCGTCCGCCGGTTGCTTGACATGCCGTCGCACCGCACTTGGCCTGCTGCTATTGAGCTCCAGCCCACCCTCCGAAGTGTACTCAACTATGATCAAGCCTTTGCAATGCTCGGTCCATTTGTTGTCTAGGGTGACTGACTGCACCTGGAACTCCAGCCACCCCTTTGTGTCAAGCGCGCGGTCGCTGCACGGCCGGAGAGCAAGCTGGAGCTCGACGCCGTCACGAGTGTCGGGCACAATCAAGACGTTGATGATGTCCACATCCCGTAGGTGGTATCCCTTGATGTGCCGGTGGAGGGCTTGGTAGGAGGAAAGACGAGATGCGCCCTCAATGGCCATGCAAAGGTAGCCGGCAGCCGGATAGACAACGGTGGCCTGGACAACGTGATCTCGTACCCATGGAAGCTCATTGAGTCGGATGAAGTGCCGCCACGTGGGAGCGTTCATGTTGGCACCGAGCGTCATGGATCCCAGCAAGTCGTGGGGGCGGTCGCTGCGGCCACGCAGGGCCTTGTTCAGCCTCGGCTCCTGCCAATGTCGTATCTGGTGATTCCAGGGGTAGTGAGGAAGATCGTGCAAGACGGTCAAGCCCTGCTTTCCAAAGGGGAAATTGACAGCAGCAAGGTTAACTGGGTATCCGTTTTGGATCAAACTTCCCACCAGGGCGTGCATGGTATCCACAGCGTTTTGCTTCCTGATCAAGCAAGTGGCGTACGGGATCGTGAGGTTCCTGAACTGCGGCATGCCGAAAATGTCCTGGATCGGGCCGGAGAGGGCGGCGTGAGGTCCAACCTCGATCACCATGTCGACAGCGGGTTCGGTGTCGGAACCGTCGAAGCACATGCTGGAGAATGCCTCGACGAAGCGCACTGGTCCGGTAAGACTCCGCACCCAGTGGGCCGGGCTGCCAATGGCTTCGGCGTCATCGAGGCGAGCCCCGGTGGCGGGGGACGAGAAGACCATATCGAGAGTGTCTTGGGCGGGACGGACCTTGCCGTCCATGGAGGCGTAGTAGGCATCTGCAACGGCGTTCATGTGGTGCGAGTGCCAAGCGGCGTCGACCTTGAGGCGTCGGGCAAAGACATTATCCTTTTTCAGGAGAGCCTCGAGCTGGTCCAGGCCAGACACATCACCGGAGATGGTGCTGCTGCTGGGGCTGTTTTCGCACGCCAGCACCACCTTTCCGTTGGACACGCGTGAGATGTATTTCTGGGAATCCGCAGGCCCCAAGCCGACCGCCACCATCCCCCCTTTTTGGGCGGACTGGCGGCTCGACTCGGACGTCAGGCCACCACGCGCATATGCGATGGCCATGGCGGAGACCAGGTCGAGTGCGCCGGCAATGTATGCCGCGGCAATCTCTCCGCTCGAGTGACTTGTGACGGCTGTCGGGTTAATGCCCCAGGCCCGCAGCAGCTCCGTGAGAGCAATCTGCACGGCGACGCAGACCGGGGTGCTGTAGTCGAGCTCGTTGACCCTGGAGGTTTCCGGATCCCTGTTGAGTTCCTCTACAAGTGGATCACCTGTCAGTTGGTGCTGGACGTTGGGTGAAGGATGGGGGCACGAGGAGGGGAGGGGGGTAGGACGGAAGGGCAAGGGATACGTACCGATCATGTTCCAGCTGGCACCTAGCTTCTTCAGCTCGACATCACAGTCCAGAAGGGTGGCCTTGAAGACGGAATAGACGTCAATGAGCTCTCGCCCCATGGCCCACCACTGGGCGCCCTGACCCGTGTAGACGAATCCGAGTCTCGGGGGTGTCTCTGTCTTGGTGGGCTTGGCCCTGCCAGACTGGATGGTCTTGACGAGGCCTGCGACGCTGCTGGCCGAGAGGGTTGCTCGCCACGGGAATAGGGAGCGGCGGTGGCCCAGGGTGTAGGCCAGGTTGTCGAGAAAGGCGTCCTCGCTGTGGCTCGACTTCGTGGCAGTAGTGAGCAGGTACTCCTTGAGGTTGTCAAGCATGGCCTTTGTCGCCCTCTCGTCCTTGGCGCTGAGCATGAAGACGCGGGAGCGGGCGTTGACGAGATCGCTGTCAGTGTTGCCATGGCCGTTGAGGTGGCCGTTTGTGCCGTTTGTGTCGTGTGAGTGCCCATTTGTGATGCCATTGGCGACGCTGTGCCCGTTGCTGTGGCCGTTCCCGTTGGTGGATGCCTGGACAGAGTCTCGGGCCGTTGCAGAATTCTGCGTCGACGACGACGACGACGCGAGGAAGGAGCGCAGATCCTGCATGATCACATGGGCATTGGACCCGCCGTAGCCAAAGTTGTTGATGGACGCCTGCCGTACTCCTTCCTTCTCGGGCCACGATTCCAGCTCAGTGGGTACCTGCCAGGCAGCAACTGTCAGCGCTTTTCTCTGTATTTTTCCTTTTATCTTGCTTTCTTCCCGTCTTCCCCACAAGATGGAATTCATGCTCGACATACCTTGATGCGCCACTTGTCCAGCTGCAGCTTTGGGTTTGGCTTCTCAAAGTTCACGCTCGGCGGGATCTGGCCCTTCTCGAGCGCCAGGGCGACCTTGATGACGGCTGCCACGCCGCTTGCAGTCTCAGTGTGCCCAATGTTCGTCTTCACTGACCCGATGCGCAGCGGCTGCTCGTCTGTCCTCGAGTCCCGAAACACCGAGGCAACCGTTGCTGCTTCGATCGGGTCGCCCGTCGGTGTCCCGGTTCCATGTGCCTCGAAGTACGTCGTCTTCCCCGGATCGAGACTAGCTCGTCGGTAGCATTCACGAATCAGCGCTTCCTGTGCCTCCCCGCTTGGTGTGGTGATGGTCTCAGTCTTGCCATCCTGGTTGAGCCCGCTCTCCCGGATGATGGCCCTGATCGGGTCACCGTCGCGGAGAGCATCGTCCAGACGCTTGAGCACGAGGGTGGCTGACCCTTCGCCGCGTCCATAGCCGTTCGCACGGCTGTCAAACGCGTACGACTTTCCATCCTTGGAGATGAGACTGGCGTCATGAGTGTCAGCAAATTTTTGAAATGCCCGTTCACGGCTCGTCGAGACACTCACGTCATGGACGACATGGTGAGAAACATGTCCGGGTTGAACATCAAGTTTGCCCCGCCCACGATGGACATGTCTGACTCGCCGGTCCGTAGGTTCTGGCACCCTTGATGCAGCGCCGTGAGCGTCGTTGAGCAGCCCGTGTCCATCGACATGCTCGGCCCCCGCAAGTCAAAGAAGTGCGAGAGCCGGTTCGATGCCATGGCTGCCCCGGAACCTACGAGGAAGAAACGGGGCAACGCGTCAGGGTCCTTGATGAGACTCTCGTGATAGTCCCGGAAGAACAGCCCGGCAAAGACGGAGGTGTTGGAGCCCGCCACATCTTCCAACCTGATGCCCGCTGCAGGGGTGTCCATGTTGTCAGCTCGCAGAACGCATTCTCAGTTCAGTCTGGTTAACTAACCGCTTTCTAGTGCCTCATACGTCGACTCTAGTTGAAGGCGAAATTGGGGGTCCAGGGCCTGCCAACAGGCATTGTCAGTTCGCACGCACTGCTTGAAACGAGTGGATGACGCTTACCGCTGCTGTTTCTGCAGGGAGGTTGAAGAACTTGGCATCAAACAGACCGATGTCCTCGCTGAGGAAGTGGCCACCAACGACATCAGTCTAAGACGTTATTCATCAGCACTGAATTGTTCCCAACACGCCCAATCACTCGCATGCGACTACTCACCCCGTTCAACTGCGCAAAGTTTGGGTGTTGGAAGCCATCGATGTTGAACCGGTCCTTGGGAATCTCGGACCACCCACTGCGGCCCTCAGCGAGCAGCTTCCACAGCTTCTCGGGGTTGTCGACATCGCCAGCGAAGCGACAACTCATGCCAATAATGGCGATGGGAGTGGTGGAAGCCATTGGACTGACTGACTTGGGCGTCTTGTCTTGCGGTCACCCAAGTTTGGTGGACACCCAGAGGGCAGTGAGGGTCTGTGGGTATCTTGACGGCGACAAGGGTGAGTACCTATCTTCGACTTCGATGTGGCGCTGGGACAGACTGCCCCATGACGGTATATGTACTGACTTGCGGTGTAGCTTCGTTCGCCTCCTCCGCTGCCCCGGGCCACTCACGATGGCGGAATGAGAACCGCGCTACAACACCCCAGCCATGTAAGCTCGGCGTCGCGTCATGTCGCTCGGTCCCAGAAACGGCGGCCGTGGCCCCTACAAGCGCGGGGAAGTCTCAGCTGCTCTTGCCCACCCACACAATGCCAACTTATCGCCCACTACTCACCAACTTCTCGCCCGCTCATCGCCATCTTCTCGCCATCTCTTCACTAACTTCTCCCTTGCTCCACCTCCTTCTCGCCAACTTTGTTGTCTGCCAGCTGTCCTGCTGGGGTGTTCATGTGAGATACTCCGGCCAAGTTATGAAGAAAACTCCGGCTCAGCGCCCCCACCCTCGCTCGGGGCGCGAGAGAAGGGCCGTCAGCGATCTTGGCCCGGATCAGCCCGACAACCTGAGACTTGAGAGGTGGACAACGTCGGACGTCTCGGCGCTAGAATCTGCCCCCCCGTGGCCATCCTCTTCCATCCCAGAGCCGCGCCGGGGGTTGCGGTGCGGGGGAGACGTGGAGCCGGAGGAGAGGCGGACCACTCCGCCAAAATACTCCGCGACCCGGCTCGCTGGGTACGTCAGACCGGTGGCCGGAATCCGGTTGGTGGGGGCCGCGGAGCCGGGAGCACTGCCCCCTGGTCAGGCATGGGCGGGCGAGACATGACCGCCGGGACGAAGCTGCCGACCGGCGGCAAGATCAGCGAGGCTGCATGAAGCACCGACGAGATTTTCCGGCCAGTCCCCTCCCGTTCCTCCAGCCCTTCCGCCCTGCTGTGGGGGTCATCTCGCTGACTCGCTCCCGCTCAGTCAAGGATGGTCGCCGCGGAATGAGATGAGTGTGCCAGGCCCGGTACTTACCGACGCATCACGGCGATCTTCCGGTTGCTGACGAATGACGGATGCATGAGGCACCTTGGCGGGCGCCGATCCCCCCCCCCAGCAGCCCTACTCTGTGCTCACGGTGGTGGATGCCTCTTCCTGTCCCCCACCCACCCCTGGGATCCGCGTCTTGCACAGCACAAACACTTGTCCGGGCACTTTGCTCGGCACCACGGCCGGCGGCTGTGCGTCTCGATCGGAATCTCGGTTTGACCATCGCAGGACCGCAGTGCTGGTGTAACCCTCGCGCCTTCGCGACTGAAACAAACGCATCACGATCCCCCCCTCCTTCTCGTCCCCGAACCCATTCACCATCCACGCTGAGCTGATGACCAAGGCCCGGAGTGTGCTGAATGCAAGAAAAAGCCGCCCATCTACTCCGTACTCCGCACCTGTTGGGCCGGATGCCCTTTTACGGTATCGACAACCGGGCGAACTTCCGGGGTCTTGATGGTGCTCGTCAAGCACAGTGTTCCAAACGGCAGATGAGAGACGTCAGAAAGTACGGATCATGTTGCTATTTCCGTGTGGTGAGCGGCAGACGGACATTTTATGTCCCTGTTCGGCCCCTGCTGGGCCCCTGGCATGCTGATGATGGCCTCCGC
>FTEL01007950.1_pt1 | contig 10154 bp, 7 predicted proteins | sample 1658911 | NCBI WGS metagenome assembly FTEL01 (sample SAMEA3914869, study PRJEB12502) | metagenome | biome: forest; material: soil | place: USA | collected 2012-03-12 | depth 0.1 m
CATCATGGCATCATGGATGGCCTTGCAGCGCATCACATCGGATCCCGTGGCCCTCATGGGAACCGTAACCGTTTTTGATTATTCTGGTGCAACATCTGGCAGACACGTTGTGTGTGTGCTGTGTGCCGTGCGTCGTGTAGGACTCAGTGCTGCTGGGACGCGGATGAGGGCACAGCACAGGACAGTCTTCCATCTTGGTCCTGGACATCGGCCGGTCGGTCGGCCTTTGTTGTCGTCAATAATGATTGACTGGCGGGTTCTGTTTCTGTAACCACCCTTGTATGACAAGCCTGGACCCAAACGATTGAGAAAAGTAAGACAACGCAACCGAGACACGACAGGTCCCTGCATGCCATGATCGGACGAGAGACGCGCTGCAGGCGAGCAGCAGGGCCTGGACATGGCCTGGGCAGGGCCTGTGCGGGCAATGCAGGGCACTCTGGTGCTGTGGAGGGGGACTCACGGGCCACCACAGCACCGTAAAGTCGGGCTTGGAGCCCCTAACCGGCGACCACTCAGCAGCCACCAATTTCACCACCACACAAAACTTTCACATGCCACACCACTTTCCCATCATCCTCGGGCTCGTCGAGAGGGGAACAAGGACAGACAGACGAGAAGGGAATCGCCTGCCGCTCTCAAACACCTGCCCCGCACGAGCTGGACAGCATTCGCGTCAAATTAACTAACAGCGACATCACGCGGCACTGTCTAGGGCGGCATGGAGATGGATGGTGGAAACCTGCGAGATGGCCAACAATTCCGCCGACAGTCCTTCGGGCATGGACAAACACGCCCGCCCGGTCCAGAGCATCCTGAGACCCTGCATCCCAGCCCGGCAGCCCGCGGACCGCCAGCATGGGCAGGGTGACGCAAGGCCGGTTGGTTGGCGCTAGTTTTATGGCCGTCCATGTCCATGTTTCACCGCGTGTGGTCCCCAACGGTCCCCAACCGCGGGCAGACGAAGCTGAAGACAAAAAGGCTGCCGCCAGCTGGCCAAATTGATTGATCCTGACAGCCGCGAGCCGTCGTCATGGCCAATCTTGCACAGTCCTACGGACGTACGGATTGGCAAAGGGTAAGTGAGTACATACAAACGGCTTAACTAACTGAACAGACATTACTCCGTGCTGCGTCCGCGGACAACCAGCCAAGCAAGGTCGTCACCACCGGAACCATCCCGGGCCACACCATCGGGTGTCCCCCGAACCCTGCCCCCAGTATCTCGGGTGTCCTCCGACCCGCCTCCCACCCGGAACCTTTCCGCGCCCCGGACGTCACACCCGTCTCATACCCATCATCAGCATCACTGATCACCGCGCCGAGCGTGACCCTCACGGCCGGTCGAAACACGGAACTCCAAATTAAGTGGTAGCAACTAACCGAGCCGCCCCCCAAGAAGAAAAACACCGCCACACAAAACCCCCCAACCCAGCTCCCAGATCAGAGCGCGTACTCGCACTCCTCCGGCCGGCCCTGCGTACAAAACGTCATCTGAATCGGCGACGCCTTGACCCCCCTCAACACCATCCTCTCCCTGAACTCATTCAGCCTCGGCGCGGCGTCCAGCTGCGAGCGGTTCTGCCCCGTGGCCGAGTCGATCCGCCCGGACCAGAGCACCTCGCCGGCGGCGCTCGCCCGCGGCCAGACCAGTGTGTCAAAGTTCGCCGGGTCGATCGTCTCGCTCCACACGGCCACCTCGCCGCCCAGGACGAGTTTGGCTTCCTCGGGGGTCAGGCCGGCGGCGGGATCGTGCGAGTAGACGAGGCGCCACGACTTGGTCGGGTTGCACCAGTCGTTGAAGGGGAAGCCCGTCGCGAAGGCGTTGCCGTTGGCCCAGTTGAGCCACTGGCCGCGGCCGCAGTCGAGGTACTGGTCACCTATGTTAGCTGCGTTCCAGAGGGGGAGACGAAGGAAAGGAAAGTCCACTCACCCAGTAGTTGTAATCGCTGTTAATAACCTGAAACCCCTTCCCCGTCAGCTGCTTGACCGAGTCCCCCCCAAGCCACGACTGCACCACAGTATCCTTCCCCATCGTGATATTCCACTCCAATGGAATCTCCTCCCACACCACCGGCGCCAGCCCAGCCTTCCGCACCCGCTTATGCTGCGCATCCACAAACTTCTGCAGCAGCGGCTGCAGCACCTCAGACTTGTTCGACCTGATCCCATCATCCAGCATCGAGTCGTTCTTGTTCAGCTCATCACCCCCGGTGTGGAAATACGCCGCGTACGGCGCCACCCGCGGCAGCAGGTCGTCGAACAACTTCTCCAGAAACGCGTCCACGGCCGAGCTGTTCAGCTTGAACGCCCCGCACGGCGGCTCCGCGCACCACCACCAGTACGGCAGCTCGTTGTACGCGACGATCAGCTCCGGGTGCGACAGCGCCACCACGCCGATATGCCCCGGCATGTCGATCTCAAAGTACACCTCCACGCCGCGCTCCGCGCCATAGCGCTGAATCTTCTCGATATCCGCCGGCGAGTACGTCTGGCTCGGGTGGTACGCGCCCTTTTCCGACACCTCGGGCATCGACGGCAGCACCAGCGGCCACGACTGGGAATCGGTGACGTGCACGTGCAGCCGGTTGAGCTTGTTCCAGCCCATGGCGTCGATGGTGCGCAGGATGTCGGGGACGGGGAAGAAGTTGCGGGCCGTGTCGATCATGATGCCGCGGTGGGGGAATTTCGGGGAGTCATGGATGGAGACGGGCGCGTAGGGGGTGTACCAGAAGCTGCCGGCCGAGTGCTGGTAGAAGAGTTGCGAGAAGGTCTCCAATCCGCGGAGAACGCCGATGGAGGAGACGGCGTCCAACCTCGCCGCCCCCTCCGCCGAGACAGTCAGGTTGTACGACTCATCGACTTCGTTCGCGAGGGGTTTGAAGGCGGAGGGTTTGTCGTCGGCGGATTGGACGATCTGGAGGGTTTGCAGCCAGGTCTTGCCCTTCGAGACGTCGGGCTCCCAGGACGAGTGCGGTTTGTGCAGCTTCCAGGGGACGAACTGGCTGCTGAAGATGCCCGAGAGGGCGCGCGAGACGCCGGCTTGGACGATTTCTTTGCTCGTGAGCTTGTGGGGGGTGTAGCCGTAGGTGTAGGGGAGCTGGTGGGTGAGGGGGGGTGTGGGGTTAGTAGCTGCTGCGGCTGCTTGGTCCCAGGGGGAGGTTCCTTCATTGGGGTCTGGGGGTGGTGCCAGGGGGCAGATATCTTCATCATCACCGTGGGCAGGGCAGGAGGGGAACACAGGAGACGACGGTAGGGAAGAAGAAGAAGAGAGAGACCAGCGTACAAATTGCCCGTTGTAGGTGACCTTGAGGTTCTGGTGGAGGTACAGGACGGAGCTGCCCTTGGTGTAGCTCTGGGGCGCGGGCCAGAGGGCCGCGACGGGGGTGGTGAGGGCGACGAGGAGGAGGGAGATACACGATAGGAGGGGTGGTGGTGAAACCATCTTGACGACGACAGATGACGGGACTTGACTTTGCAGTCAGTCCATCAGCCGTGGGAAGAAGGTGTCAAGGAAGGGGAGATCGCGCGGGTGGTTGCCCCGGGATGATGTGCACAAAATGTAAGTCGGTTGGTAAGAAACTTAAGAAAAAGGGATGTAGATGATGTGCAAGGGCCGGGTAGGGCGCAAGACCACAAGACTGGTGGGAGAGTAGGAACAGGGCAAGGAAATGGAATGCCAGAAGCGGCGCTTTTAAGAAGATCTCGGCTTTGCTTGAACCACGCCTCCTGCCCACGCGCCATCCATTCGGGTAGATATTAATGAGACAGAGCAGATGGTTGGCCGGCCCGCCCAGACCCAATCAACAAAACCATGCCCCCGGGGCACCGTTGCACGGGTTGGTTACAGCCCGGGAGGGGACCACCACACAACCCCCAAAGGAAAAAACGGGAGCAGCAGCAGCAGAGCGATCTGTTTGTGTGTGTGTGTGCGGGCTTTGGTTGGCGGCGAGCAGGTGAATGTGAACGAGTGGTGTTGGTGATGCAACGGGCAAGGGTCCCCCCCTTGTTGCTCCGCGTGAATGGGGTGTGTGTCTCGTTTGTTCGCGGTTGGTGGTGGGATGGGAATGTGCGTGGATGGGAGGATGTCGGAATTGCAACCCACGCGGGAGGATGGCGTAGCAACGCAGCCCCCTCCTCCCCCAGCCCAGCCCAGCCCAGCCCTTCGGCCCTCGACGAGATCCACGAGGCTGGTTCCAGCACGGCACGGGTCGGCCACTGGCGGTGTTGCCTTCGCGTCGCTGGCGAAAGAAGAGGAAGGAGAGAGCGGTGATCAAAATGAGGGCAGCAGCAGCCGCAACGTTACACGGCTTGGCCCGGTCGAATACACCGGTGGGGGGGAGGTGGGAAGAGGGGAGCGAGAGAGGGGTGAGGGGTTGAATGAAGGGGTCAGTCAACAAGCCACATCTGCGAGCTAGCTTACGAGGACGGAGGAGAGCTCCTCCGACTACCAACTCGATCCCGACAAGCCCTTTTTGACCTGGGATGGAGGGACAAAAAAACATGCTGAAAGACAGCCGTGCATCTGTGTCCGCTGGTTGCACGGCAGATCCGCGAGTTATTCTTGGGGGGCGCAGCGAGTGCGTGTCCTGCCCGCTCTGCTGTCGCTGCACACTCCTTCCCGACAAGGGAGATCATCAGACGATCGTGTGCGCGGACCGAAACAAAAACAAATCGCCCGATCCGCCCGCCTTTGCCTTGCCGTGGGAGATCTGTGGCTGACGGCGCCACGGCTTGGCAGGAGAGCGAAACAAGCAGCAGCCAAGCAGCAGTTCGTGCTGTCGGCAGCACGAGGCGCCGTCGTGTTGCGCCTGTGACGGCAGGGCGCATCACGGGCCACTGCTAGAACACCGCGTGGAATGAGCTCCATGCTATGCTCTACGACGGGGGTCGGCACAGTTGCAACCGCCAGGCAGATGTTTGATGCAAGGCAACCCTCCCAGGAACCAGATAAGTCCCTTGAGCCTGGGCGTCCAATCGCAAGGGAACCGAGGATCCACCGGGGCCAACTTTGTCGACACCCGTTACGCCGTTGAAGGTTGCAGCCGCATGTGAGCGTGCCATGCGAACCAGTGCTCGGGCCCTGGGAGAGCGCCCTTGGGTTGTGGATGGTTGTGTGGTTGTGTGGTTGTGTTGTCTTGCATCGCGTTGTTGCAAGCTGGGGTTTCGAGCGCGATGTTGGGGTCCTGGCCACGCCCGACCATGCCTTCCCATGGCTGCCCATGCTGCCGTGCCATGCTAGAAAGGAAGGTGAGTGAAGCAGTGCAACCAACCATGCGGGGGGTCACGGTGGACAAGGGCTCGTTGTTGGCCATTGAGAGGGGTCGAGACCAGTTGCTTCGAGATGCTGCGCTTGAGATATGACTGACCAACTCGGGGATCGAGATATCAACCTGTGACCGAGACGCGGTGTGTCGTTGCTTCGATGTTCTGCTACGCTCTGGTGATCCTGCAAAGAAGAGAGCACGGCCCAGCCAGATTGAGGCCAACGTGCATAAAGCACGCGGGATCCGGGGGCCTAGATATTAATTAGCTTGCAACTGCCGGCCTCGCTGCCTTTCACGACCCGGCAAAGGCCCTTTTACCGGTCATGGTGACAAAATGCATGGCAGGTCGAGGGTTGCCAGGACAATGGATGGACTGGATCATTCAGTTCCTGCAGATAGGCCTGGATGCCAGTGGGTGGTGCTTGGCGTCTGGCCTGAGAAGGGGATGACAAAGAACACAGCTCGGTGACTCAGGTGAGGCGCCACAGCTGGCAGCGCAGGGACGCGAGAAAGGCAAAGAACAAGATGACTCACGTGACCTGCAGCGCCACTGCCCAGAGCCAGCACCAGCCAGCACCAGCCACCCGCTGCACCTGGCGCCTTGCTGTGCTTTTGGTCGTGCGCGCTCTGGCTCCACGCCCCAAACCTTGAAATCTTCCACATCACGTCAACCATCCTCCAGCTCGAGCTCCACGACCCATCGGCACCGAACACCTGCATCCGGCCTCTCCTATATTGTCGGTCACAGACTCGGAGCTTCCCCGTCTTGGACACCCCGCGCGCACAGCAACGTCGCCACTGTCGCGTCTTGATCAAAGCCCAAGCAGTCATCGCTTTCTTTGGCCACTGCGCTCCTCGACTGCACATCCGACCGAGATCCCTCGTCGCCTGCTCGCGCTCCATCGCAGAGCCCCCCAGAATCCATCCCCCCGACCGCGAGAATCGCCCAGCTACCACTCCCCGCCACCATGTCGGTCGAGGTCGCGCTCGGCACGCCCCTCGCGGACGCCCTTCACACGGCCATCCAGGGCAAGATCGCAGAGCTGGGATGGGCCGGCCCGGGCGAGGGCTCCGCCATGTCCGAGTACTTCCTTCTCATGCTCGCCAACGGCAAGACAGAATCTGAGATCTCCGCCGAGATCGCCGGCGACATCCTGCAGCTCGGCCCCGAGGACCAGACAGCTCCCGCCTTCGCCTCCTGGCTGTTCTCACAGATCGGCGCCCTGAGCGCCCAAGTAGGCGCCGGCCCGGCGCAATCCGCCGATGCCATGGATGGAGTCGGGGATGACCAGATGGACGACCTGGATGCGAGCATGGATGCCAACTCAGATGCGCCCGCCGTCGGGCTCAATGTGTATGCCGGCCTCTCCCTCCCCGTTGCCCCACGCAAACACAGGAGCTCCCTGCTAACTGACTACAGACCAACTGGACCCAAGGCGATGCGAAACGGCGCCCCCCGCGGCGGCGGTCGCGAGAAGCGCATGATGGGCCAGATCAACCGCGCCCTGGACCGGACACAAGACTCTGTCCTCCACCGCGTCCGCACCCAGTCCGGCAACGAGAGGATCGGGAGAGGCCCGCCAGCCGGTCCCAGGATGGGCGTCGGCAGACAGCCGCGGACCGTCAATGCGCGCGCTACGAGCATCGCCGCCGGGCTCGCCAACCAGGGCGCCATGTTCGCTCACGGCATGAACGGCATGCCTGGCGTCAACCCGATGGGCAGCGCCGCCGGCTACGGCCAAGCAGACATCTTCGCCATGATGGAGCAGCAAAACCAGATGCTTCAGCAGATGCAGCAACAACTCTATATGCAGCAGCAACAAGGCGGCCAGCGCGGCGGCTTCGGCCGCGGCGGCAAGCACCAGTTCGAGCGGGGCGGTAGGGGCGGCCAGTTCCGGCGCGGCGGCGGACACCACCAGCACAACGGCCACGGCGACCAACAACAACACGGCGCCGAGGGCCAGGCGGACAACGCGTCGCAGGCCGACGTGGAGATGGGGGGCGCCAAGCGCGAGGCCCCCAACCCCGACGACACGGTCTGCCGCTTCAACCTCCGCTGCCAGAACAAGGACTGCAAGTTCGCGCACCAGTCCCCCGCCGCACCCCCGGGCGCCGCGGTCGACGTCAACGACGTGTGCACGTTCGGCGCGGCCTGCAAGAACCGCAAGTGCGTGGGGCGCCACCCCTCGCCAGCCGCCAAGATGGCGCACCAGAGCGAGCAGGACTGCAAGTTCTTCCCCAACTGCGTCAACCCGCACTGCCCGTTCCGGCACCCGACGATGCCGGCGTGCCGCAACGGCGGCGAGTGCAAGGTGGCCAACTGCAAGTTCACGCACGTCAAGACGCCCTGCAAGTTCCACCCGTGCACCAACCGCAGCTGCCCGTTCATGCACGAGGAGGGCCAGCGCGGGACGTTCCACGATAAGGTGTGGACGGCGGAGGACGGCGGCAAGGAGCATGTTAGCGAGCGCAAGTTTGTGGAGGAGGGCGCCGCGGAGGATGTGGTCCTGCCCGGGTCCGGGGAGCATCAGATGACCTCGGATGCGGAGGTGATTGTTTAGGTGGGGGAAGTAAGGGGGATGGGGATATATGGAGGTTTGGGGGGGTTGGATTGCCCCGGCTGGGGATTATGACTGTGGCTATAGCCATGGACGGAGGTAGATGATGACCAAGAAGGACATAAAATGATCCTCGGAAGAAGAAGAATGGAATGGACATGGGACATGTGGATGAGCTTTTTGTCAGGCATGGGATATCTGGGTCTGGTCCGTCGTCCCTGTACTGTTAGTATATCATCAGACCGGCGTTTTGGGGCATTGGGGATCTGTTTGTTTTCTGTTTGGGCGTCTTGAGCTTCTTCTTCTAGACAGGGCGTGTTGTTTCTGCGTCTCAGCTGCCCGCGTGTGTTGTTATAGCGAAAAAGGGGAGCGGAGGAGGAGGAGGAGGAGGAGCGGAGGAGCGGCGACGAGAATACAGATTGCGGTCGCGCTCTCGGAGGGATGTTACTCCGATCTGCTTGTGCCTTGAACAAGATTGAATGATGTGAAGTGATGCCAGATGCAAGTGACAGACATGTTTGCGCAGTGTTGACATTGCACGGGGCAGGGTTAGGGTCACAATGCCGGAGCTTGAATAAAGTGCTGCCAAGCACCGACCTCACGTCTCCATTAACCTGCTCATCCAAAAACATAAGACCACCCGCCCTCCAACCTCTCCCGTGCCATTGACTGCCCCCGTTAACTCACCACCGTGGGATGTGGCACTCATATCACCTCTCACCATGTACGCCACCAGCTCGCGCAGCATAGCGCGTGCCCTGGGCCGACCGGGATCCGGAAAGCCCGGTATCCTCTGTAGCTCCAGCCTAAGCTCCAGCGGCTCCCTCCGCCGGCCTCTGCTGCTGCCGACTCGCACACATGCCACCGAGCAGCACCCACGCCCACGCAAACCCAAACAACAACAACCCGCAATCCCCCTCCGGTCGTCACCAACAAACCCAACAACAAACCCGCCCCCGGCCGGGATCCACTCCACCGATGACGCCCAGCAACCACAGCAGCCGCCGCAGACCCCCCCGCGGAACATTGCCATCCTAGGCGGCGGCCTGACAGGCCTCACAGCAGCGTGGTATCTAGCCCGTGCGATGCCGCAGGCGAAGATTACGCTCTACGAGGCGAGTGGGAGGTTGGGCGGGTGGATTGATACCGAGAAGGTGGAGGTTGAGGGGGGGGATGGGAGGAAGGGGACGGTGTATCTGGAGAGGGCGGCGAGGATGGTCAAGCCGCTTACGGGGTCGGGGAGGGTGCCGAGGTGGGATGATGTTGTGTTTTTTGATTTGGTAGGTGTTGAGGGGTTGGATGGGGTTGTTGGGTTAACTGGGGTTTGCTGGGTCTTTGCTGACGGGTTTGTGATCAGGTTGACAAGCTTGGGCTCGCTGATCAGCTGGAGTGCTCGCGAAAGGGGGACGATGCCTACGCCGGGTTTATCTACTTCCCCGACCACCTCGTTGGACTTCCCGTGGGCCAGGGCCAAGGTTTCCTCGCTGCGCTCGGCACCCTGCTCAGGTTCGCCAAGATGATGTTTGAGCCCGTCTTTCGCGGCGTTGGGTCGGCTCTTTGGCACGCGATCAAAACCGTGCGCCACCCGCGTGGGAGCGCCATCTTCCTCGGCACCGACGACATGTCCATTGGGGATTACTACGCCCAACGCCACGGCACCCCCGATCTGGTGGACAGAATGCTTTCGGCCATGATGCATGGCACCGCCGGCGGCGATGTGTGGAAGCTCAGCATGGCCTCGAGCCCGCTTGCCGACACTCTCTTCGACGCAAAGCTCATGCGCCTGGAGCCCATGGACGCGATGCCACGGGCAGTTGACGACGAGATGATGCGGGAGCACCTCAAGGACCCGGCCACCTTCAAGCTGGCCGCCGAGCACCTGACCTCCAGCTCCGTCTGGTTCCGCAACGGCTTCAGCACCCTGGCCAACGCGCTCGGCAGCGCCCTTGCCAAGATGCCCAACGTCACCATCCGGCTGAACGACCCGGCCACGCGCATCGAATACATCCCTGGCATCGACCAGGTCCAGCTCACCACCAAGGAAAACCCCCACCCCCTCGCCTACGACAAGGTCATCTCCACCATCCTCGCCAAAGACCTCGTCGCTCTCACCGGCACCGCCCTCCCCGCCCTCGCCTCTGAAACCGCCGTCACCATCATGGTCGTCAACCTCTGGTACCCGACCCCCCACCTCAACGCCCCCAACCACGGCTTCGGCTACCTCATCCCCCAAGCCACCCCCTTCGCCCAAAACCCCGAATTCGTCCTCGGCGCCATCTTCGATTCCGACCGCGAATCCCCCGCCCCAACCCTCTCCAACCCCTCCCCC
>FTEL01008947.1_pt1 | contig 10146 bp, 8 predicted proteins | sample 1658911 | NCBI WGS metagenome assembly FTEL01 (sample SAMEA3914869, study PRJEB12502) | metagenome | biome: forest; material: soil | place: USA | collected 2012-03-12 | depth 0.1 m
CAAGCACGGCAACTACTTCACATCGCGCGTGCCCAAGATGGCCGCCTACGGCGCCCTCGTCAGCGCGCCCCTGGGCCACTTCCTGATCTGGGTCCTGCAGAAGATCTTCAGCGGGCGCACCAGCCTGAAGGCCAAGATCCTCCAGATCCTCTTCAGCAACATGGTGGTATGTGATGGCCCCCTTCCCCCCTCCACCTCCTTGACCGCTCCCTCCCCTCGCTGACCAAACCCCCTCCGCATCCAGATCGCGCCCATCCAAAACTCGGTCTACCTGGTCGCCATGGCCCTCATCGCCGGCGCCAAGACCTTCCGCCAGGTCAAGGCGACGGTGCGCGTCAGCTTCTGGAAGGTGATGCGCGTGAGCTGGATCACGTCGCCCATCTGCCTGGCCTTTGCCCAAAAGTTCCTGCCCGAGCACGCCTGGGTGCACTTCTTCAACCTCGTCTCCTTCGTCATCGGCACCTACATCAACACCGTCACCAAGAAGGAGCGCCTCGCCGCCCTCCGCAAGAAGCACTTTGGCGGCGGCGGCCCCAGCGGCCGCTCCAACGTCGGCGGCCCCGGCTCCACCATCAGCGGCGGGCCCCGCCCCGACGACTACCCGCCCATCGGGCCCAACCCCCCCTACTAAATACCCGCGGCTACGGTCGAGGGAAGAGCTGGGAGGCGTTGAGTACACGTGTGTGGGTTGGGCGTGAGGGGGTGGAATGATGTGATATGACCACAGTCCTACTTGATAAGCCAGCGTCTCCGTCTTTGTTGCGTTGAAGGATTTGCTGGTGAGAGGTTGCTGGCGGCAGCCGTTAAGCAGGCCGAGTGTTTATGACGGGATGGATGGCGAATGCTTTGCGAAAGGGAGAGGGGCGGTGGCTCCTTGTTGGGAGTTCTGCGGGGTTGGATATCCTGTATAATGTTCGTTGTTATGTTGGGTAACGTCTGATATGGCTGCAATTTTTGTGGTGATGGGTAGATGAATATATTTAGCCTTGGATACTTGACTGTGGCAGACTTGCCACCTTTGTGAATCTCTCACAGTTTGTCTCAGGGTCTGCATGGATCATACATAACCCCGACCCCCATTTCATCTCGAAGTCCCATCTCATGTCCTGCAGCACATCATGGCCCAAACATGGCGTCCGTCCCGTCCCGCCCTCCATCCGCTCAACCTCCGGTTCCACTCTCGCTCCACCCACTGACCGGTGACCACCCAGGTAAAAGGGAAGCCAATAGCATGACAAAATATACAACACCGAGGATTCCCAAGTAGTCACCGACCTGAGTACTAGTTCGGCGTAAGAGTGCGAAATGGGTGAGAGACTGGTAAGTTGAACGAGACAGGTTTGATTTCATAGAAGATAGAGCTAACCATCGTTTCAATACAAGTTGTGCTTTCCCTTTGTCAAGCTGATCACATTATCCTTATTCCCCTCCTCTTCTTGCAGTCAGCTTCTGTCCATCAGCCATCTGTCCCTGGCCTGCAAAGCATGCTGCAGCAGCCAGTGCCAGACCCATTGAGTTCCCAGGCCTCAGGTGTGAGCGGAAGTTCACCACTCAAGGCTCGTCCATGGTCCCTTTGGAGTGAGAACTGGACGGTTTCGTATCCAAGCACCTGATAATGACCCAAATCATAGTCGCCAAGGGCAACATCTGCCCAGCCGCTCTGACATTCATCTCAGGGTTCACATCGGGGAAACCTGGAGCACCCCTCGTGTTCACCCAGCCAGATTGGTCCACCCAGTACCAAATCACAAAGGTGTGTACCAGGCACCAACAGCAGGAGAAGACGCAAATGAGGACGACGGCGCCGGTTAGCAGGAGGGGCGGGCGGGCCTTGTTCTTCCTGTACCAGATTCTCGTACCAATCGCCACAAGGTAGCAAATCGCAAGGGCAATGCTGCAAAACAACTCTGGCGTAAACCGAGGCCCGATGCCGCCAATCTTGGCAAGCATCTCCTTGGTGAGGCCTTTGAAAGGGTCGAGATCCGGGTCGAGAAAACATGCCATGGGTAGCAAGAGCGAGCTGTCAGTCCTCGATCTCGTGAACAGTACCATGAGGTCAGGCGAGACGGCTGATTGAAACTGGTAGGCGAGAAAGCGCAGCAAGAAGGCAAAGATGAGAAGGGTGACGAGCACACGCAAAACGGACGCGAACCTCGCCTCCCAGTAATCCGGAAGCATGTATACCGAGAGGGTGAGGCAGGTGAGAGCGACCACCATGTTGTCGATGGCGACGTTGTAATGGTAGGCTGATATGGTGCACTTTCCGGTAATGCCAAAGTTGATACCGTAAACAAGGGCGAGGATGAGCTGGGTATCACTCGCCGAGACCAGAAGGGACTTCAAGATAGCGTGTAGCCAGCCTGGGGGATCAACAAGGAACTTGGCAAGTTCGGTTCTATGAATCGTAAATTAACTACCGAATTCTTGAAATCCAAACTGGGGTAAGGGAGGTTAGGTAGTTTGGGAGGTAGCTGAGGACACAAACTGACGGTTTTTCAGTGTACCGCCGCCGATACACAAACTCTCGGGCGCAGTAGACAAGCGCTAGGAAGTTCACAAAAAGAGTTGGGACAAGCGATAAGATGACCTGTTGCATTACATGTCAGGGCCGGTGGGGAAAGAGTACAGGATGTCGTGCCGGACACATACCCCGAGTCCTGCGATGGAAGGGTCGGCAACAAACTCGCCGCGCTGCGCACCGCCGTATGCCTGGACGCTGTTGTTGGGGAAGAACTGGATGGTGCAGGAGGGATTGAGGTTGACGCCCGCACGGCAGCAAACATCCTGGAGTTCGACGGTATAGTGAGAGGTGAAAAAGAATGCACTGAGGAAGTTCGCAGCGTTTGGGGACTGCCCGGGACAGGTTTGGGAAGCCATGTCGATAACGAGTGAGGACTGCTTGGGCGCGAGGGAAAGAGACAAAACCATAGCCGACCCAGGGTCTACATATCTACGGACTAAGGGGCGAGGCTCGCAGACGGGCCAGCCGACGAGGCTCGCGGACGACCTGCAGAGGAGGCTTGCGGACAAGCTGGGAGACCAGGCTCGCGGACCAGCCATGCATAGCTGGGAGCTGGTCCCGCAGCTCGTGGCACAACCGCCGTGGCTGAAACCCTCACGAGTGCTAGACAGGGTATTGAGGGGCAGTTGGCGTATTAGAGGCCGTGAGTTGGGAGCGGCGTTCCTGGCAGGGGCCCAAGGCTCTTGAGGCTGAACACGGTTGTCGAGGCAGGCTTGCGGCGAGGGAGCAATTCTCAGCGCCTGGGTGGACTGTTTCTGGCTGCCAAAAATATCGCCCGCGAGAGCGCAGTGGAAACGGGCGGCGAAGCCCCTCAAGGCTCTCCAAGGCCACCGAGCCAGAAAGGGAATCATGAGCTGCATGGCGGTCGAGCCGCGGAATTACACGAAGCATGCATTGTTTATGTGTATACAGCCCATTGGGCGAATCCCACAAGACGCCGCCAGACCCAGGTCGCCTTCAATGATTGGCGGGGGTTCCGGGTCGCTTTGAAAGAGGAGCACATGAATGTGCTGGAACGGGGCAGCATGAGGCTCTCCGCGAAAGAACCTTCTCACCCTGAGGGCTTCAGACCGGATGTAGTCTTTTGATATACCGAGAGCCTTGTGCTTGTCGACCCGTCTGAAAGCTTGGCCCCCTTCCTCTGAAGCGTTGATACATGTGCCTTTCCGATACGTTTTGCTTCCATTACAGCGGGACGTATCTGGCCTTTTTTCGAATCAGTCGAGTACAGATAGATATATTCGGGTGAAGTACAACGTGCTTTAAACGCATCCTATAGTTACCATCTTTTGATGTACAATGAAGCTGTGCAAGCCGGCGAGCGGGTCGGGATTAGCCATGACTGTAATGACGATCTACTTGGACGACTTCAGGCGAGCCTTCTGGCGCCTCGTAGCTAGGAAGGAACACTTAGATCGCGGCAGTCGCTGTCCCCCGGAATATTACAAATATGTCATTCTCAACGCTAACGGAGCCTATCTCGCCCAAACGACAGAAGCTACGTAACCTATTCAGCGGGCAACAGGACACACCGTTTAAAGAAGGTTTCATTATCCCTCCCAGAACTCCTATCTCCGATCGATTCTAGACTTTGTATCCTCCTTGAGAAGAGGACCGTTCGGTCCCTCTAGTTTGCTCCTAGCATCCGCGAAAAGCTTTCAGAGACCCTGGGCGAGGGGCGAAAGTATCGTTCGTGTGTTCTAAAGAGGGAAAAACCTCCAGTTCATCGGGGCCCCAACCGCCGGGCCATCCTGAGAATTCATCTCCGCGAGACCGGCGTCATAGCTTTGGCGAAGGCTTGCTTGGGCAGACCAAACCGTCGTTGCTTCAATAATCTCCACGCGGGAATCGATTTGCATGGCGGAGTGATCGATACTCAGGGTGGCAAGACTGCCTGACCCCTCCGTTCATCTTCCACGTAGAACGAATCGAACCCCCCCCCCCCCCCCCCCCCCACCGGTTGCTGGTTGGCAGCCATCCCGATGTATTTGGCTGCGGCGGCGTTTTACCCGTCCTTTCGGGTCGCCAAGTCACTCGGGCCAGCCTGGCGATCGGGGATCGGGGCCATCGAGTTGGGCTCCCAAGCACCCATCATCATGTTAGGGAGTTCGCGGACCGAGGGATTCAACTGCGGCCCGTAATGCCTCAACCAGAAGTAGTTTCACCCTGCCGTAGTCCCCGTGGCATCCTGGATCTCAAGCATAAAACTTGGGCTCCAGTACTCCCACTCGGCGCTCTGCTTGTCGACCCACAGCATGCCCTCGCCAACGAGGTCCTCCAGCGCCGTCTGCGACCGCGCGCGCATCCAGCCGAGGTTGACCATAAGCATGGACACGCTGACATATCCGAGCACCTGGGCGGCCTCGAGGACGGCGCTCTGGTCCGTGTTGAGTTCTTTGGGGACCGAGCGGATGTACGGTTTGCTGCCGACCTTGATGACGGAGTATGCGGAGCCGAGCGGTTTGAGCGTGCCCACGGCGCGGAGGATGTCGTCTCTGCGGGCATGCGATCAGCCAAGTTGAAAACCAGAAACAAGATTCCTCTATCACACTGAGAAAGGACCGGGCGAACTAACTCAGTAATCTCAGACGCCCCCTCCATGCGTCCCCGCATAATGCGCTCCCGCAACTTCCGCAGCTCGATCAACCCCCCATTCTCCCCCCTCGTCTCCCCGCAGACCTCAACAACCCGCACGGCGAGCTCAAAGTAAAAGTCGTTGACCGACCGACCCAGCAGCTGGGCCCAGATGGACGACCCGCCGGCGCCAGAGCCCGACTGGCTGCTGCTCGCGAGGGGGTCGACGCCGATGGCGGCGCACATGCGAGCAAACTGTGCGCGGAAGGTCGGGTTCGAGCGGATGTCTTTCGCGTGCGTCTGGGCGAACTGTTGGAGCAGGGAGCGGAAGACGGCGAGCTGGGTCTCGAGGGCTTGCGCGTTGGTCGAGCGGAGGGTTGAGCCGTGGCTGGCGTATTGCGCTGAGGTCAGGCGCGAGCGGTCAAAGGCCGCGAGACCCACGCCTTTGCGGGACATGTTTGCTCCTCCTCTGGTGCCGGAGGGACCGGTCGGTGTTGAGATCAGGGGGATGTGTTAATGGGAAATCGGGCTTGTGGTGTTGGGATGATCGGAGCTTGGACTTGGGATGACGTTGGCGGGGATGCGCGGGGCGATAAGATAAGGGTCTCCCTCCTTGTTCTCACACATGTCTGAATCCCTTCTCTCCTGGTTACCAACCGCCCAAGTTCAAGGAAGATAGTAAACCTCATTTCCCGGGTTTGCAGTCATATTTCCGATTCATGAAAGAAGTGGTTGGCTCGTTGTCGGATATTATGAGGGTCTAACTCACAAGTTATCCAACAATCCTGAGCTGGATCTAGCAGTCACCACAACGGCGCCCAAAAGCAATCATTTAAGACACGCACCCCCTACTCGTGGCAAACACCATCTTGGTTTCTGATCCAACCCAGGACAGTTCCTTACAACCACCCATGATTCTCCACTCGTTCGACCAACGCTCCCTCCCTTCCTCGCCCTCCCTTTTCCTGCCTCGTTTCCCTCCCTTTCCCCCCTTCAGTCCCTAAACGAAACCAACCCAACCTCCCTCCCATCCTCATCCAGCTCCACCACAACAGGCTGCTCATCCTCGTCCTCGTCACTGTCGTCCATACGCATCCCTCCCATCTCCGTCTCGATCTTCTGCTCCCCTCCCAAATCCCAACCACGCCGCCAAAGCCACGACTCCAGCTCCTCAAACGTCCTCCTAACCGCCTGCTGCTCAAATGTGGTTTCTCCAAGCTGGCCCGAGAGCAGCAGCCCGTCGAGCCGCTTCTTGTACTCGCCCAGCATCCGGTACAGCTTGCTCTTGTTCTGCGACTTGTACTCGAAGATGGGTCTGTCCTCGGAGCTGAGGCCCTTCTCCTTGCCATCATCAACCCGGGAGGGGGAGGATCCAACGAAGTGCTCTGTGTAGAAGAGCTGCGCATGGAGGGTCTGGAGGAGGCCCCTCGACAGCCCAGGCCTCGGGCCAGCGAGGGTGTATGCGCGCAGGACGATTTTGAGGACCAGGTTCCACCACTGCTCGAGGCAGGCTGGGTTGCCGAGGTGGGTGCCGGTCAGGAAGGTGAACTGCAGCTCGGCCAGTATGTCGGCTTCTGTGACGGGGTTTGGGTTGGTGATGCTGGCGTTTAGCACTGATTGGACACGGAGAGAGGTATCGGCCACCCGGGACTGTGTGGGTCCGAGGTCGAGGACTTGGAGGTCGCGGAAGTCTTGGGTAAAGAGGAAATTGAGATTGCTGTTAATGCTGGTGATATTCGAGGAGTTGCCTGCCTGGAAGGTGTCTTTTGCGCAGTCCATCGAGTCGACGAGATACTCCTGGACGTCTGTTTTTGTTGTGATCCTTTCGAGGGTAGGGCCTGATATGGCGCTGGTCAAGGCGTGCCAAAGGCTCCCTGGGGAACGCGCCCACTCGGGGTGGGTGCCTTCGAGGGCCGTGGATGGGATGTCTCTGTGGGCATGGAGAGTATACGGCTGGAGGGACGAATAGACCGATTTCAAGCTCGCTTCCCACTTGCGTGCCTCAGCCTGACTCGGCTCTCCCAACGTCTCATTTTGAGTGTCCCATTGCTTGAGGTGTACCAGAGCTTGCGCTCCGGTCGTAAACCAATAGCCACATCGAGAGACACCGCTCGGTTGCTGGACCCAGAGGAAATGGGCGCCTTGAGGGACCTCGCGGAACCCGAGCAGGCTTCTCTTCGTTGTCACGGCCATCGCGTCAAGCCCGACGATGAAGTGGTCGGGTAGCTCTAGGGTCAGGAACATGTCCCCTTTGTCGAGATAAGATGGCAGTTGTTGGATTCCACGTTGTTCTCCCGTTTTGGAGTCGGCATCTTCACGTTTCCCAGGCAGGGGTCGCAGGGGCATCTCCCCCTGCAACCCTTGACCCTGAGGACTCGACATCGGAGCCCTTGTGACCCCCCCCCCCCCGTGTATCCTCCCAGGGACGCTGGTTGCCTTGTCCTCAATGGTGCCGTCAGGATAAACAGGGCCCGCGATGCTAGCGCTGAACAAGCGCTTGATCTCTCGCAGACGTGGATGGTGAGTGTGGCGTTTGGATTGACCCTCAAGTTCCAGGGACTCCTTGACAGGCAGGCACTGCTCGATGTCGTCTCAGCAATCGAGCTGCTGCGGTACAAGATGCCACAGGAATGGGCAGACGGGATGAATGGCGGAGTTGGTGGTGCGTCCTCGTACTGTGTAGGTGTAGAAATGGAAAGTGGGACTATCTCAAGTTGACACGGCAAGCTCGAGCGCTTTGCTGAAGCTTTGCTGGAAGAAGCAGGTGGGTTGGTGGGCGGCACAGGCCGGATACCACTGTAAGTTCCCACTGTGGGAGCCTGCAAATCATCTCTGCGGCCCAGCCAAGCAGCACACAGTGCGCAGCGACATGCAACTGCCAACCCCAGCAGTCCTCGATCACTTGCCCAACCCGGCTCCCCTTGAAAGAATAAGATCTTCCATAGCGGGTGACGAAAGGATAGGGTCTTGACATCGAGGTACCGTACCTAGTCTGGGATTGGATACAAATTACGCGTCCCGCCGAAGTCTGAGGCTGCCCAGGAGACACAGCAACCAGGATCCACCAAGTCAGGGAGAAGAAGCCTCGACTGAGAAAGGCAACGCAGGGCTCCTGTTCCTCCATCCGCAACTCTTGGCAACGGGGTACCGTACCACAACGGACGACATGTCTTGGGCACCAGACGATGACTTCGTTCAGGTTTTGTTGAGGCCACGTTTTTGTAGCATCTGCGGGCATGGGAATGTCCATATGCACAGGCAATTTACCTACCCGGGAGTTTCCCTAATAACATTATCCCCCATCGTGCGCCGGGATCAGGACGAGGCAACCAGGTCGTCGGCCACAGCAGATGAGCTGGCTCAGACACCCCCCCTTCCGAGTCACTCAACGGCTCGTATCCAACTCGCAGACCCGACGCCTTGTAACCCCATGATCCCCTTCCCGGCGTCCGTATGAGCATCAGTCAGTCCTCCCCAGGTCCCACCCGAGTCTCGGCACGTTGGCCCGGCCCGGACCGGCCAGCCAGCGCCAAGTCAGACGTCGCGTGTCGGCGTCCCACCTGAGACTTGTTGTGACAGAACCCTCTTCCCGCTCCTCCCTTGGCAAGGCAACACAAGGCACGAACGGCAGTTTTGTGTGACACAACGAAACTGAAAGCCAAGACCATCCAACAGCCCCCCCAGTCGCATGTACATCCCTCGCCTCGCCCTCGCTTGCCCTTGCTCCCTTTTTACTTCCCGAAGGTGTGGTTACACAAGGCTAAATCAAACCAGGTTAAAACCAACGGGTGGCCGCAGGAAACAAAACCACCCAGCCGTTGGCCTTCGCTCCCTCCCTGCTGCAGATACATACACCTCCACGCAGCAACCCAGGCCGGCAGGCAGTCAGGGAGCGCGGCGAGGGAAGAGAGGCTAATGCACAGAAGATGTGTTGAAACCCCGAAAGAAGCAGGGACTCGGCCCCGATCCATGCCCATCCCCTCCCGTCCATCCATCCACCCATCCCCGTATATCTAAGTCGAACATACACACCCTAGCTCCCACGTGTTTTGTCTGTCTCTCGTCTGCGCACCCGTCCTTCCAAAAAAAGCACACACACAGGAGACGGGATCGGGATATGCCCAAGCTTCGTTAGCCGCTGCTTTAGTTTACCAAACAGTCGGGTCGTGGTTTTTTTTGCTGAGCCGCACAAATTAATTAACTGCCAAACAAAGACCGGCGCCGCAAAACCCAGTGCCATGGCCGTGGGAGAGCGGGAAATGGGGGCTAGCGTTATGTCATGGATGTCGGCCACTTTTTATGTTTGGTTTTATGAGCCGCATTCCATGACGGCAACGTCCACTTTCTTACTGACTCACCGCTCAAATCCACCTCCAGCAACAAGAGACTGTCCAAACAAATCATTGGACACACTGATCAAATTTGCCACACTTTTTAAATGCCTTGTGCTACAGACCGGGTGTTGAAAGCAACAAAGCATGCATGTGGACAACAACCCCGCGAGTTCTCATTTCACCGCCCTCCTCACCTCACCCCTCCCCCTCCCCTCCCATGGTGTCACCGTCTTACATCAACAACACCACCCATCCCTGCTGAGCTGGTGTATCTCGAGAGTGAACGGCTCGATGCACGTCATTCCAGGGGTTCACCCTCCTCCCCCGACGAGCCTCACTCACGCCAAAGTCAACCACAATGCATTGGCACGTCCTGCATCCACAGTCATCTCCACCGACTGTCTCAACCATCACATAACCACCGACTGGCGCAGAACAAGTGAAATGGGATCCTCTTTGCCATATGTACCGCAGCCGCCCCCCATACAAGGGAAGCGGCACGCGTCGCGCTGAATTAACATACTCGCTGGCCTGGCGTGTAAAAAACCCGCCGGCAGCACATCAATTATAGAACATGCCCCGTCCTCCATCATCCAATCATCTCCCCTCCCCCGACCAACGCCCGTCCCCTGATTCATCGCCTCGTAAAAACAAAATGACACATCGCAACAACACTCGTTAACAGCGGCCCAAAAAAGACCGAGGAATCAAAGACAA
>FTEL01007550.1_pt1 | contig 10144 bp, 5 predicted proteins | sample 1658911 | NCBI WGS metagenome assembly FTEL01 (sample SAMEA3914869, study PRJEB12502) | metagenome | biome: forest; material: soil | place: USA | collected 2012-03-12 | depth 0.1 m
CCCCGGCGCCCCCCCCCCCGCCCCCCCCCCCCCCGCCTCTCCCGCCTCGCCATAGGCCATCGGTCGACGGCTCTGCCCAAGTCTCGCTCGCTCCTCCGTCAAAGGCCACAACAGCCGTCACGCCCATCGACATCTCGACCCTGTCGTTCCCCGATGGCACCCGCGGCACCTTCTCCACGAGCGCAGCTCGAGCTGTCTCCACCCCCGGCACCAGCGGCTATGCGACGCCCAACCGTGACTTCGCCGCCGGCGGTGACCTGGCGGATTCCATGAGCGTCATGAGCTTTGCCCCGACCATGCGGCCTCATGGCGATCTGGCGAGCCTTGTTGCCGGTGGGCTGAATAGGAAGAGCCGCGCATGGAACATGTTGAGATCGCAGGCCGAGGCTGTCCAGCCCTTTGAGCGCATTGTCCTCGGCATCCCGGGCGATCTGGCCGGTTTCGAGAGAGAGTTCGACGAGATCCCGGAGAACCCAGCCGATGACGTCCGGTTAGCCATCTGGAAGTCCAAGCTCAAACACTACATGATCCTCTCGTCGGCGGGGAAGCCCATCTACAGCCGCCACGGCGATCTGAGCCTGATCAACTCGTACATGGGCGTCGTCCAAACCATAATCTCGTTTTATGAAGGGGCCAACAACCCGCTCCTGGGCTTCACGGCTGGCGACGCGCGATTCGTCATTGCCATCGAGGGGCCCCTTTACTTTGTGGCCATCAGCAAGCTGCGTGAGAGCGATGCCCAGCTCAGGAGCCAGCTGGATGCCCTGTACATGCAGATCTTGTCCACCTTGACGCTGCCCACGCTTAAGAACATCTTCGTCCACCGCCCGTCGACTGATCTCAGAAAGCCGCTTGAGGGCACCGAGTCGCTCCTCTCGTCGCTGGCCGACAGCTTCACCAGGGGCTCCCCTTCTACCCTACTTGGGGCACTGGAATGCCTCCGGTTAAGAAAGTCCCAGCGCCACGCCATAAACAACCTCTTCCTCAAGAGCCGCAGCGACAAGCTCCTTTACGGCCTCATCGCCGCCGGCGGAAAGTTGGTCAGCGTCATCCGGCCGCGAAAACACTCACTTCATCCGAGCGACCTCCAACTCATCTTCAACATGCTCTTCGAGTCAGGGGGCATCAAGGCCGGCGGCGGCGAGAGCTGGATCCCCCTCTGCCTCCCAGCCTTCAACAACCGCGGCTACCTCTACATGTACGTAAGCTTCTTCGACGGCGAGGACCTCCCATCCGACCAACAACACCCCCCCGGAGCCTCAGACGCCAACAACGCCCGACCCCAACCGGACGAAGAAATCGCCCTAATCCTCATCTCCCCCGACAAAGAGTCCTTCTTCGACCTCCAAGAAATGCGCGACAAGCTCGCCGCCCAGCTCACCAAGACGGGCCACCTGGCCCTGATCCGCTCCGCCGCCCGCGAGGGCCGCCCGAGGATCCAAACCGTCGCCCCCGGCGCCCAAATCTCCCACTTCCTCTACAAATCCCGCGCCAACGTCCAGTTCTGCATGTCCCCGCTCGAACTGGCCGCCTCCGTCTCTGAACCACCCCCACCACCAACAACAGACCCATCACCACCCCCCACAGCACCAACCCTGACAATATCCCCCTCGGAACCAGAATCAATGCTCACCCGCCGCCGCCTCCTCACCCTCTACCACGAGCTGCACGCCGCCCTGCACGCCAAGCACGCCCACCTCAAGGTGCTCCACTCCGTGGGCGACGACGCCGCCAGCCTCGCGTGGGTCACGCCCGTGCTCGAGTTCTACTGCGTCGGGGGGCCCAACGTGTCGCGCGCCGCCATGGCGCAGGCGGCCAACCGGGTGATCCAGTGGGCGAAGCGGGAGGAGGAGAGGTTGTTTATTATTGGTGGGGGCGTGTTTTAGAGGGGTGGTGGTGATCGTAATGTGTGCTGGGAAAAGGGCGGGTATTGGAGGCGGGGGGGCGTCTATGTGGCTGACCCCGACGTATAAACCAAAGCGATTAAAGAGCCAAGGCGAGGAGTATGATGTGCTCTGCTCCATGCTAAGTTATACCCATCCAATATTAGCTATCTTTCACGGTAGTTTAAGTGAGCGAGCGTCTGTCGGTTGTCCAATGAAACCAATCCATCATACGACCCTCATCGTCCCATCCACGATAATCGCCTCCAACCCCTTTTAAGAAGGACATCCCAAACCGGCCCACGCCTTGTCTCACCACTCCTACTTATCTCGTCCCCTCCCGACCGCCTGTCTCGCCTTCCCCAACCACCGAGACACCCGGACTCTGAAATTCCCCGCTCCCGCCCCATCCACACCAACACCCGCCCCTCCACCAGCTCGGGAGCTGTCTGCTGCCCGGCCCGTGCTCAACCGCTCCGGCGGTGACATTTCAACCTCCGCGAGCCGGGCCTCCAGGTCCGGAAACCGCTTCTTCAGCCGCCGGAGCGCCCTGCCGTTGATACAGCCCATGTCCTCGGTGGCGGGGAAGGGGGGCGTCGTCGTCTTCGCCCTTTCCGGGATGGGCTGCGTTGGTGCGGTGTCGGGACGCTTCCACCGCCAACTCGGTGGTTGAGGCGGAGGTGGTGCAAGTGGCGGGGTAGCTGTGCGCCCTGTCTCGCGCCATGGAGAGCCATGTCTCAGTTGGCCGCGGTCGGGTTTGCAGTGGGCGGGTTCGGGGGTCGGGCTGAGGCTGGCGGGGGAGGATTGGCTGTGTCGGTGACGGGCTCGGGATGCGATACCCCGGGAGACTTTGAGCTTCAGTTTTTTGTTGTGGGGTTTGGCATCGTCAGGTTCCTCGGCTGAGGCGGTGGATGGGGGCTCGTCTCCTTCTGGTACGCAGGGTGAAAGTCTGCGTGGGGAGCAAGACGGCTGGGGTGCAGTGACCGTTGGGGGCACTTCTCGTCCATTGGACCATGGATTAGGGGTAACAGATCGCGTCTCTTGCGCATCGTGGGCGGCAGGTTCCAACTCCTAGTCGAAGACGCTTGCTTGGCCGACGCCGCGATGGCGAGAAGTGAGGCGAGATGTTTGGCCGGTTGCTTGCGGGTTTCTCCACTTGTCGCCGGTATCTGAGGAACGGCCGGGGAGGCTATCGACTGGCGGAAGGGGTTGGTATGTGGTTCTTGAGGGGAACCGACCGCAAAGCCGTTCGTTGTGGCTTGAAGTCCAGTGACCAGGTGCCGAAGTCGCCCACTCTTGCGAGTCATGGCATCGACTTTCCCGGGGGCCGTGGGAAGTCTCGGACAAGTCACTCGACCGGCTTCCTCTCGTCGGGTATGTGTGCTTCCAACCACCAGCAATACGGCCAGGTCGCGGTCTGCTCCGCTGCAGTGAAGCCGACCCCGAGCTGCAGGTGGTCATGGAATCAGACCGTCGGCTGTCGATGCGGGAGGGGAGGCTGAAACAGCGGGAGCCAGACGACGCGCTGTCGGACTCAGAGTTGCTGTGTCGATACGAAGGGAGAGTCCTGCGGTCATCGGCGACGTCTAGCCCTTGTACCCCCATAATCCGAGGGGGCATAACACTGGCGGGCTTGTGCCGTGTTGGTTCCGGTGTGGCGGGCAGGCGGGAGCGGCCGAGGGAGCGGGTTGGGCCGATGGAGAACATGCCGATATCGCCTGTCTCGGTGGTCTTCCTAAGCATGGTGTCCAAGGGCGCGGGGGAGAGGAGAAAGGAAGCGTTCCCGCCTCGGGCCCGGTCGAGCGGCCCATGGCTGGCCGATCGTTTGGTCGGTTGGAATCGGTCCATCAGGGCGGCGGGGCCGAGAGGAATTGGTCAGTGAGTGCTAGCCGCAAGATGAGGTTTGACGTTGACTCCTCATCGTATGCCAATGGCATTGGTTCGAGACAGAGGGTCCAGGTGAGAATTCGAATCAGGTGGACTCCATGCTGGGCTCTGGAGGAGGGCCATACCGGGAAGGAGCAGCTGGAGTTGAGTTGCCTAGGTACCTATTACCGGGCGGTGACGCAAATGGGAATGATCGAGGAAGGCAGGACAGGAGAACGACATCATCCCTCTACCTATTTCTGTTGCCCCCATTCCTTCCTCAGCAATTCTTGTCCTCTGATGTGGTTTGGATCCAAAGAGCCGAACCCAAGCCAAGCCCAGTCTGACAGCCTGGCTCCTAGCCCGGAGCTCAGCCTCGAGCTCCCATCGGCATCGAATCAACACCAAACATTGACCCCCAAGTCAGGTCAACAGCTGAGCCGTTGGCTGTGCTTGCCAAGTCACGAACATGTTCACAGGCCTTGGTTCTCAAACACCAAGATTCAACCAAGTCCCGCAACAGACGACGCATGAAGTGAAGCAACCTGTCATCAAGCTCCCGGAGCAATGCGGCCCCTGCTCCGCCTGATATGGCGGACGGCGAGGGTCGTTGTGGGGCCCGGGTATAAGTGATTCGGACCCTGATGTCCCGTTTCGGCACGGCCCAGGCTGCCCGCGTCTCCTGTGTCGTAGCAGCAGGGCCGATTGTGCATGCGCGTGTTAGTGGGACACCACCGTTGTAAATCCGCACTAATGGTCCCTGAAATGTGGCCTTTCGTGATGATACCTGGTACCTGGAAGGAAGTATGACTGCTCCCGCGAGCACTCTACTGCTCCAGCTTGCGCCCAGTAAGCCGCCGCCCTGCCCATGCTCGAATCTGTAGGGTGATATGTAATGCAACCCGCTTTCCCTGGAGTTGGATTTGTAACCCAGCTCGTCAAGGTTGCCCCTCTGGCGATGTCAGCTCCCAAGCTTCAGGGTTGCTGTGGCAAGGCTGGCCCACCATCCCACCCTGCACAAACATGAGCCCCAATGTGGGGTTCGGTGCATTACGTCGAGCCCCGCGAGTTGGGCACTGTGCGGCGTTGTTGTTGGCCCTGTCACCCAAGCCTCGCTTTGAACCAGAGATTAGTTTCTTCTCCAGTCAATGCCCTCGGAAGGAATGGCGGACGGCAACAGTGCAGACAGCCTCACGCAAGGCCGGATTTGGCTGCAGAGATACGGACCATCACCCCCAATCAAAGCGGCGTTTGCTGCATGCACATGCCTGGCTGAGAGCGACGAGCCGCGAACCTTGGCGGTCAACCGTCGCTGTGCCGCCGGAGCTCAGCAAGCCCGCACTGTGTAATCCCTCCCAGTTGAGACATCTGTCAGGGGTCGAACCGGGCCAGCTCCCCACCTTTTGCCGCTTCCAGCAAGCGCGGCTGGTCGCCAAGCCTGGCTAGAGGCTGAGCCGTGGAAAAGACACCTGTTCACTCGACCGACTCGACCCTGAATTGCGGCTTTGCCATTGACAGCCCAGAGATACAAGTAGCGGCAAACCACCTTCAACACCAGACCAAGAGTGTTTTCTTGGGATATCCCGTTACACCTCCAACTCCTCTCCTCCTCCATCCAGAAAGGGCATTTTACTAGCCTCTCCAGTTCCTCCACCCCTGTCCATTTCTGTCTTTAAGTAGTCCAGAGTAAGTTTGCTACCGCCTGCTCCGCCTGCCCACTTCCCCCGCCGCCGCTTTTTCCCCTCCTGCCTGATCCCGACTCATCCTACTTCTTGTCTCCTGCCTGCCACACGATCATCTCAATTGCAAACCGGACAACCAGCTCACACCCCCGCCCGCTGCAGAACAGGACATCAAGATGCACAAGGCCCAGAAGTTCGCTCTCGGCCTGCTCGCTGCGGCGGCAGTTGCCACGGCCTCGGACGTTGTCCAGCTGAAGAAGGACACCTTCGACGACTTCGTCAAGGCTAACGACCTTGTCCTCGCTGAGTGTAAGCTACCTACCCGCCAATCGCCCGACAATCGCCCGCAGAGATGCTGACGGATCGTCTGCTCCACAGTCTTCGCTCCCTGGTGCGGCCACTGCAAGGCTCTCGCCCCCGAGTACGAGGAGGCTGCCACCACCCTCAAGGAGAAGAACATCAAGGTCGCCAAGGTCGACTGCACAGAGGAGGCCGAGCTCTGCCAACAACATGGCGTCGAGGGCTACCCCACCCTCAAGGTCTTCCGTGGCCTCGACAACGTGACCCCCTACAAGGGCCAGCGCAAGGCTGCCGGGTGAGTTTGCCTGGTGCTCCAGTAACACAACGGGGAGGATTCCCGCTAACCCATCCGCAGCATCACCTCCTACATGATTAAGCAGTCCCTCCCCGCCGTGTCTGAGGTCACCAAGGACACCCTCGAGGAGTTCAAGAAGGCCGACAAGGTCGTCCTCGTCGCTTTCGTCGACGCTGCCGACAAGGCCTCGAGCGAGGCCTTCTCTGCCGCCGCCGAGAAGCTCCGCGACAACTACCCCTTCGGTGTCAGCACCGACGCCGCCCTGGCCGAGGCCGAGGGCGTCACCGCCCCCGCCGTCGTCCTCTACAAGGACTTCGATGAGGGCAAGTCGGTCTTCTCTGAGAAGTTCGACGCCGAGGCGATCGAGAAGTTCGCCAAGACCTCGGCCACTCCCCTCATCGGCGAGGTTGGCCCCGAGACCTACTCCGACTACATGTCGGCTGGCATTCCCCTTGCCTACATCTTCGCCGAGACGGCCGAGGAGCGCAAGGAGATCAGCGACAAGCTCAAGCCCATCGCTGAGGCCCACCGTGGCGTTGTCAACTTTGGCACTATTGATGCCAAGGCTTTCGGCGCCCACGCCGGCAACCTCAACCTGAAGGCCGACAAATTCCCCGCCTTCGCCATCCAGGAGGTCGCCAAGAACCAGAAGTTCCCCTATGACCAGGACAAGGAGATCACCTTTGAGGCCATCAAGGCCTTCGTCGATGACTTTGTCGCCGGCAAGGTCGAGCCCAGCATCAAGTCCGAGCCCATCCCCGAGACCCAGGGCCCCGTCACCGTCGTTGTTGCCAAGAACTACAACGACATTGTCCTCGACGATACCAAGGATGTCCTGATTGAGTTCTACGCCCCGTGGTGCGGTCACTGCAAGGCGCTGGCTCCCAAGTACGAGGAGCTCGGCACCCTGTACGCCGAGAGCGAGTTCAAGGACAAGGTCGTCATCGCCAAGGTTGATGCCACTGCCAACGACGTCCCCGATGAGATCCAGGGCTTCCCCACCATCAAGCTGTACCCCGCCGGCGCCAAGGACAAGGCCGTCACCTACTCTGGCTCGCGCACCGTCGAGGACCTCATCAAGTTCATCGCCGAGAACGGCAAGTACAAGGCCGTCGTCGAGGAGAAGGCTGAGGAGCCCGCCGCCGAGCCCGCCGCCGAGGCCGCTTCCGAGACCAAGGCCGAGGCTGCCAAGGAGACTGAGCACGACGAGCTTTAAATGGCTGGGCTGTGATGGTGATGAATGTCATGTATTTTAGAAATGCTTTTTTGGGTTTCATTAGGGACAATGGGGCACAACGGGCGAGCCCGGTATTTTAGGGATTGGGTTTTGTCAAAATACCAAACGTGCATATGTCTTGAAGAAACACGCTGTCCATATTGCCGCCGCCCCTTGGGAATGAGTGTGGTGGCCTGATCTGCGAGACCGAAATGTGCCACCCCCTTTTTCATCTCACTCTCACCTCCAGGCTCGGCCACCTTGAGCCAGCCCTGGTTCATGCAAGGAGCACGGATTCTGCCCAGTCTTCCCGCCCAATTTTCTCGCAACCCGCATCACTCATTGGCTCCACAAGGCCAGCATGCCGCTCGCCTGGGATCAACCCCCATGCCATGCCACCTCTCCCTCTCGCTCTCCGCGTTTGCGTTTACCTGAGAGTAATAATAACGAACTGCCGCGTCCCGGAGGGCATGCCACCGCCGCCAACCAAACCAGCTAACCCGCCTTAGGTATTCCTGCGCCCATTCCTTCCGCTTTTAGTCGTTGTGTCTGTTCTTTTTTTTTTTTTGGACTGGGTGTGGTGTTATTTATGCAGCAGTGACACTTTTGCTGCTCGCCTCGTTTCTCCCCCCCCTTCCCTTCTTTTTTTTTTACACCCACCCAGCAGCAGCAGCAGCAGCACGTCCCTCCGTCAGCCCAAGCCCAACTCCTAAACCGACCCGCCGACCTACCTGGATACCTCCTGCGAACGGAACCGAACCTAAACTACTACCGCAAAGATGGCCTCGAGGATCCTCTTCCAGCGCGCGGCGGCGGCGCGCGCCATGGCCCGTGCCGCCGCGCCCACCCGCGCGTTTGGCTCGTCGCCTGCCAGACTGAATGTCGCGGTCGCCGGCGGGGCGCCGTTGACTGCGAGCAGGCCTGTTGGGGCGATGAGGGGGGGGTGCGTTTATTCCTTCTTCTCTCCTCCCTCTTCTTCTGTTGATATCGTGGTGGCTGACTTGGACTCTGTGTGTGAATAGGCTCTTTGGCTTCTTCTTCGGCAGCTCGCTCGCCGCCGGCGCCGTCTACTACTACGCCATCCAGGAGTACAAGGCGTCCAACGACCTGCTGACCGAGGACATTTACGTGCGTGTTTGCATTTGAGCATTGCGTTGCGTTCTCTCTGCGCGCACCTGCTTGCTTGCTTGCCTTCGTCGTTCTTTTGATTTGATTTTTCTTGCCCTGCCATTTATACATTTTTGATCTTCCCTTACCCTTTTTGCCTATTCCCATTGGACGGACCGACACTGCGCTGCGTTTATATATGGAGAGTGGTAGAGGGATAGAGGTGGTAGAAAAAATAGAGAAGGGGTAGAGACTGCGGGAGATAGACGAAGACGGGGTGAGAATGGGGTAGAGGGGGCCGCGAGGGAAGCTGGGGAGGGCCAAGTGGTTGGAAAGCGTAATTATCTTTGTTTTTCTTTGTGTTTTTTGGCAGGGCGGGAAGAGGTTCGTGTCGATGGGCCGGCGTTCTAGCTTCGAGACAGTGCTCGCTCTCCCAGAGAACTGGCCTTCGTTCTCGGGAGCTTGGGCAAGTCAGGCTGACAGGTACGGTGGCAGGCCCTGCAAAGCGCGGTCGAACGGCTGGGCAAGTACTTGGAGACGCTCGAGGAGAAGATGGAGGCGATGGAGAGGAAGAAGAAATAGTCATGGGTTGGGTTGGGTTGGGTTGGGTTGGGTGGACAGGCTGGAGGACTGCTGGAAGGGTTACTCGGAGTTGTACACGGTTTTGTGGGAAATGGATGGGAATGGAAGGATAGGTCTTGGGCGAGTGGTGGGAGGCAGGCATCTTGTAAAGCAGCTTTTCCTTGAACGAGGCGGATTCTACCGACGTGTCGATGCCCCTGATAACGGGACAAGAGTGATTGTGTCCGTGGCGACTGCATCTCAACGAGGACGAAAGCTAAGCTTCCTGCCAGCAAGCTCGTGTGCCCGAGACGTCATCGGGCAGCTTGGCCGTGGGGATGGACAGGGAGTCCTGGTCGTGGATCCGGGGTGCTGTGGAGCCGAGCTCGGCCCTTGTTGAGATTTCCCGAAGGTGTTGCACTTGTCCGAATTCCACCACTGCACCCCACCAACCAACCCTCCACCCACTCCCAAGCATCCACACCCTCGCCGCCATGAACAACTTTGGGGTCATCGAGATCGCGAGCACCACGACCAAAAACACGCCAGGATGGGCGTACGTACCAGACACAGGGCCCGCGCTGCCTTCGGCGCTGCAGCCCACCAACCGAAAACGCGCCGCGCGCAACCAGCCCGCCCTCAGCCTGTCCGACCTGTCCGCCCGCGAGGAGACGCGGATCAGGAAAGATCTCGAAGCCCTCGACCGCGATAGTCACAAGGATGCGAATATCCCGATACCACCGCGCCCGGGAGGTAGCAGAGGTATGCGCCCGCAAGCGCGAGACGAAGTTGGGGTCAAGTCTAACAATCCTCCAGCCCAGAGCAAGCACACCCCGAACGTGCGCAAGATCCTCCAGTCGCAAAAGACGTTTGCCAACCACCTCGACGACTACCAAGCCATGCTTGCCCTCGCCGAGACCAACCCCGCCGCCGCCGCAGCCATGAACGCAGCCCAAGCGAAGCCCCCCACCCCGACGGTTCCCGCCGCCTCCAAGAGCGCCTCCCCAGCGCCTGCGGCAGCTCCGCCCGCTAGCAAACGGTCAGCAGCAGCCGCTAAACGCGCTGCTGCGAAGGAGAAGCAGGAGAAGCTAGAACAAGAAAAGAAGAAGGCGCGGCAAGCAGCCAAGGCGGAACCAGAGCCGGCACCGGAAGCCGACCCCGAGGCTGAGGCATCACAACCCCCCCAAGAAGAACAAAACGACATCGACATGCCCGACGCCGACGCCAACCCCCA
>FTEL01008639.1_pt1 | contig 10139 bp, 13 predicted proteins | sample 1658911 | NCBI WGS metagenome assembly FTEL01 (sample SAMEA3914869, study PRJEB12502) | metagenome | biome: forest; material: soil | place: USA | collected 2012-03-12 | depth 0.1 m
ACTTGTTGTGAACCTTTTGGCTTCACCGAGCCTTTGCAGACGTTGACCTACCTTCGTGAACCCTTTCAGAGTGCTCTATACCCGTAGTTCGTCATAGTATACTAGTTAGCAAGATAGTACTATACAGCTAAGATAATAAACAGAGGGATAGCCTAGCCGAGGGTATTAACTCCCTGGATTACTATTACCTACTCGCGGTTGCTAGGCTAGGCTAGCTTTACCTTACTACGGCTATCCGAGGTCGTAACTACTATACCCGCGAAGATAATACCTATTATAAACCTAGTCTCGTCGAAGTTATAGGTATTATTGTCTACGATACCGTACTTGGCCTTAACGTTCCGTATGAGGGCAAACTACTCGCTAATAACTTTTAGATCCTTATACTTAGCCCTCTAGTAGTCGTATCGACGCGTCTAATACGTCCGGAGCTCTTCCTTATATATAACAAATCGATATGCCTAGAGTTGACCAACAGGGGGTATATCGCGTATACGTAGGAGTTAATTGGCTATATCTTCTATACCAGACAGTCTAGGTAGAAAAGCTCGTATAACTAGCTCAATAATATACTGAACTATTGCCTTCTCCTCTGAATCCGTGAGTTTGCGAGAGTTAGCTGCAATATCGCGTCGTAGAGGCCGGCTACCGCGTCGTTATGTGAGAGTCGTACGGCTGATGTTATAGATCTTCGCTGCCTTTCGTAGGCTTAAGTTTTCGTCATTTTCAAGAGCTTCAAGGGCCAAGATCACCCTTGCTTCCTTTGAGGGAGGAGACATGTTAGGTGGATGAGAAAATTGTTATTGAGTGGAGAGGGGGTACGCGTGTGCGAAAGTGGCCCGTTCGCTGATATGGCCCGCTCGCTGATAAGATACGTTATGGCAGTCTTTAGGTCCCTCTCTTCGGGCTCTTGGACTGCTCTTTACGCAAGGGAGGGTCATCCATCGGCACAACGCAAAACTACACGTGCAGGTGGAGCGACTGTCATTGGACCGTCTTGGATAGGAACAGCCCGTGTTATGGCCGGAGAAGACGGCGTTGAGGGATATCGCCATAGCTCCGAATCACAACTTAACCTTATGACGCGTGGTCCACGGTCTTCGGAACATAGAGGTCGGGATAGTGCGAGTACTGTCTCAATTAGATCGTGCCTAACCTCGCACACGACAACACTTTCCTCCGCCCAGAACTGAGTCCACTCGACCATGGAAAGTCAAGCCACTGTAATCACTGTCTTGTCATTTTGACAGGCGAGGCTGTATCGTGTTCGTTTCGTGTTTTCCCCTCAATTCAGACCGGAGAATGCCACTTAACACGAAGAGAGTACGAGGGGATTAACAATGGCGCTTCTTCTCTCCCCAAGTCTGATTCAGCACATCGTCAGTCTTCTGTATTTGACACTTTCCACTTCATCGACCTTTTGAATTCATTCAAGTTCTCCCCATAACTAAAATTGAACTTAAAATACGGCACGAGTGCGGCACTCTCCTTACCCTTCCTCTCCCAAGACATCGTCCAACATGCCCGAGACTTCCAGTTCCACCGCCCGTGAGGCCTTCCTCGCCGAGCTCATGCGCCACATTCCCAAGGAGGATCGCGAGACATTTGAGACGGACCCCAATTGTTCTTTTCCTGCAACTCTCGTCTTCGATACCGACCCCAATAGAAAACTCAGCGCACTGGTCTGACGATGCTGCTTTGATGCGATGGAGGATATGTTGAGCTTAGCCATGCCTTGTTCTAAGTTGGGCAAGCACGCCAGCCTGGTTTCGTGACAAGTGGTCGCAAAGCAGTCGAGTGTTCCTGGTACTGTTGCGTCTACTTGGGGAAACACCGAGGTACAAAGTAACGCCAACATTCTCTCGCTTTTCACGGCGGGTATAGTATTAGCAGGTACCATGGCATACCACGGGTGCCTCATGCCACGGGGGCTCAGAACAACTCCGGCTCAGCCAGTCTGTTGCTTGCATTATTGTCTTCGCAGATCTGACTACAGGGTAACTAGTTATTAGAAGGGTCAATATAACCGGGTTTTAGGGTTAGAACCCACTTTTTGCCAAGCACTAGATCCAAGGAGATGTGCTGTCCTTCCGTCAAAGGCTATACTATATTATAGTAGCGCTCTTTACAAGTACGCTTCAGTGGAGAGAGATCGTCATAGGAAGATAATGAATCGAGCAGCTAGCGCCTTTGTTCTCTTGGAAAGCCATTAGGCGTAACAGTCACAAAAGGAATAGAGAAATATACCTGACCGACGCTTGTCTTACTATAGCTGTTCTTCTTTTAGAGAATCAAGGTCGTTTCCGGTCCGAGACAGTATATATCTCTGAGCTTGCGTCTATGCCCAGACGCGGCCTCTCTTTCCTTTTTCTAGAACTCTTGGTCTTAGGAATCGACCTGTGCCTTGGCAAGGGCTATTTCTTCCTTTACCTTATCGCTGTACCTCTGAATTATGCCGATATCCGACTTGAAATCCTGCTTAAATGATTATTAGAGAGCGTTCAGGAGCTGTGTTTTCCCTGGAACCGGTTAGCAATGGCAAGCTCTTGTATAGGTACGTGCCCCAGATGACTGTAGTAACAAACACGGTCGTTGGGCAGCCTCTACCGTAGGATTGCAGTATCGGATAAGCAAAGTATGGAAATTACACAAGTCTGCCTGAAGCCGGACTAAGTTCGGATACAGGACCTAATACTCGGCGAACTGTGGATAATGCGACGCGAGACCTATAAAGAGGTTCGAGAAGGCTTGATAGTAAGATGTGAAGTTGAGTGGCGGGTAGGGCTGGGCGGCGAGCTTGTTGTTTGCTTCTGAGAGTGTTTTCCGACCACCGCGTTGTGGGAAGCCAGAGCCCCGTCCCGCATCGCAAAGCACACGCAGGGCGGATCGACGTGGTTGAAGTTGAACAGGTACGCAGAGATGTTGGTTTTATTTTGTCTAGCCCGGATTACGGGCACGCAGGGGACTAAGCAATGGCGCGATGCATTCTCAACTTGGGAATATCGACAGCATGGGCGAGACCTATCGCCCGAATTTGACCCCTTCCTCGTCTCCCAGCTTGTCTAACCAGTAGACGTGGTGATTCCCAAAACCGCTCGCGACGAAGAGAAGACCGCTCTTTAGAATGCAGGGCCAAGTATCAAAATACCGAAGCTTGACGGCCTTGACCTCCCCGTCTTCCTGCACCTCCAATACCACCTTGAACAGGTCGCCGTGACCCGCGCCGCGCTTCTAGCAGGTGAAGATGATGAGGACCGGATCTGGCGGCATCGTAAAGGTGACCACGGGATACGACGTGGCGGAGGAGAAGCCGATGTTTGCGTTGTGGTCTGTGACCTGCATACCAAGCGGCGTCTCACTGGATTGGCTCGAGATGGTGACTATGTCCCCGGTCGCCACGGAGATGTCCACAGGTGGCCATGGCCCTGGAATGTTTGCCACAGCGACACCATTGACTTGAACACTGCTGGAGCCAGTGCCGCAGTAGTTGAAAAACGGTATGCTCTGGGCCGGCTGCGCCACGTGTGTCGAGATGGCTGTGGCCGTGTCGGTGACCGTCATCGCCGTGTCAGTTACAGCGGCGTTTGTCACCGTGGTTGTGGTGGTGATCGAGTCAGCGGCGGTGGCGCGGGGCAAGGCGTGGCCAACGGCCAGGGCCGAAGCGGCAATGTTGTTGATTCTCATGGCGAGCTCCTTCTTCGCATGCGGTGCTGGTGACAACGACGGTGGTGGTGGTTTGAACAGTGGACGTCGCAAATACGGTTTGCGGCACTGGGTGTAGCAGAAGCAGCAGGTTACGCCCTCGACTGTGCTCAGCAAAACTTAGAGAGAAGGCTAGGCAGGGGATTTATCTCAATCCTTACAAAATCGAGCTTCTTTTTATTTCTGAGAAACCTAGCGGAAGATTCGGTCTTTTCCAGATGTCTAGTGCAGCGCGTGGCGCGTCAGACGTCATCGACGTCATGCATAGTAAGAGGCGATTCGGGATCCCCAGGAGAGAGTCGGATATTGCCGCCCCTGACTGTGTCTCTATGACTGGTATTATCATGACGGCTACCCGGCCGAGCTCGGCGGCTGGGTGTATTACAACGGCTTTCTTACAAGCATGCTCGCCTACAGCACGGGAAATTTCGCGGCTCCCGTAGGAGAGAGTTCCGTAGTCAACCTTGTTCTAGATACATACAGAGTGCTGATGGGGGCCAGTGGCGGGGCGGGAACGCGAACGCGGACGTGGGCCAGGAACGGAAATGGGGAATGCGTCCGAGTCGGAGAGAGACCAAATGACGTCCAGTTGAATGCGCCAGACGCCGATCCCACCACGATCTCCAACCACAGGTACGGGCCGTGGGAAGTTTCGTTCGGTAAATCGCATGGCCGCAGGCGGTACAAATAATTAGGACGTAGTTCCCTGGGAGCATCCTTTCTTGAACCCGTTCCTTGACCTCCGGTATCTCCTCACCGACAATGACATCCTCTACCCCTATAGTTAGCTTCTCAGTCAGAAAATTCCTCTCCCTCGCCTCGACACCTAACAACCCAAGCTTATGAACCCCCTCCAGAAATATACGGTCCTATCCCGACCGGCCACTCCCACGCCCCCCGCCCCCCCCTTCTTCCCTGGCTTTCTCCACAAGATTATACGGCACAAACATCGGTATGTCATCCACGCACCTGTCGTCAAGCTCAGGTTGCAACCACCTCTCTCCTTACACAATGGACAGCGTCGACTTTGGTGGAGCGGCGGCCTGTAGGCTCTCGCGGGAAGTAGGTGCCCACCCGTCCCTGACCTCCACCCACGTCCCAGAGTCCAGAGTGCGAATTGCCACGCCAACCCGCCGATACCGCCGACTGCCCGCCCTTATCTTCATCAGGATGAGCGTGTACTCAAACCACGGCGGGTGGCCATAGCGGAACGGGGGATCATTCCTGGCGCCCATCCCCATCCGCATGCAGGTGACGGGTATTGTCAAGGACCGCCTCTTCCGCAACCGCGCCACCTCCTCCGCGTCGTCAAGCTGTACGTAGTTGATCTTACGCACGCTTTCCTCCGGCCTCGGCAGCCCGCTCCAGATCACCTCGCCCTCCTTCGTCTTGAGGTGCAACCGCGTCTCTCGTCCCTTGGTAGGGATGTCGACAAACAGCTCCGCCCGCGCGGCCTTTCCCGTAAACTTGAGGGTCGGAACCGCATACTGGTCGCCTCGCACGGCGCCGCGGTGCACGCTCTTGAGCCGGTCGTCGAGCCCGTCCAGTAAAAAACTCGGCCTCAAACACAAAATTCTTGTAGCCCCAGGGGTCCTCACGCAGCGGCCACATAATATCGGCATCAACCGACGCCCACGACCAGCTCGGCGCGCGCCAGTCCTTGGTCCGGTAGCTCGCACTGGGATATGTCGTGATGGGCTTGTCGGGCTTCCTAAACTCTGGCTCGGTCCGCGCCACCCACAACAAATCCATCTTCTCCCCCGTCCAGATCCCCGCAGCATACTTTCCACGCTGCCTATCCCTAAACATCGTCACCAACCCCTCTATCGCCGGCAATTTATCAAAACTCTTGGTCAACTTCAGCTGCGAATACTCCTCGACCAGATTCCGCCACAGCGGCGCCAGCGGCTCTACCTCCGACTTCCCCATCTTCTCGCCCAGGGTCCGCTTGGTCGAGAGCGCCTCGTTGTCGAGCAGGTCCGGGTCGCTGTTGTCGTCGCGGTGCTGGTCGCACGCACACGCCTGCTGGTTGCACTCCCAGAACATCTCATGCGGGCCGAAGTGGATGATGCGCGGCGAAAGCATACGCTCCTGAAACACCCCGGCGCGTGTGAAGAGCGGGAAGATGGCGTTGTGCGCCGCGATGTCCCGGTCGGTACGCCGGTAGATGGGGTGTTTCGGGGCCTTGCGCACGCCGACGCTGGCGGGGGACAGGTCGTGGGTCTTGCCGTACGTAATGGCTGTGCCCGGGGAGTGGTAGAGGGCCATTGTTGGAGCCGTGGCTGGCGGAGGCGGCGAGCGTGACGCGCGCGGATTGGTACATGCGAGCCATTTTGGCGGATTCCGCGAGCCAGTCTTCGGTGTCGTCTTGGATGATGCAGAGCGAGTCGATCCAGATGTAGGCGAGGTTCAGGCCCCGGGTGTAGCGAATGGCGTCTTGGAAGGTCTTCGGGATCTGGTTCCAGGGGATGACCTCCAGGTGGCTTTTGAGGGTGGCCTTTGTGGTGCGGAGCGGCTGGCTGGCGCCCCAGCAGTGGCTGAGGCACGCGTAGGGCGCTTCGGTGGGATAGACGGGGTCTTGGGCGACGAGACGAACGTCGTCGTCTGAGTTGCCGACAAAGACGACTCGGGACGGCAGCGCAGGATCGGGCTGGATCGCGCATGTCCCGGAATGGGCCTCCTTGCACCACTGCAAGCGGTCTCGGCCGTAATCCAGCGCCGTTTCCTCGTCGATGGCATCTCGTCCACGCTTAGGGGCGGGGAGGAAGTCGGTGGCATGGGGATTGTCTTGATGCTCACGGTCGTTGTTAACAAGGAGAGCCAATGGGTAGGTAGCTTCGGCATCCGTTGAAGGGAATCGAGACGCTTTTACGCACCTATCCCGTTGTAAATAATATATTCGTCCCAGCCTGAGTGAAGCCTCAGGGTCAGGCGCATGTCCCTGCCATTCCCGCCATCCAGCGTGACGCCGTAGAGCCTGGCCTCTCTCCCCTTTATGATTATCTTGAAGACCCCTTGAAAGATTCAGCAACCAAAGCAGTCTGAATCCCAGGTACGCTTTTCATCGGAGAGAACGTAGGGCTCGTAACCGATGCGGTCGTCCGCGATCGCGATCTCTGCACACTGTTTGCACAGTGTACGAAAGTGTGGCTGGGGCGGCATTGCCGGCCATGACTGGATGCTATTGAACTCGTCCGATGGGTAGATAGTCGGTAGTGACATGGTGTTAAGCTTGGTTGCGAACGCGTAGTCCTGTGGGTCCTTGCTAGGTCTGTCAGAAAGGTTGGTGAGGTGCCAGTTTGCGTACGTCTCCGCAACGGATGTGGGTTGCAGGTAGTTCCCCGAGCCAAAGCACGCCGAGGGCGGGAAATTCGCTCTCCTACGGCTCGACTTGGTGCGGCTGAAACTGTCGAGCTGAAGCCTGACAGCTGCCCAATGCCAGATAAAGGAAAGAGGGGGAGAGGGAGAGGGTGTCACGCCGAGCAGCTTGGCTCTTCAGAACCAACCGGATGAACAGAGAACGGGGTTTCCGAGCCAGTTTCTGGCTACCATGAGGCAGTGGCTGGCTGCAGAAACCCTCCTTGGCCGCTGGAATCAGACCCTTCTTTTGCAACGCAACCCGCATTTGCTACCACAGCACCCCTGAACCCTTGAACCCCTGACTCCCACACAAACCCTCACCCCAATCCCTTCTCGTGGAATAAACAGCGCACTTTCGCGCGGTTGTCTTACTACGGAGATGAAGTATTGAGGTCAGGCTTAAAGCGGACTGGGTGGGCCAGGGGCGAGCAAAGGGTCTCCTTCGAACCCTGCCTGTTCCGCGAGGTCGCGTGAACCACAAAGTGCGAGGGCAAGACGGGGGACTCTCTCTCTGCAGGGTCAGGGCCGCCAGTTCACCGTATACTATGTAACATGACAGCATCGTGAGCTCCAAACCTTTGCCGCAGAGAGGGGAAGGTATTCGCGATCTGAGATCGCCGAGCGGCTGGAGACTGAAGACCGATGGCAGCGGTTAGGCGTTTGAGCATCGCGGGCCAATTAAGCCCTTCGGATCCCTGGAGGTGGTCTAGGTTCGTCTCAACCGGAAACACGAGATATTCTGGAAGGGGCCGGCAGTGGCCGCCACCGGATCACAGCACTTCCGGGCGACGGCGCCGTCACAAATGCGTCACCGAGAAAAGTGTCTATAATTGTAAACATCGATATACTCTTTCTTGTATAGTATGGAAGTACTTAGGTACCGAGCACTCAAGGCCTAACAGCCCACCGCTCCTATGCGTCCTCCAACGCTTCTGCCCGCTTCACTGTTACCCAGACCATCAAATCATCGTCAAAGATGTATTTCACCATCGCCACTGCCATTGCCGTTCTCGCGGCCACCAGTGCTTTCGCCGTCCCTGCCGACCCGAACCGTGGTAATGACAACGACGACAACAACCCCAACCTCAACATCTTCCCTAACCCCGCCAACTACGAGAAATGGGCCATCTGCAAAGGCCAGATCACCACTCGGAAATTCCCCAACCTCCAGGCGCCGACGCCCGACGGCGGCTGCGTCCGCTACTACCAGGGCATCGACATGACGGGGATCGTGACCGAGATCCACCTGCTCGCGCACGACGGCATCAACAGCGCCTGCGACTGCATCGCCGCCTGCCTGAACCGCCCGGCCACTTGCACCAACTGGGTCTTCAAGAACGCCTCCGTCCCCGGCGACCAGGGCAAGCGCAGCTGCACCCTCTACAGCTCGCCCAACCTGCCCACGGGCGTCACGCTGGTCTACGACACGGACCACAGCAAGGGCTTCAAGCCGCTCCCGCAGGGCAACACGCAGGCCGGCGCCCTGGTGCCGCTCACCACCCTGGATGGGACGGCGCCGGACAGGTTTGGCGTGTCGGGGTTCATGGTCCAGGATCAGAATCAGCGCCAGTACTGTTGACGTGGTACTGGCTTGTCATGTGTTGTAACTGAAACGCTGTGTGCTGTTGTATACGACGTCTTGTAGGCAGTTGAGATTGCTGTGGAATTCTGGAGTAGGCCGGGAGGGACTTGAGACTTACTTCGGGGGTTGGCCGAACGAGAGAGATTATGGGTTTGGTGTCTTGATTGCTTGCTTTGTATTTATATATTACCTACTGTTGGACGAAAATAACAAAAAACATAACGTACAACACCAGGGATTCGCTGGTCGTCACCGAGCCAACTGCTGATCTGGCCCCTGAAAGTTTATGTTTTTGGAGAAGAGGTGTCAAAAAACAGGGGGTCTCGGGACCCAAAAACGGGCGCCCTTTTCCCCTGTTAGTGTTGTCCGTTTTAAGAAAACGGTGAACCCAGCTGTGCCGCAGAACCGTTCAGGTGAGTGAGGCACAGCGGCGGCCAATCGTGCATTGCCATCGCGCGCACAGCCCCGTCCCAGACAGCAAGGGAATGACGAGTTGAGAACGCCCTGCGACTTGCTCCGCGTGTTGTGCATGCAAGTGGGGATTTAAGTGGGAACTGGGACGTTGATTGATGGTTCATCAACTTGTGCTGCGCCTTTTTTTGGCGCGACGAGAGCCTTTTCTAGAGCTCGTCCTTCGGATCGTCCTGGGGTTGGCTTTGGCGGCGATGGCGGCCTGTGCGGCCTTGCCCGACGCCGACATGTTGCGGCGATCAACACGATAGCGAAGGATGCTGTCCGGCTGATAACGGCAAAAGCCTTCGCCCCCCCCAAGAAGCTGGAGCCGTTGAGTCGCTGGGAGACAACGACCCACTCCGCGCTGTGCCTGCTGAGGACGACGTCGGGATGCTAGATGTTCGAGCGTCGCCAACCAAAAATGAGATGGGTGAGCCGGTAACTGGCGGGGGAAGCAAGAAGGGCCCGCGAAACCCACTTGGACACCGCCGTCGGGAATTCGAAGTTTCAAGCGCTCAAGTGCATTCCCCTGTACATATGTACACAGCAGGCAGCGTAACAGCGAGCACGACAAGCAACGGTTCCTCAAACACCGCACAGGGCATGTCCTCCGCGTCGACCAATGCGTTGGAGAGGAGAATTCAAAATTCCTCGTCCTGGTCACGCAGACGTTGACCCGTTCGAGGTAATGCCCCACCGTGGCCTCCTCCAGCGGCTGGGGCGTCGCGTTCCATCGCGCCCAGCTCTGTTTGGCGGACCGAGGACTTTGAACGCGAGGGCCACCCACAACAAGGTGTTCTCTGCTAGTTTGCGGGCTTCGTGTGACACCTTGGCTAAACGACCAGCAGGCCGAGCAAGAGGTTGGGAAAGAACTTCTTGACCTGCCTGGTGAGGGCGGCGAGCCGTCCCGTACCGGTTCCCAACAAGATTCGGGCTTGCCCAGAAAAGTTGTCTGTCGGTTCAGAAGGGTCCAGATCTGGTAGCTTTGAAGACAAGAAACCGCACCCTCTGAACCACAACGAAGACCAAAAGCTGTCGTTAT
>FTEL01006975.1_pt1 | contig 10136 bp, 9 predicted proteins | sample 1658911 | NCBI WGS metagenome assembly FTEL01 (sample SAMEA3914869, study PRJEB12502) | metagenome | biome: forest; material: soil | place: USA | collected 2012-03-12 | depth 0.1 m
AGGGCGCATCATCCAACTCGTCGAGCTCGTTGGGGGGGCGAGGGGGGGGGGGGAGAGGTCGGGATGTACGAGCATGTACAAATCAGCAGGAAGGTCAGCTGGACTTGGACTCGACTCGGCTCTGGGCCAAGACGGTGCGCGGTGCGAGTGGTGCACACCCACCAACCCGCAATCGGAGACGCTATCCCACCGGCGCGCGACGCTGCTACTGCGAGGGCATCTCCAAGAGGGCTGGCTGGGTGGGCTTTGGGTTGGGTTTGTGCGGGAATATTCGGCTGGTGTGTGTGTGTGAGTTAATCTGGGCAGGTCTGCCCTGACAGGAGCGGGGGTGACACGCGCGCCATCTCGCAGCAAGGAGGAGCTTATCCGTGCCTTTTTATCGTGGCGGGCGCGGGCGTGGGCTGAGCGTGGTGGATTGATTGATTAGGAGGTCGGGATGGAGGGGGATACGGATAGCATCGAGATCCAGTTTGGTTATTGCCCTGCAGAGCGTCGCGGGTGGCTTATCGGCAACACATGACCAGGACCTGGCTTCCAGTTGGTGGTTGGCTGCGCTCGCTGAGGAGCGCCAGGTGCGCAGAAGATGGGACCAAAAAGACACAAGGCAGCAGGCCGGCCTGTCACTGGACGGCGCTGCAAATGCGCACAAAGGAGCGCCCTGCGAAATGGCACACCGTCCGTGGCAGGATCGCCCGTCGTCATGGGCCCGGAAAGGTACATGCAAGGGACCTTGATGAACAATGGCCACAGGACGGCCACGGCAGCCCACGGCGGCCGCCCGCACTGTGCCTATCCGGTATCATCCTGGGAGGCACTCCACTGCTTTATCGTCATTTCTGGGGTTTCGCGCGAGATCAGCAGGCCAACTCGGGCACACCCTTGCGGTCGGTCCAAGCCCTAATCTTTGTGGGCGATATCATTACACACGAAGCAAATTGCAGAGACGCCGCCGCTGGCGCTGGTGGCAGTTGCAGGCACAGCCCGTGGCCGGCGAGCAATTCTGCAGCGCAGAGCGGCGGCAGAGCAGAGCGCTGAAACCCAACTCGCCCGGCGACGCCGCAATTGGGGCAGGGCCATGCCTCCAATGCCCATCCATGCCTGGCCGCCGTCATGCCCAGCTTTCAGGGTTCTTTGTCGGCCTCCCGCCTGGCGTTTCTGTGTGGGCGGCACAGTGCGCATCTCCGGCTCGTGCTGTGCGCCCACCCCCGGACGCGGCAGAAAAGGGTGAGCCTGCCACCTTGCTGCTCTGGGCCAAGGGCGGGCAGGGATGCGCGGCCCGCGTCCTGATTGGCCGCACTCCGCTGGGCGATGCTGGGCGAGGTACCCAGACGTACCTCCCCGAGCTGAGTACATGGGCGCAAACCTTCTTCGCAATCCGGCGCAGCCCAGGCACACACACACACCCCCCTCGACATGTGTGTGTCGCTGTCGCTGTCTGGCTGGCTGCGCTTGGTTTATTACCGCGCCCTGGCCCGACACTCCTTGCTTCCTCTTCCCTCTTCCCCCCCCCAAAGCAACAACAACGCGACCATATTCACCACTTGACTTTACATCAAGAGAGTCATCTCTTGTCACAGAAGATCATCGCAGCAGCTCTGCCATTTTTGCCCGCCACACTTTTGCCCGGCAAGCCTCGTCTTTCGGCCAAAAGTTGTCTAATACGCACTTTCGCTGCGCATTGCTTCGGACCTTGGTGAGTGTGTTGTTGTTGTGTGCTGTGTGACTCAGTCAGCCAGAGACGGACAAGTCATCGCCGGCCTCTTTCTTTGACTTGTTCCTTGGTTGCCGTCTTCTTCCTCTTCCTCTTCCTCCGCCTCCTCCTCCTCCTATCCCCCATTCCCAGTAACGACGGCCCCGACGGGCCCCATCACCCACGACACCGCCATCAACACCATCCATCCGTCCATCATCCACCATGGTTCTTGCGACCAGCAAATCGCCATCCTCGTCGCGCCGCGCCGCGCACCCCTTGCGCAGCACCACCACTGCTAACACACGGCTGCGCCGCGCTCCAGAACCGTCTCGAAGCAAGTCGACCCCGAGAACCGTCAACATGGCAACTGTGGCATCTGCTGTCCGCGATATCGCGATGACCTCCGCCAGCCGAGACAACTTAACTGCTGTAGCGGCCCGGAGCGTCCCTGTGACAACCCATCCGACCAACCTCCCGACCCCGCCCAATTCCATATCACCCTCGCTGCCGCCACACGGCCTCAAGGCCCAGCTGCAGCGCGCCCGCCTCGACTCGATCGACTCGGACCTGGAATTGCTCGACGGCGACCGGGAGGACCAACGCGCCGGACTGGGATCCCCCCCCTACGACTCGGCCGGCGCCATCACCCCCGCCATGCTGGCCAAGTTCCACCTGCCCGACATCCTCCTGAACCACGGCCCGCTGCCCATCCGCCACCTGATGGGCTACCTGACCACCTCGGTCCCGGGCTTCGCCGGCATCGCCCCGGCCAAGGCCCGCAGGCTGGTCGTCGGCGCTCTGGAGGGCAAAGGGAGTGGAAACGAGGGTGGCGGAGTGGATGGTGACGTCGAGTTCATGAAGGTGGGCTGGGGGCGGTGGGACGCGAGGCGCCGGGGCCAGCCCGCTCGGGCATCCGCCTCGCGCCACGCCTCCCCCGACGCCCACCCGAACAGCATCCCCATCATCAAGACCCACGCGTGGGGCGCCGACCGCGCGCGACTCGGGGCCGCGAACCTCGGGTCGAGCCTCGGCGGCTTCTCCGCCGCTTTCTCGCACGACGACCGGGACATGGATATGGACATGATGGACCACGAGGCCGACAAGATGTCGCTTGACGGCTCTGGTTCCGCGTCCTGCTCCGAGGCGCCCGATGACGACGAGATGCGGAGGCACAACGACGACCCGGAGGACGCCACCGACGACGAGGACTGGGCCGCGGTAGGCGCCGCGGCCCTGCGCGCATCGTCGTACCAGGCCCAGTCCAACCAACCGCACTTCCCCTTCGGCAGTGTGTATAACGGCGGCAGCGGCATCCGCTCCTTCTCCGGCGGCATGGCGCGTGCGCCCCAGCTGCGCTCGCCGCCCAACTTCAACAACTTCCCCACCGCGGCGTTGGGAGCCATGGCCTCTGACGCACAGGAGCGAGAGGCCGTCGAGGCTCTCCTCCGCCTCGGGTCTATGTAATACCAACGTCAACAACGACACTCGCACAACAACAAACAAACAAACACAACATCAAACCAAACCAAACTCTGTATGGCATGGCATGGGCTCGGCGTTTTTTTCAACAAAGGGACGGCGGCTTAAGGGGGCATCATCATCGTCTTCTTCGATTTATCATCATTTTTTTTGGCAACAAATACAACAAGCCATCGCCGGGCGTGGGGCTACACTGGGGTTATGGGGGTTCTGGGGTTCAAGGCGCTGGATGACTTTGGGGAACCCCATGGTTTGATCATCATTTTTTTGTCCTTTTTTTGGGAGGAACCTGGGTTTTGGCTCCTGGATGCACACACTGGGATGGTTTATGGCATGGGATATGACGATGGGACGGAAACAACCGGAGTGAGGCGGCGCCCTCTTTTACATCTCCTCGGCGCGGCGCATGCATTCTGGATTTTTTACTCCCCGACCCGACCTGGGGGACGGCAACAACAACCACACGCGCGCGGTATTTTTGATCGGCGAGGCGAGATGTCCTTTTGACGGCCTCATCTCGGTTACAACATACGCCGCGCGCATTCTTTGTTCTCCTCTCCCTCTCGACTGTCGGACGGGGAATCGTTTCACCCCGACAACTCAACTCCATCCTCAAACCAACAACAACCCATTCTTTCCGGCCCCGGGGGCAACAACCGTTTTTAATCGGCACACATTCCTTTTCGCAACAAGACACGTTTTTTCGACGAACGGCGGCACACAACTGCCACCACTCGGCTTTGGATGTGTCTGGTATCAGATCCAGCAGCACATTGCGGTGGAGAACTCATGATGGAAAAAACTATTCTTCTCTCTTCTTTTTCTTTTTCTTTTTTTTGTCCATATACCACTTTTGTAATAACGAGGGAACGAAGATAAGACAAACACACACAACGCAGGGAGGAGTGTGGGGTTGGTGCTCTTGGGAGGTGGAGGGGCTTGAAAGAAAACAAAACCAAAAGAAAGAAAAGAGAAAATGGAGGTTTACCATGCCACGCAACACACCACGCACCTTACCCTCGTCCCCGAACTGAGAAGAAGGAACCTTGATTGTTGTTCCTTTGGGTATGAGCGGTTGCTTGGTGGGTGATGTTGGTGTGGTGTGGTGGGCCTCAATTCGCTTACGGATTTTCTTCTCTTCCCATTCATCCTTCCTTGGCCCCCAGTGGTTTCTTGCTCTGCTCTGCTTTTTCCCCTGCTGTTTCTTTTCTTACACATATAAAGAGTTGGACCGTTTTGGTGTTGCATATACCCCCCTTTTCATGTCTTTTTTTTCTTTCATCATCAACTCGACTCTGTTGTTTTTGGGCAAAAACACTCACAAACACAAAAACTCCATACTGCTTACGGGTACTTGCCGGCTGGGTATTCACGGCGCATTCTCCTCTTTTCCTGATTCAACGGGAGTGGGGGCTTCGGGTAGCAGGCGGGCGGGGTGTTATCATTGATGGGGACTTTGTGGGACTTGGTTGGACGGCATGGCATGGCATGGCATGACGGGATGGATGGGTGGGAATGGGACACGGGATGGGATGGTCGGATGGGATGATGGGTGGGTGGGTTGGCGGTTGGTTGGATGGGAAGAGGGAGCATCGCTTGGGATCGGGCAGGGCGTGGTTGGTTTGGGAAGGAGGCTGGCTGCATACACAACACACGGCAGTGGCCTGCTTTCTGATGTGGTAGGAGGGTGGCCGTGGTTTATGGGCTTTGTGGGCCGTCTTGTTATCATCATGAGCATGGCAGGGCATACACAAGCACAGAACGGCCCCTCTGATGAGACGAAACGGTCATCGCGGTTGGTCTTCGGCACCTCGCCCCTCGTTTTGATTTCAACCCCCCTGAGCTTCAACAAAGCAGGCTGGGATGCATCAAGCGAGGTCAGCGGGACCAGGGACCGAGACGAGAATAATAAAAAAAAAGTAAACCGTGCAACCTCTTTGTTAGCCGCCGTCTCTTTCCCAGCTGTGGTGCGGTGCGGCCGGCCTCTTTCAGATGCTCCGTTTCCTGTCAGATGCAGTCCGTCGGCCTCTCGGCGGTCGGCCGCCCGCAGCCGAGGTCGGTTGGTTGCAGCAGCCGCGCCCCCCCCTGGGCGGCAGGCCGGGCCCCTTGAACCCCTTGACTGACGTCACTGCGCACCGTTATCATGGTTGGATTGATTCTTCCCGAACGGGGGGTTGTTTGTGAGTGGGTACGGAGTATGTGTCGACGAAAAGGGGCGTGTATTCCCTCTTCTGTGACTAGCTGAAATGAGTTTCTTCCCGAGATGGGCTACATGTGGGTGGGTATGTAATATGAGAAGGGGCGTGTATTCCCTTCTCTTGTCTTCGCACTGGCTATCTAATGCAGAAATGGGCAGCACTGATGCTCAACCGCCAGTCCATTGGCGGTATGAGCACGTCCTCCAAGTCCTATCAAAAACACTGGTCTATCCAACCAGCCTCGTCCACCTTCGTGTTTCCTCATCCCGCCTTCCAGTACACCCCCTCCCCTTAGTATGGTATATCCCCCTCTGTCACCCGTCCGTCACATGCCCATCCACCACCCCCTCCATCGGCCCCGACCCGTTGGTCGTCGCAGCCACCGCCGCCTCATCCCGACAGCGCTTGCACATACACCAGCCCCCGAGACTCCCCACCGCCCACTCCCGCCGCTGCTGCACCGGCAAGTCCACATCGCAGTAGTGATTCAGGATCTCCTCGCCGGCCGCGATCCCTCCGGGGCGACCCCCGACCACGCGCGTCTGCCGCGCCGACAGGACCATGCGCCCGCCCCACTCCCAGGTGACGTTGGGATCGCAGTCGTGGTTGGCGAGGCACCAGAAGGGGTGAACGGCGGCGACGTCCGGGCGGCCGTCGCGTGGGTTCTTGCGCGCAGAGGCGGTGCCGCGGAACTTACTGTAGGCTGTGTTGAAGACCCACAAGTCGTGTTGGGGGAGGGTCGCGTAGATGTCGATGTCCATCTTCTCGAGGATGTGCAGGGGTATCTCGATGTTGTACTTGAAGGAAAAGGGCAGCGTCCACTCGGGCGGCGGCTCGTCCGTCACCGAGGCGTCGATGTCGTTAAGGTGGGTTGGTACGAAGTCGCCCCAGACTGGTGAGAGAGTTAGTTTAAGAGGGCTGACTTGGGGCATTGGGCTACAAACTGTATTTGATCTCCTTCACTTCCAGAGGGTGGATTTCTTGGTGTGTGGACATGGCGAGGAGGCGGGCGAGTAATAAGAGGTAGAGAGACTGGTCGATGTCGCTGTCATCCGGGTCCTTCGCGATGGAGTCGACGTCCTTCTCGCAGACGGCGGGGTGGTACTGCTCTTGGGCCTTGTCAAAGCAGAAGTCGTCGCAGAATATTGTGTCGTAGCAGTCGGGGCAGCTCACGGCCTTGGAGTTGTCGTTCAGGGGTGGGAGTTCGGTGCCGCAGGCGTCACAGGTGGACTCCTTGTGCCGACTGTTGGCAGTGAGGAGCGAGTATTCCTCCAACACGGCTTCCCCCGGGCCAATGTTCTCCTTTGCAAAGAGGCCGAGCTGGCTGCAGGTGGGAATGATGTCGTGGCTGTCAGCGTTGCTCTCACCGTCGAGCAGGATCGGGAGGTTTGAGACCCGGACTTCGCACTTGGGCGCCATCCCGGAGAGCTGCTCGTTGAGGAACGATAAGGACTCCTCGGAGAAGCGGTCTGGCTCACGGTTGTTCCAGGGATAGACCTCCCGGCGCACGAGACCGCGATCTGGCAGGCGGTTGATGTCGATGGGTTCGTCCGGCTGCTTCCGTAACCTGCGCCGAGCAACCTGCTCGATATACCCCTTGATTTCCAACAACTCCTTGTTGTTGGGCACCACGCTGAGTCCCCGCTCGCAGAAGCTGAGTGCGCTCTTCAAGCAACCGCACAACAAGAGGCTGATAGAAAGGATCTGAAAGCAGCGGGCTGAGGCAAGGTCGGCGAGCCAGGTGTATGGTTCTGCTGCTGTTGCCTCAGCATCCCGCATCTGGTTAAGGTCGTCTACGAGGCGGCCATGGTTGAGCACCTCGGGACAGGGGGTAGTGTCGTATTCTTCGAGAGCCTCTCGAGCCTGCTCGTGGTACTCGAAGCTCTCGTCGCGGACTTCGTCCGCCAGAAGCAGGGCGCGGTATGCGTCGCCCGCGGCCAGGTCGGGATATGCGAGGTTGGAGTAGACCACGGCGCGTTCCAGGTAGAGGATCAAGTCGTAAGGGGATTCGTCCAGGGCGTCCGTTAGCTGCTGGCGACGCTCCAGCAGGGGCCCGCGAGGGGGCTGCTTCTCGTCTGTGACGATGGATGGCGGTGAACTGTCCATGATGCGGACTTATTGGAGTGTGCGCGGGCGTGGGCTACTAAATGGTAGAGGGCCGGGCCGGGCTAGAGACATTGCAGGATTCCAAAGGAGTCACCCCCGAACTCGGACCCCCGAGCGTTGAGCGTCGACAGGCACAGAAACGATCGGCCGAGACCGTTGGCATCTGTCTCCACGGCCAACTCGTCTTGTTCTCCGTCTCGTTTTCTTTTCAAAAAGAAAAGAAAAAGAAAGAAAAAAAAGAAGAGAAGGTGCCAGGAGGAGCAGTCTATCGGAAGAGAAGAAGGAGCTGTTGGGGTTTCCACTCGTTTCTCTCCTTTTGGCCGAATAGAGGCTGAGACGGAAGGAACTGAAGGGACGAGACACCAAACCACTCGCTGCCTGGGCGAGGGGGAAGGAGCCGGGAGGAGAGTGGTCGCGACTGGCGATGGAGGCTGGTCCGTCGTGCCCTAACGAGCCCCGATGGCACCTGCAGGATGTGACTTGAGGTCGAAAAGGCGTCCGCCAAGAAAAACCTGCAGCAAGCCAGAGTTTGGAGTATTTTTGGCTGCAGCTGCCACACACACAAGACGCTGAAGGTGTGGTGGACCTGACGGATGCTGGCTTTTCTTTCTTTTTTCCTTTTTTCCTTTCTGCCTTTTTTCTGCTCTGGATTTAGTGGCTTGGTGGTCCAGCGACCCTCTCTCTCCGTTCCTCCCCGCAGCCCGTACCCTGCGTTGAATGAACTCAACCCAAGCATCCCCGGACGTTGGGGCAATTGCATCAAGAACACACACCGCACCATGCCTGTGGGCGCCGCCGTTACAACGCCCCTGGCGTTGGGCTAGGCTCCATAGGGGCACACACCCCCTTCTCGGTGCCGTCATCGTGCTTGACGCAGGCGCCGCTGCTCGTCTCGCAACCTCCCGCAGTGCTCCACGTCAGGCCCTTGATTTCCCAGCATGGCGGGGTACAGTTGTCAAAAACCCCTCCAAGAGGAGGGGCCCCTCGCACGGTGATCATCTTTGCCCATAGCTGACACCCTCCCAGACAGCCGGCGTGATGGTGATATGCTCGCCCCAACAACCACCAGGCCCGTTTCAAAACGTCTTACCAGCCGTTGTCGTTCTAGCTGGTTGTATCTGCTTGAAGTCGTGTCACCAGCGAGGTCTCGATTTTCGAAAAAAGACCCTGGCTCCACCCCACTACTTCGGCCCCAGACCCTTGTGCAAGGGTGTCATGCACTAAAACAGGGTTCACACCCACCACAAGCCAGCGGCACTTCGGGACCCGAGATTCTCAGGGTCCTGTTCCCACAGGAGGGCTTGGGCTGGGCGGGACGTCCAAACTACGTCATACCCCTTCACCCATCCCGTGCTCCACCAGCCCCTCTGGTCGCGATGTTGCTGATAGCCGCCCTTGATATCGACTTGGGACTCTGGGGACCGGGCAGGCCATGCGTTAGATTTCTCCATCCAGGCTCCGAAGGATCTGCCAGGATGGGTTCACCACCCGGAGGGTGAAGAGCAGATAAAGGGACAGCTCCGGCTTGGAGGGGCAGATGGCCGGCACCAACCCCCTGGCTTCGCTCCTTGAATCCACATTGGGGTGGGGTTGCACAGGTCTGAATGAATTCTTTGAGATCTATTGGACATCGTCAAGGACATATTGCTGGGACATATTCTGGGAGTGACAGCAGGCCGCTGTACCACCCCCCTCTCCCCGTCCCCCGAATCAACTCTAGCCCAACCCCGCATCCCCGGCCTCCCCCGCGCACCACACCGCACAGGGTGAGCCATTTGGCATGACCCCCGTGGATCTCGCTTTTCCGGCCTGCATATCCCATCTCAAACCTCTCCCACTCCGTGTCTCACTCCCGCGCCACGGCGCCCAGATCACTCAACTTATCCACGTAAAACGCCGGCACGGCGACGGCGTCCTCCGCCTCCCAGTCGGCGACCTTGTTGACGCCCGTCAGCACCGCCAGCGTGCCCCCCAGCCGGCCCTCGACCCCGAACTTGATGTCCGTGTTGAGCCGGTCGCCCACCATGCACGTGCGCGCCCGGTCCAGCCGGAACTTGCCCTCGATGGCGTCCATCATGGCCTGGCTCGGCTTGCCCAGCGCCACGGGCTGCTTCCCGCCCGTCATGTAGGTCAGCGGCGCGCTGATAGACCCGGCCCCCGGGAAGAAGCCGCGGTTCATGGGGAACGTCGAGTCGACGTTGGTGGCGAGGAAGACGGCGCCGCGGCTGAGGTACTGCAGCGCGTGCGAGAGCTTGAGGTAGTTGATGTGGAAGTCGAGGCCCGCGAGGACGCAGCCGACTTCGGGGTCGAGGAGCGAGCCGTCGGCGAGGCCCTGGCCGTCCGCGGGCGTGAAGTCGCGCCGGAAGGCGGGGTCCGTGCCGCCGATGAAGGGGACGTTCTCGCTGCGCAGCTCGTGCTCGATGCCCGCCTCGCCGATGACAAAGACCTTCTTCTGGGTGGGGGGGAGCTCGAGGATGCGCGAGATGTAGATGGCGGAGGAGTAGGCTGAGCCGAAGATCTCCTCGACGTCCGAGGGGATGCCGAGGCCGGTGAACTTTTTGAGGTATTCCTGGCGGGACTTGGTCGAGTTGTTGGTTACGAAGACGATCTTTTTGCCTGGCCTGGGGTGTCAGTGTGGGCGGGTGATGCTGAGGGAGGGG
>FTEL01007883.1_pt1 | contig 10128 bp, 12 predicted proteins | sample 1658911 | NCBI WGS metagenome assembly FTEL01 (sample SAMEA3914869, study PRJEB12502) | metagenome | biome: forest; material: soil | place: USA | collected 2012-03-12 | depth 0.1 m
GCGGGGAGTGGTGATTCGACCAACCTCGACTCGGAACCGTCGGCGAACAGCAGCCAGAGCAGTCTGGGACCCCGCCCCTCCATCGGCGTCCGCTAAACGCCGCGTCGGGCTGTTTGCCCGGGCCGAGAGTGTGGTGGTGAACGGGTTGGAGAACCTCGTTTGGGTCCTGGGTGTCGGAGGGGGACATGCAGCGCGGCGGAGCGAAGGTCTCGGCACTGGGTTGGAGTGTTTTTCCCATGCTCACTCTCTCTCGCCACACAAGACACGGACCACCCACTCTCATCCACACATGCCACCACATCCGTGGGTGGCATGTATTTGGTTTACAAAGCAGCTGGCGTAATTCAGGGCAGGGCAGAAAGCTCAAATAAGAAGAAAGAAACTGGTCTAAAATCAGGGGAGACGATACGACATTGCAGCTGCATTCTTGCGAGGTTTAGAGGTGGGGTTGGTTGCTTGCTTGCTCGCGCCTGGCTCGGAAGCGGGAAGGGAGGGATTCTTTGGCTTATTTGTTGACCATGAGGAGGGGCGCGTCGCAACGTACACTATAATTCTTAGTTTGTGGCTCTTGTCGAGTCACGTCTGGAGCGGCGAGAGAAGCGAGACTCTGGGTCTGTATCGTCGGGTACATAGGCATTCCTTTTTTCTGTGTTTTTTTTTATCATCAGCTCACTCTCTTTTGTTTTTGTTTTTGTTTTTGTTTTCTTTTGTCAAGGGGCATTGACGACCGGCGATACAAAGTCTATTATTGTTTTTGTGGTAATATGATGATATACCAGACCTTCTGTGTGCGCTGCCTGTTCCGGGGTGATGAGAATGAGAAGGTGTTGATCCCGTTCTGGCTATGTCTGACTTGTGCTGGATTTCCGGGTTGTTGACACCCTGCCGTGGCGGGGAGTATATGTGAGAAAGGGGTTGCGAGAGGAGAGATGGTCTTTTAGCAAGGGGCGGGCCATCTTGTCTGCTTTAGTCGACTGACGATAGGCTAGTTAACGGGTTGCTGGTCGCTGTTCGGGACACAAACCGCCGAGGCTTTCACATGAGGCAAGGGGGAAGGATGCCAGTGATACGTTACACAGCTGGTTTTTGGGGGCTGCGTGAGTGCATGCATCTGGGTTACTCAGTAGACTGTCGGTAGATCAATCTCCTGATGAGCCTGTCCGAGAACCAGCACACCTACCTATTTGGGAGACTGACGGGGTTTGCATCTCTTCCTCATTTCGAAATAACACAGAAAGGCGGCGTCAATGTCTCTCTCTGACGCTAAACAAGGGGTCGGCTGACACCTGTGCATTGAGGCTGTGTTGCTGGGCAGTGTTGTTGGGCATAATAAGCCGTGAGAACGAATTCATTGATCAGCCACCCAGGAGGATCCGCCCTCCTCTAATATCTTTGTCTTACTCCCGCCCCATCCGAGCTCCATCTCATCCCTCCCCAAGACATCTCAACTTCTCCTCGAGTCCGAACTCCTTCTCCTATCGACCTTCCACCAGCAACTATACCAAGACGATGGCGGACAACAAGGCTCCTGTTGAAGGAGGCCAAACGGCGCCCAAGCCCAAGAAATCACTCTACCAACGCTTCGTCGACCTGAAGACCGGCCGGAACATTCAGATTTCCGACGAAGACATGGTGAAATATACAGGAAAAACTAAAGCCGAGCTGCAGGTCTGGTCCAAGGACCGGCCGGGGGTTGCTGGGAACCAGCCGGCGGGCAAACTGGCGATAGGGCCGGCCACGGGGTTGAGCGGGTACGAGACTTCCAGTGGGTACGGTGGATGGGGCCCTAGTGCCGAAGGGAAACTGAAGTTTCCCCCGAAGAGCAGCGAGAACAAGAAGGCTAAGGATCTTGATGAGGAGGATGACGACTGAGCTGATGGCAGTCAATGGTTGTTCTTAGTGTGATGTAGTTCTAGTGTTGCCTTGGAATGAGACGGTTGCGGATGAGGATTCCAAGAATCCAACGCTTTTGACAGCTTGAGAGTTCTTACAAAACAAGACTTGCTGATTTGAGCCCAGGTGATTCTGTCTGCTAATACTCGCCAGTCCAGACCGGCGGCCCCGGAATAGTGTAGTTCTGCTGGTGTCAATACGACAAACTTTGACTCTAGAACCCGCAAACTCACATAGGTGGAATGACCCTTCGGAGAGTATAGATCTCCGCTAACAGCGAGACCCGGATCTGGAGCAATAGTAAGCTTCTGTTTTTTCTTGGCTTAGACTGAAATAGTAAAGGAAACGTACCATCCAGAGAGTAGGCGCCTGGGAAAGACACGAGATACTCCTCAGCCGGAAGCTTATCTCCGTCTCCGGACACCGTGAGATGAGCACACTCGGGATAGAACTGAGGAGGCATCAACTCGATCATGATGATCTCATGGCGGATGAGATAGTTTCCTGGTTTCAGGTTCTTCGGAATCGTAATGCTCCATCCATTGTTGGCAAACTGAAATTGGTCCCATCCCGCAGAGGAAGCCAAATCGATTCTGGAACCCCATTCGGTTTGCTGTCCCCCGTTTTTGAGCCCCGACTCATAGATCTTGAACCACACCTTCTTTTCCTCAGGGTTGAATTCGGCCCGTTGCAGTTGGCCATGTAGGCTAATAGTGGTCCCGTGCTGTGCACCCAGGAATACTCAGGCCCCATGCATTGCAATGGGACCGGTGGATCCTGGAATTCCGGATAGAGGTTTGCCGTCGGCTGGTTGAAGTTAGGTGGGCAGGCTTGGGGGGGGGGGGGACAGGAGGCCGGCGGCGAGCGAAAACCGGCAGTGAGAGCTTGGTAGAAAGAAGGCCAGTACGAGCGGAAGGCCGGCGGCGGCAAGTGGGAGCCTTGGTAAAAGGATCACGGACATGGAAGAGACCAGCCCGCCGCCTCACCCTTCCACAATGAACAGATCGTGCTTCCTTTGCAACCTCTGGCAAATCTCGATGAAGCCTGGTTCATTCTCCGGTGTCATCACGCCATGCCGGATCAGATACGCGATCCATACCATGGCCCGATTCGCCACGAACTCGCCCTCCATCAACGCGACTTTGACATCGTCCAGTGTAATAAGTGTAAACGTTTCGACTTCGTCACCCGGCCGGGGGATCATATCCTTGTCAAACTCCATCTCGTAGAGGTACGAGATGATGTGTTGGCAGCCAGGTTTGCCCGTGCTGGTGATGGACATCTGGTACGAGACGGTGCCGCACGCGGCAATGTTCGCCTGCGTGTACTCCTTCGGAACGGATGCCTCAACGGCAACCTTGCGCGCCATACAGTCGATAGGCCGCTCCCCCGACCGGATAACCCCTGCGACGGTGCTGTCGAGCCTGTTGGGCACCGTCGGCTTCGACGACGACCGTCTCGGCACCCAGAACTTGGTATCGTTGCCATTCCTGACGAGTCCGATCAAGTGGGCGCTAAAGCTCACGAAGCCGAAGGGATCGAGGCCGCTGCGGTCGGTGTCAAGCACGTGCTCACCCTCCGGCGACACGACGCGCAGAGCCTCGTTGTAGAACTTTCGCGGGCTCGTCGGCGCGCCTTCCTCTACGGCTCGCGACAACACCTCGCGCATGACCTGCGTCCGTTCTTGAAAGGAGCTCGCTTGCACCATGGTCAGCAGGCGCCGCTCATGGTCGACCTTCCAGTTTGGCGACAGGCTAAGCCCCTGAAGTATTGATTTGTGCATGTAACCGAAGGGCTTGGGGTAGCCCTCAATCGTGAAGTAGTAATAGTCTCGCATCCATTTCTTGTATGCAGCCGGGTTTTGCTGGTAGTATGGCCATCTGGATGTTGTTAGCCTGGGTAAGTAAGGCATGCATCATCGCCTTACGAACGACTCTGGGGACTCACGAGTCAACTAGGTTCACGAGCGCTAGGCCGTTAAAATGGTTCGATGACATCGCTGAGTAGAACCTTCTCATTCCGCTGCGCGACGACTGCAAGCTAGCTGCAAATGTGGCCTGGGCCAAGCACCCCTGGCAAAGACAACCTGGAGCCTGTCTCGCCTGTGTGGATTGGCTGATCTCTCGCTTTACGCAAGCTTGGAACACCTGCGTGCATCACGTGAACTGGCGGCAGGCACGCGTGTTTTGAGCTGTTGCCACAAACATCTGCCCCGCTTTCCTCATCGAGTCTCCGGATTCTCAACAAGCAAACCGGACCCGATGCGACGGCGCCCCAGTACTCTGCAGCATGGCCATTTCCGGCGAACACCAAGGCGACGACCGCCAGAGTTGCTCGAACATGCCTACCCCACTACACTCACCACCGCTGTCAATCAACCGACTCCTCGCGCTCCATCCCCGCGAGCGATTGCTGGTGCATCCGCTGTGCTGGACCGACCGGCAGCCGGCCCTCCTTAGCTGTCGCATCCATTCCCGCTATGAGGAGGCCAGTACCTCTGGTGCCGACGAGAACGCCAGGGCCACATCGTCCAAATCAGATCGCCTCGCCGCCTTTCTCGCCGAACGACTGAACTTCCAATTGCATGAAGACGACTTGGCTGACACCATCGCGCGACTCCTCCGGCCGCTCGGCGGTCGCATCTTGATTGAGCTGAAGTACGTTCGCCCAATGCTGATCGCGCACGCGCCCTTCCCAACCAACCTACATGTGTTGACACCGCTTGGATGACCTAGCCGACGCGTGAGTCTCTATTTCAACCGACGCTCCAGCGCTAGTATTAGGTTCTGTCACCTATCAGTTTCGATCCGGCGCCCTGTTCCCGAGATGATCAGTTTGGCATGCCTCGATTATGGCGGGACTATACTGGAGAGAGAATTCTACTTCAGGCCGCCGTCGAACCCTCGCCATATGGATTGGGTAGGGTCGAGACGTGCTCACACGCTAGCAAAGCTTTATACCCCTGCGGATCCTCAGAAAGATCCATTCTTGGTTGCTCTTGTCATCGCTCTCGCGCAAAAAGAGCGTCGGCATGCAGCACAACCACTGCCTCCCGACGCTAGCTTTACAGTGAGTCCTTCCCTGCAGTCCTTCTCTCCTAGTGTCATCCCGCTCTACTACCTTGGGCCATAAGGGCCAACACCACTAACCCACCTCCAGGTTCGCATCCTAGCCACCGGTGAAGGACGGCCAAAACCATTGAATCTCTACGTCGCCCATGCGAAAGCTTCCTTTCTTGACAAGCTAGAATTCCCAAGCCAGGAACCGGCGGTTGGCTCGGGCCTTGACATCGATCACTGGCATATTCCAGCCGAGCCTTTCTGGACCTTGCCACAACGGGTCTGCCAGGCACTGAAGCCGGATAGCTACGGAAGGGCACATATTAGGGGTATTAGTGATGGCTCAGGGACGGCAGGAAAGAAGCGGAAAAGAGACGTTACTTCCGATGGGCGCATATCAATCCTAAGAGAACATAGCTTGCTGTAATTTATTCCCCCCTAAGAGGGCAGCTCAATGCGTCCTTCGAGCCGTTGTGCTGCCCTCGCCTAATTGAGCTCTGGCGACGGCCAAATCGGAGTCTTTGTTCTTATAGTAGTTCTTAGAGGAGAGAACAAAGGCAGCGACCACCTTGAGGCCAACCCTGCTTTATTACCGAGGGATAGCCTTGGGGATAATAACTTGAGGGACAACTTTGAGGTCAATGGTAGATAACCTCGAAATGATTTTGTGCACAGCTTTAGAGACAAGCTTAATAACAATCTTAATGACAGCCGACAGCCTTGATCACAACATTAATGATACTAACCCTCAATGATAACGTTGACTATAAAAAAATGAAAGAAAAAGACAACCTTCAAGACAAACCGACAACCTTGGTATAGAGAACTCTTAGGGACAACCTTCGGGACAACTAACTGCAAGGGCAAGCTCGAAATCGACCCCAGGGACAACCTCAGGCTTATAAACAACCCGCGAGGACCCGCGGAGATCGCTGCAAGCGCGCGATGAAGGCAGTTCCCCACCGTGGAGGCGCCGACATCGCGACCTCGCAACATAATTGGATGGAGCCGTCCTGTTTGACGAACGACCCCCTCGTTTCCAATGAACAACCTCACGCGAAGGACTTGTGCGGCTGCCTCGCAGCTCGATTGGATGGCCTGCTGCCTAGCCGGTCCTGCACCTTGCTTGGCTCCAGCTGACTCTCTTCAACCAACTATTAGCTGCCCGCCAGGGAAGAAAGAAACTTTCAGATTAGAACCCACGAGCATAAAACGGTCTTTCTCTTCCCAAATTTGATCACCAGCATTTCGCACACATCTTCGTTTTCCCTGCAACCTCAGGTACTCGAACAAAATGGCTAACTACTTCGACGCCTTCACCGATCGCTCGGTCTTGTCACGGACGCCCCTGTCGCCCTCTGATCACACAAGCAAGGTGAGGTACTTGCCTGCGGGAAGCGGCTGGGCCAAAGATCAACTCCGCGCCGCCCGTCTCGTGGTTCGCAGCGCCACCGGCCGGTCTGAGATCGAGAAAAAGCGCAACCACGTCCTGCCTGCTCTGCGGGAGCATTTTGGCGAAGCGGAAACCGCTTGCAGCCAGCTACCCATCCTGGGGCTCGTAGTGGAGCCTAGCGACGCCGGCCACGGTACACTCACCGAGACGGAGCTTGTCCACAAGTACGGTGCGAGCCTCGGGTCCTTCTGGGCTGCCCTTGCCCAGTTCGGCGGTGTTGACGTTCTCGAGGTCGGGAACGTTGACCTGGGCGAGGAGGACGACGACGACGACAACGACGTGGATATGGACGAAGACGACGACATGGACATGGACGCTGGCGAAGGCGGCAAACGTCCATACAGCCCGGGGTCCGATTCCTCCCTGCCATTGCCACATAAGCGGGTTCGGACCCAAAGAAAGTTTCTATATCATACCGACACTACGAAAATGAAGGTCGGCTCAAGCCCGTCGCACAAGAGCAGCTCTCCGCAGCCGTCTCAGGGTTCCGATCGCGGCCATGTCAGCCAAGATCACGCCTCTGCCGACAAGCCGGAACAATACACAGTCCAGATTGCCTCTGCATTCCTCCGTCATGTGCTCCAGGCGTGCCCGCCCCAACACGAGACGCAAAAATATAAGCCCAGGTCATTGGTGGAGTTCTCGGCCGTGTCGCAGCGGCTTGTCAGCAAAACGGCTACCGGAGTGAAGATCCAAGCTACAGCGGACGGAGAGCTAGTCTTGCATCGGCTTAGTGATAGCAGATACAACCTCACCGGACACCGCCCGGCCCTCCTCGAAGCTAAGAAGCGGTTCGCCGTTATCACAGACGGGGAGCCGGAGCTTACGGACGAATTCCTCGGCCAAATGACATGCGAAGCTCTTGCGTTTCGGCTCCAGCAGAAGCAGGCCAAGGATGCCGCCCCTCTTGACGAGAAGTGCGTCAGCCTCCCCTTACATACCCTTTGCGCTCTCCGCGCATGTGTGTGTGACTAACAACATCTCTCACTGCCAGTGTCTTCGTGATTGCCGCCGTGCGGGAATACATGCGCTTCTTCCAATTCAAGATCTCCGACTCCTACATCGCGGCCCTGACTACCGTCAACGACAGCGAAGAAGAGATGGATGATGTCTTGGAGCTCTGGGCGACAGAGTGGTGCAATCTCCGGGGCTCCGGCGGGCGCCGCGCCGCGGTCCACAACATTGTGGCCTTGGTTGCTCGACAGGCTATTCTGGGTTGAAGCGACGCCGCTCGAGTCGCCATGACAACCCCCTCGGTCGCGTCCGGCCACTTCAGCAAGCACTTTGAGTGTGCCCTCTGGGGCTGCCGACACCCCACCTCGGTTACTTGATCGTTTGGGTGAACGGCTTGGCGTTTTCGGTCCGTCGCGGCGGTTGATAGGCCTGAAGGATCTCGGACCAGGAGGCGCTTGGCCACTCCCCGCGCTGGACTCGGAATCAACCGTGACGGCGGGGCTGTTGTGCGGCGACAGCGCGGTTGTCACCGAGGCGTCCACATGATGAACTCTGGGCAAATGCGAGCCGTGATGCTGTTGTTTGTCGTTCACTCGACTGGTAGGTTGAGCCGTATGGTTTGTCTTTTGTCGTTTTGACCTGTCGCGCTCCTTCGCCTGTGTTCGGCGTGGAACATTCCTTCAGCGGTGCGTGCCTTCTTGGGAGTCCATAGGATTAGCTGTGTAGGTCTCGGATGATCTCCGAGCTGGCAGGCCCGAAGCTTCCCTGAATTCAACGTCTTCAGAAAACCTTGAAAGTCGCTCTCTGTATTGAATGCAGACTGCGTCACCAAGACTTATACGGTCGGCCAGGTTCCCCCGCCGGTGCCCACGGTTGGCGTTGACATTCTCGGCGACGGATGTTTCGAGTCTGGCACCTACGGGAACTAGACCCTCGCCGGCTTCAACCAGCACTTGACCTCCGAGATCCAGACGGGACATCCTCACAGCGGCACCTACGGGATTCGCGCCAATTTCCCCAACACGAACGGCGCCAGCGGCACTATCTCCCGCCAGGTCTATGACATCGAAGCCGGGCAGCCTTACGAGTTCCGCTTTGGTACTATGATGAAGACGCCAATTCCTTGATGAGCGTCTATCAATATGTCTACGCCGTCGGGGCTGCCTCGAGCTACGAGGGTGCCCAGATTTATCAAACGACGACTGGCATTTGGAAGCAGAGGATCTTGTCGTTTACGCCCACGTCATCCTTGTTGAACATCCGCATCTCCGGGCGGGAATGTGCTCTCTCCAAACGGCGGTGGCCTGGGGAAGAATAACGCCTGGATCGATGATATCCAATTGTTAAGATGGCGTAAGAGGGTTGATCATTTTTTTGGTGGGCCTTTCCTTTTTTCATTCTCCTCAAACATGCATCATGTGTACAGTATTTTGTGTGCAAGGAGTACGTACCTCAAGGTTGTTTTCTAATTCAGGATTATATTTCTATCAAAAATTTAAACATTTGTACCGACACCGCGACCGTATAATTAGGTATTCATCACGACTTGTCCACCATGTCCACCCCTATTGGCGGACGGACCATGCAACCAGGACCTGGGCCGGCCTCACAGGAAACAGCCCCTTTCAGCGACATGTTCCACAATGATCTGCCCTAGGGTTCGGCTGAGGAACGAGGGAGATGACAATGTAGACTGAGGGCTTGCTGGAGCGAGAACTCGCTGGTGTTCATAATCTATGCTATAAAATACCGACCTAGATATGAGGTAAGGGCAAATAACGTAATGTGTGTGAGAAACGAGATGCGCAAACATCGAAGTTGACTGGGTGTCTCACTCCCGGCGACAAACGAGCGCTGACGTCGGAGGCAATACGGGATGTGTGGCGACATGGTCATACTTCAGGGATGAGTACAACAGCAAAGCCAACAATTAGGTATGAGATGAGTGGCGCAGTCATCTCACCTGCGTCATGCCTTGCCCGTATTGGAGTCTTGATGTGTTGTTACGTTGACCGTGAAAATGTCCAGGTAGGATTGAAAAGTCGATCCAAACGACCGTGGTATGTCCTACGCTGGAATCTTTTCTCTCCTCGACCCTGCTGAATCCCCCACGCTTTGCTCTCGGCCCTCAAAATGCTCACACGTGTTGCTCCTCTCATAGCTCTTGCGGCGACTTCCATCACCGTCAACGGTCAGGCAGTCGGCGACCCAGCGATCAACACTCCGTCAGTCAGCGACTCAGATGGGCTGAATTGCTGTGGACTAACTTTGCTGCGGCGCCTTAGGACTGGGGTTACACAATGCGAGACCTCTCTGCTTACTTGGTTTGCCACCGCCCCCCCGGTAATTATTAGGTCTGTTCGCATGATTTGGGACCCCCTGGGGACTCTGGGTGGCTAAGGTGAAGCTTACTCTTGTTGAGTGTGATCCCCGGGGGCCAACTCGGTGCCCCGCCGCTCGAAACTGTCGGAACCTTCACAGCGGACTTCACGACATGGCTGGTGAACCTTGCCGCCGGAACATCGATTACCTTCAGCATAAAAGATTCCCAGGGCCGGGTGGCTTACAGCCGTAAGCCTTCCCGCCTCTTGGCATGCAATTTTGTTTTTTTGGTCTTACGTATATTGCAGAAATTGTTACTGTACTGGACAGCTCGAACACCAGTTGTCTTGGCCTGCAACCCTCGCCTAGCCAACCTTCCGTTGGAGCCTCGGCTGCGTCCACCGTTCCCATAGACAACCACACAACGTGCTCCTAGGAGCACCAGGA
>FTEL01006231.1_pt1 | contig 10127 bp, 8 predicted proteins | sample 1658911 | NCBI WGS metagenome assembly FTEL01 (sample SAMEA3914869, study PRJEB12502) | metagenome | biome: forest; material: soil | place: USA | collected 2012-03-12 | depth 0.1 m
GGGGGGGGGCGGGGGGAGGGGGGGGGGGGGGGGGGGGGCAGGGGGGAGGATGGTGGTCGAGTCGAGGCAGGACAGAGGATCGATGTCCAGTGCTGCTGTTTGGGCTTGGAGTGCCGGTGCGTGCTCGTGCTGCTTAAGTTGCTTGCATTGCCTCACGTTAGCCGTGCCAACTCCATGACTTCCCCTGCGACCCCGGCTGCTCCAGGGCGCGCTCCAGTGGGTGATGGTGGGGCCATCCTGGGCCATTCCCCTGCAGCCACAAAGCTCGGCACCGCTGGTCCGGGACAGGCAGGCTTGGCCCCCCATAATTAGCGGCATGGAATGGGGCCGACCACCGAGCAGCGAGCTCAATTCAGGTGGCTCGTGCTCCACAATGCAGGCAACTCGCTGAACTGTGAAGCTGACCTTGGACTGGATCTCTCAATCTGCAACACCACTGCTGGTCGTGACACAACAGCACAGAGACTCGAGGAAAGATGTCCTCAGCACAGCAGCCCGTCGCTACGTATGTGTCATTGCACCCCGACACATACTAGGCACTCCCATTTGTCCTCGCCGGCCTGGATTGGAACTGACCTGACCATCGTATCTTTCTTGTAGAGTGTACATCCGCAACCTCGAGGAGCGCGTCAAGCCCGAGCCGCTTAAAGAGGCCCTGCGCGCCATCTTCTCCGAGTATGGCAACGTGATTGACATCGTCGCCAAGACGAACCTCAAGGCCAAGGGCCAGGCTTTTGTCGTCTTCGACACCCCCGAGGCCGCCCTCTCCGCCATCGACGACGTCCAGGGCTTCGAGCTCTTCGACAAGCCCATGCAGCTCGCCCTGGCCCGCACCCGCAGCGATGCCACCGTGCTCCAGACGGGCAACGAGGACGAGTTTGACGCCCACAAGCGCCGTCGCATGGCTGAGAAGGGTAGGCCATCTTCGACCTCTTCCCACGCCATCTGTCCCTCCTCCCCCACTAACAACATCCCAACCACCAGACAAGAAAAAGGCCCTCGAAACCGCCGAAGAGCAAAAGCGCCTCAAGCGCCCCATGCCCGGCGCCCCCGCCGACGCCGGCGCGCGCCCAGCCAAGAACGCCCGCGGCGCCGGGCTCAAGTCGACGGGCGCCGGCGCCCCCGCCGTCGTGCCCGACGAGTACCTCCCGCCCAACCGCATCCTGTTTGTCCAGAACCTGCCCGACGACTTCGACAAGGACGCCCTCACCGCCATCTTTAACCGCTTCGAGGGCTTCCGCGAGGTGCGCATGGTGCCCGGCCGCAGCGGCATCGCCTTCGTCGAGTACGAGGCCGAGGCCGGTGCCATTACTGCCAAGGAGAACACCGCGGGGATGCAGCTGAAGAATGGCGAGAAGACGATGAAGGTGACGTACCAGAGACAGTAGATTTGAGGTGGGGATGGACGTGGGATTGTAGGATTTGTGCTGGATGGCAAGGCGTTGGTCAGGTAGGGTTAAAATTGGTCACAGGTAACAGCCCAGGATGAAATAATGCAACAGATGCCACACATGAAGTGCTCCCGTATTGCGCCTATGCCTTCCAAAAACGACGGTATCGACCTGACAGTTCTATCCACAATCATTAAACATCCCAACCAGCCCCTTAGAAGATAACATCCTCGTCGTCCTCGGCTGCTAGCAGGTCCGTGGGGCCCTCGTCGACTTCGGGCTCCGGTGCCTTCTTCTCCGTCCCCTCTGCTGCAGCGGCTTCGGCTCGCCTTTGCTTGAGCTCGGCATCCGCCGCCGCCGTGTCTCGTTGCTTCTTGTTTGCGACCTGTGCAAAATTAGTACTACGTAGCCCTGCAGAGGGAGCAGCTCTCTTGCGTACCTTTTTGAGACGGTAGAACTCTTCCCTGTCCAGCTCGTCGAGCTCCGAGTTGATATCTGGCAGATGTCAGCGGCGATGGGTGTCTTATCCTGCCAGGTTCGGGTTTCTCCTTACACTTGATGGTGTTTTCCGTCCGCGGGATAATGACGTGCTCGCTATACAACGTTAGAATCAACACCAGTGTTCTGTCCCGACCCCTCATTCCACTCACATGGCATTGACTAAAAGATTCAGAGTCAGCAACCACACCCATTGATAAACACTCTCCAGGGTGGTCAAACTCACCTCTCCGATTCACAACCTTGATAACCTCGTCCAAAATGACAAACGCCGTCTGCAAACTAGCCAGCTCCACCAGCGCCTCAACCGCGCGCGCGTACGTCTCGCGGCAGCGCTGCACCTGCTGGCCGCCCTTGCCGAGCCCCGTCATGGCGAAGTCGTTGTTGCCCTCGGTCAGGTAGCTCTCGAAGGCGGGCAGCAACACGCCCGAGACGTTCTCCTGCTTGGCGCGCACGCGGAAGCGCGCCGACTTGGCCGACTCCTGGATCTGGTAGCCGATGTTGCCGCCCACAGCGTAGGTCACCTCGGCGAGGGAGAGGGAGGCGATCTGCATCACGCGGCCCATCTTACGCTTGGCTTCGTCGATGCGGCGGGTGATTTCTGAGGGGGGCGGGGGATTAGGAGGTGGTTGTGGGCGGTTGTTATCGGGGGAAGGGGGTTGGATTACCTCGGAAGCGCCTGGAAGGGAGGGTGTTAGCTGGGGACATCTACGGCTGGTTCCCGAGGAGGGGGAGGGAACTGACTTGGTCAAGGCCTCGCTCTTGCGCTTCAGCAAGTTGTGTCCTGTCTCGGCGCCCTTGAGCTTGGCTTTCATTATGCCCAGGGACTGCCGTGTAGGGAAGACGGCTTCCCGGTCCTGGCCTCGGGGTCAGCGCTCTGTCCCATCTTCGTCTATCTCCATGGTGGGGGGAATCGCGAGCTGGGTCAACGTACGCCTGCGCCGGACATTGTCGCGGGTTATCGCTGGTTGCCGCGGGCTGTCAAAAGGGAATGGAGGGCGAGTAATCCAAGACTAACACCTGAAAGGAGGAATGGGGAGTGGGAGTCGTCGATGCGCCGGAGCTAGTTCGCAGTTGGTGTTCGTCGTCAGCTCGAGCTTGGGAGCTTCGTTGCGGTTGCAGATGCGCGGCCAACCAACGAGCACTCAGCTCAGGGAGCCAACCGGGAATCGCTGCGCTGAACGACGCCGTTGCAGGGTCACGTCAGCGGGTTAGCTAGCGGGCTGGCCCCACCCCAACCTTGGTGCTTTGCGACAGGATTCCAGCAGGATTCCAGGGGGGGACAGCAGTTGGATGGCCCGATGGCCCGAGCGCCTTACGTGACCTCGATCTCTAAGCGCAGCCAATGGCCAAAACATCGAAAAAACGCAGGGAAACCGAGCAACGTCGCCGTTGCCGCTGCCCCGTGCCCGCCGCTGCTCGTCCGTTGCCCGTTGTCGCGCGTGTACAACCATCGTGCATCGTGGGGGGACCCTGGAAGTGCAGTGATGTCACGGCAACGCGCCATTTAACACCCCTTCCTCTCTCCCTCTCTCCTCGATCCGTCCTCTCGAGACCGACCCAGCGCTGCCCGAAGCGAAGCGTCAAGGTGAAGGCCAAGGTGAAGCTCGGAGCTTTGAGGCTCAACCCATTGTCGACTGCCCACGCCGAAACCATGGCTTCGACCCTCGCCCCCGAACGCCAGCCCGACCTGGCCCTGGTGGTGCGTTACGGCTCCCCTTTCCGTTCCCCCGCGTCGTCGCAATTGCTGACCCCGGACCTCTCTCTGTCTAGTCCGAGGACGACTTCCCCTACGAGCAGGACATCCAGCGCAACCCCGGAAGCACCAAACCGTGGCTGGCCTACATCGAGTACAAGCTCCAACATGGGGCCCTCCGCGAACAGGCGTTTGTCATGGAGCGAGCTTGTGTCCAGCTCCCCCGGTCGTACAAACTCTGGAAGACGGTGCGTCCCTACCCAACCCCGGCTCCCCTCCGTCACCCCCCCTCGTGAGAGAGTCATGGCCCCTGACCCCCGCCCACAGTATCTCCGGTTCCGGACGAAGCACGTCGCCAAGCTCAACGCCGCCATCTTCGCCGCCGAGTACCAGAAAGTGAACGCCCTCTTCGAGCGAGCCCTGATCCTCCTCAACAAGATGCCGAGGATATGGGAGATGTACCTCAAGTTCCTCATGCAACAACCGGTCGTCACTGTCACCCGCCACGCCTTCGACCGTGCCCTGCGCGCCCTCCCCATCACCCAGCACAACCGGATATGGGCCCTGTACAAACCCTTCGCGAACTCGGCCGAGGGCATGACCGCCGTCAAGATCTGGCGCCGCTACATGCAGGTCCACCCGGAGGACGCCGAGGACTTTGTCGAGCTGCTGGTCCAGACCGGCCTGTACACCGAGGCCGTGAACAAGTCGATGGACATCCTCAACAACCCCCGTTTCCAGAGCAAGAACGCCAAGGGGCATTACGAGCTTTGGGGCGAGATGGTCGATCTGCTAGTCGAGCACGCCGTCGAGATCGAGACGGGCCACGAGACGAGCATCGACGTCGAGCGCATCATCCGCAGCGGGATCGACCGCTTCAGCGACCAAAGAGGCAAACTGTGGTGCGGCCTGGCCACCTACTGGATCCGCCGCGGCAACTTTGAGCGCGCGAGGGACGTATTCGAGGAGGGCATCACCACCGTCATGACGGTACGAGACTTCACCCTCGTGTTCGACTCGTACGCCGAGTTCGAGGAGTCCATCATTGGCGCCCTGATGGAGCTCGCCTCGACACGAGCCGAGAAGGGCGTCGTCGACGAGATGGCCGACTTCGATCTCGACATCCGCATGATGCGCTTCGAGCACCTGATGGACCGCCGCCCCTTCCTCCTGAACGACGTCCTGCTCCGCCAGAACCCCTACAACGTCACCGAGTGGGAGAAGCGGGTCGCCTTATGGGGCGAGAACAAGCAAGAGGTTGTCCAGACCTACACCGACGCTATCGCCGCCATCCAGCAGCCCAAGAAGGCCGTCGGCGCCTTCCACCAACTATGGGCCAATTTCGCCAAGTTTTACGAAAAGGGGGGAGACCTGCGGAATGCCCGCATCATCATGGAGAAGGCTGTCAAGGTGCCCTTCAAGTCCGTCACCGAGCTCGCCGACATGTGGATCGAATGGGCCGAGATGGAGTTGCGAAACGAGAACTTTGATGAGGCCGTCAGGATAATGGCCAAGGCCGTGCAGGCCCCCAAGCGGTCGACAGTCGACTACTTCGACGAGACACTATCACCCCAACAACGAGTTCACAAGAGCTGGAAGCTGTGGAGCTTCTACGTCGACCTTGTCGAGAGTGTGAGCTCACTCGACGAGACAAAGAAGGTCTACGAGAGGATATTCGAGCTGCGCATCGCGACGCCCCAAACGGTGGTGAACTACGCCAACCTGCTTGAGGAGCACAAGTATTTCGAGGAGTCGTTCAAAATCTACGAGCGCGGCCTGGATCTCTTCAGCTACCCAGTCGCCTTTGAGCTCTGGAATCTGTACCTCACCAAGGCGGTCGACCGCAAGATCGGCATCGAACGGTTGCGCGATCTCTTTGAGCAAGCAGTCCTCGACTGCCCGCCCAAGTTCGCCAAGGTCATCTATCTCATGTACGGCAACCTCGAGGAGGAGCGCGGGTTGGCCCGCCACGCCATGCGCATCTACGAGCGGGCCACGCGAGCCGTCTCGGACGAGGACCGCGCCGACATGTTCAACTTTTACATCACGAAATCCGCGTCCAACTTTGGCCTCCCCTCGACGCGCCCCATCTACGAGCGCGCCATCGCGACGCTGCCGGACCACGAGGCCCGCGACATGTGCCTCAAGTTCGCCGACATGGAGAAGCGGCTGGGCGAGATCGACCGCGCCCGCGCCATCTACGGGCACGCGTCGCAGTTCTGCGACCCGCGCACGAACCCCGACTTCTGGGCCAAGTGGGAGCAGTTCGAGGTGCAGCACGGCAACGAGGACACCTTCAAGGAGATGCTGCGCATCAAGCGCAGCGTGCAGGCGCAGTACAACACCGACGTCAACTTCATCGCCTCGCAGGCGCTGGCGCGGAGCCAGGCGCAGAAACAGCAGCAGGACGGGGACGAGGAGGTCGACCAGGAGGTTGTGGACGCCATGGAGCAGCTGGAGAGGCAGGCTCGCGCCCCGGCCGGGTTTGTGGCGTCCTCTGAGGGGCTCAAGGGGAATGTGGCCAGCCAGCCGGTCGAGGTCGCCAACCCGGATGCCATCGATCTTGACGATATGGACGAATGACATGATCTCTCTGTACTTTGAAATGAGGACGGTGTTTGTTTTGTTTTTTTTTTCGTGGGGAAGAGGCGGGCAGGACAGATTATTGCGTGGGGTGTGGACTGGCGCGGGGGTAGGATAAGGGGGGCATACTGCGGCCTCGTCATCTTTTTTTCTTCTCGGGTTGAAGCGGGACTCGGAACGGACGATCGAATATACTCCTACCCACCACATACATGCATGCCGACGTGTCGATCAGGTATGAAACAGTTCTTTTCATGGTTCTGCATTAACCCTTCCCTAGCCCCCGGCGATGTCCAAGCCAACTTGGCCAACTTGGCGTGCCCACTGTCCCCGATCCAACGATCAATATCAGGATATGAACCCATCTCCCTCCATCATCAAACCATATTCGACTCAGATTCATTCAAAACCCAACCCAACTGGGGAAAATATGCACAAAACGGAGTAAGAAAAGCGGGAGTCCCATCCAACCATCAAATCCAACAGCAGCCCGCCTGGGGGGCGAGCAGTTTACTTGGGTGTTATGTCGGACTTGAGGAAGAAACCCCGGTTGTCGTGGGCCATCTCGGCGAGCTTCTCGTAGAACTTGGTCGCGTGGTTGCTGTCGACCCGGCCGTCGCGAGAGGCTGTATGGGCTTGTCAGCTCGCATATTCTTATCACTTTCACTTGCTCGCTCGTTCCCTTTCTCTGCCTCTTGGGGTACTCCCCCTTGTGCTTTTTTTTTCCCATCCACCTGCCCGGCTCCCTTGCTTCCTCCTCCATCCCTTCTCCCTCTCGCACACGGGTTCCCAACAACGGCTCAACCTGGGGGAAAGTGGTGGAGACTTACACTGAACAGCATAGATGGACCCCTTCCGCTTCTGGAAACGCGAGGGGGGCACCTTGGCGGCGTCTGGGCAAGCACTCGTCGTTAGCTAGGAGCTGCGAGTAGAAGGGAGGAATATGGGGAGAGTACGCACCCCACTCATCGCTACTCCTCCGATCGGCCTGTAATGTGGGCGACAGGGGCGCCATGGGGGGGCTGGCGGGGCCAGCGACAGCCGTGTTAGTCGCCGCGCCCGCTGGCGTCGCCATCGCGGGCATTGCCATCGCCGGCGCCGGCTGCTGCGACATGCCGGCGGTCGTGGTGGGGGCGAACTGCTGGGTGGTCGGGCTCCCCGCGGACTCGATGCTGCCGCTGCTTTGTTTCCGGTTCTCTGGTGGGGGTGTTAGTTGTTGTCGTCTGTATGTCTGGTTGCTGGGCGTGGAGGGAATGGGATGGGAAGGGCGGGGGGATACGAGCCCGATGGGCTGGACTGGGGTCGGGGCCCGCGGGGAGGAGGAGAGGAGGGTTCGTGAGTGAAGACGGGGTTCATACCCATGTTTGAGGTTGAGGGTCTGGATCAGGGTGGTTTATACGAGAAGGTTATTGCGGGTTCGGTGCGATTGGGTAGTATGGTGACGGTTTGAGGTCTGTTGCTCGGCGGTGGCATGGGAAAAGCGGGAGGGGAGCGGTGGTTAAAGAGTCGAGGTGGGTAAGATTCAGATGCAGAAGACGTCAGGAAGGCAGTCTGAGCGCATCTCATCCAAGCTTGTGTCGACGGATGACAAAGTCGGGGCGGTCGGCGTGTTGGATGTTGTCGATGGGAAGCAAGGGGGAGCTTGTCAGGCCAGGTCTGGGCGCGTGGCTGTTTTTGCCCTCCGTTCGCCCCCTCCCGCCCGCTCTCCCCTCCGCCCTCCTCTTTCTTCATAAGCTGCTGTGGAGGAGTAAGTGACTGGCTATGCGTCCATCATAAGCTTTGTCTCTAAGAATAGCTGGCTACGCAAACGGAAATGTTGCCCCGTCACCTCTCGGGGCGGTGTTAAGCGTCTCCCCCGTCTCGGACATGCTGCACCCCCGAACTCCCTTCCCCTGGACCAGCTTAGATGATGCATAGATGCATAGGTAGGTACAGACATACACAGCCCGGCCCAGCTCAGCCCATTCCATGCCACACAGCCCGGCATCACAACGACAGCCGCAGCCCACTGCAACATCCGCCCACTGCAACATCCGCCGCCGTGGCTCCCCGCAGGACAACGTCCCCCGCCCACCATCCATCACGCGCCCGTGTTCCGATCGGACCACGCCCGTCCTGATCCAATCACAGGCACGGCCATGGTCTGAGAGCTTCAAAAGCTTCCCGGGTCTGACGTCATGGTTGACGGATGCATCTGTCAGGGCCAAGCCCACCCCAGGTTCCCAAACACACTAAACATCCCCAAACGCTTATCACCGACGACCAGCATCACAGATTTTGAGATAGATTGGCCCCGTTGTAACGTCGCGGCAACGTTGTGGTTGACCACAGATAGATCAGCCAACGGCAAACTCCACCAAACTCCGAAAGTCATGATGCCGCCAAGGGCTGAGGGCAAGGCGTCGAGGGCGCCATCGCCCCAGCACGGCAAAGATGAAGTGGCAAGATGCCCTATCTCGTGTGATTCCGGAATATCACTGCCTGCCAAGCTTCTCGGCTGGGTCGACGCCGCGTGGCTGTGAAGGGATGTATCAGTTGAGAGTGATTCGTAAACGTGGAGATGGAAGCGGGTTGATGGGGGGCTCAGGGACCTACGACCCCGGTTGACGCGGATGTCTTTTTTGACAAAGCAAGCATAATGTTTAATCAGGCAGTCAAAAAGTCTCCGAATGGTGATTACAAGAAAAGAAATCAGGAGGATATGGCGCCAAAAGAATGAGGTCGTGCCCGGGTTCGAACCGGGGTTATTGGAAGGACTGGTGAGAGCAATCAAAATCCAAAGTGATAACCACTACACTACACAACCTTGCGTTGCGTGTTGAGTGCAAGGCTTGGGGTTGGTGCCTCAAGTAAGCTGAACCCACAATTCAGGGTTAGGGTTATACATGCAAATCCCAGCTTGTCGACAGCAACACAGGGCCCAAGAGACGCAAGAGGAGATTCAGAGAGAGCGTGTATCTATTTTCATGTGTGCGCAATAGTCTATGAGCCGTAATGGCGGCATACCGGCTAACAAATCTTCACTTTACCGCCCCTGAGCAACCCCAAAACTATACCACTCATGACTTGCGGTGCAGCACACCAGCACCGGCCTGTCGACTTGTTAGCATGGCTCGTAGGGGACATGATTATGCTCGTTGATATTCCTCCAGTTGGCTTACCTGGTGGCTCGGGAAGATGAGCGTGTCGGCAACGACCACGTTCTGCCGCCTCGACGCGACGAACACGACCACCTCGGCGATGTCCTCAGGGGTCAGGGGGTCGCAGCCGCTGCATGTCATAGTCCCTGGATTAGCATTGCCCTTCTAAAATCCCATGTCAAATCCCCAGCACGGAAATGTTGCACTCACGCATATACAGCATCAGCCTTGGACTTGTCTCCGTAGAAGCGGACGACAGAGAACTCCTGCACCAACCCACCCACGTCAGCACACAAATCCCTCCCAAACACCCTCAAAGACGTAGAAGCACCCACCGTCTCAACCTGCCCCGGATCAACCTCCATGACACGGATGCGCGTGTCGATGAGCTCCTTGCGCAGGGCGTCGGTGAAGGCGCGCACGGCGGCCTTGGTGGCGCAGTAGATGCTGCCGCCAGCGTAGGGCTCGCGGCCGGCAATGCTGCCGATGTTGATGATGTCGCCGGCGCCGCCGTCGGGGCGGGCCTTGAAGATGGGCAGCACCGCTTGAGTCACGTTGATCAGGCCCGTCACGTTAGTCTGGAACATGACTTCGATGTCCTCCTCGGCGATGCCGGGGGCGCGGGCGACTGTTGGGGGTCAGCATCGCGTACTTTTTCACTCTCCCCCGTTCAACTTGATGGCTTGTTCAGCATGAGTCACATACCTCCCTTGACCAGGCCCCTAAAACAGTCCATGTCAGCATTCTCTCAACCCCATGCACCTTCACCCCGAACCACACTTGCCACTCTTCAACCCCCCCCAACACCCCTTACAACCC
>FTEL01009083.1_pt1 | contig 10126 bp, 7 predicted proteins | sample 1658911 | NCBI WGS metagenome assembly FTEL01 (sample SAMEA3914869, study PRJEB12502) | metagenome | biome: forest; material: soil | place: USA | collected 2012-03-12 | depth 0.1 m
ACCCCCCCCCCTCTTCCCCCCCCAAAAGAGGGAACCCCAACCAGTAAAAAAAACTGTTGCTGCAATGCCAGGCCCGCCGCGAGCGACGGAGAGAAAAAGGCGCGGGGTTAAGTCCGTAAAAAGTAATAAATAGGGTGCGACAGCCCGATAGATAGGAGGACACTGATGAGTGAGATAGATAGATGAGAGATGATGATAGATCAAAAGGAAAAAAAAGAAACAAAAAAATCCCTGGTCGGGTCCGTTGTTGCTGCTGTTGCGTAAGCCGTTGTCGTGAATTTGTCTACAAACTCCAAACCATCGCGGGACTGTGTTGTTGCTGTTTGTCACTGATGATCACCACACTCCATCACCCCTCCACCCCACCACCACCGCCAACCCCACCAAACCATCAACACCAAGAAGTGTAAATAAAAAAAAATGTTTAAAACAAGTCATCTCATCGAAGCGAAGTAGGAAACAACAACTGATAGGTAGATAGATAGATATAGGAAAGATGTGAGGGAGAGATTGAGATCGAAAGATTTTGAGGCAGAGGGGGACACCTCCATCCATCCGGTCCCCCTTCTTGATCTGGCCCAACGTGAAGAAATTGAGCCAGCTGCCGGTCGTCTGTCTATAGGCGTGCGTGTGCGGATTTTCGGAATTTTTGGCGTCGAGTATGCAAAAAAGAGGACATAAAAGGCTCGGAAAGGGCGACGGCATTGCCGCCCTGCCGAGGGGTATCGAAGCGTAAAACAATTTTGCCAGCGTCTTTCTCCGCGTCATGGATTCGGAATTGGGGATGGAGAAGGCTGTGTGGTGTGTGGTCGGTCCGACATGACGCGGGAGTAAGCGGGCGACAACAAAAACATGGCCGTGGGAGTAGCAGATCGGGACAAGTGTCAGGTCGAGGTCATCGTCAGCGCGGTGGGCCAGACGAGCCAGTGCTCATTCAGTTCCAGCCGAGCGAGTTCTCGGCTGCGACGGGCGCCGAGATGAACTGGGTGCGCCCCGAGCCGCCCATGCCGCTGCGGCCGCTGCCGTGGCTGTCGCGGCCGCCCGGGGGCACGGCGCCGTAGCTGCTCGTGAAGTCGCGGCTGAGCAGCGCCCCGCCCATGAGCGCCGGGCTGCCGCGCCCGTGCGCCTCGCTCATCTCGGACGGCGTGCTGATCGAGCTCGCCCGGCGGTGTGACTGCTTCTTGCGCTTGTACCGCCGCGCCACGACGAACATGACCACACCATATGCCGCCGCAACCGCGACCGCGCCGCTGACGATGCCCGCCGTCGTGCCCCGCTGAGAACTGCTCTGGCCGCCGCCGCTGCCCGAGTCGGTGCCGGCGTTGTTGCCAAAGGGGTCGCTGTTGGAGCTGCCGCCGGGGGTGCTGCCACCGCCCGAGCTGCCAGCACCGCTGCCGCCGGCACCGTCGTTGTAGGTGGCTCCAATGCGGATGGGGATGGCCGGGTTGATCTGCTGAGTGAGGTTGAAGATGAGCTGGTTGGGGTTCTGGTACAGGTTCGAGTTGGGGAGCTTGATATCGATCTCGAGTCCGCTGATCATGCTGTCGGGATAATACAGCTGCGCGCACGTCGTGATGTAGCCCAGCGAGTTGGTCGTGTCCAAGGGGACCAGCTGCTTGACGAAGGTCTTGCTGATGTCGAATGGGATAGCATCGCTCAGGGCCTGGGGCAGCAGCTTGAAGATTTGGTTGGCAGCCCGGTCGTTGGCCAACAAAAAGTTGTAGTTGTAGCCCTCGCGGAATCCGATTTGGATCAGAGACGAGCCAGGGGGCGGGCCCGCCGGGCCATTGTTGGGGGCAATGGCGGACGGGAACGACGATGGAATGCCGCTCGCGGTGGTCTGCGTCTTCTGTCCCGACGTGGTGGACGCGGTCGGGGCCACAATCAGGCTCGACGGGAACCAGTTCGAGGTCGTAAAGGTCCCCACGGGCGCGACACTGGTGACTCCGCTCTCACTGCCGGAGCTGCTGCTGGTGGTGGTGAAAGCAGAGCTCGACGAAGTGGTGGTTGGGGGAACGGTCGTCTCGGGCGGGGCCGTGCTGTTACCCGTGGGAATTGAGCTGTTGCCCGAGATGTTGGTCGAGGTGATCACTGGCGGCTGAGTCACCGAGGAAGTCGTGTTGGTGCCCGGATCAACGATGCCCGTTGTTGTGGTGAGGGGAGGGTCACTGGTGGCAGTCCCGGTGGGGATGCTGGTGCTGTTCGTGACTGGAGGCTGTCCTGTCTCGAGGGTGGTCGACGAGCTAACGGTAGCCGGGGGCGGCGAAGTCTCGGTGGCCGGCGGCTCGGTAGACGTCGCGGTCCCGGTGCCAGGGCCGGTGAGGCCGCTCGACGTAATAGTCGAGGTGGTCGGCGGGTCCAAGACGCTCGAGAAGACCGAGCTGATCTCGCCCAAGATGGATGTCAGCGGGTTGCCGGGCGTGCTTGTGCTTGACGAGCTCGTGACAATGCCGGTGGGGGCAATGATGATCTCGGACGAGCTGGACGTCACTACGGGCTTCTCGGAGGTCGAGGACGGGGTCGGCTCCTCAGAGGTCGCCGTGGAAGCGTCATCGGAGGAGCTCTTGGTGGGAGTCGGGCGCACAGAGCTGCTGGTAAGCGTGGTTTCCTCGGCCGACGAGCTGGTTTCACTGCTGGTTTGGGCCTCCTCCGTCGACGAGGATTCGGCGGCGGAAGTCTTGGTCTTGGTGCTGGTTGGCGGGTCGGTGGAGGCGGCCGTGCTCTCCTCGGTCGACGTCTCAGGGGTCGAGGAAGCGGAAGACGAGGGGGTTTCCGCCGAGGATTCCGACGTAGACGAAGAGGTCTCTGACGACGAAACAGTGGACGAGCTCTCCGACGAGCTCTCCGAGGTGCTCGCCGAGGTGCTCTCTGATGAGCTCTCGCTCGTAGAGCTGCTCTCAGACGAGTTCCCGGAAGTCTCGGTGGAAGTAGACGAGTCTGTCGTGGTGGTGGCCGGGGTCTGGGCTGGGGGTGTGACGACGATCGTGCTCGTCAAGACGATGGTTGTGACTCCCGAGTTGCCCGTGCCGTCCGGCTCGGCGCCGGACTGCCGCTTGGTCGTCTCGGTCGAGCTGGGCAGCAGGCTCTCGTCCGACGTCAGCGTCGAGTTGGTGACTTGGCGCTTGACATGGCGCGGGAAGTAGAACTTTGGCCGCGGTGCATCGTGGGTCGCAACCACAGACGAGACTGCCACCAGGGCGGCAGCCAAGACGGAAACCGTTCTCATTCTATCCTCCTATGCCGTCCCGAAGATGCGCTTTGGTGGGGGAATGTGTGGTTGTGGAGGCGTGACGCCTGGGTAAGGAGTGTGGTTGGGCTCTGCCAACACAGGACCATGTCAGCGTCGGAGGGGGCTGAGGAGGGGGTGAGGCAGGGGGCACGGCGGTGGCACTCACTTGTCAGGAGGATCGTAATGAGCGTACTTGACAAAGATGATTCAACGAGCGTGTTTCTGGTCGCAGGCAGTCGTGTCAGCAAATCCCCAATCTTCAATCCAGAATCCGCAATCCACCAAGCCGGTTTCCCAGTTTCCAGAGCCGGCACGGCATCGTCGATCCGCATGATCGACCCGGGCGCGGCAGAGAGAGAGGCTTCGCCTGGGATCGTGGACACAATGCCGGGACGGGAGCGTGTGTGTCTCCTCTGCTCGTCGCAGCGATCCGCCCGAATGGCCCAAATGCCCCCAGACGCGCTGAAATGCGTTGCCGTCCCGGTTCCTCAATTTCCTCCCGATGCCACGATTTCCACCTCTTGAAATGCCCCTCCTCCGTCCCTCTCTGCGTCCCTGCAGCCTGTCTTTTCCCGCGATCGCTCGTCCGCCGCTCCAGTTCAATCGGCACTCACAATTGGTGGTGGATCGAGGGAAGCCGCAGCGAGCCCCTCCAAAAAAAAGCAAAAAGCGACGATGCGTATAAATGAGCGACTCGACGGAAAATCGTCAAATTGTTGTTTTTCGGTTCAAAATGGTGCTTCACCTTCGTGGTGTCGGGATCTCGCGTTCACGGGTCATGACAGGGCGGGCATTGGGCGGACGCGGGCGAGGGCTGGCCTGTCCGGGAGCGACCTGTCCTGGTGCGTGGCCAGGCGCGCAAAGGTCGGACGACGGGGTGCGATGCGCTGGGTCGGTCGGCGGGTCGGCGAGTCGCGAGGGTCGCTGGTCCGAGGGGCACGACGTCGTCGACGGGGGGGAAGGAAGATGGCCGGCGTGGGGAGATGTCGAGGGTGAAGCGGAAAGGAAAAGGAGGGATGGTGTACGGGACGGGATGCGCAACGGGAATGAAGGGAACGGAACGAGCGAACGAAACGACAGAGACGACGCCCCCAAAGCAAGCAAAAGCGGGCGGGAGACACAGCAACAAGGGGCTGGACGGGGGGAGGGGGACGGGGACGGGGTATTGGATGGGTGGAAGGGCTTTGAGGCGGAGCGCTGCAAGGGTCGCAGCGGGAAGATTACACCAAGCCAGGGCTCCCGGCGCTGCGTCCTCTGGAGCTGGGTCTTGGGGGCAGAGGGAGGGATGGGAGAGGGGATGGAGGTGTGGTTCGGTGGAGATCGGTAAGAGGCGAGGTACCATCCAGTTGCATTCGAGCGCAGATCGGTACGCGCCGTCTAACGCGCTAAAACGGAGCGCCCGTGATCGGATACAGCGGCAGACGTGCCATCCTGGTCCTCTCTCAAGACTCTGGCTGGGGAAAATTCAGGTCGTGGTGACACTTCGGATGGCGTGCCAGGGCAGGGGGTCTTGGGCATGCCATCTGCGAACAGCGCGGGCCTGATCTCGAAGCTCGAGACAACAACGAACACACAAACTGCCAACTGCGTCGTCGACATTCAACCGAAATGTCGAATTGTCGACGTGGAAGGTGGGCAGGCGACGCAGGACCAGGCCCGCGGCGTGGAGTAGTGGAGGGAAGTGCGGCAAGGGCTCGTCGCCGCCCAGGCACCATCTCGTTCGTGCGGCAGGGCGGGTCCTCTTTCGCACCCAAACGGGAAGCTGGTGGTGCGTGGTCCGGGGCTAAAAACGGGGTGCACGGTACCGGGTACCTCTCCAGGGGAGCTGGCCCGCAGCGCGTGGCCGCAAAACCCACCGAGCCGCCCAGGTACCAGGGACCCTGCCGTTGGTGATTAAGGAGCGGCCCACCCTGACGCGCCATGGCCCAGCTGCGCAGCCTGGTTGGCTGGCACCCACATGACTGCTCCACCAAGCCCAATATCGCGCACTGATCCCTGCGTCCGGCAAAAGGAACAAATCTCGAGCTTCCGTGCCATGAACTGTCAATCGCCCACTGTCGCCCACGCAAGCCATGGAAGTCAAGTCGCCATGGCTCGGCTCCGGCAACCGCAGAGGAGCCTTTGATGCATCCGGCGATGGGTTCTGCAGCGGGTTCATCTAAACGCGTGTTGTTGGCGCCATCCATGGGGAGCACAAAAACGGCGATGATCGCTATTTCGGCCCCAACTGACCAACCTCATCAACGAACCCTCGTCCGCGCCCACGCGCCGGGACCACCGCTGTCCGGTGGCAGGGTCCGTCCAAACTCCCAACCGCCAAGAGAGCCCGCGCGACAGGCTGAGATGGCCCATTCACCCTCGTTTCCGCTGCCGGAACAGTGCGCGCCAGCGCAAGCTGCAGTCGGCCTGCGTAAACTCGAGCCCGCCGACCACCACTGAGCACAGCGAGGACGGGTCGCCTCGGTTGCACGGGGTTGAATTGCCAGCTCACCACCCGCTCACCACCAGCCTTCCGTCCCTCGTTGACTCTTCAGCGCTTTCCACCCAATACCCAGCGACCAGAGCAGTGCACGCAGCTTGGCGCGAGAGCAGGAATCGGGCACAGCGGCTCGTTGTGTGCTGGTGCGGGTGGTGGTGCACGGCGCCAACAGGAAATGTCACCTTCCCCCCTCCTCATCGCTGAATCCGGATTGGGCACGGGCAGCGGACAGGACGCTGGCCTGATTGCCCTCCCAGGCCTGCCAGCGCCTAGCCGGGCTCGGCGTGGAGAGATGGAGGTGTCAAAGAGCAGGATCAATGGTTCCAAGGCTCTACCGAAATATGGGTTAATCAACAGCAAGTCGATAATGGCCCAAACTATAGCCATGAGGTCAATCAACAGCAGGCCGGGGGGCCCATCGAAACGTTTGAGACAGACAGACAGACGGACCGATGGTGGGCATTGTCGTTTCGAAACGACGGGTCCAACGGAACGGCGCTGCTGTTCGGTTTCTGCTCAGCTCAGCTCTCAACTGGCAGAGCCTGGACCGTTGTGTGATTCGCTGGTTGCGGTTCGACAGCAGTCTGGACACAAGGCCAGAGCAGCTCAGCCGCAGGCCAACTGAAACTATCACGCCGGAATTCGCACTATGCACGGCGCAGCTTCGACCTGGTGTTGCCACGCCTCCTCGCCTACAGCAGCTGCTTCGAATATTGGTTCCAAACTGGCAACCGCGCGTGGTCAGGCGGGCGGTCTTTGGAGCGCCCGGGCCACTCACTCACTGATTGATGGTCGATCAGATGAGGCTCTCGCTCCCATCCAGCAGCTCCAACAGCCAACCTGAAGCCTTGCCGTTCGCAGCTCTGCCCGTGCTTTTCGCCGCCCGACGATCAACGGCAGGATCAACAGCGGGATCAACGGCAGCATGTCTCGATCAGCCAAATAAAGATCCCAGACCCCACCCCTCGAGTCCCACAATCGGCAGCCTTGTGAGGCAAAGACGTTGGATCTGGACGGCGTGCGTGGGCCCCCGAAGGAGTGGAAGCGCGGGCTCGCCTCTCCTGTCCCCTCCCTCGCCACACGCGCGCCTCCAGGAGCATCCTCAGCTCCGCTCCAGGAACCAGGTGCGCGGCGAACATGCCACCTGTGCCGCTCCCGCCGACCGCCGAGTGCTGGTTACTTCCCGCTGCCCACCCTCTTTTTCTGTGAGTTATGAGAATTGAGGGTGGTGGTGGGATGAGGTGAGAGCGCGAGGAGCGGTGGTTGGTTGTGGGCGAGGGCTCATCATCAAAGGTGATCGACCAACCATGGCTGCGATACCCACAAAACCGTTGTGCCGCGTCCAAAGGGCACATCCAACACCACCGTCACGCACAACACACAGCTGATACGGATGCGGCTCTTGTCAACAACAACAAGCCGAGCTGATGTTGGCGAGTACGGGATGACCACCTCAAAAAAACAAAGAAAAAGGTAACGGTGGGTTTAACCCATCGATACGTCCACCCACCCACCGTCCCGGCCGCTCCCCACGGCCACAACTCCCCCGCCGTCCGCTCACCGCCGCCCTCGTCCCGCCTCGAGGAGGGTTGCAGCGAGCGAAATCCGCAGATGCAGGAACAAGCAGCGAGAGACCCATCACCAACTTAACTCCCCGACGGCGGCGGGCGGCGGAGGGGTCCAGGCCGCTCGGCCCGACCATGTCAGCTCACATCCACCACAGTGCAGCGAATTCCTCCTGCTTGTACAGCATCACACGAGCAGAACCCCGGAACGCGGAAGGGGACGGGAGGGAGGGGCGGCGACAGATTAAGCAAATATCCAGTGATGCGTGTGCCTTGCATCTCCTGCCACCCTCTTCCGCCCTTCTCATCGTGCCGTCTGCAGTTTTGCTGCATTCTCAATTTTGGATATTCTCCGACTGTCCATTTTACGATCCTGCTGCTGCTGCTGCTGGTTTTGTTGTTGTTGTTTCCCCCCCGCGTGTGCCTGCCGTCTCTGCAACCCCTGATTCATGACAGAAGTTTTCCCATCCATCCCCAACATGCAACCACCCGTCTTGGCCCAGTCCCTTCAATATTGGCCGACAGCAATAGCCCCCCCCCCTCTATCCCTCCAAAACAACCGACTCAGACCCGACCCGACCCCTTCACCCGGCCATGCATTTTGCAAATTCTGTCTTTTTTTTTCTTCACGTTACACCCTCTCCGCATGCCCGCCGCCCGGTGCCCACCGCCATCCGCCGCCGACACAGGCGGTATCTAATTGCTCCCTAGACAAGGAAAAAACACGAGAAACGGCACAGTCACAGCCACGGGCACGGGCGCCGAAGAAGGCAATGCCCCCACCTTAACGCAGAACCACCGCAACTGCAACTGCAACGGCAGCGTCAGCCTCACCGCAGACCTGTAACCTCAGGGGCGGCGCCCCTCCCGCGCTGTCGGGCGCTGTCACCTGTAACGACAGGAACGAGGTTGTTTCCGTTTCCGGTGGGAAGGCTGGTTGGGGAGGGACTGGGCACATGGACACACGGACACACACTCTTTTTTCTCTCGAACACAGACCAACAGGCACACGATACGATAATGCGGCTAGGTAGGCAACTGTGATAGTCCCAATTGGGAGTGTAAGGAGGGGGAGCGAGGGGTGTCAGTTTCATGAGGAGGCTCGCGGCGGGAAGTTTCTCGCGATGTTTTGAGAACCGCTTCCCGCCTCTGTCTTTTTTCGGCGATACACCTGGCATCCGAGAGGGTAATGACCTCTTTTCCAAACAACAGTAACAACAGCAGCGACTGCGTGGGTCGGATCGTGGGCGCCCACCAGGTACTTCATATCCGTAACCCTGTTTTTGAAGGGTCATTGTGCCAACGAGGGGGTTGGGCCTCTTCTCTCCTCAGTAGCAACACCACGGCTGCGACATGGATTTGATGTTGAGCGCCCAACCAGGCATCTGTGGTTGTCTTTTCGGAGGGGTATCATGCCGAGAAGGAGTCATCTCTTCTTTGAAGCAACACGACCAGCCACCACGCAGGTAAGATGGTGAGTCACCACTGGGCGTCCGTGTCAGGTATCCGTAGATCTCGTTTTTGAGTTTTCGAGGGCTAGTTATTGTGCCGACGACGAGGTTGACCCTTCTTTTTCTTTTCTGTAAGCAACACCCTCAGCCACCACGTGGTTTTTGAGAGGGGAGACGGTAAGAAGCGAGGTTACCCTCGGGGCATTTAGAGTTTTTTCTTCATCTTACTTGCACACACAACCATGGTACCTGCATCCGTGATCCAACCAGGACTTACCCTGGCTCTGCAACCGAGAAGAGAGAAAAAAACGAGAAGGATTCCAACCATGTTCTTCACTCAGGCCCAATGGAGATTCTCAACATGGCAGTACCTGGGTAGGCAAAAGCCATCCGAGAACCACCCATCAGCCCGTATCTGCAAGGGATCGGTTTAATCTCAGTTTGGGTTCGGGTTCGGTATTAGGTTGTGGGCTTGTCGCGGCACGGGCCTGAGCTCGTGGCTCGGGTGGATTAGGAGGGGGGCTCGCAGGGCTCGTGGCCTCCTCATCCGGGACGGGGCGCAGAAAGTGCAAGAAATCCGGTATGCAAGAAATGTGGTGGTGCGTGGGATGGAGGTTGAAGAAGCGTGGTGGGTGGTCAGTGATGTGTGAGGGGGGGGAGACTGGTGTGGGATGGACGATCCATGGCGGTGGGTGGTGGCTTCCTTTGTGGGTTGGCTGGGTTGTAATTTCTTGATTAGTCGTGTGTGACCTGTGGTATGGGGAAGGAGCAGGTTTGTTGTTGGTTGCTCCAAAAAAAATTTTCTACTCTTCGAACTCTGTATCTTCTTGTTTTGGTGTTGCATTTCTTTGACCCATATTGTCGTCATTATCATGCGGGACCGAGTTCTCGCTTCCTAGCTTCCCTTCCAGATAGGCCTTGGGGCCTCGGGTCCTCGGGCTGCAAACCCTCCCCGGTTCCAAGGGACAGTGGGCCAAACTTCCGATCTATTGAATGCCGGCCTGCCCATCGGCGTGGGCATGGGGGCGCCAAAAGTGATACCAAACTGACTGGATCGCGAACCAGAACGACAAACCGAATTCACCACCGAGGCTTCGCCTGGATGGTCATTTCCCGGTCTCGACGGCGGCTGCGGCGGCTGGATCCTCAGGCTCGGGACCTGCCTTTTTCTTTTTCGGCCGCGCGGAAGGGGGGTCCCCTTTCGAGAACCGAGGGCACTAGAAGGTGTTTTCTAAGACATTTAGGATCACGACATTCGGCGGGTTACGAGGCGTCCACCGCAGTAGTCAGTTGCCTTGTGCCCTGGGCTCCACAGCTGCCAAAGAGTCCAATGAACTCAGCAACCGACACCGAACTGCAGTTCAACGCACGCAGAGAGCAACCCTCCCCCCTTCCCCCCCCC
>FTEL01007064.1_pt1 | contig 10122 bp, 8 predicted proteins | sample 1658911 | NCBI WGS metagenome assembly FTEL01 (sample SAMEA3914869, study PRJEB12502) | metagenome | biome: forest; material: soil | place: USA | collected 2012-03-12 | depth 0.1 m
CTCTATGCCTGTATATCCTCTTTCGGGTATCTCCATACACGTACACCAGGCGAACGCCGCCTCTAAATCCTACACCTCCTCTTCCAAAACAACCACCCTTTTATTTATCCCCCCATCACCACCCCCACCCCTGCGAAGCCTGCACCGCCGGCAGCTGCTGCTGTTCAAACGGCAACCCCGCGGCCGCCGCCTCCCTCTCCGCCCTCCTCCTCTGCCTCCCCGTCAACCCCGAATAGTCCTCCCCCGGCAGCTGCTCCATCAACTCCGCAAACGGGTCCCTCCACAGCCGCCCCTTCTCCTTCTCCCTGCTCAGCTCGCGCAGGTACGACCGCAGCACCGCGAGCGTCTTGTCCAGGCTGACGTCCCCCGACTTCGTCTGCGCGCGCGCCAGCGCCTCGACCCGCTCCTCCGGCAGCGCGTCCCAAACGACCTCCTTGAGCAGCCCATCGAGCGCCCGGCTGGCGCGGAAGCACCACGCGACCGAGTTCTCCGGCCGTCCGGGCGTGGCGAAGAGCCGCGCGAGCTCGATGCGTTTGTCGATGCGCAGGCGGCGGTTGAAGTGGGCGAAGCGGCGGAGCGGGCGGGGCGTCTGCCGCGCGAGGACGTTGCAGATTGTGCTTTCGAAGTCGCGGATTTTGTGGTTGGCGATGGAGACTTGGGAGGTGAGCCAGTCGAGCTTGGCGACGCGGTGGATGCGTTCCGTCCGGCGTTGGGCGGCCGCGGGGTGCGCAAGGGCTGCGTCGAAGGTGCGGAGGGCCCGGTCGATTCGGTCCGTCCATGACTGCCCCTCCTCGGTGAGTTGCCGTTGGATGATGCCGAGGCACCGGTTCATCTTGTCGGCGTAGTCGCAGGCCTCGTTGAGCCAGACGGCCGTTGTGAGACGGCTGAGTTTGTCTTGGTTGGTTTCCGGCGCCTGGAGCTCGGATGGGTACATGGCTCCGTCGTACGTTGCTCCGTCGTTCACGGCCCCATCGTACATCGCTCGGTCGTCCATGGCCCCCTCATGCACGGCCCCGTCGTCCTCGGCTCCGTCGTACATGCCCCAGCTCTCGGGCTCAGGGACTGTTATCGCCTGCCAGACAGTAAGTATGTAGTGCAGCTGCCTCGTGATCTCCATTCCGACCCCGTCAGGCCCGAGGAGCATCGCCGACGCCTCCTCGATGTTGTCGAGCAAGCCCTGGACCACGGTCCTGACCGTTATCGTGTCCATCAGACCGAGGGTCATGTTAAACAGCCGCCACATCAGGTCCCGGCTGACCGCCCACCCCTGCTGAACACATACGAACAGGATCTTGGCGCTCTCGTGGAGCAGGCCAAAGTCGAGCAGGCCCTCCATCATGGCCTCGGCCATGTTCAGCGTGAAGGGCGCCTGCTGGACGTAGAAGCCCTTGATCACGACAATGTCCGGCCTGGTGGCCCACTGCATCTCGACTTCATCGATCTCAAAAGCACGCTCTACGTGCCCGACCGTTCTCCGCTTCAGCCCGATGCCCCGCGGGTCGTACCCCATCATGCGCTTGATCATGCGCTGGAAGCCGACAACGTCGCCCTTCAACCGATAGTGGTGCAGGAGGCACAGGCACGTCGCCTCGGTCGGCTTCAGGTGGCTCATGAAGAGGAACGAGTCCACGACGGCCTGGCCGAGGCTGTGCTCGCCGAGCATGGCGAAGCCCAGGATCAGGAGGTTGTAGTTCTGGATGCTGGGCGGCACGTCACAGACGAGCAGGTTGTGGCAGATCTTTGCCACGTAGGGTTCCCGATGTCCCTCGATCCACTGGTTCATGATCTTGAGTCCAAAGTCGTTCAGGCGGTCCCTCTGCTCGACGGTCCCCGCCGGGTTCAGGTGCGGGGTTGTGAAGGTGGGGTAGCCCTCGTTCATGAGCATCCGGAGCATGTGGAAGGGCGAGCTTGCGCTGAGGATTGGAGGGTGGGAATCGGGCGCCTGCTCTTCGGTGGTCCGCCAGGCCGCCTCCATGATGCGCTCCACCAGGATCACGACCATCTCGGTGATCTTCTTCAAGTGTTTGTCCTCCGTGGGCTCCCGGCCCGGCAGGTCCATGCTGTGTTCCTCAGCGACCACGATCTCCTCGCACCTGGTCAGGGTCGTGAAGGTTGGCCGGGGCGGGTCCATGACCCAATGCACGCCCAGCGTCTTGCGAAGCTTGTTAATAGCGATAAGTCTCCCCTGGCGCCCCTTGATTCGGACCTGGAGCCGGTCGGCTGGCATGGCGCACAGGGCCTCGAAGACCTCGAGGATGTCGCTCGGGCGGGGGTCGGGGGCGTCGGGGTACGGGGTCATGAGGACGTTTGCCAGGTCGCGGGCGTTAGAGCGCTCGAGCATGTCGGCGAGGGTGCTCTTGGCCTGAGCGATCTCTTGGTCGAGCTCGCGCTTGCGTCGGTCCTTGCGGCGGGCGTCGATGACGGCGGCGCTGGCCATGATGGCCGAGTAGCAGGCGGTAAAGACATCGCTGGCAAGGGTCTTGCGGCGGCGGGGGTTGGCGGTGCGGGCGGTAGTCACGCGGCGTGCGGCGGTGTGTGTTGCTCTCGCCGTGGCCGAGAATGTTGCTGTCGATGTTGATACGGGGCGGAAGCATGCTCGGCAGTGGCTCGCCCGGCGCTGGGCAGCCCTTGACCCGAGCCCCAGCATCGCCGGGGCATGTCGGACGAGCTGGCCGCGCGAGCTGTCGTTGCACGGCCGGCCTCAATTGCTGGCGGAGACCTGGACGCGGGCGGGCTGGCGAGCTTGCCTGGCGCTGGCTGAGCGGGCGACGTGACGTTGGGCGAGCTTCGGCTGGTGGGGTGATGTTCGGAATTGAGGATTTATTCTCAATCAGCCCAGGGCTGCCCGCCAGTTAGGTAATGGTGAGCAATTGGCCAGTTGCCCCCCGGAAGCTTGCCGAGCTTGCTGCTTGGGGCGCTAGGCTCCACTTTTCTTGCAGAGCTCCCCACACACCACATTCTCGAACGGCTTCGTCCAGATCTGGGCACTTTCTCGAAGACCTCGAGATCCGAAGCTCCAGATCCTCAACCAAGAACCACCCTCAGAGATTCGGGCAAGCCCCGCCGTTGTTTCTCTCCACTTTTGGGCACGGGCGGCTGGCATATCTCACATTTTCCGCCGTCCCCGCTCCTTCTGCATCCTGTTTCCCCCCAGGCCTCACTGCTTGTTCGTACAGGGCGCCGGCAGTCCAGCCAATGGTTATTTCCGGAGAAGAACCCATGTTCATGTCAGATCAGATAACTCACCAGCAGCAACCTTGATTCAAGCCCCCGGGAAAGTCAAACAACCCATGAAATCAACGAGTTTGTGAATGCATGGGTTGGGTTCACTCAAGCATCCAATGTTAGGCACCTATGTCACAAACAAACCAGGAACCGGGGGATGGTCAAATTTCAGGTTAACTTGACGAAACTGATGATCAACAACAGCGAGCATGATCAGCTTGCAAGAAGGGTAAAATCATGTCACTGAACTCGGACTGAAATGGGGAGTTGGGAAAGAATTTTGCAACTTGAGTAGAGAGATGTCATGGGTGACATCCAATGCGACCTCTCATTGCACTTAAGGAGACACCGCTGGGACTTGAGAAGATCCCTTCCATGATCTCAAAACCCATCAGGTTTCTTTTTTTCGTAGATACCCGAACCTCGGTTGCAAATGATGAGCCTCGTCACCATCGGTTTGTTGACTGAAATCCCCCGTCCAACCTCGATCACTTTCAACTTCATATTCACCTAGTCAAAAGGAGCAAGATGCCTTTCAACACCAGAATAAGTCACTAACCACGCGACACTCGCCTCGACTGCCGCCCGACTCCCGGCCACGCCCCCGAGTCCCGAGTCCCGAGTCAGGAGGCCATATCTCCTTATATCGCGGAAACAATTCTTTCCCCAGATTCGCGGACAATGAAACCATCCTCGCTAATACTGTCCATCGACCGGAACCTACGGGACTCAGCTCGCAACCCAACGCGCAGATGCTCGCTTAAACTTATCAGATCACGGGCGCCTGTTTGCCGAACTCGCGGCAGTCCCCCGCGGCGCCCATTGGCCGCGCCCGCAGCAAAGGTATGAATGGTGGCGCCGGGTAAAATTCACGAGCATGCAACACCTAGACTGTTTGCAGTCAGTCGAGGCTAAATTACCCATTTTCTACGACCTCGCCCGCGGGAGCGGTTCTAATTCCGTGCCCTCCTAGGTCACGACCGTGATGCAGGTTCATATTTCTGGTGGTTTTGGGGGCTGCGGAGAGCAAAGAGAGACCGAGAGAGACCGAGAGCGAGCCCGATGTCCTAACCATCATGGGAAATGTGAGGCGGGAAGGGGGGAAAGGGGGTGCGGGATTGAAAGAGGAGAGCTGAGAGATGGGAGTTGATGAGGTTCCCGATGGATATAAATATCAGCATCGACATCCCCCTGGGAATCGACATCTGGATCAGCATTCACATCCCCAATCGACCTTGACAAGCCTGAATCACCGTCCTCATACCTTCCCATCTCACCAAACAGTACCAAGTCCAACCGCCCATCATGAAGCTCTCCACAGCCATCACCCTCCTCGCCACCATCGCCGCCGGTGTCAACGCCAGCTGCCACGGCGACTGCAAGATCCGCTGCAATCCCGGCAACGTTGCTGGCTACTGCAATGTCGAGTGCATTGGCCACTGCATGGCTTGGCTCTGCCCCGGGTACGTCGATTCCGGGGCGCTGTAGTGTTTCTCGTGGCGGGCTGGCTGTCCTTATTGCTGTGTTACCCCGTGTGTGTTGACTAACGGCTGACATTGTTCTTCAGCACCCCGACCTCGGGTTGTTAGTTGGGAGGCAGAGCATGTGTTGTCTTGGCCCTCCGGGGTCGGGAAACAGGACAGGCCGCAGTCTGGGGTGTGCTCGGAAAGGGGTCCGGAAAAGGGGCACCCAGCTGGCGGGGCAGTCTTGTTTACTTGGAGAACAAACGACGCCTGGGTTGGCAGGGACATGTTCTGCACACAGGGGCGGAGCACTCGAGGCAGTCACACTCGTTATTTCCTGATATTGTATCTCGTGTTAGCTGCCGTGTTAACTTGCACTTCTTCCTCTGCATGTTGCCTCATTCCCATAAGAGGACGAGACCACAGTGCCGCTCGCAACCGCGCCAACATGTAACAATCGGGGCTGTACGGGCGAACTGGGATTGGAGGAGCTCGGAGGGGGCTGGTCCTCGTCATGTTGTTATCAATCTCAGGAAACAAAAGAATGGTACGAGACTGGCATCCAATGCCGCTCGAGTGAATAAACCCTCCCCATCCTATGGGGGTCCCGTCGATGTGCGGTTGTGCAAAGTGGGGCCTGTCTGTGGCTGCTGCCCGCTTGGCTGCAGGGCGTCACTCGGCGCGGGGTGGGCCGCCCCTGCTCAAGCAGTGGGGCTTGGTGGGGCAGCACAGAACACCTGCCCCTCAACACCACAAGCTTCCATCCCAACATCTCACTCCATCGCCGGAAAGGGGCTACCTTGTCGTCGTATCATTTGCGCGTCGAATCAACAGACCGCCAGCCATATCCACTAAATCAACAGACCGCCGTGATAATGTACGCGCTCACTCTGAAGGCAGAGTTGGAGGGGTACGTGATTCTTCCCCGACACCAAAAACCTGCGCCCCGCACTGACAAACAACCCAACTCCCACAGAGTGACCAACCTGCGGCCCAAGGACACCCAGGAGGCCGTATTCTTCTACACCTTCCGGGTTCAGTGCACCTCCTGCCGCGAGACCCACCCCAACCCCGTGGCCGTCTCCCGCTTCGTACGTTCTTCATGAATCCCGCCAGCAACATTGAACTGTACCCAGACCGCTCACACCGTGCTCAGGAGACCAACGAGATGAGCGGGAGCCGCGGCGAGGCGAACTTCGTGTGGAAGTGCAAGAACTGCAAGCGCGAGTCGTCGGCGACCATCAAGGCCGCGCCGACCCCGTACCAGCAGACGGAGCCGGCGAAGGCGCAGAAGATTCTGGAGTTTGACTGCCGCGGGTTGGAGTTCACCGAGTTCATCCCCGAGGTCTGTGCAAGGGCCCCTACAGACTGAGAATGGGGCGGTGTAAACAATACTAACGCTTGAGTTTAGGGAGAGTGGCTGGTCGACGGTGCTGAGTCAAATACCAAGTTTGATGGGGTGGATTTCACCGAGGGCGACTGGTTTGACTATGATGAGAAGGCTGGGGAGGAGGTGAGCATTAAGGACCTGACGTGGGATATAGTTCGGGCGTGATGGGGAGGCGAGACTAGGTAATGAAACATGTTGGTCACGAATTATCGACTTCCCATTGCCTATGTGTAGGAACCGATGTAAATGACCTCGTCGTAGCTGTTGTCGAGATGCTGGCGTTGGGATCAAAGACTGACCAAGGGGGGTGGTTTTCGTAAGTAACCTGTACTGACTGCTGTAAATTTCGCGACCCACTCGGAACTATCAGAAAGTTTCATTTCGCATCATTGCAGAGACGACTACAACACACACCACAACCACGATTCCCCAGCCTCATTCACACCGCAAACAAAATGGCGTCCAACGACTTGACGCCGGTGACCCTGAGATTCCTGACGGACGCAGGACACCTGCTGGCCACCGCGGCCCCAGAGACGTCGGCATACATGATGAACCGGCGCAGCGACCTGATGTTTGAGCATCATGAGATGCCAGTGACGGACAAGCAGCGAGAGAAGGTCTGCAGCTGCTGCGGCCACATCATGCGCCTTGGAGAGGGCAGTCGCCTGCAAGTCAAGCCCGAGAAGCGGCCGGCGACAAAGCGGCGATTTGGGAATGGCTCAAAGGACAAAGCCGGCAAGGACTCGAAGAGCCGTCGGCCGCAGGGTCACGAGCAGACGCCCTCTGGGCCGACGAAAGCCATCACCTGCGGCCTCTGCGCCAGGTTCACAGAGATCCAGCTCCCGGCCCCAGCCCCAATCTCGAGGCGAAAGGTAAAAATCGAAAAGGCCAACAAGACTGCGGGTGTTGGTGCGTCACTATCCAGCACTGCCCTCGAGGCTCCCTCACAGAAGGCGACATCAAACGCCAGCAGCAAGAAGCGCGCCAAGTCCAGGAAGGCTGGGCTGCAGGCCCTGCTGAGCCAATCCAGCGCCTTGCGGCCGGGCCTGGGTCTGAGCCTCGCCGACTTCATGGACAAGAAGTGAAGCATCCCTGGCCCTCCAGATTGCCTGCATGGGGCTTCCCTGGAGTGACTCTGTCGGTGCGGCCACTGAGCCTTCAGGTGCCTAGGGGAGTCTTCCCGAACATTCACCAATGTTCACGCAGCCCGCGGCGTGAGTCAGGGGCGGCTCGCAGTGGGCTTCAGCGGCAGGCACTGAGCGGCAGGCAGCGCCAGCGCTCATGACATAAGACTGCCCCGCCGCCGCGCCCAACGCTACCAGTACCCCGCCAAAAAGTTGCAGCAGCTGATTTACCCCTCCAAAAATTTCTGGTCGATACCCGATCTCGTCCAACCCCCGCCAGCAACACACCAAACCACGCACAATATGCCCGAGCTCTTCAACACCATCGGCGAGAAGGCCGAGAAGGTCGCCCCGGTCGGCGTCCCCGATGGCGAGGTGGCCGACGGCGAGGAGAGGGCGGTCGAGGAGATCGAGTCCCTCTGCATGAACTGCGGCGACAATGTAAGTCGACGAGTCTCGACCCCAGGTATTGGTCGTTTTCTCTTGACCTCCTGCTGACACTTTACTCCCTTTACTTCAGGGAATTACCCGCCTCCTCCTGACCAAGATCCCCTACTTCCGCGAGGTCATCATCATGTCCTTCTCGTGCGACAAGTGCGGCTACCACAACAACGAGATCCAGCCCGCCGGCACCTTCCAGCTCAAGGGCGCCCGTTACGAGCTGCGGCTCACCGACCTGGCCGACTTCGAGCGCCAGGTTGTCAAGTCCGACACCGCCACCATCAACTTCATCGAGATTGACCTGGAGGTGCCCGCTGGCAAGGGCCAGCTCACCAACGTCGAGGGCATCCTGACCACCATCGTCGACGACCTCGCCTTTGACCAGGAGAAGCGCAAGGAGCAGTCGCCCGAGGTCTTTGCCAAGATCGAGGAGGTGATTGCTAAGGGCAAGAAGATGCTCGCGGGCGAGTCCTTCCCCTTCCGCTTCGCCATCGACGACCCGGCCGGCAACTCGTTCATCGCCCCCGACCCCCGCGACGGCGTGGGCAAGTGGCACAAGCGCGAGTACCTGCGCACCCCTGAGCAGAACACGGCCCTCGGCCTCGTCGACACGGCGGACAACGATGACCTCGATGAGAATGGCGACATCATCGCCGACAAGGTCTACGAGTTCCCGGCCTCCTGCCCCGGCTGCATGCACCCCTGCACCACCAACATGAAGATGGTCGATATCCCCCACTTTCGCCAGGTCGTCATCATGAACACCTCCTGCGACGACTGTGGCTACAAGTCCAACGACGTCAAGACGGGCGGCGAGATTCCCGAGAAGGGCCGCAAGGTCACCTTGCGCGTCCGGACCCCCGTCGATCTCGCCCGCGACATCCTCAAGAGCGAGAGCTGCGAGCTCCAGTGCCCCGAGCTTCAGCTCTCGGTCAACCCGGGCACCCTCGGCGGCCGCTTCACCACCGTCGAGGGCCTGCTGACCCAGGTGCGCGACGACTTGCGCAACCAGATCTTTGAGGCCGACGCCGACGAGGAGGCCACCGCTCGCCAGAACGACTCGCTCGCCCCCACCGAGAAGAAGCGCTGGCTGGACTTCTTTGAGCGCCTGGATGCCGCCATTGAGGGCCAGAAGGAGTTCACCGTCATTCTGACTGACCCCCTGGCCTGCAGCTACGTGCAGAGCTTGGCGGATGACCCCAGCCAGCCGGACGAGCAGATGACAGTGGAGGAGTACGAGCGGACCGAGGAGGAGGAGGAGGACCTCGGGCTCAAGGACATGAAGACGGAGGGGTATGAGAACGATGCATAATGAGGCGTTCAAAGAGGTGGTGAATTTTTCTGTATGTACTTGTTTTTTATTCTTGGGTTACCACGGCGATAAAGTTAGTTGAGATACCAAGGTTTGGGTCTAGACGAAAATATATGATGCAACGCCGCAAGGGCTATGAATAACTAAATGGAATATCTGGCACGGCAGTGTGTGAATGATATGGGTGCGCTTTGCTGCTCAGGTATGACTGACCCAACCGACTGTGTCTGCCTTCAGGGGGAATCAATCAGACCAATTTTGCCACCCATGTATCAACCGGATAGAAACCGGAATACTTCCCATACCTGTTATGATGTACCCGAAATGCTGGGACAAATAAACACTGCCGGTATTGATACAAGCATAAGACATGCGCCATAGCATGCAGTCCCTCGCCACGCACCGCAACACAACCGGCACTAACACGCAAGGCGAGCAAGGCAAAGCAGCGGCAAAGTGGAGCAAGGCAACGCAAGAACAAGCAAAACGATGGGTATTCCTCTCTCGCCATCAATGCCACCACCACCCACGAGCAGGCCAGCGAGCAGGCAGGAGGAGAGCAACACTAGCAGCCGCAAAGGCCGTCCTGGAAGCAGCACCGTCCATCATCCCCCATCGCATCAGAGCATCTCGTGCCGCGATGGGGGGAACAGAACGGCACGCCCAACCAGACTCGCCGCTCCTCCACCAGCTGCCAGCCTGCAAACCCCCCTCCACTACCACCACCACTATATATCCACACAACCCCATAGAAACAAGACTAACCACAAAACGAGAGAGAATGAAACACAAACAAAAAACAAAAACGAAGCGCCGCAGCCCATGAGGGGGAAATCCGGGTATCGGTAACGGGAAGGTATAAAAACGCAACCGCGCGCCCCCAAACCAACCAACCACCAACCAATCCCCCCCCAAAACCCCCGCCATCATCCCCCCCGGTATATAACACGACACAGAAAAAAAAGGAAATAGTAGATAGAGGAAAAGAGGATCGTCGTAAACAACCTGTCTCATGACAACACAAAAAGGGAAAACAGAAAAAATAAAAGACAGAAACAAACAACATTCAAGACAAGAACCGTCACACGCCCTTTCTCACGCCCTTTCTCACCCCCGTTCTCACCCCTTCACCTCCCCCTCCCTTCAACCCTTCAAACCCACCCC
>FTEL01004027.1_pt1 | contig 10117 bp, 15 predicted proteins | sample 1658911 | NCBI WGS metagenome assembly FTEL01 (sample SAMEA3914869, study PRJEB12502) | metagenome | biome: forest; material: soil | place: USA | collected 2012-03-12 | depth 0.1 m
CCTAGCGGCATGGGCGCCATGCTCGGGGCGGGGTCAGCAGCAGAAACCTGGAAAGCCCCCCCAGTGCGCCTGCCAGACGGGCAATTTCCCCAGCCCACCTCGCCGCAGCATCCCGGACCATTTCTCGCACTGTCGAGGCCGACGCGGTAGGTTGGGCCGGTCAGGGCTCAGGGACTCGGGGTCTGTTTTCTCGGCCGGCCGACCCGAGGAGATCAATCATGATTTTTGGCATATCAGGCTGCTCTGCAGTTTCGAAGCCTTGGAGCACAAGAACTGTGACTCTCTGATCCGCCGCTGGTCAGTCGGTGATCGAAATTCGAAAGGGACACGACAGCCTCCTCTGCGAGGCAACGATCAAACTGCCAGACGCCGGTGGTGCATGTACGAGGTCTGCCCGACTGTGGAGTGCCAGAAGAGGACACATGGAGGCAGGGAGATCAGCACCGGCGGCGCTGAAAGGCACCTGAAAGGGCACACCACACCCTCTCTCTGCCAGTCGGCTCCCGCATGGGCATCCCAAGGCATGCCGCCGAGCTGCAGCCTCCCAGCCAATCGCCTCCATCAGAGGCCATGCATGAGGCAAGTGAGTCCAGACACTCGCAGGCCTGGAGTACCACAGCATCCTCAGGTCACCGCATGTCTCAAGTATCAGTCAGTAAGTGCAGACAGCATTTGGTGGAAAGGCTGCACACCCGGCCGAGTTCAGGTCGCCGGCTCGAGGTTGGGCACCGGGCAAGCTGATATGATGCAATACGAAGGCGAAGCAGCGCGGTGTGTCAGATCCAACCACGCGGATCGGATCGGTCCATTCCTCAACTGCAAAGGCAAAGGGGGTTCCGTACGGTGGGTGCACTGTACGGAGCTGGCGGTGCTGAGATGCTTGGCTGCGCGGCAGATCAACAAATCAACCACTAGAGCCCAGCTGCGGCCGTTGCCAGATGATTTGAGGAAGAGGATAGCGCCGACGATCCCCCATTCTCCCTCCCTCGGCGCGGTCCACGGCACAAGTCGATATTTTCCCAGAATCCCAGCGGCCCGACCACACGATGCTCTTCTTTGCAAACAAGCATAATGCCGTCACGAGCTGCTTCACCCGTGTTTCTCCCGCCGGGGCGTTTTGTTTACTTCAGCGCCGGGGCCGATCTCGCTAAATACCCCGGAAACCGGTGATTGTCGGTTTATGCGCATGGCTAGCGGCAAACATCCAAATTGCAGGGTCTTTTTCCTTTCAGCCCGCCGCACCTCTCGACATAGGACAAGTACCGATACCTCAAGACATGCTCTGTGCAGAATCCAAGAACGCAATGGCGCTGTCTTGGTTCTCGTGGGGATCACCGTGCGATCCACTGGCCTCGGAAGACCAGTAACATGTCGGAGAGCCTCCGAGCCTCCTCCTCTGTGGCGTTCAGAGACACTGATCGGCCACACAGTACGGAGTTGCGCTGCATCTCGATGCCGGCGTCCCGTGTTGAGAGCCAAGCGACCCTGCCCGCCAAGCTGACAAGGGTCGTTATCCAGTGCCCAAACGGCTCGGTTCAGAATCTCTGTATGTCTTGCACACCTCGAGGTTCACAGACTAATGGCAATATCACTCAGCAGTATAGAGTACAGCTTATGAGAGAACTTTAAGAAGAAGGATTTCTGGCCGCTGCTCTGCGCCGTCCAACGGCCGGTTGCTACAGTTACCCCCCGAGATGTCGCGATGGGCCGAAAGTCATTTTATCAACCGCTCCCGACAAGGCCCAGGAAAATACGCCACCCGCCTCCGATCGTCCTCAAGAAGCCGACTGCCGTGTCGTATGTTGATTCTCCGAAAGCCGAAATGCCGTCCTAAGGGCATCGATCACCGATCATTGCGTGTCGACTACAGTGTCGAGATGAACACATGCGGCACACCCGCCCCGATGGTCGCCATTATGTCATCTTTTTGTGAAACCCGCGCCCCAGTCATATCTGATTGGGGAAGGGGTGTGAGCTGGCGTGTCATTCGACCTCGCGCCCGGCACAACCCTGCAGTTGACTCTGGTGCTCCGCAGGCTTGGCTTTGCAGTCCCCCACTTAGCACTGCAGAATCGACCTGTCGACGAGGCCAACGATGCCAGAAATCAAGACTGGAAGCGCCAGTATGATGGAGTCTTTGCTCTGCCGGCAAAACCGTTGGATCAGGCGAGAAGAGTATCCACCAGCGGACAGCATCTCATGACTTTCACAGCCGCACGCCAGCGTTCCTTGTCCTCAAAACCTGGAACCTGCCTCAAACGAGCAGAGCATATCCGTGGAGTTCTGGGCTGCCAGTGTCCCACATCCCACAGTCAGCTGCGAGAAGCATCTGTGGGATATCACGTCTGCCGTATGCACAGGGGACTTTGTGCCAGGATGCTGCATGCGGCAAAGGCTCTTGCGGCTTTGCTCGACCCCGCCATTCCAAACACAAGCTCGCGAGCTGATGTTGGACGGGATGATAAGTGGCCTTGTCCGGCGTGCTGCAGCCTCACCGCCTCCTGTTGGCCTTCATAAGGAAACGCAGAGGCAGGAATGCACAATCGGCACGATCCGCCACGGCTATTCTTGGGACCCTTCCGCATTTGCCGGCCGGGGCAGCACATGATTGGGTTCGACCCCTCCAAGCCGCCACAGCGGACGGGAACGGGGACCTCGAGTTGCAGATCCCTTGCGACGGCCGGCGGTCCTCCCGAATATCATGACCGGAAAGCGGGGTCGCGGCGACATCAAACAGACGTCGTTTGGGAGAAGGGGGCGGATGGACAGATGTACCATGTCCCTTGCCCGAAGCAGACGGCATTCGACAGTCTGAGACCTGCAGACACACAATTGTGGTCGTGTCCGTTTGCTCGACGACGGCAGATATCTGCTCCCCGAAGTCAGGCTCGCCAGGGCTTCCTCTTCCCCGCGGACCCGCAACTGCACATCCCTCCCTCCCTGCTGTGGCCCCAAAGAGGCTCCCGAAGCAGATCAGCAGTCCCCGCGAAGCCTCGACGTTTCATTCGGATTGTGCGCCCAATGGGGGCGGTTCCTGTGAACACACCTGCCGCTGAAACCCCACCGCTGCTGCTTCGCTTTTTCTTCAGGGACTTTGCAATGACGTACCGCGTCATCTGTCGGGGCTGTCCTCCATTGCCCAGGCCCAAACGCGGCCGCAACGAGATGCCGCACATGACGGTTGGGATGGGACGAAGCACACATCAAGGCTAGCAGTCTCCGGCGCCGACTCAGCAACACAGACACAAGGCGGCGGGATAGCCGCGTGGGGTCGACGGGCAGAGTCACAAGCAGAGTCACAAGGGGCGCCCGACTCCCGCAGTCCTTGGTTTTGCTCCGGTTTCTTGCGAGAATGGCATGCAAAGTGTGTGCGGCAGTGTGCCCCGCCGGCGACACCCTGCTCCGCCGGCCTGCCCAGTTGGGTGTTTCCGGCTTGTCCAATTCGGTGACTGACCTGGCCGGGGTGGCCTCACCCCGACATCCCAGCGCCGTACCCCCACCCTCTCGCGACGGGAATGCAGGGTTTTCTAAGCACAGGCCACAGGCCACAGACCACACACAGGCCACGGGCTGACCACAGAGCCACAGTTCCAACATCCCAAGCGAAAATCCTCGATGCGGGGGACCCGTCCAGGATCAGGATGCCAGGATGGTGATGGAGGATGGAGCCGAGCCAAGAGGCGCTTTGAGCTTCGCTTCCGGGCGCGCGTCTGCATTGCAAGCCTCCAGGTCTCTTTTCTCCGCGATACGCCAATTCCACCTCTTCACCGCTCCTCGCCTGCGGGGTGCTGCGCATGCAATGCACGACTTGCGGTGGCGAGAAGAAGGCGACGAAAAAAAAAAAAAGAGAGAGGGAGCGACAGGGTGGGTGCCGTCTTGGATAATCTGATGCGCATGCATTGCATTAGCCCCAGGCAAACGCCGCCGGCTTGCATGATGCTGGTGGTGCCCTTTTGGACCTCTGAAAACTCGGACCGGTCGTGGGCGGTGGCCCGGCACGATGGAGGGGTCGTCGTCGTCCCTCCGCGGGGCAGGCAATCCGTCTCTTGCGCCGGCAGCAAACACCAGCCGGGATGGGGGCAGATGGCAGTTACGGAGTAGACAGATTGATTCGCTCTCTCGCTCTCCTCCATCCTCCTCCACCGACATGAGACAACGCCCATCAAGCATCAACCCGACCACCACCATGACCACACCAGCCCTCCCCAGACAGACCACACACACCGCACTTCACACCTCAGCCCGCTCCCCCTCCCCGCCAATCCATCCATCCAATTCCACCCATCCATCCACCCATCATCTACCCCAGACTCACCTCAACCCCGCCCCCAACTCCCACCCAGTCCAGTCACACACACACACACACCGCAGGCCACAGCTCACCACCCCGGTCCGGTCCGGTCTGGTCAAGCACCATGTAGAAAAGAAATGCATACTTAGTACCAGCAAGAGAGATTGCCGAAGTCGGACACACACACACCTTCTGGCCTGGCCTGGCCTGGCCCATTCTTAGGAAAGGATCCATCCATCAGACCGTACTTCTGCCGTAGCACCACACCTTGCAAGTTGCAAGCCATGCGGCAGCATGCGGGATGGGGATCCGCACACACACACGGCACAGGAGGACGGACGGGATTTCCACTTCCATCTTCCATTTCGCACTTTCTCCTCGTCCCGTCTAGGCTTGTTACGGAGGTCGGTCCTGACCGCCTGTTCTTGTGCTTTGCTGGAGTGGTTTCCGGTGAGGTGGTGGTTGTGGAGGTGCCATGGTGTGGTGTGGTGGTGGGATGCACGACATCCATCCCTTTTTTTTTTCAAGAAATTTTCGGGGTCTTGCATTTGCCTGCCGTGCCTCTAGCCTACTATTACTGTGCATGCCTACACACAAGTCCAGGGATGGCCGTTCATACTCGCCTCGTCTGTGCTACCGCTGGCTGGTTGGTGGTGGTTCCAGCCGGGGTGTTTCGGCACGGGCCTGGGATGGCCATGATGGGAGGGTGGATTTGACGGACTTGCTGGCGGGGGGATGCTGGCGGTGACGTTGGCTTTGTGTACGGACTAAGTGTATTGTGTCTCAGACGAGGGAGGAGGAGTTGCGTCGGGCATGTTCGTACGACTACGAGTCTGGGGGTGGGATGTTCTGGGCCGTGTGGGTTGGGGAGTTTTAGCCGAGGGGAGGTTGGTGGGGTGTGTTACCTGCTGTTGTTACGCAACTGTCTATGGAGACGGCGAGGTTTGTTGAAGATTGGCGGGCGGTGATACTTGGGTTGTTTGAGTGGGAGGAGTTGCTGTGGGGGGTTTGGGTTGGCCGAGTCATGTTCAGGAACCTGTCCTGTCTGGGGAAAGAGAGAGGTTCATCCCGACTTGACTCGCCCCGCGGGTTTCACGTGCGGAGGGCATCCTGGATGGGGAGGAGAGCTGCGCTGCCTTGGATGTTGGGCTCGGCGGGTCGCTTTCCGTGGGATGGGATGTGTTAGTGGTGATCAGGTACGTAAACGCTACTACTGGCGTTCCAAGGTTGGCTCTGTCAGGAGACGCCCGCGTGGTGTTGGTCGACTAAGCGAATGTCACGAGCGTGGGGCGGCGTGCCGGCCGCTGACTGTTCCATATACGTCACTGAGGTGGCTGCCCGCGATGTCGGCTCAGCTGGGTGGAGGTGGACCGGTCGAGCAGGTTCTGTGTGTGTGCCTCGTCCGGTCTTGCTGCTGAGATGCCCTCAAGCAAAAGGCCCATCAGTATGTCTCGGTTGACGCTCTCCCTTGTCCCCACTGAGCGGGAAGTGAGCGGGTTGCTGTGTCCCGGTCTGGCTGAGACTGTTTATCCTGCAATGTCATGATTTCGGTATGCCCAAGCACTTTCGCGGCGTGCGTGCGTCAGTCTGACGTTTTCTCCTCGTGGGTAAGATCTCGCTGTGTTTGTTTCGCACGGTATATGACCAGCAAGTAAAGAAACAAGAGAACCCGAGCGGGTCGGGTAAAGCGGCGGATGTGTCGGCATCGGGATACGGGATGCTATGGGAATATGACGCCACAGAGCGCATATCTAATCGGTCGACATCGACGTGGTCGTCGTCGATCTTGGTCGTCGGAACGTTCGGGCTTTGTTGGTCGGAAGTTTCAAATATCGACGCGTTCGTGGTCGATTTTGGTCTTGATAGCTTCAAAGCCGTGAACAATTGAAGGGTTATTCAACGGTTGTAAAACAACCCCACAGGAAGCAACAGACGGCCCATAACCCGTGGGGGCAGGCAAGCAAGCGGTCAAGGTGGTGATGGTGTCTGTCTTTTCTCCAGAATACTGCAGTTGGACGCGGGATAGGGAGTAGGCTCGGCGTTAGAGAAGGATATAGTTACACACGAGAGGCCCCGTTTGTCCGGAGGGCGACTTCAACACAGCCCTGTTGGGGCCGAAGAAGACCAGGGACGAAGTCTATCAAACCAACAGCCAGCAAAAAAAGGACGGGAGCAGGTGGCTCGGCCAGGTCTGATTTTGGATGCGCAGTCGAACATAGAACTGCAGCTGCAACTCGACAGTAGGGGCAACGCCCTGGAAGGGGGCAGCCAGAAGGCCATGGGCCCGTACCGTCCCTCGGCGTAGTCACAGAGCCGAAGCACACCGTGATGGAGTTTGCGCGGTCGCAAGCCGCCTTTTGAAGTTGGTATTCTCGAAATTCGCCTCCCATCTTGTAGACGGTAGAGGGGCGCCCTTTGATTCTATAGAGCATGCTGTTGCAGTCACCGAAAGCTCTGGCTTCTCGACTTTGATAGCAGAGTTGGGAACGTCAGGGGTGCTCTCTGTTCAACTTGGATTGTCGACATGCTTGAATAGGGCTGGGGTTCGTTACCAGTTGCCCTCCAGCAATATGCACAAAGAACTATTTACGTCGATTTGGCTGGCGGACGTCTGAACATTCGAGGCGATCATGAGAGTGTAGTGGCATCACAGGGGTCGGCCACCTATGGCGCCAACTACCTACCTACCTAGGTAATGATGGCACTTGATTTGTTTCCTTCCTTCCTTTGCGTTGCTCGGCCCAGTCAGAATTCTTCCTCCCGCAATCAACAGAATCAACGAAATTCAACAGCTCTGGGAATGCCGCGCTGACCGCCGTCGATGCTGCTGTCCGCAAGGCCCGCGCGGATGCTGGCGCCCTACCGTAGCTCCGATCTAGCTGCGAAGAGAGCCTCCTGATGGACAGTGATTTTGTGATTGATACCTGTATTCAATAGGTACCTTCGTATGTAATTAAGCAAGGTACCTAGGTAGCTATGGCAGTGTGCGATTTAAGAGGTTCCCGGATCAAGCACACGCATTGTGAAATACATTTCAATACGAAGAAAAGCCACCTCCAAGCCACCTCCAGCACACTTTAAGCAACCGTCGGGACCAGCTTGACACAGTCGGACCGAATGTCGGTACCAGTGCCTGTCGAGAAGTAAAGTCCATTGCCGCACGAGAGCATGTTATACCGCTGGGTCCCAGTCAGCGTGAGCGCGCTGGTCGCGGCATTGACGCAGCCCTTGATCCTCAAGGCCGTGCCGGCCGCGACGGCAGCCTCGACATCGGCCTTGGCCTTGACCCCCACCGAGACGGAGGCGCCCGTCGCGGTCGTGCTGATGTACGCGGCATAGATCGTGGTGCCGACGGCGCTGGCCAGCTCGAGGTAGCCGTTGCTGTCCAGCACCCAGGTGGACGTCGCCAGGCTGGCCGCCGTGGGGTTGGTGGAAAAGGTCTGCCACGCGATGGCCGCCGAGTTCACCACGTTCATCCAACGGGTTGTGCCGTCGGGGAAGGGGTCCGAGACCCGGAAGCTGACGCCCGTCAGCCTGCAGGCGAGCGGGACGACGCTGGTCGGTGTGGAGGTGGTCGAGATGGTCGTCGTGGCGGAGACGGTGATGCCGGCAGTGCTGGTGGCAGTCTCGGTTACTAAGACGGTGTTGATTTCGGTGACCGAGACGGTCGCTGTGACCGAAACAGCATTGGTCTCGGTGGCAGAAATGGTCGCGACGGTCGTGGTGACTGCATTGTCGGCGGTCACCGTGACGGTTTCCACGGCCACGGGTGCCGTGACGGTGGTGGCCTCGAAGCCGGCGCACTTGCAGGCCTTGACGTACTGGTCCCAGTCCGCGCATGCTGCCGAGGCATAGAGTGGCAACGGCACGGCGGTCTGGCGGGCCTTCAAGCTCGCGGCCGACTCATAGGCGGTGGAAGTGGAAGTAACGGTGGCGGCCTTCTGGACGTCGGTACTAGTGACGACTACGGTCACGGTCTCGCTGACGATGTCAGTCTGGCTTGCCGTGACCGTTGTGGTCTTGGTAAACAGCAGCGTCTCGGTCGAGGCGGTCTCGGTCAGGTCCTTGGTGAACCAGGCGGTTTGGACAGCACTCTCAACGACAGTGACGGTTTCGGTTTGGGTGCTGTGATCAGGCGTGAGTACGGCACTGCCACCGGATTTGTGTAGGGTATCAAGAGTTATAGATGGGTAGGTACCTTGCCGACGGTGTCACTGTGACAACCAAGTTTGCTGCGCAGTCGCCGAGCCCATCTTGGCCCGCGGAAGCAACAGCTGCAACACGGGATTCCGGTCAGCTCAGTCGGTGGGTTCTGGGCCTCTTGTTTGTCCACCGCGTCATATCGTCTTCGAGTTTCGTACATACCTTTCAAGCATTTGTTCGCGCGACAGCAGGAAGCGGTAACCCCCTGTAGGAGGGCAACACCCGACAACACGACAACACCGAGATTCTTCATGGTTTGAAAATGAATGTAAGAGAGTGACTCGGGTTGAGTTGGGTCAAACGAGTGACAGCCAAAGCCAAGAGTTCAAGTGCCCGACTCTGGATTCCGAGATGAAGGAGGAGGAAACGAGGTGGCGAGGTCCCGTCTCGAGACTCTTTGATTCCCTTTTGTTTCGCATGGCTCATTATCAACTCCGTCATTTCAGCTCTGTTGATGCTGGGAACATTAACTAGTGCATTCCTCCATTCACTACCTAGTTTTTGCTCAGCTGGGTCAGCCTGGGTGGGTCAAAAGCGACTTGTTGACGCGTCGACCCCCAAGCTTCCGGACCAAACAAGCCGGGCGAACACCATCGCTCTCCACAAGGCAAACAAGGCAAATATGGAGCTGAATTTGGATTTGGCTTGCCTATTTGGCCATGATATTTGCCCTGCCCGTCCGCCTGCCCTGCCCGCGGTACCATGCCTTGCCCGACACCAGCATCATCAAATGCGGGAATGGTGTTGAGGACAACTGCCCCTAGCCCCTTATCCTAATCGCTGGCAGCCAAAATAATACTTCCCACTTGTTTGCACAAAGAGCAATGTGAATAGTAGTCATGGTAGTCCGAGTAATAATCATGGTCTCCCCTTCACGCTGTTATTACTTGATGCGATTCCCTGACAATACCTACGCAGACTCTATGGCACTCAATATCTAGCTTATTGATGTCTGAACCTCTGCTAATAGCAGATTTCCGAACTTGAGGCCCGGCTGGCACCATGTAAATCGCAAGGAAGACCAAGCGAGAAAACGCCCGAGAGGTAGACGTTACTGAAGCAATCAAACAACTGCAACGACATAATCTATCCCTTCTCCCAGAAATATCCCCCATCAGCCACCTCCTCTCACTCATCCCCGTCCTCCTCCTCCTCCTCCTCATCATCATCAAGCGTCATATCAATCTGCACGCTCCCCTCACTATCACTCTCCCCGCCGCTCTCCTCCTCCTCCTCAACAGCCGGCTCAGCCTTAGGCGGCATGACAGCCACCTGTTGTGTCTGTGCCGCCTTGCCCGTGTCGACCCGCTTCGCCGGCTTGCCGGCGTTTGCCTCGATCCTCTCGCTCTTGCGCTTGAGCGGTACAGCAGCCGCAGTAGTCTCCGACTCGTCCTGAACAACCGTCGCAAACGGATTCGTGCTGTTGGCGTTCTCCCCCGCCGTCTTCTCATCAATGTCCATGGCTGTCACGCCCCACCCGCTCACCACCACCGGCACCGCCTTTTTCTTTTCCTCCTCCTCCTCTCCCTCTCCCTCTCCATATTTTACCTCCTCCTCCACCACCACCCCCATCTCTTCACTTTCCTTTTCCTTCCCATCCTCACCCAACACCCACCCCTCACC
>FTEL01010159.1_pt1 | contig 10113 bp, 11 predicted proteins | sample 1658911 | NCBI WGS metagenome assembly FTEL01 (sample SAMEA3914869, study PRJEB12502) | metagenome | biome: forest; material: soil | place: USA | collected 2012-03-12 | depth 0.1 m
ACCCTTTGGCTTCACCGAGCCTTTGCAGACGTTGACATACCTTCGTGAACCCTTTCAGAGTGCTCTGCACCCGTGGTTCGTTACAACAAAGGCCATTATATATATATACTAGCCAGTCAGTTACTCGTTGAGGGAGCTTAGAGCTTCCTTAGTAAAGCAAATACATCGATCACTGCTACTACCATTGCACATCTTTGGCGATTAAGATACTTGCACCACACGCACTTGTTGTGAACCCTCTGGCTTCACCGAGCCTTTGCAGACGTTGACATACCTTCGTGAACCCTTTCAGAGTGCTCTGCACCCGTGGTTCGTCACACGAGTACATTTGAAGCAGTGGAAGCGGCCCTGACCCAGCCGCAACGGGCTCCAAAGACCTGCAGTAAATGCCATACAGTTGGCCATATCAGGACCTCAAAAGCATGCCCATTGCGGTATTCAGATGTACTGTAGTTAGCTAGAGCAGTAGAAATAGAGGCATTCAGGGGCGCAGGGTTGATGCTACGTTTGATGCATTTTTTTGGGATGACCAATCAATTTTGGGATGACTAAGCACACGGACCCGTGCATCTATTGGGAGCCGCTGCGGGCGTGCAGCTGACTCATCAGCACATCAACCCCTCTTGGCGGGATGTGGCTGGTGCACTGCAGCTGCAGAGGCGTCCCAAATTTTTAGAGCTTCGGCTTCGGGAGAGAGACAGCAGCACCACCACAGCTCCGGCGCAACCCCCGACACGACACTTGGCCTGCCTCGACCGATTCCGCACACGCCTCTTCTGCTGCTGCGAGCCCTGCGCCCGAATAACACCACGAGATCCCGAGATCCGAGACAACAGAGCACCCGGCTGACAAGATGTCCAAGGCGCGGGCCGCTGTTGGCAGCGGCGTGGACCAGGTGGTCAAGATCCTCGTCGGGGCTGGCCAAGCAAGCCCAAGCCCTCCTGTCGGTCCAGCACTGGGTAGCAAGGGTATCAAGTCGATGGACTTTTGCAAGGTGGGCAGAATCCCGCCCGACACAGGCGGAATGTGCGATCGCTGACGTTCGGCCCAGGAGTTCAATGCGAGAACAACAGACATCACCCCCGGCACGCCGATGCCTGTCCGGGTAACCGTCAGGCCCGACAGGACATTCCACTTCGAGATTCGGACACCACAGACATCTTGGCTTCTCCTCAACGCGGCCGAGGCGCCCATTGGCAAGAAGGGGAAGAGGAAAGGGGCGAGCAACACCGGGTCGGAGACGGTGGGGACCGTCAGCCTCAAACACATTTACGAAATCGCAAAGATCAAGCAATCTGAGCTCCGGCTCTCCGGCCTGTCGCTCGAAGGGCTCTGCCGCTCCATCATCTACCAGGCGAAGTCGATAGGGATCGCGGTCGTCCGCTGAGGGCTGGGGTCCACGAATGGGATGGGAGCATGGGCGTTACGGTTGTTTCTGGAACGGTTTCAGCCGGGAGCATCGTCTGGCGATGTGAGCACCGAGGACACTGATCCTTTCTCACCTCTGTACATTGTAGATATATGTATGATATTTGACCATGACGAGGGCACCATGGAAACTCTTCGGCATGAAGGCGTATTAGGGGGGTTGTGCTTCTCGTCGGCCTCGGCTGCTGGGATCAGTTCACCGACGGAATCTGGTACCTTTGTTGGTAGGTAAGTAGCCAAGGGCTATCAATCGATATGCACTTGGCCTTCTGCGCGGTCCCGAGTACCTGGTTGGCAGGTAGATGCACCCTGCCTCGCCTGGCCGCCGTGTCAGAGCTGGCGGGCGGCATCACGGGCCGGGCATGCGTCGTATCCCCCACGGCGCGGCGTGGGCTTGGCGCGGGCTTGCCAGGCGCGCCGAAGGCCGAGCATGCAACCCCTCCCGCACCCTCCTTCCCAGCGACCATCCCGAGTTGCACGTGCGGCCTTGCGCGTTTTGATAGCAAGCGCACGCATCAGATGGGGGGAAGGAAGGTGCACCAATCCGGAGGGGAGACACCCGAGAAAAAGCCAACGCGGCCTACTATCTCGTCTCTGCGCCAGCGGTCTCGGCTCGCTCGGGCGACCGGCCAGATCCCTCCTCTCGTGGCCTCCCCGCAGACCAAACGCCGAGAAGGGGTGAGGGTCAAACGGCATCCGAAGTCTGGGGGCTCGATCTGCGAGTCATCGAGATCCAAGACAAGGGCGTTGCGTCAATGCCTGCGGTGGCCGACTTTCTTGCAGAAAAGCCTGCCAGTCAGGGGACCCAGCAAAAGACCCAGAACAGACCCGGAAAAGACCCAGAAAACAGCCAGAAAGCTCCAGCCAGATCCACCGCCAGGGCTGCGTCCCGGAAATCACCGCCCGGGCAACCCCAGCAACACGCCCCAGCGACCCCCAGCAACCCCCAGCACCCCCAGCGCTGCTGACGGCGGGGCGGCAAGGGCAGTCCTTGACGGTACCCGCGCCGCCCGCAGAGTGCAGCCAACAATCGGCCCGCCAGCTCCCTGCATGATGTACCTGCCAGGTAGCTGAGAAGCCCCACCATACCGCAACGGCTTCGTCAAGGACGCTTTTCGCAGACCTGGCCGTCGCTTTGGACTGTTGATTTTTTCCCGCCGTTTGCATCCTTACTCGAGCCTCCCTACGCAACCCCGTCACCATTTCCCCTTCCATCGCGCGGGCGCACCTGTTACGACATTGCAGTTTTTGGCCTGTCAGCGGTCACCATGGAGGAGCTTCGCAACGAAGGTAAAAAAGCCGCCCTTGATGTGACCCCACGCCGTCCGCACGCCAATCGCGCAGCCACCGAGGCCTTGGTGCAGCCACCACCGAACCCGGCCATCACGGCAACGACGGCGAGCCTCTCTCTGCTGACACTGCCCGCAAACGCAGACTCGAGCGAGCCCGCGACCTCCCCCAGCCCCCAGCAGCCCCAGTCGTCGCCCGGGGTCCGCTTCAAGTCGACCATCGAAGAAATCGCCCCCGACCATGCGCCATCGACGAGCCAGCCGTTGGCTGACGGCATCCGTCTCGGAAGCCCCGGCCAAGTGACGCCTGACGACATCCGGGAGCTCTCCAACAAACTTCGCGCCTGCCCACTCCAAGAACGCCGAATGAACATCTTCTCGTATGAGCCGGTCTCCTTGCCTGTATCAAGGGTGCGTTCCTTCCATTTTCCTTCCATCCTTTCGACCTGTCGGCATCGGCCCTTCCGTTGAGTGGTGACGTTGTCGCTCTCCATTTCTTTGTCGTGTCTCGGGTGCTTGAATTGGGATTGTCTTATGGTTGTTTCTTTCTTGGGAAGCCACGGACCCGCTTCGGCTATACACAGCACGCCGCTCTTTTGGTTTGGCAATGCTTTTTTCTTCTTTCTGGCTGACACCCAAACGTCCAGACCGTGTCCCGCGATGACGAGTCTCGAGAACCGAGCCGTCAACCGACCCAGAGCTCGGCAGGCCACGGCTCACCACACCTAAACCCAACCCAGCGAAGCCCCGACATGCATTCGCCACCCCTCACACCAGCTGGAACGGTCACGACCGGAGGAGCACCCAAACGAGAGCCATCTGGCACCAACGACCGCCTGGGTCGGGCTCCCGACATCATCACCCCCCAGGACTCGACGCATGAGCCCCCCTCGCCAGGCTCCGCCCGCCTGGCAGTCCCCCTCCACATCTCGACGGATCGCGATCGGGCGTCAAGGCGGCCCGCCACTTCGGACGGCAAGGAACAAACGCAAGCTACCCTCGGCGGCCACCGGAGGGGATTGTTCTCCGTTGGTGCTGGCAGCGGCTCCAATTCTCCCGCAAGTTCGGTGCCGCCGTCCCGCGATAGTAGTCCGTCGCGCGCGGCAACCGCCTCGCAGTTCTACTCCCGGCAGGCCCTCCCGCCGGGAGACTCGGAAGACCCGTATGCCGCCAGCAAGCGACAAGCCCAGCAAGGCATCGACTCCCGCTTCATCTTCTCGAGGAAGAAGAAGCAGGGCTCCTCCCCCAGTGCCTCGACGCTTAGTCTGCCGAGAGCCTTGTCGGACAAGCGGCAGCTGGACGACGGCGGCAGCATCCATAGCAGGAATAGTTCAATGGCGGATCTGAAGCGGTTTTTCAAGCTGGGCCCCAGCCGGAAGGCGAAGCGGACGGCATCGCCGGCCTCTTCCATTCGGTCGGGTGCCAAAACGCCCCCCAGCTCCAAGGCTCAGATCCCCTTCGGCGACGACCACGGCCTCACGTCCAAGTACGGCAAACTCGGCAAGGTCCTCGGTGCTGGTGCGGGCGGGTCTGTGAGGTTGATGAGGCGGGGGGACGATGGTGTGGTCTTCGCCGTCAAGGAATTCCGGCCTCGGCACTCGTACGAGACGGAGCGCGAGTACGTGAAGAAGTTGACGGCCGAGTACTGCATGGGCTCGTCCCTCCACCACGGCAACATCATCGAGACTCTGGATATCGTCCAGGAGAAGGGCAAGTGGTACGAGGTGATGGAGTACGCTCCGTTTGACCTCTTTGCCATTGTCATGACGGGCAAGATGTCGCGGGAGGAAGTCAGCTGCTGTTTCCTCCAGATCCTCAGCGGCGTCACATACCTGCACAGCATGGGCCTTGCGCACCGAGATCTCAAGCTCGACAACGTCGTGGTCAGCGAGTACGGCATCATGAAAATCATCGATTTCGGTAGTGCCCATGTGTTCAAGTATCCGTTTGAGAACAACGTTGTGCTGGCGACTGGTGAGTGGGCCACTGTTTGACTTGGTCAATCGACTTAACAGAGTACTAACTGAGGCACAGGCATCGTTGGCTCCGACCCGTACCTCGCCCCCGAGGTGTACGACGAGAAAAAGTACGACCCGCAGGCAGTCGACATCTGGTCACTGGCCATCATCTACTGCTGCATGACCCTCCGTCGGTTCCCCTGGAAGCTCCCCCGCCTGTCGGACAACTCATTTAAGCTCTTCGCCGCCGACCCGACGCCGGGCCACGACCCGAAGAAGCTCATTCTCCCGCCCTCCAGCTCCATGTCAGCCTTGAACGACACGCCGGCCCGCGACTTCGACCAGCAGAGCCTTCGCAACGCAGCCGAGAAAGCGGCGCATCATGATGATGCAACCAAGCCGGAAAACCCTTCGTCAAGGCCAACCACCGGCCAGGACGGCGCCGCACACGCACCAGCTGAGAAGAAGGAGGTGATCCGCGGCCCGTGGCGCATCCTGCGGCTGCTCCCTAGGGAGAGCAGGCACGTCATCGGACGGATGCTGGAGCTCGACCCTAAGAGACGAGCCACCATGGCCGACATCCTGGACGACCCCTGGGTGGCAGACACGATCATCTGCCGGCAGGAGGGCGGGCAAGTGCTGAGCGCCGACGACCACGAGCACGTGTTGGAGCCTCCTGCGGCGCCGGCTAATAATAAATCTTAGGTGAGAAGGATTTTTTGCGGGCGGTCGACGGAAAAGACAGAACGTGCGCGGGATGGCGATGGCGAGGAAAAGATGGGGCCAAAGGCAGAGTGTGCCCAAGATGGCGATGGTGAGGAACGGAGGGGGGCTTCTTGTTATATTGGCCACATTTGGCTTGTTGGACACTGGCGGAAGGGGTCAGCGTTGTTTTCGTGATTTCGTGGTTTCTTTTCAGTTTCCTTCAGCGTTGGATCTCTGGAGGGGTTGGGGCTGGAGTTTTGAGCGGGTGCATATAGATTTTGGATCATTCATTGGGGGCATTCATGTGCTGTGGTGGCAGAAATTGGGTTAGGTTGAGGAGAACCAAGCAGCGGGTAACTGGGACGGGAAGGCTGGCTGGTGGTAGATGTTATTACACACATCGTTAGATAATGATAGAGTACAGCGCAGAAAAATAAAAACTAGTATGCATGGATTGGAGATGGCTTGGATGGTGTCATGGAGATATTGCAACCGGGTTGGGTTTCCCCGTCTTGGACGATGGGAGATGGATGGCTCGACGGAGCAAGAACTTGACTTGTGTATTCTACTTGGCTCCCCCTAGTTCCCGCCCCGAATTCTCGATCTCCTGGACTTATACTGTGTACAATTCGTATCCAAACCAAACCTGTCTCCGTTCCATCCCAGATGTCTCCCTCTGAGAGCGACATCCAGGTCGCCGCATCGAGTCGAGAACCAGCTGCTCAACCAATCACATCAGGCGAGTGTCATCGGCGTGGGGACACCAGCGATCCGATCGCCGATTGGCCCGGCCGCCCGGACCCGGTAAAAAAAATTGGCGGCTTTCTAGATGTCGTTGGAAGCTTGTCCGGATCGTGATCCGCTTTCCTTGCCGACTGAAAACGGAGCTCCCACTCTCGCCCAGCACCCATCCGCGCCTTTTCCTCCCTCCCGCAAGACCCGCCAACCCTTTCAGCCCACGTACCGCTTTCGTTGCTCGACCGCCGTCCACACACAATACCGTCACAATGGTGAGTCTCTTCTTGGGCTCCTTTGTACCCCGCCATTAGAGAGGCTGGTCCGGTTCAAGCTCCGGGCGTTTTTGCACACAAGTGTCGAGCTTCACTGCCGGCTTAATGCAACCTCCCCCGGTGTGGTGCCGCCCTTGGTTGAGAGACATCCAATTCTAACCACTCCCTCCTCCCACCGACAGGCTACCTCGCTCCGCTCCATCAAGGCCCTCGTCCCCCTCCTCGACCGCGTGCTCGTGCAGCGCATCAAGGCCGAGACCAAGACCGCCAGCGGCATCTTCCTGCCCGAGTCGAGCGTCAAGGAGCTCAACGAGGCCAAGGTCCTCGCCGTCGGCCCCGGCGCCCTCGACAAGGACGGCAAGCGCGTGCCCATGGGCGTGTCCGAGGGCGACAAGGTCCTGATTCCTCAGGTACGCCAACATTTCACATTTCCTGGTTTACGATGATGTGTGGGGAACGCACGGCTGACGCGGGTGGTTGGTACCAGTACGGCGGCTCGCCCATCAAGGTTGGCGAGGAGGAGTTCCACCTCTTCCGGGACAGCGAGTAAGTCCTTCTTTTTTTGGTTGCCAGTGCCGTTGTGCCATGCCGGACTGCGTTGCTGACATGGCTGTGTCCTGCAGGATCCTGGCCAAGATCAAGGAGTAAGAAAGAAGTCGACCGAAAAGATACCCACGAAAGCAACGACTGTGTACCATATCATGTATCAAATGCAATCACACCTGTACGACTTCTTAAAGGACGAAGAGGCAACAGCCACGTTGAGCGGCGGAATGCCAGTGATGCTCCCACCTCGGATACCGTCGAGGTTATCCAGGTGCAGCAGCAGCGTCATGGATTGGGTTGGCGTCGGACCAAAGGAATAGAGCTCCATCTCCACTCATGTGTTTACGCTTTGGTTTGGTTGGTTCTGCTGTCACGGCACGAGCTGCAGTCTCTCGAGACACATATCTTGGCGGATCCGTGGCCAGGCCGGCCGAGTCTGGGACTGCAACATTGCGTTTCGGCTTGAGAAAGTGAGAAACGACGAGCGAACGGTCGGTGGCCCATGCATCCAGAGAATCTCGAGGCCGAGGGCAAGATCCCACTGCCGACAGACCTTGGCCTCACCATGGATTGGCGCTTAACTTAGCACTGCAGTATGCCACGCCACCATCTTGCTGGCAGTGAGCACACTGACACCCGCCGTGAATCATCAGAGGGAGCTCACTCGCTCTCAGTGATCAGCGCTTAAGTCGACCATCACTCGATATTAACCCCGCTGACCGTCAGCCAGGTTCACACTGTGTTATTTTACCCGGCAGACGGCAGGCCCAGCCCTCCCAGGCGGACTCCTCTTCCACGCCATCGTAGCCCCTGACTCGCCCTGTAACCGCCGCGTCGGCCTATTATTGGCACAATCGCGTAGGGCTGGCTGGCTGGCTGGCGCGCGGAGAAACTGCCGGCGGGGGCGGGAGGACGGGGGAGGGCGGTGGCTCATGATCTGCATGGTTTCCTGGGTTCTCCTTCCGACATGCATGCCGCGCTCGCGCGGCAAGCAACCACCGGGATTTTTTATTGCGCCCAGGGCCCAAAGAAACGGTCGCACAGGCTGATGTCAAGCCGCCCTGTATTACGCGACACATGCAAGGGGCGGGGAATTTCTCCTCAATCTCAAACCCGTGGCGCCGGGTGCGCTCCGTTTGCTGGCTGCGCGGGTGGTATCCGATTCTCTGGGGATATTCAGGGGCGTGTGGCACAGATGACGATGACGATGACTTGCTTGTGGGTTGGGGTGCTGCTGCTGCAGGGTGGTGGTGGTGGTGGTGGAGGTGGTGGTGGAACGGGGATATGAATAGGGGATGTGTGTCTTGTGACGAGTAGCTTTTTGTTCGCCCACCCGCTCTCTCGACTCTCTCTTCTTTGGCGGTGTTGGGGATTCTGATTGAAGGACGCTTTCCCGGCCGTTTGCTCACGAGGTGAGGACACCCCCTTTTTGACCCTTTCATTGCGTTGTGTTGGTTCCAGGTGTCGGGTGCTGGCCGCTTGTCTCGGGGCCTCTTTTCGGACTTATACGTCCTCCTCCTCGCATCCCGACGACGCCGCAACCACCAACTCGAACTTATTTTGACGAGATTTATAGGTCCTTTCCCACTTTCCTTTTGACTCTCGACGAGCTTTAGATTCGTTCCATTCCTTCACTGTCCCCAGTGGATCATCTTTTCTGCCTTCATCTCTTCCTCTTGCTTCTCAAGGGGTACCTTTCCTCCCGGGAGCAAGAGTCTTCATTCCTTCGATTTGAACCTGACCGGCCGGTTTACCTTCCTTTGGAACTTCATTTCTCCCTCTGGTGGTTGACAAGATGCAGCCACCCGTTCTCTTCTCGCTCGGGCTAGCGACCGCCTTTGCCTCCCTTTCCACGGCCCATACGGTCTTCACTACCCTCTTCATCAACGATGTCAACCAGGGCGATGGGACTTGCGTTCGCATGTCCAAACAGGGCAACGTGAGCACTCATCCCATCGCCGGTGGTCTCAACAGTCCGGACATGGCTTGCGGTACGTCTCACTCAATCCCAACCCCATCTGGTGTTCCCCAGATCTGACATCGCATCCTGCAGGCCGAGATGGCCAAGAAGCCGTGGCCTTCACCTGCCCGGCCCCGGCTGGCTCCAAGTTGACCCTCGAGTTTCGCATGTGGGCCGACGCCTCCCAGCCCGGGTCCATCGACCCGTCCCACGTCGGCCCGATGGCCGTCTACCTCAAGTCCGTTTCCAACATCAAGACCGACGCCGCCGCCGGCCCGGGCTGGTTTAAGATCTGGGACGAAGGTTACGACGTGGCCGCCAAGAAGTGGGCCACGGAGAAGCTCATCGCCCAGAACGGCCTCCTCAGCATCGAGCTGCCCTCTGGCCTGCCGACAGGGTACTACCTCGCGCGGCACGAGATCATCACGATCCAGAACGTCACCAACGACAAGGTCGACCCGCAGTTCTACATCGGCTGCGCGCAACTCTTCATCAAGGGGTCCACCTCGGACTCGACCATCCCCTCGGACAAGCTCGTCTCCATCCCGGGCCACGTCCAGGCCACCGACCCGGGCCTGACCCTCAACCCCTACAAAGACGACCCGACCACCTACAAGACCGTCGGCCCATCCATCTTCTTCCCCCTCGCCAACACCGCCAACACCGGCGGCAACAGCCGCATCACCACCAACGCCAAAACCACCACCACCACCCAAACCGACGGCCTCATCCCCCCGACCTGCCTCATCAAAAACGCCAACTGGTGCGCCTCCGAAGTCCCCTCATACACCACCGAATCCGGCTGCTGGGCCGCCAACGAGGACTGCAACGCCCAGCTCGACGTGTGCTACAAGACCGCCCCGCCGACCGGCAGCAAAGGCTGCCGCGTGTGGGAGGAAGACAAGTGCGCCGTGATCCAGGCCGCGTGCGAAGCGGGGAACTTCCAGGGGCCGCCGGGGAAGGGGGAGAAACTTGGTGGGGAGGGAGGAAAGGGGGTTGATCAGCCCGTGCCGGGGGGTGGGAAGTTGCCGGTGGCGGTTAATGAGGGGGAGGGGGCTCAGGGGCAGGAGCAACTGGCTGGGGCGACGACGCCTACGCCGACGAGGGTGAGTTCGCCGACTGCTGCGGGGGTGAGTGAGAGCGCGGCGCCGTCGAAGAAGACGGGGAAGTGTGCAGGTCGGCGGCGGGAGAGGCGGCTGAGGAGGAGGGTGTGAGGG
>FTEL01009125.1_pt1 | contig 10111 bp, 4 predicted proteins | sample 1658911 | NCBI WGS metagenome assembly FTEL01 (sample SAMEA3914869, study PRJEB12502) | metagenome | biome: forest; material: soil | place: USA | collected 2012-03-12 | depth 0.1 m
AAACGCCAAATCCTGCCTCAGCACCGCCCCAAACCCCCTACTCCTCGCGCTGGCAACCAGCCGCGCAGACGCGTACGCCAGCGGGATCCCCTGCAGGAGATACCCCATGAATACGACGCACGCGACCAGGAACTGCATGCCGGCCCAGAAGGGGACGGCGTGCCCGCCGAGGGCGAGGGCGGGGTCGGCGAGGGCGAGGATGAGGTTGCCGTAGAGGATGGCGGTCACGGGGTAGGCTAGGCCTGAGAGGAGGCTGCCTGTGAGGGGGAGGAGGATGAGGGAGGGGTTGGTTGGGGGGTTGAGGCTGTAGAGGAATTTGAGGAGGTGGGTGAAAGAGGTGGGGGGGTTTGTTGAGAAGGACGTTGGTGTCGTTAGGGAGACAGGGGTTGGCTGGTGGAGGAGGTTGCTGCGGTGGGATTTTTCTTTAGTGAGGGAGGGGTGATCAGTTGTGGGCTGGATCCCAAGATCTCCGTCATCCGTATCGCTGTCTTCCGCACGCTTCAGGTCCTGCGAGGAGACGAAGGAAGCGTACAAGCCTTCCTTGTGAAGCAGTTCCTCGTGGGTCCCTTGTTCCACGATCCTCCCATGCTGGAGTGCGACAATCTTGTCGGCGCGGCGGACAGTTGACAGCCGATGTGCGATTACCACGGTGGTGCGCCCAGCAGACGCGGCTTCCAGGGCGTGCTGGATGGCGCGCTCGGACTTGGTGTCGAGTGAGGCGGTGGCCTCGTCGAGAAGCAAGATCCTCGGGTTCGACACGATAGCCCTGGCAATGGCGATCCTCTGCCGTTGGCCGCCGCTCAGGAGGCTCCCTCCCTCGCCAACACAAGTATGGTATCCGGATGGGAGCTCTGACACAAATTCGTGTGCGCTGGCTGTTCTGGCCGCTTGTCCGATCAGCTTTGCTTTGGTTGCTGCGTCGGCTGACTCCTGATCCGTGCCGACCAACCCGTAGCCGATATTCTCAAAGACGGTGGTGTTGAAGAGGAAACTGTCCTGAGCCACGATTCTGACTTGTGATCGGAGCCATCTCAGGTTCAGATCCTGGATGTCGTGTCCGTCTAGAGAGACGGTGCCGCGCAGTGGGGGGTAGAGCCGTTCGAGCAGGGAGAACAGACTCGACTTGCCGGACCCAGAAGCACCCACAATGGCCGTCGTCTTCCCCGCGGGAATCTCCAGAGTGAAGTCCTCCAGCACCATCTGGTTCCGTCTGGAGGGATAGACCAGTCGGACACTGTCAAACACAATCTTGCCCTGGATACCAACGGGATCGGGCCGTACCCCGGAGTCCAGCGGCGCTGCCACTTTCCGCTCCAGGACGCCAAATATCCGATTCGCAGCAGCTCCAGCCGCCCCAAACGCCTGGAGGTTGGGCGCCACCGTGCCAAACGACACACTAGCAATAGCAGAAGCCAGGAGAACAGTGACGATCTGCGACACGTTGGCATCTCCATTCGCCGCAAACCGCGACCCGGCCCAGCTGCAGAGCGCAAACGCCATCAGCATGAACCACATCATGCCGCCAACGAGCGTGCTCACGAGGGCCTTGGCCACAAAGTCGAGCCTCGTCGCCGCAGCCAAGGATTTCGTGTACTTGGCCGCCAGCCTGCGCTGTGTGCCGTGGGCGATGACGCTGCGCATCGACGAGAGCGCCTCTTCGACGAGGGTGGAGCTGCTCGCATAAGCGTCCATAGCACCCGCCTCGGCCTGCTTCATCCGGCCGCCGATGGTGATCATCCAGGTGGTGACGACGAAGGGAAGGCACAGCATCACCAAGGCGAGGCGCCAGGCCATGACGAAGGCAATCACCTCGGCCGCGATGAAGGCACCCACGCCGGAGATGGTTATCCCCACCTTTTGAGAGATGCCGTCTTCGATGAGATCCATGTCGGCCGTTATTCGCACTGTCACCTCGCCCGCCCCGAGTTTGTCGAAGAAGGCTATGTCCTGTCGCAGGATGGCGTCGAGGTAGGCCACCCGGATCCGTTTGGAGATGCGCTTGGCCGTCCAGGTGAAGCCACGAACATGAAGGGCTATGGCGATGAGTGAAGTGATTCCTGTACAATTTAGGGTGGTAAGCTACCTACCGAATCTGCCCAATTCAGGGGTAAGGGGGTAAGGGGGCACCAACCAATATACACAAAATACATGACCAATCGATGGATTTCTTGTCGAAAGTCGTCTGCCTGCGCCGGGCTCGCCATGAAGTCGGTGAACTTTCCCGTCAAGGTCCCGAAGACAGCCTAGGCAGACGAGACAACGTAAACACTGAGCGGCCAAAATGAGGATGGGCAGGAGGTCTTACTGTCATCAGGGGCATCGTAGCCCCTGCCGCCACGGCAAATGCGGCGCTCACGGCCATCACTAAAAAGTCGAGTCTGCTGGCGTATCGGTAGATGGCTGCGTAGCCGGCATCGCTGACGCCAGCCTCTACTTGGCTGTCGAGGAGGGCTATTTCGGCGGCATCGAGTCCGAGAGGATTGGGGTCTGAAGGGTTCTCATCGAGCTTTTCCTTCTCAGCCACTGCCATGACTGCAGTCAGAAGATAGGATGGGAAGATGTCGAGCTGTGAAGGTACTCAAAGCACCTTATCACTTGAAAGTGAATAAGAGAAAGGGGGCGAGAAAGCAAATGGCTCTTGAGAGCACGGAGCGAGCGTTGTAACATTCAGAGTGCTTGTAGGAGAGGTCTCGTAGTGTTATTTATAGACTGCCCGCGGTCACCGTGAGCGTGAGGCCCGTACCGTGGCACGAGAAAACATCCCGAGCTGACGACTCTGCGCCTCTAATTACGAAGCTCTTGATGCTTGTATTATTGCAGCCCTGACCTGAACCTCGCATGGAATGCGAAGTGTGAGGAAGGGTTCGTCGGGCTCACCATCCTCCAGCCGTGTCTGACCCCTGTTTAGGATGCCCTCGAACGTACGTAAGTCATCCAGACTGCGGGTCTGTTTCCCGATTGGATGCGAGCCTCCCTCGTTCCGCATTGGGAACGAGGCGTATGAATATAACCGAGCCCCCCTCTTGCACTCAGCATGGTTCTGTGTCACTTTCTTACTTCCATTTTCTGATCTCCCCCACGCCCGCAAGTTCCATCCATGTCTGATTCTGGCCCCCACTCACTGGCGGGAGTGAAAGACCACCCTGACCCAGACACTGACCCAGACCCTGGGTTAGTCTTTGTAGCCAATAACATCGACGAGTATGATCCAGCCGGCGGCAGAAAGGTGCATGTTCGCCAGAAGCGAAGACACCAAAAGAGCCGCCGTGGTTGCGCACCATGCAAGCAGCGTAAAGTTAAAGTGACTAGCTCAGTGTTACCCCGTCCTGCTTGGATGTGACGCTAACATCCTTCCCGTAGTGCAACGAGGAACTTCCATGCTCCAACTGCGTGAGGCGAAAGGAGAGATGCAGTCAACAAGTGCCCGGGTCCCATCACAACGGTCCGGGGCTCCCGTTATCGCTCGGCCATTGGGATATCGGTTCTGCTCCCGAAAACAGACCGAAGGATACGCACATTGACCTTCTCCATATGGAGCTGTTCTACCACTTCGTCACCCATTTGCAGGGAACTCTAGCCTTCCGACACGTCTGGCCCGTGATGCTACAGCGGTCTTTTCAAGTCAGTATGACCCCGAACTCCGCAATACCCTCAAGATACGAACACTCGACGTCCATGTCACAAGGAACCCCCCATCATGTGCACGCTTCTCTGCCTCGCTGCGACACACCTGTCCTTCCTCCGCCCTTCCGCGTTCCAGTATTCCCGCACAGCGCTGCAACTTCTCACACAATCGGTCCGCCTCTTGCGCGAGAGCCTCTCCGACCCCATCACCCCGCAGAACTGCGACACCCTCATCGGCACCTCGGTCCTAATGCAGTTCCTGGCCTGGAGCAACCTCGACTTCCTCTCTTCGGACGGGGACAAAAACAACAACGAGAACCGCGACCACGGCCCTGCCCACGACGACCCCAACCCCAACCCCACCGTCACCCGCGGCCTAGACATGTCCCGCGACCAGCTCTTCCTCCTCAGCCCCGGCGTGCGCACCCTCTTCTTCACAGCCATGCCCGTGATGCTCAGCGAGGGCAGCGGGAGCGCCTTCCTCTCGGTGGTAGTCCACCGGCCGAGGTGGCGCATCGAAGAGGCGGTGCGGCGGGTGGAGGGAATGCGCGACGGTGGTGCTGCCGGCACATGTGGGGAAGATCCAGAACAAGAGGATCGCCTGGAGCGGCTTGCTGCTCGGTTTACTAGTCTCTGGGATGATCCCCGTTACGCTGCGCGTGACGTGGATGGTGGTGGGTTAGTTCCTGGGGAAGAGGTGGAACTAGAGTCGGCTGGGGAGCAGCAGGATCATCACCATGGCTCAACGTGTCATCCTACCTGGTCCTTGACGGATGCCAAAGAGATGTTTGGGTACATCGCTCGAAGCGTCGCCCTTGTTACTCTGCTCTGCAGCGCAGTTGCTGCCGCTGGTTGTGGCGAGGCCTCGGCGCTGCTGCAAGAGGGAACTCTACAGGAGGACCTCGTGAGGTACTTCTTCACGTTTCCCGTCTTTGCGAGCGGGCCGTTTCTTGATATGGCGAGGTCGGGAGATGCTCGCGCGCTCGTTGTATTGCTGCACTTCTACCGCGCTGCTCGTGTGTTGCTTACAGCGGACTCATGTTGGTGGGCCAGGGAGAGGAGCCGTGTTATGGAGGGGTTGATACTGCAGGAGTTGGAGGGGAGGGGACTGGGTGGCTGTGTTAGATGAGGGAGAGGAGTCGAGTGCGTGACCGGGTACGTGAATCATTGGCTTAACGGGAGTCGGCGTCCACCCCCGTAGTATGTAGCTGTGAGATCAGTTCGACTTTCGTTTCTTGTCGTGCGGCAAGGAGGGAAGAAGGCACAAGCTACGGTGATCAAGTAATAATAATGCTATGTATATCTTGTCTAGTAGAAGTAGTAAAGTGTTATAGGGGCCGACTGCAAGGACAATGAATGGGTCCGCAACGAACAGGACGAGTCTCTCCTAGTCAAAGAACTGGAGGCCTTGACCCGAAACAAGGGCGACCAGGTTGGAGATCACGGTCGACGGGCGAAAGATGAAAAGGGGTAGGAGCCTGGATCCATGATCATTCCCGACCAGAGGTAGGGGATAGACTAGTAGGGGACGGCGTGCTTCTTTGCCAGCCCGCCGTTCTGGCGTGCGAGGGTTAATATCCGCTAACAACGCTTGCTAAGAATAGTCTTAACCGGCGAGTTTTGCCATCCCAGTCATCCTTGCGTTCCTAAGGTTCTGGCCCCCGTTGAGACCGGAGCTAGAAGCGACTACTGAACTTATTATTCTCCACATAGGTATCTCCAGCTTTCAAGAAGTACGGCTAGTGGCACCATTGACGTAAGAAATAACTGAAATGGCGGTCTGAACTCGCAGTGTCCGCTCCGAGGACTGAAGAGAGCACCGAGGTAGACCGGGTCCTAACTGGTATAATGATAGCGCATGAGCATGGCCCGGGGTCTGTCCTGGAGACGGAGGCCGCAAGTACACAGTTGTCTCGAGTCTTAAAGAAGGCAAAGTCCCTCAAAACGGTCCATCCCTTTTTTGAGAGTCTCACGGCCGACAACTGGACTCGACACACAACCACACACTGGGAAACGCGGCTCCCCTCGCCAACATGCCGTCCCTCGCTCTTCGGTCCCTGGTCGGACCGACGCTCCTTTGGTCCCTGCTGCCGTCCTCGGTGACCGGCCTGCCCAGCAACCAACCTGTCTCGTCTCGCGCGGATGCCGCCTTCACTCGTTTGGGCTGCTATGTCGATGTGCCCCAGCGGGCCCTCACGGGGGCCTTCAAAGCCAGCCACGCCATGACAGTGCAGATGTGCGCCGACTTCTGTTCTGCCCACCAGTACTTTGGCCTCGAGTACGGTCGCGAGTGCTACTGCGGCAACACGCGCGATCCCGCGTCGGTTGTGGCCCCCGATGCCGAGTGCAGCTTCGCCTGCTCTGGCGCCCGCGGCACGAGCGAGAGATGCGGCGCCGGAATGCGTCTCGACCTCTTCGTCAACAACGCGTACAAGAGCTACAACCCGCAGGACTCGGCCCCTGCCGGCACCCCGTACCTGGGCTGCTTCGTCGATGCCGGTGTGCGTGTGCTCCCCGAGCGTGTCATCTCTACCGGCGATATGACGCCGGCTAAGTGTGCCGCTAACTGTGCTGGCTACCCCTACTTTGGTACCGAATGGGGCCGCGAGTGCTACTGCGGCAATCTGGCGCCCACCAAGGCCGCGCCTCAGTCAGACTGCAACATATCTTGCTCAGGCAAGGCGGCCGACATGTGCGGCGCCAGCATGCGCCTCAGTGTTTACGGGCCCGCCAGCGCGGCACCGGTGCCCGCCAACCTAGACACGGTGGCCGACTTCATGTATGACGGCTGCTATACGGACTTGGTTGGCGCCCGCTCTCTCGCCGGGTTGACCATCACCAGCGTCGATATGACGCCGGCTTTGTGCGCCGCCACCTGCGCCAACTACTACTACTTCGGCCTCGAGAACCGCAACCAGTGCTTCTGTGGCATGGACCTGGGTGGCGCGGCCAAGACATCTGAGGCCGACTGTTCGCTGAAGTGTGCTGGCGACAATTCGCTTCTCTGCGGAGGTGCCAACCGGCTGAACGTCTACAAGAAGCGCGTCGCGTCCCCGCCCCCCTCGAATCTCGCAACCGTGAATGCCTTCAGCTACCAGTCGTGCTGGACCGACGCCGTCGGGGCCCGCTCGCTCACCGCAAAGTCCGAGGCGCGGGCCGAGATGACGATCGAGCTTTGTGCTGCCTTCTGCGACGGCTACGCCTACTTTGGTGTCGAGTGGGCCACTGAGTGCTACTGCGGCAACGAGATTGGCGGCAAGGCGGCCACCGAAGCCGACTGTAGCATGCTTTGCGCCGGCAGAGGGTCTCAGTGGTGCGGCGGCCCCGACCGCTTGAACGTCTATGCTTTCCGCCCCATCAGCCCGCCGTCGTCCTCGTCGTCGGTCGTCGATGTACCGCCGTCCAGCACAGCTGATTCCACCACAGCCGATTCCACCACGGCCGATGCCACCACAACTGATGTCACCACAATTGATGCCACCACGGCTGATGCCACATCCGAGATCGCATCCGAGACCACAGCCAAAGCCTCTTCGACGGTACCCACATCCGAAGCCTCTTCGACGGAGACCACAGCTGACGCCACAACAAAGGTCACACCTTCACCCACACCCACCATCACTCTTGGACCCCAGCTCACTACGGTCACCAGCTGCGGCGGTACAACCCTGGTGGGTGGCCCAGAGACGAGCTGTTGGTCACGACTGCCGGATTATTGCGGCTCGCTCACCGTTTCCATGACCTTCCCCTCCATGAGCCTCAACTATATCAGGTGTACCTCGATCCTCGGCCCTCAGCCAGCGAGTGTGGCTTCCTGCTTCCCTTCCAAATTCACTTCGACCAACACGGCCTCCACCATCTACAGCTGCCTGCAGACGGCCGCCGTCTGCACCTACGGTAGCAACTGCGCCACGGCCACCTACACGGTTGGCCAGGAACCGACCACCGCGACGGAGACGGCGGCACTCGCATCGCCGACCGTAGCGCTCCAGAACCCGGGCTTTGAAGCCGGCTCCTTCGCAGGCTGGACCATCAACCAGCCGCTGACGGCCTTCAACGTGCAAGAGGTAAGCGGCGTGCGCACCCACAGCGGCAGCAAGGCCCTCCGCGCCGTCTTCGGCAACGACAACGGCCACAGCACCGAGATCTCGCAACAGGTGGCGCTGTTTCCCGGCGCCAAGTACAACCTCTCGATCTGGGTCAGCAACGACAGCCCGACGGACTCCTGCTCCGTCCTCCTCTACGCCCAGCCCGCTGCGACGGGGCTCACGAACATGGCGCAGTCGTCGGTGATTCTCTCCGCCGTGCCCGCCGGCACGTGGTACAGGCTGGAGCTGCCCTTCCAGGCGCTCGCGTCTTTCGGCACGGTGCGCGTGCGGTTCTTGTGTAATGCGAGGCCCCCGCTCAACTCGGACGGGGGGAAGAACACCATCTACCTCGATGATATGCTTTTGGTGAGGACGGATGTGTGAGGAAATTAAATGAATCATTCATACATTCTCTCCTGTAGGCAGAAGAAAAGGAATTACGGCGGGGTTTTGGAGGGGTAGAGGGAGCAAAGGTGCTGCTTTACATGCAAAATGCTGTTCGGCCAACATGGTCACGAAGACCCTTTCGAGGCAAATGCAACCTTGACTCAAGCCGATGCTTTGCGATCTCATCATGTCAATCTGGTGGCCGTCACAGTAGCCGTTTTGGTACAATCAACAGGATCTCGGCGCCCCAGGATCATCCCGCATCTGCAAAATGCTCGTGGTCACCATTTCGGGACCCCCCCCAGCGCGCTATGGTAGTTATACTATTTATTACCGCATTTCACAAGTCAGATAGCAAGCGGAAAATGTGGCTGCATCTCGCCAGATATTCCCCTTCGTGACTCCTCACAGCCAGCAGATTTGCTTTATACTCACCCGTTTTGCAAACACGCCACTCTGGTCTAAGACCACCATTATTCTCCCCATCCCACTTGTATTCATACCCATTCCATACCATGTTGTGTACTACCAGTTCATGTAGAAACCTCATGTAGCTGGCAGGATCATCTGGACCATGCTCCGCAGGAGGATAGACACGCCGAAGCGAGAATGCGGGAAAGTCGCCCGATCCCCAAGCCTGTCCAACTACAACTTTGACAGAAACGTTGTCGGCCATTTCCTGTAGGATAGACTGAACGTCTTCGTCTGCCTCTGTAACGGGAAACAACCGGCCTGTGTAATGCCGGACACCAGCCCAGCGATCTTCACCCCATTCCTGCCGATTCTGGCACTCGGCTAGTACGGCCATGATGTCGCCCAAGAGGAGACAGCCTGTCGTGGACTCAATGACATAGTACCTATTTGGCGGAATCAGCTAGGCACAGATAATCATGTGCAACGTCCATGTATAGACAGACGCTTACATTATCTCGTCCCCAGAATAGTCGCCATAACACTCAACCTCCATCCGCCGGCAGGGAGGCTGTGTGGCCAGCATAGTGGTCCACGACCCGGGCTTGTCGTAGACGCGCTTGGTCAAGTCAAAATCCCCATGCTCATGCAGGTCACCCGGCAGAAGTCCCGGGCGGTTCCGCCCAATCGAGACTCTGAGCGAGTTGAAGACCGGATTCAGTTTCCACGTAGCTGGGTTTTTCTGCACACGGGATTCGTCCTTGCCGTGAGATCGATACCAGCAGGCCTGTTGAAATGCTGGAGAATCTTGAATAACGTCCCTCCAGCGGCGACAAACTAGCTGCGCCCGGATTATATCTTGGATGCTGCCAAGTCGCAGGATTATGCGCTCAAGGAGCTCATAGGTACCAAGGACATCCTTCACAGATGATTGCATTTTGGTGATTTTGACGTCGGTAATGTGTAGCAATCGGCGAGTCACTTGGTTGCTTGCGGCCGTGGTTGCTGTTTCCGCCTGAGCTTGTTGTAACGTTCCCTTTATCTAAGGTGGTTAGGCAACTACTTTATTATACCTAGAGGAACTTTGTTCCAGAAGGTTCTTAGGAGGGGCTCAAATAGGGGCTCCAGTTGTGTGCAGATCTGAAAGAAAAAAAACATACGGAGTAACGTGTACTAAGTTATAAGCGTGTCGCGTGGTAATTAAGGGCTACACTCACATTCAGCTGTGCCACTCAAATGGAAGCCAATTCCCGGCTTAATCCCGGTTGTTAGTGCTAATAGTATAGCTAAATGTTTAGTGCGGCCCTCACTGGTCGAGCGCAGTGCGCGACTCGCTTCGCGTTGGTACGAGGCGATGTTAGAATCACACCACCATAGTGAGTGAGGAAACGGAGTTTAGGAAACGGCAATAAGAAACTGCTTAGTGCAGGGCATGCTGTTCTTGGCACGTGACCAACGCTCTGCTGAATCAGCAACTTGCCTTAAAAAGCAACTGAAATAGTTAACGTATCTTATCAGCGAGTCGTGCATATCAGCGAGTCGCGCACTCTCCACTACTCTACGAACACTATCCTCAATTACAACACAACGATACTATGAAC
>FTEL01007393.1_pt1 | contig 10108 bp, 6 predicted proteins | sample 1658911 | NCBI WGS metagenome assembly FTEL01 (sample SAMEA3914869, study PRJEB12502) | metagenome | biome: forest; material: soil | place: USA | collected 2012-03-12 | depth 0.1 m
CGTCGACCGGCGGGACGGGGGCCTTTTCAGTGTCGCCTGCTACGGAGCTGGCGGTGGACGCGTCGGTCTTGGGCGTGGGGACGGGGGTGCCGGTGGAGGAGGTGGTGGCTGAGGCGGGCTCCGCGGCGTCGTCGGATTTCTTGGGGTCCTCGGTCTTCTTGTCCTCGGTCTTGTCGTCAGCCGTGTCGTCGGTCTTGTCCTCAGTCTTATCCTCGGACTTGTCATCGGCGGTCTTGGCTGCGTCGGTCGAGGCATCCTCAGACTGGCCGTCCTTCTTGTCCTCCACCTGATCGGGAAGCGACGTTCCCTTGTCGGAGGTGGGGGTCTCGGACGGCGTCACGATCGGCGTGCCGTCGGGCGAGTCCGCATCGGGATCCTCTTCAACAGCCTTGGAGTCATCGCCCTTGGACTTGTCGGCCTCCTTGCTGGCCTCGACCGGCTTGTCATCCGCCTTGTCGGCATCCTTCTTGTCGTCAGTCTTGTCGGCGTCCTTGGCTTCGGCCGGCTTGTCCTCAGCCTTGTCGGCGTCCTTCTTCTCCTCGGCCGGCTTCTCCTTCACCTTGGCGGCATCATTCTTGTCCTCGGCCGGCTTGGCGTCAGCCGGCTTCTCCTCGGCGGGCTTCTCCTCAACCTTATCCTTGGCCTCCTCCTCATCCTTCTCCGTCTGAACACCCTTCTCCTGAGGCTTCTGCTCCTCCTCCAACCGCTTCTTTTCCTCGCGGCGGGCCTGCTTGGCCTCGAGCTTCTGGTTGTTCTTGCGGCCCTGCTGCTTGGTGACCTGGCGGTTGAGGTGGCGGCGCTCCCACAGGCGGTGGCGCTCCGTCATGCGGGCGTCGCTGGCCTTCTTCTGGTCGGCCTTCTTGCGGGCGTTGCGGACCGCTTCGAGGTGCGCCGCCGCCTTGCTGTGCGCGAGGTCGTGCGCGTACCCGACCTGCGCCAGCTTCTCGTTCTCGACGCGCTTCTTGCACTCGCGCTTGACGACGTCCTCGATGCTCGGCACGTCCGTGTTGCGCTCGCCCGCGACGCTGATGAAGACGCTGTAGGTCCCCGGGAGCATGCAGGGGAGCTCGATGGACACGGACCGGTCCATGAGGTAGTTACCGTGGCTGCGGACAATGTAGTCCTCCGGGTCGAGGCGGTCCTGCTCGTGGAGGCGGAACTGCAGGCGGAAGGAGTACTGGCCGTGGAGGCCCTTGAAGTAGCGGTTGTCGAGCTGGCTCAGGACGATGACGAGCGGCCCCTCGCGCGTCAGCTTGATGTGGAACTTTTCGTTGTACTGCGGCTTCCAGGGCACGTCGACGCCGATCCAGCGCTGGCAGCAGCGCCAGTCCGGGTCGCGGAACAGGCGCGTGCGGTCAAAGTGCTGGTACTTGCGCAGCATGTCCTCGTACGAGATCCAGAAGACGCTGTCGCTGCCGAACTGGTGGCCCAGCTCCTCCTGCACCTCGGTCGTCCACTCCTTGGAGCCGTCGGACCAGGCGCCCTCCCAGATTCCCTTCTTCGTCTTGCCCCAAGGGTTCCGGAGCTTGACGAGACGGGTGCCATTCTTGAGCTGTCTCGCCTCCATGACGACGTAGGCGTGGCCCTCCTCGATGCCATCGCGGTCGCCGTACCCGCCGTCGAGCAGACCGGTGCTGCAGCCAAAGAGGAATTCCTCGTTGACCTTGCTGAGCTCGTTCTCCCAGAATCCGTCCAGGTCGAGGATGTCGGACGCAAGGAGCTCGGTGGTGACGCCGCCAGAAAGATCCTCGAGGCCCTCGCCGATCCAGCCGCCCGACAGCGACGCATAGTCGCCGTGGGCTTTGGCGTAAGCCTTCTCGATGAGGGGTACCCAGGTCTCGCTCTGGTCCTTGCACTGGGCAAAGAACAGGGCCTTGGAGCCGGTCTGGTAGGTCTTGCGGTAGACGCGCTCGACGTCCTCGCGGTCGATTTGCTGCAGCAGGTCGCGCTGCATGCTCGGCGAGTCCCAGCAGGGGGACTTGAGGAACAGCTTGTCGTCTATGATGGAGTAGATCCACTCGCCATCTGAAAAGAAGTCAGTTAGCTAATGCCATGGCGAGCCAGAAGACGCGCTGTCGGGACACACATACCCCTGTAAAAGACAAACCCATAGATTCCGATCCTGGTGTCGTACTCGACGCAGATACGCTGGATGCCGTCCGTGACATTGGCCAAGCCCGACAAGCTGGCCATGAGCCAGCAGTCGCCGAGATTGCCCTGCTTGACATCGGACCCGCTGATGTTGGCCAGGAAGGTGGGCTTGTCGTAGATCTCGTGGACGCGCTTGACGGCCTTGGGCACCGTGGAACTCGGGTTCATCAGGGTCGACATGCTCAGATCAAACTTGGTGCGGCCGAGGCTGTTGAGGGTGTGACCCTTTTCCATCTTCAGATCCCAGTCCTGCGACGTCTCGGTTAGCAGCGGCGAGACACACGATTGTGATCAAGCTGGGTAGAAAGGAGACGTACGATATCCCAACCGGGATCCCGGTAGCGCATATTCACTCTCCGGCATTCTTGGATAATCTTCTTGACCTTGCGGCGGCATTCCTCGGCGGCACGCTCGTAGCCGGCGTTGAGCAGCTCGTTGGAGCGGTCAGAGATGATGGGGGGCAGGACGGGGTCGAAGGGGAGGACGGCGAGGGCCTTGTTGAAGCGCTTGTTGCTGAAGCGCTTCCAGATGCGGTTGATGCTGTTCTGAGGGGGCAGCTTGCGCTTCTTCTTCTTCTTGTTGGCATCGGTGGCGGCAACGGCGGCGGGGGCGGGGCCCTTGTGCCTGCGGCGGTAGCTGTATTCATCGTCCTCAGAGTCGGACGACGAGTAACCGTGCATGATGGGCAAAAGGGGGGCGGCCTCGGGGCCAAACGAGTGGTGGGAACCTCGTCGGAATGGGCGGTGTGGGTGTTGCCCCGCGAAGTCTCACAATGTGCCAAAGAAAGGAGCACCGTAGTAAAGAGGGCTCAACCAAATAGTTGGTCAGGGGGGGGGGCTTATTCAGAGTTGAACAGCGAGAGTGTCGGTGAGCGGGGGGGAAGAGCAAGGTGAGATGGCGCAAAGTGGCCGGGAGTATATTTATCTGGAGGATGGCGAGGTGAGCAAACCCGGAGCCAGGAACCCCTCGACAAAGAAAGGCGAATGAAGATGGCGGCGTCCGCAGCCCGCCGCCCGCTGGCCGGGCCCCTCTGCTGGGCGGGTGGCGGAACATGAGGTTCTCGAAAGATCGGCCGCCCCGGTCCCTGATGGGGGCAAGGGTCTTCCATCCACGCAACGTCCAGGGTCCGCCAGGAGGAAGGGAGGGGACGAAACATCGGGATTGGGCCAGTGGCACTCACAGTACAAAGAACACGGACGGGATAGTTGTCAAGCAATTGTCTTGCCTTGTCTTCCAAGGCCCTCGGGCGGACAGGAAAACTTAGGTTGACCCTGGTGAGAGGCAGCTCAGGAGGGGAGGGGAGGCAGTTATGAGTCCACCAGGCCGGGTTGCGTGGCCCGGCCGCAGCACACTCGGCACTCCGTCCATGGTATATGGTTATGTACCTCCGTTGCATCTGAATGGGCCAAAGACGCAGGCACTCTTCTTCCTGCATGGCTGGTTGCATGCATGCGTCCCAGGCCCCCCGCCATCCAGCCTCGCCAAAGCTGGGGCCGGATAGGTGCAGATGCAGCCGCATCCCGGTCTGGCCATGGGCCAAGACCGTCACTTCACCGGCCGGACGCGGGCAGTTCAGTCCAGGCAGCCGACCACCTGGTCAAGCCGCCGCAGCAGAGCGGTCAGGCTGACGGCGACCGTTCATGCTGGGGGGGTGGCGAGGTGCGCGAACCAGGGCCCCATGGCGGGATTCCAGAACACCACCCACCACACCTGCATATAAGACTTGTCGCTCGGGCGATGTCGATGATCGATGGCCGACTGTCGATGGCCAGGTCTCGGGGGGCACACGACTCTGGTCACTTCAGCTGGCGTGGTGTCGGGGAGTTTCCGGGTTCCGATGGTCGGGGCGAGGATTGGCAAGGATGGCGGCGCTGGTGCAGTGCTGTGCTGGCTGTGGCGCGTGCCAGTCCGTAGACTATTCGCAGCAACTCCGCATGCCCGCGGCTGGCACCCGCGCGATGGCGGTTGATGTTGGCTGGTTCGTTCTGCGGGGGTGGGGAGGGAGGGAGTTAGGTCGTGGACAGCGATGAGACCCGCATGAGGAACCTTGGGGGGAAAGAGGCAGACAGACACAGAGTGAGGCGGAGGAGGGACTGGACGACTGGTCGCTGCCCTGTCGCTTCCCCTGTCCTGCCCCCACCCACAGGCCCACCTGCCACTAAACAGCAGGTGCATCTCAGCCATCTCAGCCTCCAGGGTGCTCGACCCGCAGCCCACAGGGGACCGCTGTCAGTCACTGCACTTTGGCGCAAGGCCACCCACCTCAAAGCACAAGCCGGCTCTCGTCGCAACACCAGGAAGCCATTGATGCATGGCTTGTGTCGATGCTAGGATTGATTTTCGAGCCTTCGAGCGGCAGCCGTGCGAGGAAACCGGCCGGTGAGGCAGCCCTGTTTGTCCTGCGACGCAACCGTTTGTGCATAATGAGGGAGCGCTGCATCGCCCGTCCCTCCACATTACATGGAGTTGGAAGTTGGAACCTCAATGGCTTGGGACGGGCTGCCATGGTTGACAATTGGAAGAGAGCTGGAGGCGACAGACAGCCAGACAGCCAGCCGCCTGTCGTGATTTACGAGGACTCCACTGTTCCTCCACCCTGGCACCCCGCATTTCTCATTTCTGGGGGACCTTTGCGGCCAAATCCTTCAAACACGTCCAAACACCAAGCAGTCCCCTCTTCCACCTTGGGGTCCTCGTGGTGGCGTCCCCGAAATGACGTACCGCCTCCCTCCCGCAACGGCCAGAGCCTCGCTGACTCGGGTCCGCCATCAACCAAGACGGCACACGTTTCGTCTCGCGATTGACCGTTGGCCGAATCGCCACAGGGCGCCCTCGGCGCTGCCGGGAAGTCCAATGCCGCCATCCTCCCTCCCCCACTCCTCCATCCCTCCAGCAGGGCAAGGCGGATGGCAAGCGGACGACCACTTAACTGCTGCACCTCACCCTCAGACACCCGGCTCGAGTCACAGGCAGCCCACCAGCCGTGTCACCTGTCCGACCCTGCCGGATTCCTTCGGGTCGGGCGTCGACACGGTCGTGCTGTGTGTGAAGCTGCCCATCCCGCCATCTGCCAAACTTGGGTAGTGTGGCAATCGCCCACGCGCCAAGCGCCTCCTACCCGCTCCTTCCACTGACAGACACCCCACACACCAGGCTCCCCATGCAACTCCCTCCGCCCATCCGCATGCTTCATCAGCATTTCGTATTATGTATTTGATAGGAAGGTCAGAAGGGCCCACAGCTGCTGCAGCCATCTCTGGGCGATCCCGCCGCGGCATTGTCCAGAACCGGCGGAGCTCGAATTCGAGACCGCATCCGCAGTTTTCCGTCGATCTGCGGCCGCCCAGCGCCAACCACAGCCCATCAGCCTTAGTGTTAGTGTGACAGACCAAAAGCCCTCCGGATCGGGCTCGGGGTGCACACGCAACGAGAAAAGTGAGGACGGCGGCTGACTTCCAGAATCGTGGCTCGGCTCGAGTCATCGACAGGCAGCCGCAGCGAAAGCCTTGTCCTCTCGGGCTGGCTGCTGGTCAGCACGCGCACGACGAGCCGCCACTAGTCGCCGACCCCACACACCCACCATGCAAGCAGGAACTGAGGACTGCGTTTCGTTCTGCTTGCAGAGTCGCTGCACGGTTCCTGTTGGTTAGCTCCCGCATTCACCCGCGACTCCCATTTGGGCCACGACTGCACATGGATTGAGAGGCGCAAGACTGGGACGAGACTCACTGTTGTTGTGCAGGCAACTTGGTGTTGGTGGCTGGAATGGTGCACATTGCGACAAGTCCAAGTCCGGGTCGACTTGCCAGCAGTCACTGCAGGCGCCATGCTAGTCAACTCAAGTATGCATCGAGGACAGAGTTTCAAAGGTCTCTTTGAGCGGGAAACCTTGGTCCCATGCTATTCCGCCCCATGCAAATAATTGGTGAAAGACACAGGATTGAGGTCTTGGCTGTCAACATGACTTTCAAGGAGCCGCGCTTGCCGCCGCCCCGGATCCAGACTTACACGGACAGTAGGTGGTCGTCGGGCTTGAAGGATCCCGAATGGAGAATCGAATCACTCGAGACGAAGCCCAAGGCAGGAACAAGTATCTTCAAGAATAGTCACGTCCCGGAGTTCCCCGGATTGAGACGACTGTCGAAACCACGATACTCAAGTCTCAAGATGGGCGTTCCCCGGCCCGTAGTAGTGCCCAGTATCTTTGAACCATCTCGCTTCCGCGGCCCACTTCTACATTGCACTTGCACGCCTCAAGTAAATAATGGAGTGAGAGTTCATTAGTTATTCCTTAACGAGCGCTGCCCATGCTCCCCGCGGCCGCCGACCATCTGACCCTCGGTCACGCCCGCCAGATGTTTTGACTGTCTCTACAACTAGGAGCATCGAAGATCGTGCCGAGGGCATCTGAGATCGTGAAATTCTAAACGCTAAACACGTGTCAGTTACGGCCAGAAGCAGCAGGCCCGGCATTATAAACACTGAAAAATAAACGAGACCGGGAGGAGGTTGGCCCAGCTCCCTCAAACACTAGGTATAGGATCCCATGGTGGAGTGCTCGGTAGATTCTAGTGGGATTCAAGATCTGGATTTCGCAGAAAGCTAGTATTAGGGGCTAGAAAAGGAATCTCCTTGGTCTTGTGATATTTTGAGTAAGGCAGGGTTCGGAAGCTGCCGGGTATAAAGTTGGTGGTTTTCTAGGGTAACGTATTCCGTACATTATAAGCGAGCGCCGTATATATGCGAGCGCCGCACTGATAAGGGCAATCTAGACATCAAAGCTTTAGCACTAACAGCGGGATTAAGCCGGGAATTAGCCGTTAGTGCCGCAGCTCAATCTCCTTCTAGCTCTTACCAGCGCGGCGCTCGCATATTGCGATGGCATTAACTCCTGGATTACCGTTACCTACTCGTAGTTGCTAAGCTGGGCCAGCTTTACCTTGCTATAGCCATCCGAGGTCGTAACTACTATACCCGTGAAGATAATGCCTATTATAAACCCCCTCTCTCCTCTCCTCTCTTCTCCTCTCTCTATTCCTCTCCCTGTGGGCCCTGATATCGGCCCCAACCCTCCTTAGTCCTCTGAAATGCGTATCTCGTGGATCCTGCCAGCCGAGAACTTCTTGATGTCGGCCAGCACATCCTCGATCGGGGTGACATAGGCAACCATCGCCCGGCCGGTCTGCTGGGGGCTCAATCCTCTAAACAAAAGGCCGACAGGCCGGCCCTCCTCGTCCCAAACCACCGAGCCCGAGTCACCCAGATCAGCGAGGCGCTCATCTCCATTGTCCGCAACCAAAGAATGGACAAATGCGTACTCTGTCGACATGCGTTCCCCAACATGTTTATCATCTCGGAGCTTGACGCTGGACTCCATCTTGTTGAATTGGCCAACCGTGAGACGCGTGCTTGCACCAACCTTGTAAATGTACTGCTGGTGGTCGAGACGACGAACGCCGGCAGGCGGTGGTTGCCCGAGCGTTGCGTTGGAGGTCTCGGCCCGCGGGAATTGCCCAGCAGAGTCGGCGCAGTACTTTTGCACCCAGTCCTCGAAAGATGGGAGCTTGTTCGTTCCGACCCTGTCCTTGGTAAGCGGCATGATCAGCGCCCAGTCCAGGCGCCCATTGCTCGCTGTCCGGCGCCCGAAGCCCGAGGCGCAGTAGATGGTGCCGAGCTCGTTCTTCCCCTGATCGAAGAAATCGAGCATTTGGTCGAGCTTGTCCTGACGCGCGCTCCGGCCCTCAGTCAGGGAGACGTTACTGAGTATTAAGCGCAGGTTCTGAACCCCGACATTGTGCTTGAGTCGGGTTGGGTTCTCGATCTTTGGCGCCCCCGTTTTGGGAACAACGCCGCGGTGGTCAATCTTCAGAAGCGCCGAGTTCGCCCTGGGCGCTCTAGCGACGTACTGCCCGTCACTGCCGGCCACCGTGAATCCGTCGTAAGCAGCGCGAATGATGTGGTAATTCGTCAATAAGACTTTGGTCCAGTCAGGAAATCTGTCGGATTTGATCTCCAGCCAGCAGCCCAAGGTCCCGATGGTGGGAGACACCCGCTTGCCGTCATCCGTGACAAGATATCGGCTCGGACCAATGTCAGCTCCCAGATTGACGGCCGTATTGTAGGGAGTTGTAGGGACGAGGTTGTAGAGGCGTCGCTTTTCGGCCCTCCGGGGGTTATTGGGCTGGCCCGGAACCAGCTCAAAGGGGTACTGCTCCAACACGTTGTGCTCCATGTGTAGAGCTAGCTCGGCGTATCCGTACTGGTCAAGCAGGTACTGGAGCTCTCTGGCCACGGGCGGCCATCCCGCCTCATTCGACGTGTAGTCTAGCGAGATGTAGACCGTGTTGTTGTTGTCGCCGTCGTCCATGGAAAATCCGAGCCTGAACAGGCTGATGGTTGTAGTGTGGTTGCGGGTGGCGGGGTGACTCTCGAGGATCTGGAAGGCCTTGTCTCGGATGACTGGCCAGTCCCGTTCCAATCCGCGAGCGAGGAGGTCGGCCGGCACGAGAGACAGGTATTTTGGGAGGGTGAGTTCCTCTGCGATCATCTCGACGGCGATGTCGAGATGTTTGAGCCCGGGCGCCTTGAGTCGCCGTGCGTCAGCCATCTGCTTGACACGCCGCACTACACGCTCCCAGGCGAGCGAGCAGCCATCCTCCCAGTGGGCAACAATGAGAATGGTTGGCTGGCCCTCGTCGGGCAACGCCAGCTCGGGCCGCACGCGGGACACGAGCTCAATGCTGACAATCTGGTTGACGTTTTCAGCGGCAACAATGGCGTCGGTTTCCCCCTCCAGGACCCCGTCGCCGAGCTCCTGGGAAATCCAGTGGCAGTGGGCGAAATTGGTGGCCATGGGAAGCGGAAGGGGCGGCGGAGCTCCGACACGGAGGCGAATGCTAGACATGTTGAACTCGCCAGCTTCACTCGACTCGGAGGATGTCGCCTGGCTCCGCCGCGATCTCGCGCTCGAGCTGCCCGAGGTGGCGGACGAGGACGACATGGTGGCAGCTGGTGGTGATGGGTCCGCGCTGGAGTCGGTGGGCATGGAGCAAAGATTTAAGAAGTTACCTGTAGAGAGAGAGAAGGAGAGAGAGATGAGCAGGCGAGGAATCGGGAAAACCAGCAGAGAGGCCAAAGAGTGCACGAGGTCAGGAGGTCAGGAGGTCAGGCGCAGGGCGGAGACGGAATCTCAGACTCTGAGTGAGTTGGGGGATGACCTAGGTAGGTATGCTTTGACCCCAAGGCAGGCGTGCTTTGATGATTTGTTGTTGCGTGTGGGGCTTCCATGCCCTACATTGCCCTGCAAGCCCAGACCGACCACACTGCCCACAGCTTCATGTATGTAAGTCGCGATGGTGCTCCACCAGTTGATGGAAGGAAAGAACACGATCAGGAACCCCCATCTGCCGCCAGGAACAGCGGGTGGAGCACACAAGCGGCTCCACCCTCAGACATGGTTCAGTTGCCGACCGCCAATAAAATGGCCAATCTTCCCATGGGTCATCCCTGAGACCTTGGGGAAACCGCCCTGATCACCAACGCGTCACACGTCGAGGTTGACCCTCGGGTCTCGTCTTGTGTCGAGCTTCACTGACTGTTTACTTTCACCTCTTGTAGCAAGATGCACAATCCGCCAGAATGCCTTGATCCCCCATCCTCTCCCATATCCGAATTGATCCTGCCAACGCACGATCAAGCGTGTAACCCCGGTGCATGATGCCATTTGCTCCCAGAAGCCCTTCCCCACACTGGGTTCCCAGTCCTGGGCGCGCCGTATCAGCTGACCCTCCCCCCCAACCCCGGAAGTGCAAGCCCGGCTCAAGTCCCTGTCTGTCCGTGTCAGAGAAAGTGTAGAAAAGTACAAAGTCAACGAGACCCCCTTCCCTGAGATGGACCCCCCCTCCCATTCCCCAGGGCCATTCGCGTGCCCAATGGTTCATTCAACATGACCCCTCCC
>FTEL01008383.1_pt1 | contig 10108 bp, 15 predicted proteins | sample 1658911 | NCBI WGS metagenome assembly FTEL01 (sample SAMEA3914869, study PRJEB12502) | metagenome | biome: forest; material: soil | place: USA | collected 2012-03-12 | depth 0.1 m
CCCTCCCCCTCCGCCCCAAAAGCTACGCGTACTCCGTTGCCCCAACAGCCGCCGCTCCCACCCTCAACCCAGGCACATCCACCTCCACCGTCCTCCCCGCCAACCTCTTCACATCCCCCACCACGGTCCCATTCACAGCCTCCACCTCCCTAAAGTACAACTCCTCCCCCTTCTTCTCCCCCCTAACCCCATCCCCAACCCCAAACCAAAACACCTGCCTCGCGTCCCCCCACCCGCTGCTCGCCTTCCCGTCGCCCGTCTGCCTAAACTCGGCTGTGCCCTCCTTGCTCGTTTCCAACACCCTCACCAACCCCTTGCCCTTCCCCTTGCCCCCCTGGCTAAACGCCTCCAGCCCAGAGGGAAACACGCTCGGTCCAGAAACCGAGACCTCCTTCCCCTGCCTGAGAAAGGCGCTGATCGAGAGGTTGCCGGCCGTCGAGACGGCGTAGGTCGAGTTACAGAATAGAGGGTAGGCGTAGGTGGTTGTGTAGGGGGTTTGGTCATGGTGGGAAGGGAGGGTGGAGTGGTCGGTGCCCTTGATGAGCAGGTCGTTGATCTGTGTGAAGCCGTAGTCGGTGACGAGGCCGCGGTTGGTGTAGGAGAGGGACTGGGACCAGGTCGCGGGGGAGGGGTGGGAAGAGGAGGAGGAGGAGGAGTTTTGGGTGCGGAGGTCGGCGGTGGTGATTTTGAGGGCGCGTTGGACAGAGGTGGTGTAGGTGAGGGTTTGGTTGGTGCCGTTGGTGTCGGCGGTGAGGGCGCGAGTGACGAGGATGGTCGGCGGGGAGAGGTTGATGGTCGGGGCGCTGCCGGTGGTGATGGAGGCGGGGTTGGCGTCGAGCCAGAGGAAGAGCTTGCCTGTTACGTACCAGCTCTCGTTGACTGACTCGGTGAGGTCTGCCGAGGAGCTGCTGGCGCCGATGTCGTTGAGGCCGGCGACGCAGATCGTGAAAGTGTGTTGCTTCCCGTCGCAGAGTAGCGGGAGGAACGGCGTGATGTCGATCTCGTGCTCCCGCAGGTCGAACGCGTGGATCCCCACGATCGGACGGTGGAGGGATGGGACGACCCCGCCGGTGAAGATGACTGGGAACGGCCACTGGACGCCAGCCAACTGGCCGTCGATGAGCACCTGGACCTCGCGGAACGGACTGAGGCCCGGGAGTTCACCGGCAGTAGCGTTAAAGGTGGCAACATCGCTCTGCAGGACGTTGCTCCACCAGAACTCCTCGGTTGCCTGCCCGTTCGCGGAGACGGAGAAGACGGCGCGGCGGATGTTGCGTGGGAGGCTGATGGTGTTGGTAGCATTGTCAGCCGGCAGCACGAACAAGCTGACCGAGTTCGCCGCCCCGTGGCGCGAGATGGGGATAATCAGGTCGCTGGGCGGGGCCTGGTCGGTTTCTACATCGGCCTTGTAGAAAATGGCAGTCATGGTGGTGTTGAAGATGCCCGTGTACTTGTCATCTGTGGATGGTAAGCATGGCGTTGAGTCGTGGAGGGTCGACGACACGTACCGATCAGGTTCCCGAGATCAAAGATGAGCTTCTGGGGCGACTTCCAGAAGTACAAGTACTCGGTCATGTCCTTGAGGTAGATCCAGCTGATTCCTGGCGGAGATGTGGGCTCTGCAGTTGACGTTCTCCCTGTAGTGTGTCAGACTCGGTTCTCAAGGAGTGCTTTCTCCATGTGAAGCCCGTTGATAAACTTACAAACCTCGGTATCCCCAAAGTACATGATGGCGAGCCGGTCGAACTGCCGGCCCTGGCTGACCACACTGAAGTTGAGAACCACCCGGTTGAACTCACAACTGGGAGGCGTGTAGTTCCCTAGCCAAAGCCATACCGTGTCAGCAAGTCCATGAATAACAACAACCACACACCCTCCATAGCAAGCAACCTCCCACTCACCAACAAACGGCGCATTATAGCTCCACGCAAAATCATGCCTCATCAACTCAACCTTGCACACCCCCTCTCCAAAATCCTCCTCCCCATCCCCCGTCGACCCATCACTTTCCGCCGGCCCATCAGGCATCAAAACCGGCTGCGCAACTTCAAACGTCTTCAAAACCGTCCTGCTCGGCTCCGCAGCCGACGCGGTAGCGCTCACCGTCGGCGACCGGCTGTTGACACCCTGCGGCGACGGCGACATGATCCCCTGTTGTCGGTGATGCGCATGGTAACCAGCCGCCGCGCGGGAACCGCTGGTAAACAGCGAGGATGACGCCTCGCCAAAACACCGGTGGGATGTCGCGCCGATTGAGAGGACGACGAGGAAGCCGACGAGGATGAACAGCCATGGGCGGATGAGGCTTCTCGGCGGCTGGTTCGTAGGCGCATCATCGTCGCTGGCGCCATCCTCGGGTGACAGGATCGCGCGCTTCTCGGGGTCTGGCGTCGCCATGGTCGTCAACCGCAACCAACCAACCGACTGATGGTGGATTCAGCCTTGCGAGGAGTTGGAGTGGGAAAAGCCCATGGATTGCGGGTCGGTGATCCTCGATGATCGTGGATCAGCGACGATCGCAAATTGGATCCCTGGAGGGAGGAAGGAGGGGAACGACCATCCGCGCCACGACCATGCCAGGGCGTGCAACGAAAGGTAAACCACCTTCTTAATTAGAAACGAATGGAACGGAGGGGCATCCGCTGGGGTTGCTGCCGTCCTCCCGGTTGTTTGATAGCGAATGCATCCAGATTTGACTCGGCTGTTGATCGAGTTTACCCATGCACACGTTGACTGCATGTGAGGGAAGAGGCGGGAAGCGGCATGGCTTGGCACGCGCATCACAGCGTCTGCGGTGCCCAGAGCTTGGGCCTGTAGCTTGTTAGCGCATCCCTCAGACAGCACCACGATGGGGAATTGTGGTGTTGCCACCAAGTTTGAACTCCAACGATGGTATCGCTGCTCAAAGTTTAATTAATACACACACAAAAACTGTCGTACACGATGATCCTACAGTCCGCGGGGAGATGCTCCATCCACCTCTCTATCAATGCAAATGCCATGTCGCTGAACGCCGATATCCCAAAAAGCAGCCTCTACCACGACACCCGAGCTGCGGAGCGGAGTCTATAAATATGAAGGGCAACGTGCGATGGGTCGGCTGCGTCGACCTCACCGCTTGGCCGGCTTCTTGCCAATCTTCCAGCCCCACCCCCGCAGTATCTTGACCACCTTGGGGGTGATGGCAGCTGTGAGGGGCACACGGATGAAGATGAAGCTCTTGTGGATGGCGTACGCGAGCGCCAGTTGCGTGGCCAGGCCTGCGGTGGTTTCATCGTCAGCATGGTGGACAGGCCGAGACACATAATCTGCCTGGTGTACTCACTCGCTCCCTCCTGCTTGGTCCTCTGGTCGGCCTCCTCGACGCCGTGGACGAGCACCTCGGCCTCATCCTCCTCGCCGGTCCGCTCCCGCTTCACGTCCTTAGCCGCCTGTCGGTACTCGCGCCACCACGTCTGGGCACCCTCGGGGATGACCCTCTTCGCGTACGACACCACGATGTCCTCGAGATGGGCTATTACGGCCGGTCAGCCGGTGTAATTCCATGCGTCTCAAACGGGGACGCCAACTCACCAATCTTCTCGGTTCCGACCGTCCGCACGAGCAGGAAGCAGAAGGGGAAGTCGAGGACCGACAGCGACAGGTAGATGCCGACCGCGGTCCAGCCGTACTCCCTGGACAGCTTTTTTAGTCGCTCGCTCAGCGACAGCGACTCGGCGGGCGCGGCGCTCTCGCTCTTGGAGGCGGCGTCCGACCGGCGCGCCCGCGAGGAATGGAAGGGGCGCTTTGGCCTGAGGAATGGCGTCCTGAGCTGCGCGAACCTGGGCTGCGCGACGGTGCGCCTGGCGGGGGCAAGTTTCGACATCAGCGCCTTCTGCTGCCGTGCCGGGGCTTGCGCGGGCAACCTCGCCGCCCATATCCTCTTCCCGATGGCGTCCCGAGCGATGGTCCCCCTCACCGCGCTGCCTCCGAGGAGGGCATCAAAGGCCCCGATTGCGGTGCGCAACATGGTTGCTGGGTTGGTTTTGGGCGAGGTGGGTGAAAGGTCGAGTTCCCCTATGCCTCTGTCAAGCCGAAGATGCCGTGTCGCTGGGGAGGATTTCGGTGCGTCAGGAAGCGGCTGGCGTCGGCGTCGGTTTGTGTGTCGTCGGAGTCCGAGATGTGGTGTGCGATTCTCCCTGGAGGGGATTTGGCGCAGCGGCGCAAGGTATTAATCGCAGTGCGGCTACGAAGGTGAGGTCAACAGTATGCCCGGCGGTGGCGATTGCTCGAGGAGTGTTGGTGTCGCGTGGTCCCGGGTTGGCGAGGTGAGCTGATGTGGCTGCGCCCTGACAGAACACCAAAATTTTATGACGTCCCGAGCTCCGACGCTGGCACACAAAGCCGGTGATGCAATCCCTCCGGCAGGCAGGAACCTAGATTTTCTGATTGGGCAATGAAGCTCTCTGGGGGCGAATGCTTGGCGACGGAATGCCGGGGTCTAGAGGCCCGCCAACGGTCTTCAGCTGGGTGCCAGTTTCTGGTGCTGTCCCCTGGAAATTCCCTGGGCTTCTTGGCTTTCCGACCCCTCTTCCCCCAACAAGCCAACCACCAGAAGCTGGACCTTTTCTCCCTCCTTGCGACATCGGGGGAGGCCATCAAAAGCCCCACTCCCAGAGGTGCTTGTGCTTGTTTGCAAGACAGGGGACCGCCGTCCTGTTCTGGCCGGCTGATCAACCCCATCGCAGTCCAGCCCTTTTCCAGTCTAAAGACTCCTTCTTGACTGCAACGCTCCCGAGTCGAGCCTTCAGGGCACCAGGCTTGAGCCTGAGCCAAGCAACCCGCGGGCCAATCGCCGTTTCGGCGCCCTCCTGCTTGCCCTAAGCGCCCTTGACCAGGCAGGGCCAGGCTCTTCGCGCGTCGTCGTTGTGGCTGAGGGCCGCTGATTGGGTTACTTCCATGCAGGTCTGGGTGTGCTCGATTTAGCTACCCATGCGACTGCATGAGAGGCTGGTGGTGGGGGGGGGATGGGTGGTGGGATGTTGGACCCTTGGACCCTTGTTTGCGCGACCTTCAAAAGGTGCTGCAAGCCACGCCGGAGACGCTGCTGCTGCTCTTCTCGACTCTGTCCCGTCCCTCTCCACCGTGCCGTTGTCGCATCTTGTTCGAGTGACCGTTGATTGTTGCTTCACTGTCTTGCCCTGGTTGCCTTTGTGACAACTTCAACACCGACCAATTCTCACAGACCCCCCCCAAGGCGCGGGGTACCAGGCAAGTGCGGGGCGCCGATCAGCGCGCGCGCGCCCTCGCCCAACCTCTGTGCTGACCGCTGCCAGACGTGAGACGAGCTGAAGGAGAAGCAAAAAACAGCTTCGCCTTGTACACCCAGGCCTACTCTCTCCTGAGCCCAGCCTGCAAGATGTCCTACTATCCTCGTGAGTGACGAAAGTGGACGATGCCCTCTGTCGCGACCCGACCCGAAGCTGACCAGCATGTGAAGCTCCCCCCGGCGCTGGCGCTGCTCCCGCAGGTATGTTCGCCGTCTAGCTTGAGTCCTGGACTGGGAAACCCAACTCCTTCACCTTCACTCTAAGTGATGCTGACGGGCGTCGTCTCGATACAGGCCAGCAAAGCTACCCGCCTCCTCCCATGTCGGCGCCCCCTACCCAGACCCAGTTCGCGTACCCTGCTCCCCCGGCCGCCAACCAGGCCGGCAGGACCTACGCTCCTCCTCCCCAGCCCGGCGCGACCCCGACGCCCCCGCCGGCGTCGTCGACCCCTTCGTACCAGCTTCCCCCCCAACAACAGCAGTACGCCGCTCCCCCCCAGCAGACACAGTACGCCGCACCCCCTCAGCAACAACAGTATGCGGCGCCCCCCCAGCAGCAGCAGTATGCCGCTCCTCCCCAGACCTCTCCTCCCCAGCAGCAGCCGCAGCAGTACGCCGCGCCCCCGCAGGCGTCTCCGCCTCCCATGCAGCACGGGGCCATCCCCCAGCACCTCCGGACCCCCTCGCAAACCGCCGCCGCCCAGCAGCAGTATGCCCCCCCTCCGACATACCCCACGGAGGAGGACAACGGCACGTACCCGGCCGAAAAGCAGCAGCAGCAGGCGCTGGCGCAGACCCCGACGATCGACCCGACCGGCGCCCCCGCGGCCGGCCAGTTCGTCGGCGCCAGCGCCGTGGTCGACGACGTGGGCACCTTCAACGGCGGCAGCTACCGCATCAGCCACCGCGACTGCAACACCGTCCTGACGATCCAGCTGGCCATCGGGTGCCCCGTCCACGCCAGGCCAGGTACACACATCCCCCCCACCCCACAGTATCCCATTCGTGCACGCCCAATACTAACCAAGATGTCTAGGCTCCATGCTCGCCATGTCCCCCTCAATCGTCCTCAAAGGCGCCTTCAAATTCAGCATGAAGAAGCTCGTCGCCGGCGGCGAGATGGGCTCGTCGACGTACTCCGGGCCCGGCGAGCTGCTCCTCGCGCCGCCCATGCTGGGCGACATCACCAGCCTGCGGCTTACCGGCAGCGAGGCGTGGTCCGTCAGCCACGACGGCTTCCTCGCGTGCACGCAGAACGTCGTCAAGGACTACAAGCGCCAGGGCTTGGGGAAGGCTATGTTCAGTGGGGAGGGGTTGTGGGTGTATAAGATTACCGGGACGGGGTTGGTGTGGTTGACGAGTTTTGGGGCTATTATTCGGAAGGATGTGAGTGTGCTGTGTGCGTTTTGTGGTGTCTGGGGGGATGGGAACTGACGAATTTTGTTTGCAGCTCATGGACGGCGAAAAGTACATCGTCGACAACGGCCACCTCGTCGCCTGGAACACCAAGTATGTCCTCGAGCGCGTCGCCTCGGGCGGCCTTATCTCGGGCATGGCCTCGGGCGAGGGCCTCGTGTGCAAGTTCACCGGCCCGGGCACCGTCTTTATCCAGACCAGGAATGCGGTATGTTCTCTTTTCCTCTGCTTCAGTTCGGGTATGAGTAGGGGTGGCTGACGTTTTTTCGCAGAGGTCCTTCACCGCGTACATGACTGGCCAGCAGACGGCCATGTAAGGGGGTGTTTTGGATCAGGCTTCGTTATTTACGACTTCTCATGAAACGGGTGGGTTGATTTTGGCGGTACATGTTTGGTTTCGTTTGGATGTTGGATATCTCTGGAGCGTTGGTCCATGCTTAAGTTGCTGGTGTGTCGCCTGAGTCGAGGGACTGCGGTATCCTCGGAAAAAGGATGTATCCGGAAATTGGCGATAGTTCCCCAATCAACATTTTGTCGGTATCCTGAGCTTTCAAGGTGTTGTCCCTTCGAACTGTTCTTGGCCTACCTCTTTTATCCCTAACCCTGATTTCAACGCCATGTCTTTGAGAACCATTAGGAGTTCCTTCTGCTGGGTTATTTCTCAGGGTTGATCGTTGCAGCATCTAGTTTACACTCAGCTCAGAGAGTCTCATGAGATGTGGTGTGTGGTGGGTTGGTGAGTGGGTGGTGCTACCCCTGACGGATATCACGATGAACTGGGACCGCAACTTCCTCCTCTTGCCTCCAGCAGGGGACTTGCAGAATGCGCGCCAGTTAAACCGTCTGAAGGGAAGTGCCAGTCCTGGTATCTACACTTGCCTCATACGAAGACTGGCACATGTTTTCCCACACTCGATGCCCTGCCGTCACCCCGTGGCCCGTTCTTTTCATCTCTTCCCCGGCCAGAAACCCAAGCGAACCTGCAATTCCCAGACGCCCGTCACCAGCCTTTTTGGGTACTCTGTGCATATCGTCTCTCTCGCAGCCTTACCACATCTCATCATCACCTTGGGAGTTCGCCCAGAACACCAGAGCGTTTTTGTTTTGGCCCGACTGTCCGACCGAGCTCTCGCTTTCCACGGTTTCTCTCTCTCTCTCTCGCACACCCACCACCCATCCACCGAACCCAGCCACACGCCCACTCATTCAACCATCCAATACACTCGACACATCCCACACACTCCAACCACACACCAACGTGTAATCCAAGGGAAGGAAGGTGCCCAAGCTGGAATAATCACACAAACACACCCACGCACACACATCGTGAGTTGTTGCCCCGAAGCCACCAGTGTTTCCTCGTAGCATTGTTGCTTCCATGCTTCCCTCAAATCCCGCTCTATAATCCATCCGAGCCATATACACATCACTCCTTCCCACTCAGGTTTTGCTAACTTGAAGGGCATTAAACAGGCCTACGTCTTCCCGACCTGCAACACCAAGCCGAAGCTGATCCTTGCCTCTCGGCTCTGAGAATCGGTCCTCTCGGTGGATCGAGACCTTGGTCAAGCTCTTGGTGCACATCCTCCCGAATTGCATCAAGATGGTCGGGTGCACCAGCCATATCCATCGCGTTGCGAGCTCGCACGGGGCCAAACCTGGCGGACGCAATCCCAAGACCTCTCTGCCCGAGGTGGGCTCCTCCAGCAAGAGGTCTCCAGGTGTCTCGTCCAACGATTGGAGAAGGAAGGCAGCTGCCATGTCCTCCCCGCGCAGAGCTGTCAAGAGAAGCGACCAGAGCTACAACGCAGACGACAACATCGATATCCAGCTCAACTACGAGCAAGACGCCTCGTTCTCGGGTCCCCAGTACCGTTACCCGACCGCGAAGAGGGCACGCTGGGAATCGGTGCTCTCGGCTCCGACCTGGCAAGAGCCGTCTTCCTCGTCGTCCGTGTCTGAGGACGATCTGAGAGAGGTGACGAGAGTTCAACTGAGACATGTGAACCCAATTTTCACCACCATCAACGGCGAGGACGTCCCCCTTCCCAACCGCTTCACCCTCGACGTTTCTGTCGTGAGACCGGACGACAACTCGCCCGGTCCTGGGCTGGCCGAGTTGAAGCCCACCAATGGCAGATCGGTGCTTCGGCCCATCTCGTCCGACAACTCTGACCATATTCTAGTCGAACTTCAGAACATGATGAGCTCCGACCGGGCCACTCGCAGTTCGGCTACTTCCGCTTCGTCCGAGGCTCATGACGCCCACCTGTGCTCTCAACATGCCGGAACCCAAGGAAGGCGTGGAGGCTCATCCAACTCTGCGACCACCGGGAGCTTGTTCGCCACATCGGAGCCGAACGATGCTCAAACGGACCCGCCCAGCGAGGAGGAGGCTCGCTTCCACAGGATGCTGAGCCGTCTGCAAAAGAGCCGCCAGGAGTCGCCGCCGGCCCAGGAGACTATCAGGGCCGCAGCCCAGCCATCTCGCCGTCCGGTCGATCCTGCAATCATGGCCAGCAAGGTTGCATCCAAGACGGAGACTTCGGAAACAAGCACTCGAGAAGACCTGAACAAGGAAGCGGCAAACCATTTCTTTGCCCAGCAGCTTGATGGCATGCGGAACACGGGGCAGCAAAACTCGACCGACTCAGGGTACGTGTCCAGGGACAATGAGCGTCAGTCAGGGGACAGCTCGGAACCCGAGTTGCGGAACGACGGCCAACATAGACGCGTGGAGTCCTCGCTGGATGAAGGCCAACTCAAGGCGCTGAATCCTGCCGCTGCCGAATTCAGGTCGACAACCAACGTCGAGTCTACGCCATGGTTAGCTCCCAAGAAATTGGCCCGTCAGCCGATCACCAACATCTTTCCCAACGCTATGGCAACTCACCCTCCGCTCCACAACGCTCCTGTGTCGGAGACCGATGGGCCGCAACAGGCTCACCAAACTGGGGTTTCTGCCCCTACTCCAGGGCAGACTGCCAACGACAACACACTCGGTCAACCCCCTTGGCCTGCTTCACAGACTGTGATGCCCCCTGCGGAGCTTCGCACGACCAACACTCTCACAAGCCAGGTCACCACGCCCATGGGTCTCGGCAGCATGATGGCACCGACCATGTCAACGGGCTCCCCAATGTTTCCCCCGTTGGCATCCCTGGCCTCGGCAGCCCCCTCCCTCAACGCCTCCGTCAGCGGCGCACCCATGGGCCTTCCCCTCCTCAACGGCTTCAACAACTTCCCACCCGCTCCCGGAACCCACATGCCCATCTTCTGTCCCGGAGGTCTCAACCCCTGCCTCACGGGCCCTACCCCCTTCCCCACCGGCCCCCTCGCCCAACAATCCATGCTCATGCCCGGCGGAACCGGCAACGGCGGCAA
>FTEL01010426.1_pt1 | contig 10089 bp, 6 predicted proteins | sample 1658911 | NCBI WGS metagenome assembly FTEL01 (sample SAMEA3914869, study PRJEB12502) | metagenome | biome: forest; material: soil | place: USA | collected 2012-03-12 | depth 0.1 m
AGGTAGGGAGATGGGTTTGTGGGGGTGTTGTATGGTAGAAGGTTTTGGGGTGTGGGTGTTTGTAGGAGTATATGGAGGGGAGGTTATGATCCAGGTACAGTGCGTTACTTAGTTGGCCGGCTGTTAGTCTGGCTATGTCGGTTTGTTTGTTTCATTGACGGCATTTGCGTGAAGATGTAGCCGGACATGTACAATACAAGATACACTCCAACACGATCACGGACACGGGATGAAACGCTGCGCTTCATGGCATTTACTTGCCTGCCAACACAGATGCCTACCAATCTTCCACTCCGCTCCTTCTGATGCTCGCAGTTTTCCATCTGTCACCACAAGCCGACCAGCGCCTACCACGGCGTAACCCGACAGAAGCCCAGACGATGTCAGTCAGCCCATGTCTCTCGGCTTACCACAAGGAATCCTACACATACACAAAACAGAACACAGTCAGACGGAGCCATGCTGGGGACAATCCGGCTGCCCAACCTTACATACACTCATGCTCACCAACTAATCACAGTACTCAGCGCGGAGCGGAGCGCTTGGTCACAGCACCAAAACCCACAACGCCATCACCACCCCCCCAGATCAAGAACATATCAATCCCACTCTCACTCTCAAGAAGCAGCAGACACAAACAAGAGTAAAACCAACGTAGTCGTAATCCCATTCATCAGACCCCAGCAGGGTATCATAGCTAGATTCTCATCCATCGGCGTTCTAATCCACCGCCGGACCCATCCATCCAATCCGTCCCAAGTCTTGCAAGCCCTAGGTCCAACGTCGGAAAAGACAAAAAAAGGGGACCTCCAAACGCCAAACTATGCAGCTGAAAAGAGACAGAAGAAGAAAAAAAAACCAGTGCTAAATCACCACCACCAGCACACACTCTCCTAACCACACCCCACCACTTCACCATTCACCACCACCCCTTACACCCGCGCATGCGAATAAGGCTCATAAGCCCCCGCATGCTGCGCCGGCACATACGACTGCCTAGGATACTGCTGCGCATAACCCGCATTATAACCCTGCTCCCCCCCCAGCCGCTGATACTTCTCCGCATCAGCATGCCTGCTCCGCCCACCATGGCGCGACCCATGGTCCGGCGCACAGCAGCAGATGGTAAACATCCAAAACAAGCCCGCAGCCAGCGCAAACGCCACGCCCAGCCACACCGTCGCGAGGAAGCGCGTGTTGAAGTGCGCGTCGACGCCGTAGATCTTGGCAGACGCCTCGACGGCGCCGACGACGACGACGGAGGTGGCTGTCGCGAGGCCGGCGGCCGCGCCGACGGCGACGGTGGCGATGGCCGCGACCAGGAAGGTCAGGCAGGAGAAGGCGCGCGAGCAGTTTGCGAAGAGGCCGAAGAAGAGTTCCACGCCGAGGGCGGCGTAGGCGATGATGAAGACGATCTGGGTCCATTTGGAGACGGTGCCGAAGGATTTGACGGCCGAGGTGATTTCCTTGGGGAGGGTGACGTTGAGGCCCGTCGAGGTGAGCATGTTGTTGAAGCTGTCGGTGGTGGTGTTGAGCGCGGTGGCGGCCCAGTCGAACTTGGGCTTGGTGCACTCGCGGGTGCCGTTCTGGGCGGTGTAGCAGTAGTTCCAGACGTTGACGTCGTAGAGGTCGTTGAGGCCGAGGTCGGCGGCCGTGATGTTGCTGGTCTTGGCGGCGGCGCGGCGGCCGACGCCGGGGATGTCGATGTTGGGGAGGTTGATGCCGCTGCCTGAGAGGATCGAGGTCACCGTGTCGGCGCTCAGCTGGAGGTCGGTTACGTTGACGCGGAACATGTAGAGCGACTTGTCGGCGATGCCGGACAGGCCGGCCACTAGCATCGCCACCAGCGAGGCCAGCGTCAGCAGGAACGGCACCAGCACGCACACGAAGCGCCCGAAGTTGGCCATTGTGTTTTTTGTGATTCTTGTCGTTGGTGTTCCGAGTTGAAACCTGGTGTGGTTGGTGGGTGAGGTTGAAGGCTGGAGTTGGAGTGGTCGCCGGGTGACGTAGGCGAGGGTTCTTCAAGGGTCCGATCGACGACGACAGCGAGCGGAGCAGGTCGGGTGCAGCAGACTCGACGGGAAGGAAAACGCCAGTCGACGGTGATGGTAAGGCAACAATGGAGAGTCAGAGTCGGAGTGGTAGCACGAGCTGGGGCTGGCCGAGATTTTATTTATCTCACTGCCTGGGAGCCTGGCTGCTGCAGGTGCCGGGAAGGCCAAAAAGGCCCAAAACACGCCGGGACCTGATCTGATGGCTGGGGCCCTGCCGTTCCCTGCAAGCCCGACGAGCCGGGGCTGCGTCGCAGTCTGCAGAAGGCTGTGCTCGCTCGGCCGGGTGTGGGTGGCGCAGTTTCCGGCCAATCCCTGCCTGCTGCACCAGCGAGGGATCCACCGCCTCCGATCCTCAGCCGAATCGGACGGGGGAAGGGAGTGGGTCCGAGCCAGACAGGCCTCCCAGCCAAGCCTTTCCTCGCCCACGTTGCCCGCCTGGGCTTCGAAACAGCGACGTCCAGGCAACGTTAGCCTGTTAGGCCCAGCGGAGCGGAACACTGCAACCAGCAACTAGCCCCAATCGGACAACCTCGATGCATTGATACCACTGTAATTGTCGATGGACGGAATTGGTGCAGGAGGAGGCTCTGGCCTGCGCCATCTCTGTGATTGGCATCAATTATCCGCATGGGACGCATGGGACGCCAGCAGGAACGTGGCTGTTGGAACTGGCTTCTGCGAGCCCGGGATGCTTCCAGGTTGCTGCTGTGGACTGCGAAGAACCCCTGGGCCGGTTTGCTTCAGCTGCGGCCCGGGGTTGGTCCCACCGAGCCTCGTCTCCTGCACACCACACCACCGTCACCACACTGTCCAGTGTCCGGGCCGCTGTTTCTGACGCGAGACCGGAAACGGCAACCACCACGAAACGAACTGCACGCCCGGCTCGTCACGAATTGCTGAGTCAAGATGGAGGTCAATCTGTTCAGATCAGAAGAGATCCTAATCTCAACCCGAGCACGACGGATTCACGACTCCACGGATCCGTCGACACAGAATTGCAGATCCCGCAACTGACTCGGGCTGATCCTCTGCGCATTCGTGCCCCATTGGAGTGCGACATGCTCGGAACCCCACCCGATGAAGTCGTCAACTCCCGCTGCAGCCCCGGCAACGACGCGTAGTCATCAGTGCCCCGTACTGTGAAACCTGCTGCGGGGTTGCATGAGAGCCGGCCAGAAGCCGTCTTGTCTGCTTGTGCCCCGGCGACGCGGCGCCGTGACTGGCGAGCCTCGCCCTTCGTGTTGCGGGGGATGCGCGTGTGTCGTGGCGAGCTTACGACAGTGCTCAAGGCTGAGTCCGCAAACACCCAACAAATGAGCCGGGGCAGCTCAGACAGCCAACGTGATACTGTCAACACGAACAAAATCCCGCGCAGTTCCGCGTACAGAGTAGGTAGCACACGCTTTGTCTCGGTCCCGGACTCCCGCGCACTGCCTGCCGCGCGCCCGGCACACCGTAGGCCCTACTCTATCCCAGACTCGGTCAGCGAGAAGTTGAGACGGCACTGTGAAGTCTGTGATTGCGGCCAACAGCCCTGGTTGCGAAATCAACGGCGTGTGGCTGGCCACAGCGGGGTCTGCTGCGGTGCGGTGGCTGGGCAACATGGGATGGGCCCGTTGGTGCGTGCCCGGGGCAGACTGGTGCTATATTTGGAACGCCAGGCTGTTTTTCGCCCCATTGGCAGGATCGCCAAGAGCATGCGTTGTGATCTCACAATTACTGTACCATTTTTGACCAGGTCGGACAGGATCAAGAATAGGCAATGGGATAAGATGTGAAGGAAAGTCGAGAAGCGGAGACCCAGGACAACAGAGTTTTCAACCACCAAGCAACAATCGATCCCACAACCGGTGGCGGGAGGCATGGCGTAATTGATGATGCTGGTCGAAGGATCAATTGATGGGCGGTGAGGAGCACCGCCAAGATCCTGCCCCTCCGACGAACCCACCACGCTTCCCAGTCCCCAGGATCCGGGCCCGGGTCCGGGTCCAGGTCCCGGCCGGTCGCCGACTCGCCGGGGTCGACGGGTCATCTCTCCTGGTGGCCGGCTCGACAGGCTGCCCTTTTGTCAAACAAAAGCCGAAACGCGGCCGGCCCTGTTTCTGTCGGAATATTCCACACAGAACACAGAACACAGAAGACAAGATAACGTGATGGAATATGCCGGACTCGGTGCCGGAAAACCCAAATCAGTGCTCCCTCCGATTCTATGTATGTCGGCCACCATATCTCATTCGCCCTCGGATGCGCTGGCAAGATAACGTCGCCGACGGACGGCAACCTTATTGCTCGGCAGACATCCGAAACCAGCTCGGATGCGAGACGAGGACGCGGGAATGCGGGATGCCGGCGCCAGTGCATGCCTCCAGGCACCCTCCGATCCGGCCTCGCAGCTGCCCCAGCTTGCTTCTCCCCATCTCCCATCTCCCCATCCCCAACTCCCTCCCCCACCGACCCCCAGCGACCTGCAGGCCTGCTGCAATCGTGCAAATGCGGAACCGAGATCGCTGGCGGGCGACTGGGGGACCGAATCACCAACTCTGCTGCCGAAATCTCTTTCCCGCCGAGTGATCGAGCGATGCCAGACCACACCGCTCCCGAGGCCAAAGGGGATGGTCATGTGGTCGACCCCATGCGCCGCACGGAGGAGCCGGGGCCAGACACCAGGCAGCCCGGTGGCCTGGAATCCTGGGTTCCAAGCATCGCGACAACCGTGGTGGGGGGAGGGGGTTGTTATCGTTGGGGGTGCTGCATTGCCGCCCGGCGAGTAATGTGTTGTTGTCGAGCAACTCCACGTCTTTCGCTCCCGCGGGATGGTGTCTGCACCCCGTCAACAGACCTCAGAATGCACAGAATAGTATTACAAAAGACAGAACTCCTGACGGCAAAGTCCCCGTCTTGATATCAGCTGAGACTATCGCCTGTGCCACCCCGCCGGCCCAGGGATCCAGCGCGCTGGGGTACCGTGTCCCGGGTAATTGAGTCTCTGGGCGAATGTCCACAGCAGGACCAAGACGGCTGGTTGTCTCACCGGGCTCAAGCCAAGGCAAAGCCAAGCATTGCGCCAGAGGGATGGGTTTGGGTTTTTCTGACCACCATCCAGATGGGATGTTTCACTCGTGCGGACGGTATGGGTTTGCGCAGTTGGGCCATGTGTAATTATCATGCATCGCGCATCATAAGCTTAACTTGGAGTTGACAGCACAAAACCCAAACTGGCGCGCTCTGAGATCCCAAGATGCGCTGGTGCAAGGCCCGGTGCGGGGCAGGCCGCTGTAACGCTGCGCTAGCCCAGAGCGCCTCCGCTGCTCCCAGCAGCTGTCATGCAGGCGCCCAAAGCCTCGACTCTGGCCCCACCTCGCTGAGATCGGGATTCATGGGCACGTGCCATTCTTTGCGCCATTCGTTCGCGGGCGGGTTCCATCGCTCCATTCCTGCCAACACCTTTGACACTTTGCGCCGGAGACTGACCAAGTGTTGAGAGCGCCTGCTGGCTTCCACTGTCTCTGCATCTCTGCGTCTTGTCTTCTGTCGCCTCCAGACACAACTCCGCCATTGCTGCTGCCGCCGGGTTTTGGTTACTCTGCCCCGTAAACCCAACGTTATCTCGACGCAACTCGACGCATTACACATTATCTCGACGCAGCTGCGCGCGGACTTGGAACAAACCCCGGCCCCGTCCCGTCGGCTGTCTAAAGACAGAGTGCTCCAGTGCCCCAGTGCCCCAGTGCCCCAGTCCCAAACCCCCGCCAATCTTTTGCTCGCTGCTGTCTGCCGCATCCAGCCGTCGTCATCACAGCCTTTTTCCCAGACACAACCAACACCCACCCGCGCTTGAAGACAGGGCGATCGCCAGTCAGCCTCACCGTCCCACCCGTCGTCGCCCGCACCGGTGCACAGAACCGCCTGTGTTGCCCACGTCACCTGAAACCTACTGCGCAGGTATCCGCTTCTCCAAACCACCTCGATTCCTCTTTTCCAGCACCAACACCAAACCCGCCGTGACGCCTCGACTCTCGCCCGGGACCTTCGGCCGTGGCATCGACCCTAGTGTGGCAATCCTGCAGCCTTGATCCCTCGCCATCAAAGAGCCCTGCTCGAGCCCTGTTTGACAGGCAGCAGTCGTCCTCTTCCGCTGCTACCCATCCGACCATCGACTTGCCGTTTCTCCGTCTCCCGTCTCCATCTCGGCGATATCCTCGTCCCTTGACAGCGAGCCGGCAAGGGGAAAAAACAACCCCAGTCATTCCGTCCCAGGCGGTTCGCTTCCAGCACACGCAACTCTCTTCGGCCTTGGCGCGATAGCTTTTTGGCCGCTCCCTCTTATCGGCTGAGCGTAGGTTATGATTTTTTTCTTCGAGCCGCGCTTCTCTCCTCTGCATCCCCACATTTCGCCCTCCGGCTGCTCTCTTCCCCTTCTCGCCGTCATCCATTGTCTCTTTCTGCCGCGGGATTGTTGCTGCTGGTTTACTCCGTGGCTGCGCTCGCTGCTGTGCTCCTGCTCTGCTCTTCCTGTGTGGACTGGGTTCCGAGGCTGACATCATCGCCCCTCGTGGAGTCACCATCACCCGGCCTCGAGCAAGCCCGTCCCCCGACGACTCCGTCGACCTTTGTCCGCCCGATAATTCCGAACACTAGCCGCGACGCCCAAACCTCCGACCACCTAATACCCCCACTCCCCGCGCTCGCTCAATTCCTCGAAAACGGAACACTCATCAGGTCGCTGGTCTTCCACCGCCGTCAACCTGCTCTTCGACCTCGAGCGCTTCTACCACCCCCCCTAACGACTGGGGGACACACCGAACACAATTCGCTTCTAGACGGGTGCAGCGGTAGGCTGTGTGGGTATACAAAGGCGCCCTGCCGGTACCACCAAACCTGTCACGCGCACGCCGTCCAGCCCCGAGACTTCTCTCTTCCGAAGCTCGCCTTCTCTCGTTGAGAAACCATGGGCAACCAAAACTCCAAGGATGCCGGCGCGGCATCCAAGGCCGGCAACGGCGAGGAGGCCCTGCAGTCGTACCCCTCCTTCAGCCGATCCGACACGAGGGACTCGTCGCGCTCGTTCCGCTCCCTGCGCTCCAAGATCCCCGGCTCGACCAAGACGGACAGCCCCCGGAGCTCGGCCATACTCACCAATGGCGACCTGCCCGAGAAGTCGGACGCGGCCTCGGTCAAGTCGGGGAGGAGCGGGCGGTCGCCCCACAGCCGGGCCACCGCCAACCGCGCCGACTCGTATCCGTCGCCGGCCTCCCCCGCCTCGCCCGACTCCGCCTTCACCATGAGCTCGCCGCTCGCCGAGGAGCTGCCGCCGCCTTCGCCCATCCAGTCCGCCTCGATGAAGGCGGGGCTCCATGACGTGTCCGCCGCCCAGGCCAGCGGGGAAGTCGACCACGTCTCGGACCAGCCGCCCACGGGCGTCGCGGACAGCTTGGTTGCGCAGCAGCCGGGACAGAGCATCCTCGTGAAGCGCGAGGGCACGCCCAACTACGTTTCGAATCCCTCCCCGCAGGACAAGGATGAGGTCGCCGCCGGCATCGCCATGGGCGAGATCAAGGACATCGACCTCGACGACTTCATCAAGCGCTTGCTGGACGCGGGCTACGCCGGCAAGGTCACCAAGAGCGTGTGCCTCAAGAACGCCGAGATCGCGGCCATCTGCCACCGCGTCAGGGAGGTCCTCCTCTCCCAGCCGTCGCTCCTCGAGCTCGACGCCCCGGTCAAGATCGTCGGGGACGTCCACGGCCAGTACACGGACCTCATCCGCATGTTCGAGATGTGCGGCTTCCCGCCCAAGTCCAACTACCTGTTCCTCGGCGACTACGTGGACCGCGGCAAGCAGTCCCTCGAGACCATCCTGCTGCTGTTCTGCTACAAGCTCAAGTACCCCGAGAACTTCTTCTTGCTGCGGGGCAACCACGAGTGCGCCAACGTGACGCGCGTCTACGGCTTCTACGACGAGTGCAAGCGGCGGTGCAACGTCAAGATCTGGAAGACGTTTATCGACACGTTCAACGCGCTGCCCATCGCCGCCATCGTGGCCGCCAAGATCTTTTGCGTCCACGGCGGCCTGTCGCCCGCCCTCAGCCACATGGACGACATCCGCAACATTGCGCGCCCGACCGACGTGCCCGACTACGGCCTCCTGAACGACCTGCTGTGGTCTGACCCGGCGGATATGGAACAGGACTGGGAGGCCAACGAGCGCGGCGTCAGCTACTGCTTTGGCAAGAAGGTCATTACTGACTTTCTTGCGGCCAATGATTTTGATCTGGTGTGTCGAGCGCACATGGTGGTGGAGGACGGGTATGAGTTCTTTACCGACCGGGTTTTGGTGACTGTTTTTAGTGCGCCCAACGTGAGTTTTTCCTTTGGCAGTGATGTAAATTGGGCCGTGCTGACACGCAGCAGTACTGCGGAGAGTTTGACAACTGGGGCGCCGTCATGTCCGTGTCGACCGAGCTCCTCTGCAGCTTCGAGCTGCTCAAGCCGCTGGACTCGAACGCCCTCAAGAACCACATCAAGAAGGGCCGGAACAAGCGCATCCAGATGCTCAACAGCCCGGTACGTTTTCCCGTGGAGTGTTTTTTGTGCGCAACCTCGCTAACCGTGATGCCACAGCCCGCGGCCGTCTACCCCCAAAGCGTCTGAGAAACGACGACGCCCCGGAGCGCCGCGCTCCACATGAGATTGCGAACTACCATAAAAATACGCGGCTTTCGAAGCCAACCAACCGGGCATGCACGACACAGGGCCGAGTCGTGAGCCCAGCGCTAGAAAGAGCGCCGATAGCATATGAGCGGATGGATGAACGGGACAGCCACGAGAAGCTACAAGCGGCCTTCCGGCGCCAGGAGAGAGAGGAAGACTGAGTAATACGCGGAACGAGGAGCCCGGAACACACGAGGAAGGCGGGCTGGGCCGGGCACCGGACGGACGGACGGATGGACGGACGGACGGGTAATGCACTGCACGCCGGTTTCACTAATAATCAATGGAAAGAAAGGAAACGGATTGGGAGGGGGCAGCAGCAACGATGGGTGCAGGCCCTGCCGACCGCGTGGCTGCTGCTATCTGGGTTTCTGAGGATTCCTTCCGCGAATACAACACATTGTTTGAGTACTTGGGGAGGAGGAGGAGGGCGGAGGAGGAGGAAGACGGAGGGAGGAGGAAGAAGACGGAGCGCGAATCGACGGACGATTTTGGGGGGGGGGCTGAACTGAACTGAACTTTGGCGTTTGGGGAGGAGGAGAGGAGCTGACGATGGATGACAGACGAAGTCTGGCTGCCAGGGTGGGATGGGTGGGAGGAGACATGAACAGAGAGTTGGCGAGGGTGGAGGGAAGCAGGACGGGGCGCAAAATGAGGCTCAACTAAATCTGGTCGGGGTGTGGTGTGGTGTGTAGGGGATGGGTGACTTTGGAAAAGGGGCTGGCGCGCCGGTTCCTTTTCAGAGGAGGGCACGCTGCACTTGACTGGCTGGCTGGTTGGCTGGCTGTTTGCCTTGTCTTGTCTTGGTCTCTCTATCTCTTCCTGCTGTGCTCTGCGTACACACCTCGCTTCACAGCCGTTGCGGCGCTAATATAATACCCCTCCCCTGGCAGATCTCCTCTCGTTAGTGGTGTGGTGGTGTATTTCTGTTTTCCTTTTGCCATTTTTTGTTTGGGCGGGTTGGTAGATATGCTCGGGCAAAGGGCTCGAGGATGGGGGTGGTTGTGTGTAGCTCACGCTATGGAGTGGTTGAATGAATGGGAATAGTCTGCTGGTCTGAGTTGTTTGAAGCTTGTGGTTTGCTGTGGTCTGGCTTGTTTGGAGTGTTTGAAGCTTGTGGTCTGCTGGTTTGGTTTGTTTGAGGGGTTGGAATGTGAATGGTCTGATTGAGGAGCTTGTTGGTTTTGGTCTCTTGCGGCTTGTGAGGTGTATGGCCTGGTTTGGTGACTCTGGTGACTCTGGTCTGGTATGGTCTGGTATGGTCTGGTATGGTCCGGTATGGTCTGCTCTGGCTTGTGGCGATGTGAGGAGGGAGCTTGTGGAC